>Ga0129306_1000163_pt1 | contig 116359 bp, 116 predicted proteins | sample P827metagenome_FD_94438 | JGI IMG/M metagenome (GOLD analysis project Ga0129306, IMG submission 94438) | Capybara group fecal microbial communities from Wisconsin, USA - P827 metagenome | ecosystem: Host-associated > Mammals > Digestive system > Large intestine > Fecal | place: USA: Wisconsin...
CACAGGATTTCAAGTCCTGCGCCTTACCAGACTAGACTATCTCGGCATGTGAAAGGAATATTTAGAAGGATTCTAAATATTTATCCTTTAAGTTCAATTTCAATACTTACGTTATCAGGAACGTTAACTTTCATAACTTGTCTCATTGCACGTTCATCAGCTCCAATACCGATTAAACGTTTGTGAATCCTGAGTTCCCATTTTTCCCAAGAAGCTTTACCTTCTCCATCTGGAGATTTTCTAGTTGGGACCACTAATTTTTTAGTAGGTAATGGAATAGGACCAGACAAGTCTACACCAGTTCTTTCAGCAATTTTTTTAAGTTGATCACAAACATATGCTAATTTTTCTGGGTCTGTTCCAGTAAGCTTAATTCTTGCTTGATTCATTTATTATCCTCCAAAAAAACAAAAAGAAAGAAAGTAAAAAATTACTTTCTAATTATTGCTTACAAACTTATTTTGCTGGGGTAACGTTAAGACATAAACCTGCAGCAACAGTTTGACCCATATCTCTGATAGCAAATCTACCCATTTGTGGGATTTCTTTTGCGTTTTCGAGACACATTGGTTTGGTAGGTTTAATTTTAACAATAGCTGCGTTACCGGTTTTTAAGAAGTCAGGGTTTTCTTCGTCAACAGCACCAGTAGCAGGGTTTAATTTTTTGGATAATTCTAAGAAAGTACATGCTACTTGGGAAGTGTGACAGTGGAATACAGGAGTGTATCCAACGGTAATTACACCAGGGTGTTGTAAAACAACAATTTGTGCGTCGAATTCTTTAGCTACAGTAGGAGCGTTGTCTACGTGACCAGCTACGTCTCCTCTTCTGATATCGTTTTTACCTACACCTCTTACGTTGAATCCGATGTTGTCACCAGGTTCAGCGATGTCAAATTGTTCGTGGTGCATTTCGATAGATTTAACTTCTCCGGAAGCTCCAGCAGGTTCAAAGATAACGTTTTCACCTTTTTTCATTACACCAGTTTCTACTCTTCCAACAGGTACGGTTCCTACACCAGTGATGGAGTAAACATCTTGGATAGGAATTCTTAAAGGTAAGTTGGTTGGTTTATCAGGAGCAGTTAAAGCGTCTAAAGCGTCAATTAATGTAGGTCCTTTGTACCAGGAGGTATTTGAGGATGCTTCAACAATGTTGTCCCCTTCAAATGCAGATAATGGGATGAAAGGTACGTCAGCAGGGTTGAATCCTACAGTTTTAATTAAGTTTGATACTTCTTCTTTTAATTCGTTGTATTTGTCTTCAGAGTAATCAACTAAATCCATTTTGTTGATTGCAATGATTAATTGGTTGATACCTAAAGTTTTGGATAAGAACACGTGTTCTTTGGTTTGAGGCATTACACCGTCGTCAGCTGCAACTACTAATACACCTGCGTCTGCTTGGGATGCACCAGTGATCATGTTTTTAACGAAGTCTCTGTGTCCTGGGCAGTCTACCACAGTGTAGTCGTATTTTTTAGTAGAGAACTTTTGATGAGCTAAGTCGATAGTTACTCCTCTTTCTTGTTCTTCTTTAGTAGTGTCCATAATGAATCTGAATTTGTCTTCTCCGGAAGCTAATTGTTGTTCATTAATGGTACCAGCTTTTACTAATAAGTTTCCAACTAAAGTGGATTTTCCATGGTCAACGTGTCCGATAAATGCTAAGTTAAGATGTTCTTTTTCTTTTGCCATTATATAACCTCTTTGTAATTATTAACAAACATATCTATAAGCTTAAATGTTAGCTTAAATTAAATATTATATTTTAACATATAAAAAGATATGTTTTTTTATTATAAATTTTAATAAAAATATAAAAAATTAAAAAAATTAAAAAATATTAATTTTAAATATCACCTAAGTAGTGGCTTGCAGGGAACGGTTCTTCTGATAAGCCTTTTCTTTGTCTGATTTCTCTTACGATTTGATGTTGCATTTCACGTGGAAGTGGTTCAAATCCAGCGATTTCAGTAGACCATAAACATCTACCTTCAGCTGCGGATCTGATATCTCCTGCGAAACCAAACATTTCAGCTACAGGTACTTTGGATTCAATTTTAGCCATGTCACCGGTTCCTTGACCCATGTTGACAATTTGACCTCTTCTATTTTGAATCTCACGAGTACATGCACCCATATAATCGTTAGGAGTATCAATTACTACTTTTTGCATAGGTTCAAGTAATGCAGGTTCTGCGAGCATCATGGATCCTAAGATTGCGTTTCTGATAGCAGGCAATACTTGAGCAGGTCCTCTGTGAACTGCATCTTCGTGAAGTTTTGCATCGTGGAGTTTGAATTTTAATCCCATGGAAATCTCGTTTCCTAAAGGACCGTTTTCCAAAGCGGATTCGAATCCTTCAAGTAAAAGTTCTTTTACTTCATCCAAGTATTGGATACCACGAGTCATGTTAAGGAAGATGCTTCTGTTGTGAACAGCCCATACTCTTCTAGCTTCTTCTTTATCTAAACCATGTTCCATGAAGTCGTTAGCAGATTCTTTACCTTTAACTCTTCCTTCTTTGATGTCTCCTTCTTGAATAGCTTCGAAAAGTTCAGGTTCAATAGGTTCAACAGTAATGTAGAATCTGTTGTGTTTGTTAGGAGATTTACCTTCAACTTGTGGAGAGAGTTTCCTTACGGTTTCTCTGTATACAACAATAGGTTCGGAAGTGGTGATGTCTACACCTTTATCTTTAATTCTGTAACCGATAACTTCCAAGTGAAGTTCACCCATACCAGATACTAAGTGTTCACCGGTTTCTTCGTTAATATCGATTTTAACGGTAGGGTCTTCTTTACCAGTTTGTCTTAATACTTCAATCAATTTTGGTAAGTCTTTGGTATTTTTAGCTTCTACAGCAACAGTAACTACAGGTTCGGAGATGTGTTCTAATCCTTCGAACTCTTTGATTTTGTCTTCAGGAGAACATAAGGTTTCACCAGCAATAGCTCCTTTTGCACCAGCAACATATACGATGTTACCTGCAGGAACTTTGTCAGTGTTAACTCTTTCAGGTCCGAAGTAAACACCTACTTGTTGTACTCTGGATTTACCGTGAGAACCGACCATGTAAACTTCAGTACCCTTTTCGATTGCTCCGCCGTATACCCTACCAGTAGCGATTTCACCAGCGTGTTTATCTACTGACACGTTGGTAACCATTACTGCTAAAGGTCCGTCAGGAGAAGTGGATACCATACATTTACCTGCTGGAGATTCGATGTCTCCATCCCAGATGTTAGGTACTCTGTAAACTTGAGCTTCTTTAGGAGAAGGTAAGTGTTCAACTACCATACCTAATAATACATCAGATAAAGGTACTTTTTGTGCTAATTCTTTTTCATTTTCAGCATTACAGTAATCAATAATGTCTTTAAAGTTAATTCCAGTTTCTTGCATGGTTGGAACATTAATAGCCCAATTGTGGTATGCTGAACCGAAAGCTACACTACCGTTAGTGAAATCCAATTTCCATTCTTCTTTTTTGTCTTCAGGAGCCATGTTTTTGATTAACTTGTTAGCTTCCATGAAGATTTTCAAGAATCTGTTTTGTAATTCTTCAGGTTCTAATTTTAACTCGTTGATTAATCTGTCAACTTTGTTAATGAATAAAACTGGTTTAACGTTTTCTTTCAAAGCTTGTCTGAATACAGTTTCAGTTTGAGGCATGATACCTTCTACAGCACAAACTACAACTACTGCACCGTCTACAGCTCTCATAGCACGAGTTACGTCCCCACCAAAGTCAACGTGACCTGGTGTATCAATCAAGTTAATTAAGTATTCGCTGTCTTTATAATCGTGTACCATAGATACGTTAGCTGCATCGATAGTAATACCACGTGCTTGTTCTTGTTCGTCGAAATCCAAGAATCTTTGATCACCAGCAAGTTCTTCGGAAATCATTCCTGCACCTGCTAAAAGGTTATCAGATAAAGTGGTTTTACCGTGATCGATGTGAGCACAGATACCAATGTTTCTGATTTGATCAGGTTCATACATTAACTCTTTGATTTTTGCAATCATTTTGTCTCTTCTACTCAAAATAACCACCTAAAATATAAACATTATATGATTAGTGTGCTGCTTTAGCAACTCTTTCTTTCTCTTCAGCTTTTTGTAAAGCGAAGCTTCTTGAATCTTCTTCAGAAGCAAGAATTAATTCATCAGCTAAACATTCTGCAACAGATTTTCTGTTTTTGAATGAAGATTGTAAAGTACCTCTGGTCAAGAATCCTAATGAAAGGTCAACCCTTCTTTGTGGAGAAATGTCTACAGCAACTTGGTATCCAATACCACCGTATTTGATACGGGTAGTTTCTTCACGAGGTGCAGTGTTTTCGACTGCGGTAACTAAAACTTGAACAGGATTCTTTTTAGTTCTTTTATTGATAATTTCTAAAGCTTCTTTAACAATATTGTAAGCCATGTTTTTCTTACCAGAGTTGAGATGGGTTCTCATAACTTTATTCATTAATCTTTCAACAATTGATACTTTAGATTTTGCGAATTGTCTTTTTACGTGTCTACCAGAAGTATGTGGAACTAAAGTTTCATCTAAGCAGATATATTTTACTAAACCTAAGTCCTCAACTTTTACTTCATCGAGATCCCATTTATTAAATAATTTACTCATAAACATAACCACCTTATCTTACAGGTTTTTCTATTTTTCCACTTACCATTTCTGATAAAGCTACGTTATTAACTTTGGAAACTTTCCAACGGACTCCAGGAATATCCCCCATGGATCTTCCGGATGGTCCACCGATTCCTTCGATCATCACTTCATCGTGCTCATCGATAAATCCAATAGCTCCGTCACCTGGTGCGAAAGCAGTTAATTGTTTACCGTTTTTAATCAATTGAACACGAACACATTTACGAATAGCAGAGTTAGGTTGTTTTGCTTCTATCCCTACTTTCTCAATTACAATACCTCTAGCTTGAGGAGCTCCTTCGAGCGGATCTGCTTTAACATCTAACCTTAAAGCTCTCCTTTTGTAATCTACATCTTTCCACTTAAAATTTTGTCTATTCTTTTTAAGTTTTTTTGCAGCAAAAAGTCCTGGCATAATTTTTTCCTCTAATCTTTTTGTTAAAAATATATCTAAGAATCCACCGCTGCGATTTATACTATAGTCTATAGTACAATCTAAATTCAAAGATATTAATCAGTAATAATAATTAATTAGATAAAATACATTATCTAAAAGAAGATATCTTGAAATAAAATTCAAAACATTGACAAAAAGCACACATAGTCAAGTTATCAAAAAAGTACAGATATCTTAAGATAAAATATATATTTTCACCTTTATAAAGGTATGTTTTTTTGGGGTGAAAATAAAAATAAAAAAAGTTTTTTCAAAAAATAAATTAAAATAAAATAGCCGAAAAGCTATTTTAAAATAATATTGTCAATATTATGTTGTCTATTGGCTAATAATTTAGCTCTTTCAATATTAATTCCGTTTTTACCGATAGCAATACGTTTGTTGGTATTGTCTGTTGTGACAGTAGCTATTTTTTCGCCTGACTGTTTTTGACTAATCTTGACAGTCTGCAATTTTGCAGGGGATAAAACATTTTTGATGAATTGTATTGGATCATCATCCAACTCAATAATCTCAACACCCTTATCTACTGCTCTTTGAACTTTAGATACAGAACTTCCTCCTTTACCAATGGCAAGTCCCATATCACCATTCTTTACAACGAAAGTAACTTTCCCATGTTCATCATCGATAATGCAATCCTTAACCATTGCTCCAGTCATATTTTCGAAAAGAGCTATGTATCTAATTTCATTTGCACTAAATTTAATAGACACTTAAATCTACCTCAAATCGTCTAATATTGTAGAATCTCCTGGATCGTTTACGATTAATGTAGCAACAGTAAAAGGTTTACCACAAACAGAACCCAAATCTACACTAGTTCCATCATATACTAAGGATGGAATTTCGGAAAGATTTGCATAATATTCAACATCTTCAAGAATTTCTTTAGGAGCGTTAGCAGCAACAACAACAAGTTGTCCTTTTCCTAATTTTAAAGATTGAATTGATTTTTCAGAGCCTAAAGTTACATCCCCTGTATCTACAGCTACTCTGATTCCTCTATCTACGTCCATCATCTAGCCTCCTATTCATTTTTATAATCCATTTTGACACCGACAGAACCGGTACCAAGAGGTATTGGTTGTCCAATAATAATATTTTCGATGATACCTGTTAAATCATCCACTTCACCGCGAATACTTGCGTTAAGTAAATGTTTACCAGTTTCTTCAAAAGCTGCACGAGCTAATACACTTGATTTTTCACCACTAATACCATGTCTTCCAATAGATTTTACAATACCCTCTGAAGTCATGATATCAGCAACTAACATAATATGTCTCACATCAACACTAAGACCTTGTTCGGAAAGAGTATTTTGAGCTTCGTTAATAATAGATTGACGAGCCGCTTCAATACCTAAAACTTCACCGATTTCGTGAATGTTGTTGGTAGTGGTTCTTACATGGTCAATACCATCCATGTCAAGAATTTCCTTAAGGTTGGATCCTTCAGTGTGAATAATCCATTCTGTATCATCCTTACGAATGATGACCTTACCTATTCCTTTTATACCACTGATTTGCAAATCACGAACTTTATCTGCTAAAAGACGAAGTTCACGTATTTCAAATCTGGAGTCAGATTTATCTGATTTTTGAGAAGGAATGACAATAGTATCATTATTGATTGTCGCTTTTTTGAAGCTTTTTTGAATAACTTCATCAATTTCCTCTCTGACAAGCCTTTTCTCTTCAATTTTCTTATTATCCAAAACTGCTTCCACTTCCATGGTACCGTAGTTTAAGTTGAAATCAGAAAGAATATCGTTGACTGTACTTTTACCAATCTGGTTAGCTAAAGTTCTGACGAACTCTTCATCGTCACGTCTTTCTTCATCAAAATAAATGTCCATGGTTGGAGTAGCAATCTCTTTTCTAGCGTCAACAATCTCAATAAGTCTTGGAAGACCTAATGTTACGTTTAACTCAGTTACCCCCGCATAGTGAAAAGTACGCATAGTCATCTGAGTACCAGGTTCACCAACAGATTGTGCAGCTACTGTTCCAACAGCCTCTCCAGCTTCAACATGAGCTCGGTCATAGGCAGCCTTGAGCTTTCTGATAAGCTCTTTTAATTCCTCATCAGATAATTCTTTATTAATATATGCTTTTGATAAATCCTCGATGTAACTATCTGGAAAATCAATAGCAAGATTCTCATCTTCATTAAGTTCAGCTATAGTATCTTTTACTTTAATTATAACATCTTCCATAATTACACCTACTTAGCATCCACCTTTGTTTTGATTCTTATCTCGTCAATGAGTTTGTTTAAATCTGCAGGTTTACCGAAGTCAGATTTTGCAGGGTCTACTCCGTCTTCACCAAACATGGTTTGAATAACATTACCTTGATTATCAGTAACAAGTCCTGAAGATTTGACCTGCAAGTCTTGAAGTGCGTTTACAAGTCTTCTTTGCATGTAACCGGATTGAGCTGTACGGATCGCTGTATCTACAAGACCTTCTCTTCCACCCATTGCGTGGAAGAAGAACTCAATTGGGTCAAGACCTGATTTGTAACTTGAGTGTACAAATCCTTTCGCTTTAGCCCCTAACTCACCTTTCTTGAAGTGAGGTAAAGTTCTGTTCAAGTATCCTCTTTCGATACGTCCACCCCTAACCGCTTGTTGTCCTACACAAGCAGTAATCTGAGTAAGGTTCAACATGGATGCCCTTGCACCAGTACGTGCCATTACTACAGAGTGGTTTTCAACAGCCATCACATGGTCATAAGGATCTTCTGGATATTGTTTACCCATAGTAAGGTAGTTTTCTGCAATACTACCGGACATGTCCCTAGCTTCCCCGAGAACTTGCATGATTTTCATCTCTAAAGTCTCTTCAAGACTTCTACCAGGTAAAGCTTGGAGATATCCTTCTTCATAAGATTGAACAAGCATGTCTACTTCTTCCATCTTCTTATCTAAGTGCTCATTAATACGATCTTGAGCTTCTTGAGGAATTTCTTCATCGTTTAATGAAGTGGTAATTCCGGTTTTCATGATTCCACAGATTGCAAGGTCAGTGGAACGGTCTAAGAATTCTTTAGCTCTTCCAGGGCCGTATTCTTTAACAATCTTATCCAAGATTTTACCTGAGAATGAACCATAAGCGGATTCATCAATTACCCCTTGAACAAGAATACCATTTTTGATAACAACGGTAGCATCCTCTTCAGGGTATACTACAGGACATTTGGAAATCTCAGCACTGTAAGATAAGTTTAAGTCATTAGGTAATAATAATGAGAATAACTCTTTTCCAGTCCATTTATCTCCCTTATCTTTAAAGATATAGGTTTCTTCAGTATATTCAGGATTATATTTTAAAACCCATTGATTAGCTTTGAATGGCGGAATAGTCAAGTGAGATTTACGGATGATTTGTAAAGCTTCTTCTTCAGTAAATTCCACACCATCCCTTGTTAAGAGATATGCTCCTGAAATGTGGTCGTGAATAGCACCGATAATCGGTCCACCGAACCTTGGAGATAAAATGTGTTCCTGAACACGCATTAAAGATTTCGCTTCAGCACGTGATTCGTCGGTTTGGAAAACGTGCATGTTCATTTCGTCCCCATCAAAGTCCGCATTGTATGGAGGACATACACATAAGTTAAGTCTGAAAGTTTTGTAAGGCAATACTCTTACTTCGTGAGCCATCATACTCATTCTGTGCAATGAAGGCTGACGGTTGAATAAAACCATGTCCCCATCCTTCAAGTGCCTGTCAATAATAAAACCAGGTTCCAATTGTTCTAAAATGAACTCTTTAGTTTCATCTGTGACTCTTCTTTTTGTATTGCCGTTTCTTACATAGTTTGCACCTGGGTGAATGTCAGGACCGTTTTCAATGTAGGTCCTCATTTCATCAATGTTCCATTCATTGACATATACAGGTACGGTAACTTCTTTTGCAATCATTTCAGGCACACCAACCTCATTAATACTGATGTTAGGGTCAGGTGAAATAACTGTACGTGCAGAGAAATTTACACGTTTACCTGAAAGGTTGGAACGGAAACGTCCTTCTTTACCTTTTAACCTTTGAGTTAAGGTTTTGAGAGGTCTTCCTGATCTGTGTCTTGCAGGAGGAACACCAGATGCTTCATTATCAAAGTAAGTAGTAACGTGATACTGTAATAACTCCCATAAATCCTCAACGATTAATTGTGGAGCTCCAGCTTCCATATTCTCAAGTAAACGTTGATTGATTCTTAGGATATCTACAAGCTTGTGAGTCAAGTCGTCTTCTGACCTCTCACCAGTATCAAGAGTAATTGATGGTCTTACAGTTACAGGAGGAACTGGAAGCACGGTTAAAACCAACCATTCAGGTCTTGCAACTTCTGAGTTTACTCCTAAAATGTAAGCGTCATCATCAGTAATTCTTTCAAGTCTTTCACGAACTTCAGAAGGAGTTAATTTGTAATCCCCTTGACGAATGGTAACCGGTTTGTCTAAAATGATAGATTCCTGAGGTGCACCACAGTGAGGGCAGCAGTATTTTGGATCCACTTCCTCATCGTCTTCAGGCATGGTTTTTAATTCCCTTTTAGCAGCCTTGTAAACTTCTTTTAATATATTATTAATACTTTCCTTATTATCCATTGCTTCACGGATTTTTTCTTCAAAGTATGCGATTTGGTCATCGTTTAAAAGAATACGGCCACAATCATTACAAGTGGAACGTAAAATTTTGTGAATTACATCACCAAAACCTACATGAATAACAGGTCTTGCAAGTTCAATACTACCAAAGTGGCCTTGACAATCCCCACCTTTAAAACCACAAGTCCTACATACTAAACTAGGATCAATAATACCTAAACGAGGGTCCATCAAACCTTTTTCAATAGGAAAACCATCATCCCCATAAGTATCAGGATATTCGACTGTTACAACAGACATCTTACGAATATCCTCAGGAGACATTAAACCAAAGTTAATTTGCTCAATTTTTTTAATATAATGATCTGTCATGTATTGGCTCCTTTAATAAATTTAATTATGCTTTGTCTCCTAAAACTAATTTAGGGAAAATACATAAACTCTTAAGTTCATCTAACAATAATTTAAATGCATATGATATTTCTACAGGATAAGTTTCTACATCTCCACAAATTGGACAGTATTTCTTATTCTTATTTCTATCAAATACAGCTAACATACCACAGTTTTCACAGACAATAGCTTCGTATCTGTCTGATTCATCTAAAAGTCTTTCTTTTAAAGTTAAAGCTGCACCGTGTGCAATGAGGCAGTCCCTTTCCATTTCTCCAAATCTTAAACCACCTTCACGTGCCCTACCTTCAGTAGGTTGACGTGTAAGCACTTGCACAGGACCTCTTGAACGAGCATAAACTTTATCAGTAGTCATGTGGTGTAATTTTTGGTAATATGCCACTCCTACAAATATTTCGGCATCGATTCTCTCACCGGTAACACCGCTGTATAAGGATTCACATCCTGCAGATTCGAATCCGTGATTGATTAGTTGTTGTTTGATTTCGTCTTCCAAGGTTTGGTTGAACGGAGTTGCGTCAACCCTTTCACCTTCAAGACAACCTGCTTTACCAGCAACCATCTCTAAAACTTGACCGATTGACATCCTGGATGGAATCGCGTGAGGGTTAACTATTAAATCAGGCACAACGCCGAATTCTGTAAATGGAATGTCTTCAGGAGACAATATTAAACCGACAACCCCTTTCTGACCGTGTCTTGATGCGAATTTATCACCAAATTCAGGTTGTCTGGTATCCCTTACTCTAATTTTAGCTAATCTTGAACCTTCAACAGTTTCAGATAAAAGAACTGCATCAACAATACCTTTTTCACCGTGTCTTACGGTTACTGAAGTTTCTCTTCTTCTATCTGCAACACTACCGAAGTCCTCTTCCAAGAATCTTGGTGGTGAAGTTTTTCCAATCAATACGTCACCGGATTCCACATAGGATTCGGGATTGACGACACCGTCTTCATCCAAGTTCCTGTATGCCTCTTCTGATCTGTATCCTTTAATGTTCTTGTCAGGGACTTCAAATTTGTCCACTTGACCTCCAGCATATCTTTTTTCTGAAGTGTCGTAAGCTCTGAAGAAAGAAGATCTGGCCAAACCTCTTTCAAGAGAACCTTTGTTGATAACCATTGCGTCTTCCATGTTATATCCTTCATAAGACATTAACGCAACAACAAAGTTCTGACCGGATGGTCTTAAATCATAATTAGTTGAATCGATAATACGTGTTTTTACGATAGGGGTTTGAGGATGATGTAATAAGTGAGCTCTGGTATCGGTACGTAATGCATAGTTTGAAACATATAAACCTAAAGCCTGTTTTGTCATACCCGCTTCCATAGTGTTCCTTGGAGAAGAGTTGTGGTCGGAAAATGGAATAATACCTGCACAAATACCGAGCATTGTAGCAGGGTCGATTTCCAAGTGAGTATGTTCCTCATTCAAATCTGCCAAGGTCATAGCAATGTATGAGTTTTCTTCTTCCTCAGCATCCAAGTATTCAATAAGACCATTGTTTATTAAATCGTCCCATTTCAATTTTCCATTTGCAACTTTGTTTAAATGTTCTTCTCTTAAAAGTGGAACTCCCTCTTTAACAATGATTAATGGTCTTCTAGCCCTACCGGGATCATTAAATATGTAAATTTCATTATTGTCTTCATAATATGTAATATTCATTTCATGAGAGATTTCGCCGTTTCTTCTTTTCTCTCTCATTTCTTGAGTAAATGAAATTGGATCTTCACAAGACCCTAAAAGTTCACCATTTATATAAATTTTAGATTTCTGCAAAAAAATTCCCTCCTAACAAGTAATCTAATCTATTAATACACCCATGCTTTCAATAACATCTTTAATTTCTTGTTCATCAGAACCTTCAGAAATATTACACATTAAAGCCAAGTTTTTAACCAAACCACAGTTAGGTCCTTCCGGAGTTTCGTTAGGACAAATCTTACCGAATTGTGTTGGGTGCAAATCTCTTGCTTCAAAGTGAGGTTGGCTTCTTGTTAATGGAGATACAACACGTCTTAAGTGAGAAAGGGTACCCATATAACTAGTTCTATCCAATAGCTGACTTACACCAGCTCTTCCACCTACCCAATTACCTGTAGCAATAGCATGTTTGATGTTTTCAGTCAAAACATCACTACGAACAGCTTGTTTAATGGAAAGTTCCTTACCTCTTGAAAGACTTCTTTCAAGTTGATAACTCATATCTCTGGTTAAATTGGTGAAAGCTACTCTGAATAAGTCTTCCATCAAATCGCCAGAAACTCTGAGTCTTTTATTGGTATAGTGGTCCTTATCGTGAGGTTCTCTTTTTTGTTCAATAACTTCAAGCAACATTTCAGTCATTTCTGCTAAGTAAATAGCTTTAGCATGACATTTTTCTTGTTCAGTACCCATATGAGGTAATAAATAACGGTTGACAACGTCAGTTGCACGTTTAATACGATAATCTTTAGGCATGTTTTTAGCTACTCTGTTACCAATGTATTTAATAGCAGCTTGTTGCATGTAATCTCTTCTTTCTTCAAGAGTCATTCCATCCATTTCATTTTGGTCTAATTTCAATGCTTCAAGTGAAACTTGAATATCATCCGCAATCATCATTTGGAAATTATTATCATCAGAAATTGCTGTAATAATCTCTTCATCAGTAGCGAGACCAAGTGCTCTTAATAATATAACTAATGGAATTTCTCCAGGAAGATATGGGAAAGAAATTCTTAAGAATACCCCATTCTTACGAGGTTTTTTATACTCCAAAGTAATTCTAGCTCTGAAACCACTTTTAATTGAAGTTACAACAGCTTTAGCATGTCTTTCTTCAACTTCACCCAAACGTTCAAGAATAATTTTGTTTGGAGCAATCTCTTCCATAGTAACAACAGCCCTTTCAGAACCGTTTACAATAAAGTAACCTCCTAAATCCTGAGGGTCTTCATGCTTTTCAATTAATTCTTCAGCGCTAAGACCATTGAGGTGGCAAATATCTGATTTGAGCATTACTGGCAATTCACCAATATATACTTCTTCCAAAGGATTATCTTCTCCTTCTTCATTCAATGCCATTTCAAGGTACATGTCTGCAGAATAATTTAAGTTTCTAAGTCTTGCTTCAGTCGGATCGATTTGACTACTGGATCCGTCTGCTTCTTTATTAGATGGTTTTTCAATACGTACTTTACCAGTTTTTAAAGTGTATTTTCCATCATCTAATGAAATAGGTTCTGTAATATCAATGATATTTTGAATCCTATTGTTTACAAAATCGTTGTATGATTTAATATGGTGATCAACCAAATCATACTTATCAAAAAATGCATCAACTAATTTCCAGTTATTCTCTGTCATGGACATCCTCCAGCATTACGTAACGCAATAAAAATAATAAATAAATAAAAAATAACAGATACGTTAGGATTAAACCTAACAACTAATTCATTTAATCATTATTCTTAATTTACTCATAACTATCTCCATTTAAGATAATTCCTCTCAAACTAAGTTCAAATTTATTATAATGAATTTCTAAAAAACAAAAAAATACAGAAATTATACTATATTAAATTTACTTTCTAACATTATATTAAAAACCAATATTACCCTTCAACAATCCTATAGGTAATAAATACTCCGGCGGTTTGACTTTCACGAGTAATCCTTAAAACATTTCCAGGCTCAGCACCTATAGCTTCTACAACAGGATCATTAGCCTTTATTTTAGGAAGATCTTTAAAATCGTAGTCAACATCACTAAATTCTTCAGAAATTTCTTCTTCAGTCATGATTTCATGCTTTGGTACAAGCATATGGTCTTGAATATCTATTTTCAAATTTTTTCCTCCAGATAGAAAAGTTAAAATATAAAATTAGAAACAGGCCTGACGGGAATTGAACCCGCGGCCGCTTGGTTAAAAGCCAAGCGCTCTGCCAGACTGAGCTACAGGCCTAAACGATTACATACTACTTAAGAACTTGAAGCGCCCTGGCCGGGATTTGAACCCGAGTCGCGGGCTCGACAGGCCCACATGATAGCCCCTACACCACCAGGGCAACCAATACTTAAATAGCATATGTGAAATAATACACTATCAATTACTATAATTATAATCATATATAAAGTTTTTGGAAAAACCCAATAATTCACCAAAAATCACATATGAAAAATTATAAATAAATTGAAATCCCGCCTGCCGGACTTGAACCAGCAACATTTGGATCTACAGTCCAACGCTCTGCCAAATTGAGCTAAGGCGGGTTAAGATGGGTCCGCCCGGATTTGAACCGGAGTCTCAGGCTCCCAAAGCCCAAAGGATCGACCAAGCTACCCTACGGACCCACATACCTAAAAGTATGTAGACAACATACTTATAATTGTATCTGTCAACAAGTATATAAATGTTACTATAATTTGAATAAAAATACAAAAAAATCATATCAACAATATAAAATAAAGCCCCGGACGGGAATTGAACCCGCGACCACGAGATTACAAGTCTCGCGCTCTACCAGACTGAGCCACCGAGGCAATATTGTTAATATTATAGAACAATATAAATTATATTAAAAGTCATTTAAATAGTTTACTATAAACCACCCTTTTTTAGAAAATATGATATTAAAATATAAATATTAAATAATTTATAATTAATAATCATGACAGATGATATCCTAGAAAAAATTAAAGAAACTCTAAAAGATATTAAAGAAAAAAATCCGCTAACCCATTGCATAACTAATTCTGTAACAATCAACGACTGTGCAAATGCAGTTCTTGCAATTGGAGGATCACCATTCATGGCCGAAGATGCAGAAGAGCTGGAAGAAGTAGTGACCATAGCTGATGCATTAGTGATAAATATTGGAAAATTAAGCAAAGAACAAGTAGAAGCCATGAAAATAAGTGCTGAAACTGCAAATAAGACAAACACTCCAATAGTATTAGATCCTGTAGGGGTCGGAGTGACAGAACTTAGAAACAGAACAACATTAGACTTAATTGAAAATTATAAGATAGCTGCAATTCGTGGAAACATAAGTGAAATAAAGGCGATAGCAAAATTAGTTGGCGTTATTGATGAAAATAACACAGCCAAAGGTGTTGACGTGAATATTGATGACATCATAACTGAAGAAAACTTGGCCGCCAATGGAGAGCTTATAAAAGAGCTTGCAGCAAAACTAGACACAACAATACTTGCCAGCGGACCGATTGACATCTTAAGCGATGGCAAAACCACAATAGCTATAGATAATGGAGATGATATGATGCCATTAATCACAGGAAGTGGCTGCATGTTATCATCAATTGTTGGAAGCTGCATTGGAGGATCTGCACCTCTAGAAGGTAGCCTTGTTGCAATTTTAGCAATGAATATCGCTGGTGAAAAAGCAAGAGCAAAAGTTGACGAAAGAGATGAAGGAACCGGTTCATTTAGAGCCTACTTAATTGATTACCTTTACAAAACTAATGCTGAAAGCTTAGTAAATGAATCAAACGTTAAGATATTATGAAAAATCTAGATTTATCCCTATATCTTGTCACCGACAACAGTGACGATGTAGAAAAATTTTTAAACACAATAGAAGAAGCGATAAAAGGCGGAACAACTGTAGTTCAGATTAGAGAAAAAACTGCAGACACTCTTGATTTTTACAATCTAGCCCTAAAAGTAAAAGACATTACTGCAAAATATGATGTTCCATTAATCATTAATGACAGGGTTGACATTGCATTGGCCATTGATGCTGATGGAGTTCATGTTGGCCAGTCAGACATGCCCTGTGAAGTTACAAGAAAACTCATTGGCGAAGATAAAATATTGGGCGTTTCAGCAGCCACAATTGATGAAGCAATAAAAGCGGAAAAGGACGGCGCAGATTATATCGGAACAGGTGCCGTATTTCCAACAAAAACCAAATCAGATGCACCATCTGTAACAAAACAAGAATTAAAAGAAATTGTAGAATCGATTGACATTCCAGTTGTGGCCATTGGAGGAATCACACTGGAAAATGCATCCCAACTAACAGACACTGGAATTAAAGGACTGTCTGTTGTAAGTGCAATAATGAGTTCCGAAAACCCTAAAAAATCATCACAGGAGCTATTAAATATATTTAATAGCTAATTTCTTATTTTTTTAAAAAAATAGATTAAAAAGTAAAAAAATTATTTTTTACTGTTCTTGAGCGCCTCTACGGCGGCTAGTTTTTTACCTGCGAGCATGCTAATGCAAGCTCCACCGCCACTGCTTAAATGACTCATTTGATCTTCCAATCCAAGACCTGCAGTAGCCGCAGCAATATGTCCTCCACCAATAAGTGAAAATCCTTTAGAGCTGGCCATGGCATTGATTAAATCTTCTGTACCCATTGCAAATTTAGGATCTTCAAATACACCTGCAGGACCATTTGCGAAAATATATTTGGCGTCCCTAATCTCTTTTGCATAAAATGAAATTGTTTTGACCCCAATATCAAAGATTGCTTCATTTGGAATTTCGGTGCTGTCAATGTCAACCCTTTCACCATCGATTTCACAAGCCACATCAATCGGATATTTGACCTTGTCACCGAATCTTTCAATCAAGTCTTTTGATTTTTCAACCATATCTTCATATCCTCTGCTGGCTATGAAATCCCTGTTGACTTGGCCAATATCGGCACCTGAAGCCCACAGAACAATGTTTCCAACAATACCTGTTGTCAGAATGGCATCAGCGGTTCCATTGCTCAATACATTTTCCATCACATCAATTGAATCGTCAGGTTTCATTCCTCCAAGCAGGAATACACAAGGATGTTCAACACCATCCAATGCATTTTGAATGACTGTCAATTCTTCTTCCATTACACGACCTGCAGCGGAAGGAGTGTTTACTGTAAAACCAACCAATGATGCATGAGACCTATGAGCGGCGGCAAATGCATCATTGACAAAATAATCAATCAAAGGAGACAGATGCCTTACAAGCAAGGTTTTAGACTGTTCCAAAGGAGTTCTTGAAAGGGTTTCCTCTGAGAAAAAACGCGCATTTTCAAGCAATAAGATTTCGTGAGATTTAAGATTACGGATAGCTTCTTTAGCGGAAGTAGAAAATAGGGAATCAACATATTTCACTCTCAAATTTAAGATATCTGAAAGTGCATCGGCATGTTGAGATAAAGTTGTGAAATCATTTTTGCCCGGACGGCTTTGATGGGCAAGAATTACCACTTTAGCGCCTTTCGCAGACAGCTCTTTGATTGTTCTTGCATGCAATTTCAACCTGGTGTCATCCAGAATTATTCCGGAACTAGGATCAACAGGAGCATTAATATCAACTCTTACAAGCACGGTCTTATCTTCCACATCAAAATCATCAATAGTATTAAATTCAGCCATTTTCCCACTCTAATATTATAATTTACTTACTAAATCTAGTAAAGCATCTTTTGGACTTTCCGCCTTAATTATTCCTGATGCAAGCAATACTCCATCAGCACCCAAATCCATTGCGGCTTTCATATCATCACCCGTAGTGATTCCTGCACCACACAATACTTTAATATTTTTGTTTATGGCTTTGACTTCCTTGACTGTATCCTCAACAACTTCAGGTTGTGCTTGAGATACTGGAATTCCTGTACCAATCAATTCAGGAGGTTCAACAGCCACAGCATCAGGGGCAAGTGCGGCAACGGCCTTTGAAGTTTCAATGTTATTGGTGCAAACACAGGATTCTATTTCGTTTTCACTGCATAATTTTATAACTTCATCAATGTCGGCCAATTTCATTCTGTTTTCTGAATGATTTATCAATGACCCGCATACACCCGCTTCAATTAAAGTATTGATTAAATTAGAACCAGTATGCCCTCCAGGAGCTATTGGATCAATATGTTGAGCATAAATCGGAAGAGAAGCTTCTTCACTTATTCTGTAAATGTCTGCTGCCTGAGGAGCTGCAACCATAGTGATTCCAGATTCGTTAGCAGCACTTTCCAAATCATGTGCAAGTTCTAAAGCTTTTATACCACTTGATTCTAAATATGTCTTGTAATTTAATATCACTATTGGTGTATCCATAATAATCCCACAATAACTTTATTATTATAATATTTGGAAAACATTATTAAATAAATTTATGATTAGCGATTCTATTTTGAGCCAATTTTACATATTCCTCGCTAATGTCATAACCAATATAATTTCTTTTATTTTCAATTGCGGCAATGCAGGTTGTTCCGCTTCCGCAAAATGGGTCAAGGACAACATCCCCCTCATAGCTATAAAGATTTATTAGCCGGCGGGGCAGTTCGACAGGAAACGGTGCAGGATGTCCAATTCTCTTTGCGTTAACTGCAGGAAATGTCCAGATGCTCTGTGTCCAATGAATGAAATCGTCACGGGTTATGGTGTCCCTTTTCTGCTGGGACTTGCTTTTGGAGTAGGACTCTTTTGAGAAAACCAGAATGTATTCGTGGTAATCCCTAAGCACAGGATTTGATGCGGACATCCAGCTTCCCCATGCACAGGACCCTCCAGCGCTAGCGGATTTGTCCCAGATTATTTCGCCGCGCATTAGAAATCCCAAATCCAACATTATTTCTATTATCATCGCATGAAGAGGAATATATGGCTTTCTACCTACATTTGCTATATTAATGCAAGCCCTGCCACCAGTAACGAGCTTTTTATAAGATTCTCGAAAGACAGCAGTCAGCAAATCCAGATACTCGTCCAGCGACAGGTCATCGTCATACTCCTTTCCCACATTATACGGAGGGGACGTAATCATCAGATGCACGCTATCGTTTGGAATCTCATCCATATTTTCGCTTGATTTGCAGTACAACCTATTTAAATCACAATCCGGAATTTCTGATTCCCTGTATTCAATTTTCTTTGGAAGCTTAAAATCCTCGAATAATTTGGAGTTGTAAAATTTTTTTGAACTGTGGGACTCCCTTAAAACGGAGCCGAATGAAGAAGTTTGCGTTTTTCTTGTCATTTCAAGACCTCTTTAGAAGGTTTAAAAATTTCAATCCCTTATTTTCATATGTGTCCTCTCTGTTGGCCACTTCAATCAGCCTGCCCAAATCCTTAGGACTTTCCATTCCCGAAAAGAAATTCAAATCCCTGTCAAACAACTGACTTAAGTGTTTCCTTAACTCTCCCGTATTGTCGAATCTCATAAAACCTCCCTTAGGAGTGGTTTTTCGAGTGTTTCCATGATTTAGGGGAAACGGATTTAGAGACCAAAACCCCTGAATCAAACCGGAATGCTTTAAATAATCCGCCTTTTTACAAAAACCATTAGACAATGGAGCATTGCCAATGACAACAATAGGTATCTTGGCCGATTCGAAATTTGAAACCCGAACATCAATGCATTTGCCAATGGCTTTCAGGATTGAATCTGAACGTGTGAAACTGGGCTTTCCCTGATGAGTTCTGTAATCCCCAACTTCCTTAATGCTATCCAAAGTGGGATCATACTCCCAATTCCACACCAAGGACATCTTTACCTCACATATTAGTTTTACCTGCGATGCTTTTAAAATTTTTTTATCTTCGGTTGCAACTACGATATCCGCCGGAGAGCTCGAGGTGATTCCAACGGAAGGAATCCTTGCCTGTTGGACAACGCACAAATCATCATCGATTAGTTCCCCAAACAAATCGCTGACCCATTTTTCAGTATAGTTTCCAATCAGGGAATTTCTAGCTTGAAGGGTGGATTTCCTCCCCCTATACCTTTTAGGCCAATATGCCAGATATCTTCCCTCATCGGTCTTGTAAAACAGCTGCCTCGGAGATGCGAAATTCTTCGAATTGATAAAAAATAGTTTTTCTTGATATTTGCCCCATAATTTCATGATTTAGACTATAATAATTACACATATAAATAGATTTGACACAATAATAAGAATATTGTTCAATATATATGAAAATAATCTGGCCTTAAAAAAATGTATATATCATCAGATTTAAAAATAAAACTGATTTTATGTCATTCAATGAAAGCCAAATAGAAAAACTAGAAAAAAGCGGATATAGATTCGTCGGAACACATGGTCATGCTGCCGTCAAAGTCTGCCATTGGACACGACAGAGCATTACTGACAAAGGAGTCTGTTATAAAGAAAAATTCTACGGAATAAAATCACACAGATGCCTTCAGATGTCTCCCGCAGTTCCAAACTGCCAGCAGGAATGCGAATTCTGCTGGAGAGACCTGACATATACCCAAACCAGCTGGGAAGATGAAGAGTATGATGATCCCAAAACCATAATCGACGAGGCCATTAAAGCCCAAAATAATTTACTATGTGGATTTTATGGAAATGACAAGGCAAACAAGAAAAAATTAGAAGAATTGAAAAGGCCTACAAATGCAGCCATCTCCCTTGCCGGAGAACCAACTCTTTATCCAAAAATCGACGAACTCATAGGTGAGTTCAACCGACGTGACTTTACAACATTTGTGGTCAGCAATGGCCAGTGTGTTGAAAGATTACGCAACCTTGAAAACGATCCCTACCAACTATACCTTTCCTTGGATGCACCTAACGAGAAAATATTTAATGAAGTGTGCAGACCCAGAATAAACGATGCTTGGAACAATTTAAACGAATCACTAGAAACATTAGCTAGTTTTAACTCACGTACATGTATAAGAAACACATGCGTTCGTGGTAAAAATATGGAAAATCCCGAAGAATATGCAAAACTAATCAAAAAAGCAGACCCAGATTTTGTTGAAGTGAAAGCGTATATGTGTGTTGGCTCATCACGTGAACGTTTAACCCTCGATAACATGCCAACATTTGATGAAGTTAAGGAATTTGCAAAAAAAATAGGTGATGAGTGCGGTAAAGAGTTAGTAAACGAATCTGAAATCAGCCGAGTTGTTCTGCTTGAATAGCTATTTTTTTACCAATTTCAAATGCGGATTCTAAATCTTTTGGGAATTGATTTTTACGAATGTGTCTTCTTTCAGATTCATCAAAAGCATCAGAGACATATTTTGAATAATCCTTAAACTGATAGGTTTCATAAACATAAAGATGCTTAGGCTTAGTAAATACCATACTTAAACCCATTTCAAAGTGATCATGAAGGTCATGATAACCTATTTGATGTGAAAGCTCTTCAGACGCATTCATAGTGTAAATGTAAGCTATTGGCATTTTTTTATGTTCAACAGTTTCTGTTTTACTATATGCAATAAATGGAAACATGAACCTTTCTAAAAAGCATCTCATATTTCCAGTTACATCGCTAAAGTAAATCGGAGAACCTAAAATTATACCATCAGCATCCACGATTTTTTCAAGAATAGGTTTTAAATCGTCATTTTGAACACATTTGCCATAATGTTTCCCGTTAACTATTTTACATGCAAAACAGCTCTTGCACCCATGAAATGGAAAATCATACAGATTAATCCTTTCCACCTCGGCATCAGGATGAACCGATTTAACACCCTCTAAGGCCTTATCCAATAGCTGAGCGGTATTGCAGTTCGGTCTTGGAGACCCATTAATGGCAAAAAATTTCATTTATTTGCCTTCTGCTTTTAGCTCTTCGCAAAGTTCAACAGCTTTACGTGCAGCCTTTTCCATTGAAACTTCGTAAGGAATTCCTGCTTCCTCTAAAAGTCTTTGGCCTTCTTCTTCATTGGTACCTGTCAATCTGATTACAATGTGCACTTTGCGATTAGATTGTTCTAAAGCTTTAATTACGCCACGTGCAACATCATCCGCTTTGGTGATACCACCTAAAACATTTAAAAATACCACTTTAACAGGTTCATAGTTCAATACAATGTTTAAGGCCTGATTGATAATTTGTTCTGAAGCTCCACCACCGATATCTAAAAATGTTGCTGGTTCACCACCATTGAGTTTAATCATGTCCATAGCTGTTAATGTTAAACCTGCACCATTACCGATAACAGCAATGTCCCCATCCAATTGAACAAAGTCCACTGCTTTTTTCTTATAGTGCATTCTTTGAACTAAATCCTCATGTCTGTACAATGAATCGTTTTCAACGACAAGTTTAGCATCAGCAGCGATTAATCCATCCGGTGTCAAAACTAAAGGGTTTATCTCAGCAGTATCAGCATCATATTTTGTGAATACATTATACAATTTCCAAATCATTTCTCCCATAGGAGAGATTAATTCGGATGAAACACCCATTTTACGTGCGATTTCACGTGCTTCATATGGTAAAAATTCAAGTAAAGGATTAGGATAGTATCGGATGATCTTTTCAGGGTTTGTTTTAGCTAAGTTTTCAATTTCAACCCCACCTTCTTTACTTGCTAAAATTACGGGTTTTCTGGCACCCCTATCAACTGAAACAGTTACGAAAAATTCATTTAAGATTTCGGCTTTCTCTTCAATTAACAGATGTTTTACTTTTTCGCCCTTAATTTCCATTCCTAAAATTTCATCAGCAACTTTTAAAGCTTCACCAGGGTTATCGGCGAATTTAACACCACCCGCTTTACCTCTACCACCAGTTAAAACTTGAGCTTTAACAACTACAGGAACATTCATCTCTGAAGAAATGGCCATAGCCTCTTCAGGATAATTTGCAACATGTCCCTCTAAAATTGGAATGCCTTCCTTTTGAAAAATTTGTTTTGCTACACTTTCAAAAAATCTCATTCTAACACCTATTCTTCAACCAAAGCATATCCTGCTTCAAAAGCTGAAATATTTTTCTCTTCTGTTCCTTTTGGAACGCTGACTTCAATAGCTTTAATTGCAGCTTCTTTAGATATGACTTTAGTAATTTTTGTAATAGCTCCGACCATAACGATATTTGCTACGATTTTAAGACCGATTTCATCAGTAGCTGTTTTGGTTGCAGGAGCTTCATAAACTTTAATATTATGTTCATCTATAAATTCCCGAACATCTTCAACATCAGTTGTTCCAGGATCGACAATCAATGTTCCCTCATCTTTTAAATCCACAATATATTTCATCAAAGCTTCGTTGGACATAGCCACTAAAATATCTGGACTTTGGACTTTAGGATAATCAACTTCAGTGTCACTAATAACAACTTCGCATTTGGAAGCTCCACCACGGGCTTCAGGACCATAAGATTGGGTTTGAACAGCTTCTTTACCATCGAAAAGACATGCAGACTTGCCTAAAATAATGCCTGCAAGAATGATTCCTTGACCTCCAAAACCACAAATTCTAATTTCAGTTCTCATTTTATCCACCTAAAACTCCGCTTCATATGCAGAATTGATAAGAGTTTTCTTACCGAATTTTTCCACACTTATTTTATCAATATTTTCTGTGAATTCATCTCTTTGAGTATTTGCAAATTCACCAACTACAATTTTGCCTTCCAACTCTTTTGGTCTCATCCTATCTGCAGCAGACTTGAATACGGTATTTGCCTTCATTACAGCAGCCATTGCTGTAGGGGTTTTTAATTTATTTTTACGGCCAAAGTAAGTTGGACATTGAGTCGCAACTTCAATAAATGAAAAACCAGGATTCTTCAAACCATCTTTAATGGAAAGGACAAGGTTTTCAATCTGAACGGTAGTCCATCTTGCAGAATAGCTTGCTCCTGCAGCTGCAACAAGTTCAGCCAGTTTGAATGGAGCATCCTGATTACCGTATGGTGCAGTTGTTCCGAAACTACCTTTAGGAGATGTAGGGCTGATTTGACCCCCAGTCATACCGTAAATGTTATTGTTGATACAAATTACAGTCAAATTAATGTTCCTTCTAGCTGCATGAATCAGATGGTTACCACCAATAGATGCTGCATCACCGTCACCAGTAAATACAACAACATCCAAATCCTTGTTGGCTGTTTTTAAACCTGTTGCAAAACTTAATGCTCTTCCGTGAGTTGTGTGAAGGGAATCGCATTTTAGATATCCTGGAATTCTAGAAGAACAGCCGATTCCAGAAACCATTGCAATATTATCAAAATCCATTTCTGCCTTTTCCATGGCTGCCAAAAATGCGTTAATGATAGCTCCATTTCCACAGCCTGGGCAGAAAATATGAGGTAATCTGTCTTCTCTTAAATAAGGGAGAAATCTATTTTGTTTATGTTCTGTCATTTTAGTTTCCTCCTATTTTATCAATTTTCTCTAAAATCTCATCAGGAGTTGGTAATAAACCGCCGATAACACCCAACAGATGGACATTGGCGTTTTTCTTACAGACACGTTCCACTTCATAATACATTTGACCCAAATTCATCTCGACAACCAATACGTCACTTGCATTTTGTGTGAGTTGTTCGATTTTTTCATCAGGGAAAGGCCATGGAGTGTCTATTTTAATGTATCCGGCCTTTTTGTCAGTCCTGTTCACCGCTTCAACAACGGACCTTACAGGTGCACCGTAAGAAACGATGATAATGTCTGCATCTTCGCAGTTTTCAGATTTAACAGAACAGATTTTATCCTTATTGTTTAAAATCTTATCGCAAATCCTTTGGATAAGTTTATCATGAGTTTCAGGATTGTTAGTGTCTGGATAACCTCTTTCATCGTGAGTAAGTCCGGTTACATGGATATTGAATCCGTCACCGAATGCCGGCATAGGAGTGGTTCCATTTTCAATGTTTTCAAATGGCAAATAATCGTCAGTCATTTCAGGCCTTTTTCTTGGAACAATTTCAATATTGTCCTCAACAACAATCTTTTCTCTCATATGCCCGATGACTTCATCAGCCATTACAAATACCGGAACTCTGTATTCCTCTGCCAAGTTGAATGCCTTAATTGTGAAATCAAAAAATTCTTGTACGCTTGACGGAGATAATGCAATTGGTTCATAGTCTCCGTGAGAACCCCAACGTGCCTGCATCATATCACCTTGTGCAGCCATGGTCGGTTGAGCAGTTGAAGGAGATCCTCTTTGAACATCAACAATTACAATAGGAGTTTCACTCATGAAAGCATAACCTATATTCTCTTGCATTAAAGAAATACCCGGACCTGATGTTGCAGTCATTGATTTGGCTCCTCCCCATGAACCTCCAATGATGGCACCAGCGGATGCAATTTCATCTTCCATCTGAACAAAAGAACCACCCACTTTTGGCAATTCCCTTGCTAAGGTTTCTGCAACCTCAGTAGATGGAGTAATCGGATAACCTGCAAAGAATCTGCAACCTGCAGTAATTGCTCCTTTAGCACATGCTTCATTTCCTTGAATAAAAAATTCTTCAGCCATTTTTATTTCTCCTTTGTAAAGTTAGGATTGAAATTAACATCATTGCCTTCTTTCATCCACCAATTTTCAGGTAAATCAACTGTAATTGCTTGGTCAGGGCATGCAACTTCACATGTACCGCATTTAGTACATCTCTCTTCAAACTTAACAAAAGGCAATTGGACACCTTTCTTGTTAACGTCAGGAGATATTGCATATACGTTCTTATAACACATGAATAAGCAAAGATGACATCCTTTACATAAATTTTCATCAATAATAATCAATTTTTAATCTCCTAATATATTTATCATAAATAAATATAGAATGTGTAATATATATGTTAATAAACATTTAAATATCTTATGAGAAATCTGGAAAAATTAGAAAATTATTAAAAAATTAAAATTATAACTATAAAATATGATCCACTTAACAACACCAATTACCGATGATGATTTAGCCAATCTTAATGTAGGCGACCAAATAACTATTTCAGGAACAATTTATACCGGCCGTGATGCGGCGCTTCCACAACTTGTTGAGCTAATCAAAGCAGGAGATGTGCCTTTTGATTTGAATGGAACAACCATCATGCATACTGCCTTCAGCCAGGCAGGAATTGCACCAACAACAAGCAACAAGGAAGAAATAGAATCCACAATCCCATTTTTAAGCGAAAATGGTGTTAAAGTCCACATCGGAAAGGGAATGCTAAGTGATGAAACAGCCCAATCCCTAAAAGAAAACAAATCCATTTTTGTCATAACCCCACCGGTGGCGGCATTACTTACAAGCAAAGTTCTGGAAAAGAAATGCGTTCTGTTTGAAAAAGAGGGAATGGAAGCCATGTTTGAGCTAAAAGTGGAAAAGGTTCCAGGTATAGTGGCAATACACAAAGGAAAAAAGATCTAATAATATTTGATTAATGTATTAAAAAAAAATAAGTGGTAGAGTTATTTTTAAAATAACTCAAAAATTAGAGAATCTATTCTTCATCTTCTTCATCGTCAGAAGATTCTTCTCTTTTTTCGAATTCGTCTACGAAATTAACTTTAGTAATGTCTTCGATGTTTTCCCAGATGTCTTTAGCTATTCTGAATCTTGCAAAGGTAATGTCCATGTAAGATTGTTGGTCGAATTTAGCCATTTCATCTAATTTGATGTTTGCAACACCATCAACAATGTTGATTTCGGTTTTATCAATGTCAACATTTGGATTTGAGTAGTGTAATTCAATCATACTTTTGATTTTTTCTTCTTCATCGTCAATTACTTGAGTTACTTCAACATCGTAAATTAAATCTTTTCCTGCTAATTCATGGTTGAAATCCACTTTTACTCTTCCACCATTTACGGTTAAGATTTTACCGGATGCTCCTTCAGATTGAATTCTCATTCCAGGAACTGGAGTCATGCCTTGTTTTTTGAATTCTTTCATTGGAACTAATTGAATCATTTGAGGGTTTCTAGGACCGAATGCATTGTCGGAATCCACTTCAATATGTTTGGTGTCCCCTTCTTCTAATCCTTTAATAGCTTCTTCAATAGCAGGCAATAAATGATTTCCACCTACAACAATTGGGATTGGTTTGTAAGTTTTGTTTTCATCGAAAATTCCAGCTTCTTGTGCAACTTCTTCATAAGTAGTATCAAATACATCATCAGTTTCTTTAACTTTACCAGTAAAGTTTACTCTAACAAAATCTCCGTTATCTATAGCCATAATATTTGCTCCTTAAATAATTTTGATTAAATAATTTGTTAATAAATATAACACTTTATACTTTTAGTAACCCCTACTTATTAAAGTTTTGTTTTAAGCAAGTGTTAATGTAAAAAAAGATAAATCTTCATGAAAAAAGTATTAAAAATAGGAAAAAATAATTAGAATGGAAGGCTTATATACCTGTTCTTTAATTTATAGTTGCGGGTATCCCAATTGGAAATTTTTCCCAATGCGTTATTTGAATTGATTGGATCACCAACAAGCCAGGTGCCTTTAACCAAAACCTGAGTCCAAACATGGCCGTATACCCCATCACCGAATTCACATTTCCCATGGACATACCGTGCTTTAAAGCCCGCTGCCCTGTACATGGCAACCAAAAGATGTGACTGGTCAACACAATTTCCCTTTTTAGCATTTAAAGTTCCAACAGCACCAAGTTTGGAGTTATAATAATAGCTATAGGCGATATTGTCCCTTACATAATTGAATATGGCCTTAGCCTTGTCCACATCGTTTGTCAGACCTTTGGTCAATGATTTCACCAACGATTTAATCTTTGCATTGTTGACCTGACAATGCCTGGTGGATTTAAGATATGCGCTTGAATAATAACTGGAATCCTTCACATTAAGGCCTTTGCCGAATTTGGAAAGCTCAACATTTATAGAACTGGATATAGAACTATCTGCATAATCGTTTGTGCCGAGGAATTTCACCAAAACGTTATATTTTCCCAATGCAACATCCGTTGTGAATTTTGCATATCCATTTGATCCAGTCCAGTCGATATATGTTTCGCCATCGATAGTTAACTCGATTAATTGGTCTGGAATAGGATTTCCATAAAAATCTGTCAACAATACCTTAAAGGACTGTGAAGAATCCTTATAGGAAAGTCCACATTCCCATGTCAGTTTAGTTTCGCTTCTTTTAAAAACAGTTATTGAACAGGACCCGGAAGTTCCATTTACGTATAATTCATCATATGTCCTGTACTTAACAGTATGATTTCCGACTTTCAAATCAATAGGAAGTGATGCGATTCCCCACTCATCCGTGATTTTGGTATAACTTTTACCGTCAACAGTAAAAGTCATGTTTCTGTTAACTAAAGGAACGCCACCTGCACTGAAAGCCACTTCCAATGGGGTGCTTGCACCATAACCAAAATCTGTTATGCTTTCAACACTTAATTCGGGGTCTGTATTAGTGCCGAGAATTGTAACAAAATTTCTTGCACTAACGGCTTTGAAATATTTGCTGCCACCATAACTATATTCAACATGGTAGAGGCCTTTTTCCAATGAGGACAAATCAAGGTATACCATTCCCTTCGAATCCGTTTTTTTAGAATATATTACGCCATCAATTTCAATGTCAATTGTCTTTCCGGAATTTGAAGATTCACCCAAACTATTGGAGAATCTGACACTAATCATTTTAGTGTCATTGTGTGAAAATGTATAAAAATTAGTGCTTAATTGAGTGTATGAAATCTTATAAATCTTAATTTGATTAGATTTTGACAAACCGTCTTTGTTATAAGAGATGATTTTATAGGTGCCCTGTTTGAAACTTTTCAGTGAAAAATATACTATTCCTTTTGAATTTGTCCTAACCTTATGGACCTTGCCGTTGATTTTAAGTTTGACGTACTGCTTGGCTAACGGCTTTCCATTGCTTTTTAAGAATTTTACAACAAACTTGTTGCTGTCGCCTGCAACTTTCTTAAGGTCGCTTGCCACGATTGTTGATAAAATTTTAAAATTGGTGGTTAATTTATATCCAGTAACGGGATTGGTTGAAACAACTTTATAGACGCCTGGTTTAAGGTTAATTGGTAGACTTACAATACCTTTGCTATTGGTTTTTTTAGTGTATGATTTTCCATTGACCTTTATAGTGACCTTTTTGTTTTTTAAGGGATTGCCCTTGCTGTCTACAAATGTTGCAGAGTATTTTGTGCTTCCCTTATAATATTTTGTTATGTCATTTGCTTTAATGGTGGGCAGCACTTCAATTTCAAAAGTTATGTTGGCGCCACCATGGGAACTATCGCCCGAAAAACTTGCGGTTACCTCATAAGTTCCAGGATCCACTGCCAGATTAACACTAGCTACGCCATCCTTATTTGTTTTAGATGGATATTTAACATTATTTATAACAAAATTAATATTTTTATTAACTAGAGGAGCGTTTGTACTTGAATCCTTTAAGGTTACACTACATCTCCCATTCATATATGCGCTGGTTGTTGGTGATATCAATTCCGTTTGATTCTCATTATTTTCTTTTAAGTAGGCATCGTCGAAGCTAGTTGACAATCCTTCTGAGCCAACATGTTCCAAATCATTGAGATGCACTTCATTTTCCAGTTGAAGAGATATGCCCTCACAGGAATTTACAGTATTATAATCTGTTAGGTTAACATCACTTGCATGGATTGCGCTAATTGAAAAAAATAAAATCAAGGTGAAAAACATTGCCAGCGCTATTTTTTTGTTCAAAATAGTTACCTCCAGTCAATAATATTTTTATAACATTCCTTTCGAATCTAATTTCAGTTCAATATATATTTATTTTAGATAAACATTATAAAGATTTTTATTTACAAGTTCGGTTTATGGAATTAAAAAAAAGAAAAGTGTAAAGATAGTAAAGTTTTAAGCTAAAAATAGTTCTTTATGATAAATGAATTTTATTCACTTACCAGTTGAATAAATTTTAGAAAAATACTTACCAAATGCTCTTTCTAAAAAGCTAATATTTATAAGACATATAACATATCCCATGCAAAGAAGAGGCGCAGTCAATTTACCACTACATGGAGGCCATCCCCCAAGATGGCTATTCACCAGAATGGTTGACCTATCGGGAGCTTTGGCTTCAGTCATTATTGAAGAGTATAGTCTAGAGGAGTTTTTAAATAGAATTTCAAACCCCTATTGGTTTCAAGCATTCTCCTGTGTTTTGGGATTTGATTGGCACTCCTCAGGAACTACAACAACCACACTGGGCGCCTTAAAAGCATCACTAACACCTGAAGAACATGGAATTTATCTGACCGGAGGCAAAGGTGCAAAATCCAGAAAAACACCCGAAGGCATCGAACATGCAGGGGAGGTATTTAATCTAAAAACCAAAACAACTGAAAAGCTAGTTGAAACAAGCAAATTATCTGCTAAAATTGACAACTCCTGCATTCAAGATGGATACACTCTATACCAGCATAACTTCTTCATTACAGAAAAGGGAGACTGGGCGGTCGTGCAACAAGGCCTAAACACTCAAAATAAGTATGCAAGACGCTACCATTGGCTGGGTTCAGAGGTTGAAAAACTGTTAAATGACCCCCATAGCGGAATATCATGTGATATGAAAACTCCCAATACATTAAACATGTCCTCAAAGGACAGCGAAGAAGCTCAAAAAATAAGTGTTGATTTAATTAACGATAATCCAAATCATTTAAGACAGTATTTTAAAAGAAAAGACAATCAAATGCTTTTAGAAGATTTTACAATGCCTCAACACCATCCAGTTCTTGACATGGACATTTCGGATAAAGAATTTGAAGTCCTAACAAGAGCCTGGGAAATACAACCTGAAAATTACGAAGAATTAATATTGCTTCAGGGAATCGGCCCCAAGAAAATAAGGGCTCTTGCACTAATATCAGATTTAGTATATGGAGAACCCGCAAGTTGGAAAGATCCCGTAAAATATAGTTTTACACATGGAGGAAAAGACGGTTTTCCATACCCTGTCGACAGAGAAGTCTATGACAATTCAATTCAAACAATAAGGGATGCGATTGACCAGGCACGCATAAAAGAACGGGAAAAAATAAAAGCCATCAAAAGACTGGATGATTTCATATCTTAACGGTTTTCATCGTGAATATTGACAGTTTTCCCATGAGCTGTTGGAATGACTTCTAAAACAGGATTTTCAAATTCCAATTCGAATTCCTTGCCGTCCATCAGCAGGTGTTGAAATACTGCAAGTGAAGATACTTCAGAATGAGGTTGAGTTGTAACGGACACATTCCAATCCGCAGCCTTATAAACTTTTCCAGGAACTTTAGAACCTCCAACAATAATCAGAATATCAGAACCGTCCTCTCTGACTTCAGGAGCCACTTCATGTGCCTGGGAACCATACATTGTCAGGTGAACTACTTTTCCACCATCCGCCTTCCACCGGTTAATAACACCCATGTAACTTTCAGCATATTCAATCTCAAAATTTCCACCAAATCTTGAAGCAGTATCTCTTACATTGTCCATGAGTCTGTTGTCACGTTCTCCGGAAAGATAGATTTTACTAGCCCCAAATGCACGGGCAGTTAGGCAAACATGAGTTGTGATACGAGTATCTCTTTTTAATCTGTGATCCAATCTTAAAACATTTACATTCATATTATCATTAATAGATTAATCATGAAAATATATAATAATTTTGAAAAATGATGAGATACCACTTGTAATCTGAAATAGGGAGGTAAATTACTTCATGAAAGAAAAAATAAAATATCTTTTTTACTGGTGAGAAATTCTAATACAACATAATTTAAATTTTAAAGTGGTAATTCTCATCAATACTACATATAGAAGTTCCCATATATAAATTAAATATTATGTGGCTCAAATATTTATTTTAGCTTGTAAAATTTACTTAAAAGAAATATAAAGATACTGCCATGAATAATAAAGATAACAGACGACCCACCTCATTACTCATGCCGAGCACATCACCATTAGCTAAAATGAAATTTCTCCTTGCAACAAGAGCTATGATAATGCCACTAATCATTGCACCGACAACACCCATTATGCCAACGGTACCCCCCAACAGGCCTGCAACAATTGCAACGAGTATTGTTGAAATGAAATAATTAGGCACGCTAGTTTCATTAATAAAATAACTGCCGATTCCAGGAGTCAAAGGTTTGGACAATAGCGCAGTTGTTAGAAGAGAAGTCTTAGCGGCCATCTCACAAATAATAATGCCAAAAATAAAATTATAATCCAGAATATTATACAATCCGGCAACTGTTAAAATACCTACCAAAAATAATGTAGCAACACCACCGGCACCTACAGAGGAATCCTTCATGACCCTAATTTTCTTTTCAGGCCCTCCATGAACCATAATCCCGTCGGCCATATCCATCACACCGTCAAGGTGATTGTAACCCGTAATCAACATCAGGAATGCATAGACAATAGCTGCTGTGAAAAATGAATTCAAATGCAAGAATTCTAGAGAAACATACCCGCAAACAGCTGCCAAAATTCCGATGAATATATGTAGAAACGGCCAGCACCAGGTAAGTTTGGTCATATACTCGATTGATGTGAAAACATTAATCGGAAGTATGGTGGAGAATGTTAAAAGCCCCAAAAGAGACCTAATCGGTGAAAATTCTTCATCTTCAAAGTAATCATCATTTTCCATAGTCATTCCTCAAATATAATCTGAAAATATCAAAAAACATTAACATAAATTTTTGATAATAGTAGTCAGCAGTGAATCTCTGAAGTATAATATATTCAATGTGATATATTATATTTGTCTTAAAATTAAAAAAAAAGTTCAATTCCCATCACCCATCTTAATAGGATAATGAGAATTTGGATAATGTAGTGGAATCTAAAAACAATTTATTAGCCATTGATAGCTTTAACATGATTGTAAGTTGCAAACAGTGAATAAATCCCGATAATGAATATATAGGCATCATTCCTCAAATATTTTTGACATGCACCCTGCAATTAAGCCTGCAAAGACATCATCAAGCATTGGAGGCAAACCGTAGATAATGCCAGGTTTCGCTTCATCATATCTTTTAAAATTAAAAGTTGCCTTTGTTCCTGCAATCTGATTTGCGATGGCAAGGCCCAATACCTCATCAGTGTAGAAATAAGAAGGGTCATCGCTTATATCCACTTCCCTTATGCGACCACCTGTTAAATCTTGTTCCGTCCTCATTGCCGCAACAAAAAGCGCGATAACATTGATGTCTGTCAAAGACTTAAGAATCTGTGCTTCTATTTTAGACTCCAACTCGTCAGTTACTTCCGCACCATCAACAAGCGCCATTCCTGCCTCTACCAAATCTCCAATTAAAATCCCTTCAGAAACAAAATAATCCAGAATTCCAAAAGTCAAGTTTAGATTTTCAAATGCGTCTTCAATAGTTATTTCAATTGCTTCTTCAAGTCTTATCCTTAACTCATCAAAGTCTATTTCATCACATTCCATATTGTTAATGTCCAAACTTTCGGATCCATCCATTGGGATATTTACCAGCACCGCTAAAAAATCACTAGTGTTTAAAATATTTTGAATGTGAACTGGCAAGCACATCCTAGCCAATACTTTTGATTTTATATTTGCAATAATCTTAAATATCCTGAGCAGATTGCGAGGGGAAATGACTTTGTCAATGTAGACCACGTGACTAATGTCAATTCTTGCATCCACGAATCCTTTAGGAGAATTAGCAACCTGCAACTGGGAGGTGAAATCCTCAATTGCAACATCATTAGAAATAAAAGTGAAAATTGTTAAATCATCATATGAATTTTTAAAATAATTCAAGCTATCTGTTGCCTGAGCAATATAAGAAGCAGCAGACTGGTTAAAAGTTTCTGCTTTCTTCGCAGTTGACTTGAATTCATCTTTGGCTTTTAAAATATTGACATTTTCAATAATGTCAATACCATCACCAACTGTAAAATCACTGAAAGCCAAAAAATGATTCGGATTTCTTATACAAACTCCATAATCCTTTTCAATAATTTCAATTTCATCAGTTTTCATGTTATGACCCACCTAAAATAATACATATAATATATAAATTATTTAATTTAAATTTTATATTAATAGCAACTTAATAGGAATTATATTATGACAATTATTATTGACCCTCAATCTAGCGGAATAGCCGGAAATATGATTATTGGCTCATTAGTGGATTTGGGCGCCGACGCTAGCAAAATAAAAGAAATAATGGAAAAGTCCGCTTATGAATTCGGAAAAGTCAAAGTTGATTTTGAAAAAACATCAAAACAGGGAATTGAAGCGACTTACTGTAATGTGGAAATGCTTGAAGAGAAAAATCCCATTTGTTATCCCGAATTTATAGAGAAAATTGAAAGCCTTGATTTGGATGATGATGTTAAAAACACTTCCATAAAAGTATTTGAAAGAATTGGAAAGGCGGAAGCTAAAGTTCATGGAAAATCATTAAGTGAAGTTCATTTTCACGAAGTCGGAACAAGTGATGCGGTTGCAGATGTAATAGGGTCAATATATGCATACTATTCACTTAACCTGAATAATCAGAAAATAATTGGTCTTCCAATAGCTGTTGGAGGAGGCAGAGTTAAAACTGCTCATGGAATAATACCTGTTCCGGCACCAGCAGTTGTAGAAATCCTAAAAGATGGGAAAATTATCGGGGGCCCTGTTGAAAACGAGCTTGCAACACCAACCGGCTGTGCAATTTATGCCGAAATATGTGATGAAATTAGAGAATTCATACCATTAATCAAACCAAAAAAAGTTGCTTACGGTGCCGGCAAAAAGGATTTTGACCATCCTAACGTTTTAAGGATAATAGAAAGCTCAGACATGAGTGAAAGTGACACAATCGATGTTATTGAAACAAACATTGATCATCTAACCGGTGAAGAAATAGGTTATCTGTTTGATAAGCTTTTAGACATGGGAGCATCGGATGTTTCAATTACTCCAATCATCATGAAGAAAAACAGACAGGGAAGTCTTTTGAAAGTAATTTCACCAAGAAAAAATAGGGAAGTTCTAATTGAGGCAATATTCAAAGAAACCGGAAGTTTAGGCATAAGAATTGCTACAAATATGCATAGGGGAATTGCAAAAAGAGAATTTGTAAAGGAAACTTTTGAAATTAACGGCAAAAACTATGAAGTGACATTCAAAATAGGATACATTAACGGAGAAATAATATCCAAAAGGCCAGAATATGAAGACTTAAAACGAATTGCAACCGATAGCGGCCTCCCGCTTAGAGAAATAAAAGAGTTGATAAGATGAAAAAGGCAATTTCTGTATTATCCGGAGGGCTTGACTGTACAGTTGCAACCAGCGTTTATGACAAGGATTATGAGATTCATGCAATAACATTCAACTATGGTCAAAAAAGTTTTAAAAGAGAGCTTCAAGCGTCAAAAGAGATTTGTAAAAAAATGAATTGGACCCATGAAGTGATTGACTTGCCATGGCTTTCAAAAATCAGCACATCAAGTTTAAATACTTCTGAAGAAATTCCTGAAGTTTGTGATGAAGATTTAGACGATTTAGATAAAAGCCTGGAGACTGCAAGCAGCGTTTGGGTTCCTGCAAGAAATACCGTATTCGTGTCAATTGCACTATCTTACGCTGAAAGCATTGGAGCCGAAATCATTATTGTCGGTTGGAATGGAGAGGAAGGCACCACATTTCCGGACAATTCAAAAGAATACCTAGTGAACTTTAATGAACTGCTCAATGTAGGTTCACCGGACAATATTAAAATTGAAGCACCAGCTATCGATTTGGACAAAGAGGAAATTGTTAAATTAGGAGTTGAAGTTGGCGCTCCAATGGAATTAAGTTACTCTTGTTATAAAGGGGGCGACAAGCACTGCGGTGTTTGTGAAAGTTGCATGAGGCGAAAAAGAGCCTTCAAAAAGTTAGGAATAAAAGATTTAACAGAATATGAAAACTAATCATATTCCTCCAATTCCCTTTTCCAGTTGGCTTCATCTAAATTTTTGTTTAATCTCATGCAATCGGCTGCAAATTCAACAGTGTTATACAATTTTTCAATGCCATCATTTGACTTTTTATAATTTGCAGTTCTTGATTTTTTAATGCCAATGCCTGCAGATTCACTATAGGAATCAATATCTGCACCAATGAACAAAAATTCCCAGTCATGATTGTTAACCATGTTCTTAATTTGTGATTTTGAAAATTCAACAGATGAGTTTTCCTTTCCATCAGTCATTATTACAAACAATACCTTATTCCTGATTTCCCTGTCAAAGGTTACAATTGTTTTTCCGATGGCATCCAAAAGAGCGGTTGAACCCCTAACCTGATAATCGTTTCGAGTCAATCCTACTATGTCATTGATGTTTTTTCTTTTGTACCTCACTTCATATTCATGGTCAAAAAAGATTGTAGTTACTTTTGTGTTGAATTCCTTTGCTTTTTCTTTGGCGATGAATGAATTGAACCCTCCAATAATATCCTCTTCACTACCGTACATAGATCCGCTTTTATCTATTAGAAATATCAAATCCAAATCTTGTTTTTCAGGCATTATTTTAACCATTTTATCACTTCCCAAATATGGTGTTTGAAACTAACTTTGTTAATAAGTTGTTAATAACTTACACACAATATATTAACCATGCATAATATATAAATGTTTCTAAAAAAATAATAAATAAAAAATAGTTATTTAAACTTTGTTTCCGCAATTAGTGCAGAATATATCATCAGAACTTAATGTAGCACCACAATGCCTGCATTTTAACTCTTCATCGAATTTAAACCCACAATTGGTGCAAAATACATCATCAGCATCTGCAGCAGTACCGCACTCGGGACAGAATTTTGTCCCATTTTCACCAATTTGATGAGAAGACTTGAATTCCTCTTTTGGAATAGGCACATCACCTAAAACAGGGTTTGAATAAAAGTCTTTTTGGTTTTCAATTTCAAAAATCAATTCGTTCATTACGGCAATTCTCTTATCATCTGACGGATGTGTTGAGAAGAAATCATGGTCATTCGGATTTCCGCCAGCCATGGATTGCCAAAATGCAGGGATGGAAGAAATATCAAAACCCGCCCAATGGATAATCATCATACCTAATTTATCCGCTTCAAGTTCCTGGTCCCTTCCCCAAGGATTCATTAAAAAGAACTGGGATCCTAAACTAGCAACATTGGTGGCTGCCCTTGTAAGGCTTCCAATTCCACCCAAACCGACCAAATCAAGCGCAAAACTTCCGACCCAAGCGGCAGACGTTATTGCATTTTGAGCATTCTGAGCGCTTATTCTAGTCCTTGAATGGTCAAGCAGCGCATGGGCCATTTCATGCCCTAAAATAAAAGCAACCTTTTCCTCAGTGTCTGCAACCGAAAGAATGCCTGAAAACATGACAATTTTACCGCCAGGCATGCAGAATGCATTTACGGTATTGTCCGCTACAAGATGAAAATCCCAATCATAATAATCCTGAGTATAATCGCTTCTACCTATTTGAGCCAAATAATTCTCAACCGCCTGAATTAGCCTAATAGCCACATTCCTAACAATCTTACCATTAGGAGTATCATCCAGCAGTTGGGCCTGATTAATCATAGCATAATATTCATTATATGACTCCTGAAGAAACTTATCATCGTTTACAATATCAAAATGAGATTTGCCTGTGAATGGATTTACACTGCTTCTATCATCTTTTGCCATATATAATACTATATTAAAAGTGTGTATAAAAATTTTTTTAAAATGAAATATTGCTACAGGAGCATAAAAAAGATTTTAAAGAAAACTTAAAAAGTAAAAAAAGAGGAATCATAATTAAAAATTATAAGATTCCATAATTTCTCCAGTTATATTGCGAATTTCTGCAGTAGCTTCTTCCAAATGGAAAATAGCTAATTTGAAACCAGTTTCATCGTTGTAAATGCTTTCTAAAAATTCATTACCTTTGATAATGCTTTCAGCGAAATCATAACTTTCTTCAAAAACAGCCTTACCGTAATACCTGAGGAAATCTGTTTCAACCAAAGCTACAATTTCCACAAAAGGATTTTTAGTCATTTGTTTGAAAACATCTTTCTGATTGCCAACACCGAAATAGATCTTGCCGTCTTTCAACAAATGAAAACCTAAAGGTCTGTTTTTCGGTTTGTCTTCATCAACAGTCGCCAAATAAAAAACTTTTGCTTCATCAATAAATTCATCTATTCTTTCTGCACCTTCTGCTACCATTTAATCACCTTGATAACTCCTATGATTTTTTATATAACAAGATAAGTATTTAAATTTAATTCCAAATGCCTCCGAAAGAAACGGATTATTCCAATATTTAAAACAGCCGGCAGTTAGAACTGACAGATATTTTAAACATTTATATCTATAAAAATCATAGATAATATTGGCGTATATTTAACCTCCACAATTCTAAAGAAAAATTTTAGTGATATAATGGACATGAAATTATTTTCTCAAGCTTTAGTCAAATTCCTTTTTGGGTTGGTAATAATCTGCCTATTGTTATTCATACCTGCTGGGACTCTAGATTATTTCAATGCTTGGCTATTCATATCATTATTGTTTATTCCAATGTTTGTTGTAGGAATAATCGCATTTATCAAATCACCCGAACTTTTAAAAAGAAGATTGAATGCAAAAGAAGAGGAACATGAACAGAAAATAGTGATCTTGATTAGTGGAATAACATTTTTATTTGCATTCATCATTGCCGGCTTAAATTTTAGATTTAAGTGGTTTGAACTTCCAGAAATAGTAATTATAATCGCTTCAATAATCTTTTTATTAAGCTACATAATGTATGCGGAAGTGTTAAGAGAAAATATGTATCTTTCACGTACTGTTGAAGTGAGTGAGAACCAAAAAGTGGTCGATAGCGGATTATATGGGCTTGTTAGGCATCCAATGTATACTTCCACAATCTTTTTATTCCTATCAATGCCCCTGATATTAAATTCAATTTATTCGTTCATTATCATGCTGATTTATCCAATAATCATATTTCTAAGAATTAAAAATGAAGAAAAGGTATTGGAAAATGAACTGGAAGGATACAAGGAGTATAAAGAGAAGGTAAGATATAAAATTATACCATTTTTATTGTGAGAAAATAAAAGAAAATCAGACACTGGCTTTTGTGTCTTAAAGAAGTGATAATATGGCATCAAGTAAGAAATATCTGGAATATATATTGGATCAGCTGTCAGATTTAGAGGACATATCCTATCGGGCAATGATGGGAGAATACATCATATACTACCGTGGAAAAATCATTGGAGGCATTTACGATGACCGTTTTCTTATAAAACCTACAAAAACGGCCACAAAAATGATGCCAAATGCAGATATGGAATTGCCGTATGAAGGCGCAAAGGAAATGCTGCTCGTTGATGATGTGGAAAACAAAGAGTTCCTAGGAGAATTATTCGAAGCAATGTATGAAGAACTTCCAACACCAAAGAAAAGGCGCAAATGAGCCCTATGAAAAAAAAAGAAAAAAACGGTAGATGAAAAATAAATCCATCTACTTAACAGTAATTTTTGTGTTTACAGTCTTGGAATTGTAGTATTTGCTACCCACATACTTGACTGTGGTTTTGAAAGTTCCTTTTTTATTCAAGTTTGTAATCTTGAAGGTTGCCTGACCTTTGGAGTTGGTTTTTGCTGTGTAAGTCTTGCCGTTAACCTTCAAAGTAACCTTAGCATCTTTCATCACTTTGTTCTGATTGGTCTTCAAAGTTACTGTGTATTTTTTGGTTTTTGGTAATTTTTTAAAGGTCTTTTGAGATGCAGTCAGTTTTGGAGTAGTCTTTTTGATTACAACCTTGGCAGATTTTGTAGATTTGAGATAATATTCGTTGCCCGCGAATGTAATTGTTGCAACATAACTATCCGGATCTAAACCATCAGTATGCAATTTAGCTTGACCGTTTTTATCTGTTCTAACAGCATAATCCCTTCCTCCCAAACTAACAGACAAAGATTGATAAGGAATGGAAATATTGTTGTCCTTAGTTAATTTTACAACCAAATCCGTGTTGCTTCCATAATACTTTTCAAAATCACTAACAACAATCTCTGTTTTTCTTAATTGAAAATTATCGAGTTTTAATGTTTGATTGTTTATTTTTGCATAAACTACGGTAGCTCCCCTTGGAGGATTAAAATCAAAAGTCGCAACCCCATTGACTAATTTCTTTGTAACTGTATAACCGGTGTCTGTGAAAAGAGTCACATCAAGCGGAAGGTTAAGTTCCTCATCATATTCATAGATTTCCTTTGTTTCATTGTCGAAGTAATTTTTAAGACTAACGGTTAACTGATTAATCTCGTTTTTATAAATCACACCGCTATCTGAATTAAATGTCATGACCAGCCATCTGGAAGCATTTATTCTTTCAGGGTGTTTTTCACCATCGTAAGCGGAATAATAATAAGGATTTATGGTATTCTGTCCCCACCAGCAGTATTGTACGGTTGCATTATCATCTAAAGAAATATCCCCATAATACAGATTTAATATCAAATAATTAGATACAATCGCACAGTTTTCCATGTAAAGTTCTGTGTCTTTGAAATTATTGGTTACAGCTCCATGATATCCTGCATGATTTTTTTCAAAAATAGTATTGTATACTCTTGTTATAACATGCTGCCCGCTTGGAGGTGCAAGAATTGCTCCAGCATAATATCTAACATCATTATATCCGAAATAACTATTGTTGATTACCATATAATTATGATTACTTATGGCACCAGCAGTATAATTTGTATATAACCTTTCAAATCTGCAATTGTTTATTGTTGCATTTCCAAGGTTTAATATCGCTGCTGCAGAATATGTTGTAAAACAGTCATAGAATAAGCATCCATCCAAATCTATTCTTCCTCCAATCGCAATACATGCACCAACACCCCAATCAGAAGTTAAAACATTCTTTGTGAAATTGGAGTTTTTAATGACTGTTGTTCCTAAGGTATACAAAACCCCACCGTACTTGAATGCAGTGTTGTTTATAAAAGATGAATTTTCAATATTTAAAGCACCCAGATTATTGTATATGACTCCACCATTTCCTTCTGCAGATGAATTCTTCAAAATACAATTTTTAATATTTATTTTTCCACCTTCACTGTAGATCAATCCCCCATCTCCAGTTGAATGGGCATTCAGCAAAGTGATATTGATTAAAGTTAAACTGCCAGGTGAAGTCACATTAAACAGTCTTCCACCAAACTCTCCATTGATTATTGTGTCCTGTTTAGATTTTCCAATAATTGTAATGGATTTGTTAACATTAATGTTTCTATTGTTCTCTCCAACATACTCTCCATCATTTAAATAGATTGTTGAGTCCTCTTTACTATTATTGATGGCGTATTCTAAACTTTTAAATGGATTTTGTGAACTTCCGTTTCCCGCCTCATCACTTCCATCAGGTGACACATAGATTTCAGATAGTTCTCCAGGTGTAGAATCGCCAATAACACCAGTAGTGTTTGAATCACAGTCCATCGCACTAACGCAAGATATTGTGCTTATCATTGACAAAATGATTACAACCAACACTAACCGTTTGATATTATTTTTAATTATATGCTTTTCCCCCTATGTCGTTATAAAATATATTTAATATCATATTCAAATAATATTTATTCTAGTGTTTATTAAATAAATATTTTTATTTTAAATTGAAACAGAAATATTCAATTAATTTTAATATTTTAATTATTTTGTTTAGATGTAAAATAAGCGTTAAATATCATTTTTTTAAGTTTTTATTGAAAATATATTTTTACAGTTGGCATATCAATTTAAAAAATCAATTTTTAGGACAAAATATCATTCATTATAATTGCAATTCGGCAAATTAAAAAAAAGGCGATGATTAAAAATCTTGATTTAATCATACTTAAAACAAATTAAGTTGTACCGACAAAATCTTAAACATAACATCCAAAAAGATGAAATTCAAATTTATGTTTATATCTGATGAAATGAAATAAATAATAATATGCATATCAGAAAAGCAAAACAAGATGATTTAAGTGTGATAATGAACATTTATCATATTGCACAGGATTTTATGATTGCATCAGGTAATCCAAACCAATGGAGACATTCATATCCTAGTGAAGATCTAATCCAAGACGATATTACCAATGAAGTTTGTCATTTAATTTATGATGATGAATGTGTCCATGGAGTATTTGCACTTTTTGATAATATTGAACCGACATACCAATACATAGAAGATGGACAGTGGCTTAATGATGAATCATATGTAACTGTACATAGAATAGCAAGTGACGGTAAGGTACATGGCATTTTTAAGTGTGTGGCGGATTACTGTAAAAGCATATCAGACAATATTCGAATAGACACCCATGAAAACGATTTAATCATGCAAAAACAAATTGAAAATAATGGTTTTAGAAAATGTGGAACCATCTATGTCAGAGACAAATCCCCAAGAATAGCTTACCAGTGGTCAAAATATTAAAAGAGAATTGGGCATTAATATTTAAAACAAGTACTGGTTTGTACCGACTAATATCCTAACAAAAAGTAGAATGAACTATTACTTTTTAGATAAGAACTTAGTGAAAACAGTACAAAAAATCATAATTCAAAAATAAGATTAATGTCTTATTGCAGAGAAAAATCTCTACAATACCCTATATTAGACATTAATACAATACATTTTTTGTGTCTTTATAGAGGTTTACTTAAAAGCAAATCTCTTGTATACTTTTATTATCAAATAACATATATAAACTTAACTAATTTTAGAAAAAATAGGCAATTAAATAGTAGCTATCTCAGGGGAAATGCCTCACGAAAACATTAGTTTTCAAAACCCCTCATTGACTTGTTTATATTTAATCGCCTTTTAAGAGGTGAAAATTTGAGTTATTATCCACTATCGATTATTAGAACCAATAGCGCCATAATATTCAGGACGTATGATCCAATGATGAAGATAATCAACTCCACTTTCTTCACCTCCATTTAGACACATGGAAAGAACACCAGAACAGCCATATAGGGAAACTACTCCAATTGATAAATAAACATTGAGTATAATGAATATTATCATGTTTATTCACCCCCTTCCAAAAATGTTTTATAGTTTGAGGCATTTCAAGAGAATATGTATGTGTTATTAATATTTAAGGCTTGTTAAAGCCATTTTGTAAAATTGCAGTGAGACAAACATCACATATAAACTTTACGATGAAAAAATTGATAAATTGATATATTTCTTAACAACTGAAAACATAGATTAAACTTTACAAATAGTACCGACTAATATTTAAAGAAAAATTAGTTGGTACAATTAATTAGGGGTCTAGTAAAATTTGCCTTCTGAGAACTTCTGAAAATCTGTTTTTGAGTTAATTCTTAAGTATGTGATTATGCCTGCTAATAGTACAACAATTGCAGTGTATTTTGACATTGAATTGAGTGTATATCTGTTTAATTGTTTAAAGCCCAATCCTTCTTTGAGTAATTTGAAGAAATCTTCAATGAATCCTCGATGACATTTAATTTTGTCTCGTTCATCTATTTTTTGTAAAAATTCATCAACTAATTTTTCATATGTTTTTTTAACTCTTTTTAAGTTGGATTTTGTATGAAATAGGTGTAATGGATAAGTTAGCATAGATTCTAACTTTTCTTTGTTGAATTTGGACCTTGTCAGGATTAATGGAATTACATGAAATTTCTGCAATGCAATTTTATAGTTTTCATATGAGTAATATCCTCTGTCCATCAATATGCAGTCTCCTTTACGGATTATCTTCTTTTTTTGCAATATTGGTAGTATTTTACTAACCATGGTTGTGTCATTTAGTGAACCTCTATCAATTATGAAGTATACTGGCATTTTACTCTTGTAATCAAGGACTAATGTGATTTTATAGCCTATATAAAAGCCAATTGATGTTCCCCAAGCCCAAGCATAATCTTTTTCTTCCAAGGATTCTTTTGAAATTTTTTTACCATTAAAATTAATATTTAAATCTCCAGGAGTGGCATCAATGATAAAAGTTCTCCTACCTCGATTATAATCATTTCTAAGCTTATTCAGAATACTATTAACAGTATTTTCCAGTTGTTCGGGATTTAATTTGGATAATCTATCATAAATTTCCGGTGCTTCCAAAACAATATCAAAATTCAAACCTTCTCTGAGTTCAGATTTACTTTTTAACTCATCAACAACAAAAGAAATACTACATTCAAAATAAGCAGCAAGAATAACAGTTTTAATCAAAGGAATAACTTTATCTAATGGTTTAAGACCATTTCTAGTCATTATTTGTTTGGATTCTCGAGAACCAATAATTTTAAATATTTCATTCAACAACATATAATTAGAGTCAGTTTCATCAAAATTCAGTCCATGCATCATTTTTACACCAATATAATGTATGTATGAACTAATATTTATATATTACAATGATATTGGCTCTATTTTTTTAAATCAATAAAAATCCTTTTGTACTATCAAAAGGCAGCTAAAATTAACATGAAATATTAAAAAAATAAGCTCAAATAACTGAGTTTAGTTGGGTCAAAAATCCAGACCCCTAAATTAATATTTAAAACAAGTACTGGTTTTTTTGGAATAACAGTTATTACAACTTTGACAAATAGCTACTCCCTCACCATTTGCCTTCCAATCTGCTAAAAAGTCAGCTTGTGCTACAAATGGTTTGGACATTGAGACAAACTCAACACTGGTGTTGTTTAAAACTTCATTGATGGTTTTCATGTCCCTAAGAGATCCTCCTAAAATCACCGGAATATCCAATTCTTCGATTAATTTATCGACATAAACCAAAAACGGATGTTTATCCTTACCATCATATAAATAGGAAATTGTTCTTGCAGTCAATTGAATAGAATCTGCACCTGCCTTTTCCAATTCTTTTGCAATAGCTATGCTCTCTTCAGAGGTTATTCCACCTTTTCTGACATCCCAAGGATTTATTCTGCAACTTACATGCATGTCCATGGTCTTTTTAATAACTTTAATTATTTCAGCAGATATCCTAACACGATTTTCAGTATTTCCCCCATATTTATCGGTTCTTTGATTGAAATATGGATTCATGAATCGTGCAAGATAAAAATTGTTTCCCATGTTTATCTGAATTCCATCAAAACCTGCAAATGAGAATTTTTTAGCAGCCATAATTACTTCCGCTTGCAGTTTTCTTATGCCTTCCTGAGAAATGTCATTGGCTTCCACTTTTTGATTTTCGCCATCGTCATAATAGAAAAATGCGAGCTGGCCCAAAATCGGCACGTCGTGATTATGGACTATATCGCTTACCAGCTTGTATTCTTTAATGAATCCCGGATAGTCCAGGCTGGTTGAATATGGAAAGAACCTGTCCTTTCTATCAAGAGCGAATATTTCAGATACTATCAGACCTGCCCCACTACCTGCAATCTTTTCGTATCTGTCATAAATAGCAGGAGTTAAAAATCCTCCTTCCCCTGTTTCTGTTTCCCAAGTTCCTGTTCGTACAATCCGGCCATTAAGTTTCAAATCGCCAAATTGGCATTCATCAAAAATATCTTTCATAAAATCACTGCTTATAAAAAAAAAAGATTAAAAAAAAGTAAAATGTGGGGAATCTATTTGATTACCATTAAAATATCGCCTATGCTAACTGCGTCACCCGGTTCCACAAAGATTTCCTCAACAGTACCGTCAACTTCTGACTGTATATCATTTTCCATCTTCATGGCTTCTATAACACAGATAGTAGAGCCTTTTTCAACTTTGTCTCCAACATTAACGCTGAGTTTGATTACCATACCCTGCATTGAAGAGATGACTCCTCCTTCAACTTCTCCAATAGGGCCTTTTCCAGAGTCTGCACCTTCTCCAATTTCCATAAATCCAGTAGGCATGATTTTAACTTCAAAAATGTCTCCGTCAACCTCAACATTATATTCTGTTGGAATTCCAATTGCAGATTCATCCACAAGTGAATGAGGAGCTTGGAGTTCTTCTTCTTCAGCTTCGCCTTTAAGGAATCTTGGAGCGATTGGAGGATATAATGCATAAGTTAGAGCATCTTCATCAGACTTGACAAAACCTTTCTCTTCACCTTCAGATTTAAATTTATCAAATTCAGGTTCTAACAAATCTGCAGGCCTGCATGTAATAACTTCCTCATCCCCAATAATCTTTTTAGATATTTTTTCGTTTACTGGAGCTGGAGGTTTACCATACATTCCTTTCATATACTCTTTAACTTCATTTGATACGGTTTTATACCTTTCTCCACCCAAAACGTTCATTACAGATTGAATACCGACTATCTGACTTGTTGGAGTGACAAGAGGCGGATATCCCATGTCCTTTCTAACACGAGGCATTTCCTCTAACACATCATTGTATCTGTCAATGGCATTCTGCTCTTTGAGTTGTGAAATAAGATTTGAAAGCATACCGCCAGGTATTTGGTATAACAATACATCAGCGTCGATACTTTCAGAAATCGGATCAAGAATACCCAAGTATTTCTCTTTGATATCGTCAAAGTATTTCTTGATATGAGTCAATAATTTTAAATCTAGCCCTGTGTCAAATTCTGTACCTTGAAGGGCTGCAACCATACTTTCAGTAGGAGGTTGGCTTGTTCCCCATGAAAGAGGAGATATTGCAGTATCCAAAATATCGACACCAGCCTGACATGCTGCATAATAGCTAATCGGAGTCATACCGCTAGTACAGTGACAGTGCAAATCAACAAGCAAATCAGTTTCTTCTTTTAAAGCTGAAACCAAATCATAAGCGGCCTTAGGAGTGATTAACCCAGCCATATCTTTAATTGCTACAGAATCACAGTCAAGTGCTTCAAGGTCTTTTGCAAGTTCAACAAAACCATCCAAAGTATGTACTGGGCTGATTGTATAACTAATAGTACCTTGCACATGTGCTCCTTGATCTTTAGCTACTTTAATAGACTTTTCCATGTTCCTGATATCATTTAAAGCATCGAATACTCTGAAAATATCTACACCATTTTCATAAGACTTTTCAACAAATTTTGTAACAATATCATCAGGATAATGTTTGTAACCTACTAAATTCTGACCTCTTAAAAGCATTTGAATAGGTGTTTTATTGAATTCAGATTTTAATTGTCTTAATCTTTCCCAAGGGTCTTCATTCAAAAATCTAATACAAGTATCAAAAGTAGCCCCACCCCATGCTTCAACAGAAAAATATCCTACCTTATCCATCTCTTCAGCAATAGGAACCATGTCTCTAGTTCTCATCCTAGTTGCAAGCAAAGATTGGTGAGCATCACGAAGTGCTGTTTCTGTAAATCTTACTTTCGCCATTAATTTACACCTCTTTTAATTTTAAATTATAAATAATCTTAAAATATCCAACTATAATATATGTTTTTTGTATTATATAAATTAATAATATAATATACTTTAAACAGGCTTGAAAAAAATTAATGGAAAAACTAAAAAAAAGAAGAATTGAAAAATTATCTTTCCAGTTCGCCGGAAATGAATTTTTCAACATTATCATATGCTTCATCATCACTGAATTGAACTGGAGGATGCTTCATTGTATAAGAGGAAATAGAAGTCAGTTGTCCTCCAATTCCTCTTTCCAAACCAATTTTACAGCATCTTATTGCGTCAATGACACATCCGGCAGAGTTTGGAGAATCTTCAACGCTTAATCTAAGTTCAATATTCATCGGAACGTCCCCGAATGTGCGTCCTTCCATTCTAAGGAAACATAATTTGTTATCATTTTGCCAAGGGACATAATCACTAGGTCCAATGTGAATGTCACGATCATCCATTCTTTCATCCAAAACTGACTGAACAGCTTCAGTCTTAGATTCTTTTTTGGAATCCAATCTTTCACGATTAAGCATATTCAAGAAATCAGTGTTACCGCCAGTGTTGATTTGGTAAGTTTTATCTAATTTTACGCCCCTATCCATGAACAGACTAGCTAGTGTACGATGAGTAATGGTAGCGCCGATTTGAGCCTTAATATCATCTCCCACAATAGGAATACCTTTTTCTCTGAATTTAGCATCCCATTCATCATCACTTACGATGAAAACAGGCATGCAATTTACATAAGCTATTCCTGCATCAAGTGCGCATTGCGCATAATATCTTGCGGCTTCTTCAGAACCAACAGGCAAATAGTTAACTAATATTTCAGCACCGCTTTCTTTTAAAACTGAAACCACATCGACAGGTTCTTCATCACTTACAACAAAAGTGTATTCATCGTCATAATTAGACATGTGCTCAGCAACACCATCTAAAACATGACCCATGCAAACTTCCACATCATATTTAGGAATATCTTCTTGGAATACAGTAGTACAATTCGGTTTTGCAAATATTGCCTCATCAATTGTTTTTCCAACTTTTCTTGCATCAACATCAAAAGCAGCCACAACATCAATATCACTAGGTTCATATCCACCAATTTCCCAGTGCATGAGTCCTATTGCATCATCTGGCTTTTTACCATCATAATAATGAATTCCTTGGATAAGTGAACTAGCGCAGTTACCTATCCCAACAATAGCTATCTTAATTTTTTCCAAATATAACACCAGCTAATAAATTTAATTTAGTAATAATTTTATTAAATAAAATACTAATATTATGTTATAATAATATACTTTATAAAAGTATCCTTTATTTGTATAACTTATAGAAAATATTCTAAATAAAAAAATAATAACCATTTTGTTAAATTATAGGAAGATTAAAATGAATCCTTATATCGAAATATTAAGACCAGGCAATGCATTAATGGGAGCAATAGCAATAATTTTAATTGCAATTATAGATAAAAGCTTGACAATTCCCCTAATCCTTGCAATGTGTGCCGTGTTTTTTGAAACTGCCGCAGGAAATGTAATCAACGATTATTTTGACTACAACATTGATTTAATAAACAAGCCGGAAAGGCCAATACCTTCTGGAAGAATTTCCCTTAAGGCCGGAAGAAATTATGGTTACCTATTATTCTTGCTTGGAACAATATGCGGATTTTTGATTAGTTATTTGACCAACAACTGGATTCCTTTCCTAATTGTGTTATTTGCAGACGTCATCCTTTATTTATACGCATACAAATTAAAATCAACACCATTGTTTGGAAATCTAACTGTGGGATTTATGACCGGTTTTGGGTTTGTATTCGGAGGATTTACATTAAACACGCCGGAAATTATTTTAACTTCACTCTATTTAGGATTTTTTGCCTTTGTAATGACAACTGCCCGTGAAATCGTAAAAGACATTGAGGACATTGAAGGAGACAAGTCAGAAGGTGCTAAGACATTACCTATTTTGATTGGTGAAAAAATCCCTGCATTATTGGCTGCAGTTCTAATAATAATTGATAGTGCACTATGCCCTCTGCTTTACTATATCCACATTTTTGGAGTGCTGTATTTAGTGGTGATTGCAATTGCAGTCATCTTATTCGTTTATTCTGCAGCATTAATCCTAAAATCCCAAGATCAAAATACTGCACATAAAGTGTCCAAATATCTAAAGATAGGAATGCTGATTGCATTCATCGCTTTCATATTCGGTTCATTTTAATTAAGAAATTATTAAATACTAATTAAAAAAAGAATAAAACATGATGTTTAAGGATTTAAATCTAAACAAAAAAGATAAATACTATTTGCTATTCATACTGCTGTTCAGCATGCTTTTAGTGACAAATTACATTTATTTTAATGTCAATCTTGGAATAAGTTGTTCAGATGTATATCTTTATCTTTTAAATGCTCTGTATTTTACTGGAACAAACATAGGAGCTACAGAAAATATTTTTTTATCACCTCTCGTCTGTTTTTTAACATCAATACTATTCAGATCGGGCTTGGTTGATAAAATAGCAATTTTTATTGTAACCGGAGCCCTTGCAATATTCGGAAATATTGGACTTTATCTGCTTCTTAAACAATATTTTGATGAAATATATAGCTTAGCAGGAGTAATAATCTATTCCACCCTTTCGCTTAACTTAACATGGCTTGCAAATGGTACTTTAGACATCCCTGCAGTCAGTTTCACAATTTGGCTCGCATTATTTAGCATCATCGCCATTAAGAAAAATCCTAAATTCTATACGTATGCAATGATAATACTTGTTCTTGGATTCTTTACAAGATATACTGTTGTTTTAGCAATACCACCAATCCTACTATATTATGTCTATGAAAAAGGGTTTAAAATAACTCCCGAAGATAAAAAACATATAATAAAAGCAGTTATAATAGGACTGGTTATCGGAATGATTATTCTATCGGTAGTCCTGATTATGGGTCATGGACAATTTGGAGCAGGCCAGCAATTCATAAATAGAGCTACAGGAATATCCGGATCAGAACGAGACCCTGCATTCAATCCAGATTTCAGTTATTATTTAGTAAATTTACCTAATTTCATCTCAAATTCACACACAGTATTTAAGGGAAATCCAGTGCTTGAAAGTCCAACAGTGCTCTCATTGGTATTTTTCTCAATATTGATAATCGGCACAGTGCTTTGGCTAAAAAACAACAAGTCACGTCCAAAAGATCCGGTACTCCCGGTAGCATTATTCTTAATATCATTTTTAATCTTCACCAAAGTCACATCACTAATCACAATTTTCCTGGTTATGGTAGGATTATACATTATTGGAAAAGACTCCGACAACAAAGTGGCGCTAATAATGCTTTTATGGATACTTTCAAACATGATATTCTTCTCACATTACAATATAAAAGTAAACAGATACATCATACCGATATTCCCTGCACTGATTTATTTCCTAATCAGAGCACTGGACATCATCAAAGATAACGTTAAGATTAACAAAAACATAATTCCAATCATACTAATCATTTTATTTGCAGTTCAAGGGTTTGCATTTACACAATCATTTGAACCAACAAACGAATACATATCAACTGAAGAGATTTCAGATTATATAATGGAGATTAATCCGGATTATCAGGACATACCAATTGGAACTTACAATTTAAGACCATATCGTTGGTGGATTGGAAGCAACATTATTGGAATACCATCAACCAATCATAACGCGATTGATAAAAGCAATATAACATATTATATCTCAAATACTAAACTAACCGATTTGCAAAATTTCACTGAAATTAAAAATATTAATAATTTATACTTATACGAAAGAATAAATACATAAATTAATTTTTTAATCAAAATAACTCTTTAAAACAAATATTTATTAAATTAAAGAAATTTAAAAACTATTTTTAAATATAAAAATATAAATTTAAATATGAAATTCACACCTAAATGTAAATTTTTAGAAAGGTATATAATAAAAAAAATAAAAAAGTAATAACATAAGTAATTTAAGAGGATAATATGAAAGTTGTATGCTGTAAGAACTGTGGTGCAAAATACCAACTCGATGATGACGATGATATCGCAACATACGAGTGTTCTTCTTGTGCAGGTGACCTAGAATATGTGGAAGAATATTCTGATGGTAAAAATAGCTCTCGTTCCTCATTTATGGATTCATTTAAGTATGATAACTCCCACATTGTCCAATGTGAAGACTGTGGATTAAAATATAAAATCAGAAGCAGTGATAGCATACTCGATTATGAATGTGATAGTTGTGGAGGCTCCCTAAGGTATTTGGATGATGAATTAAATAAAGAATTAGACAGATATCTTGAAGAAAGACGAAAAGAAATCAAAACCATCAGACAAGAAAATAAAATCCAAGAACCAACATCTGATGATGAAGAACAAACAGAAGATAAACCAATGTCCTTAAAGTCACTTACCGGCAGATTAGAAAATTTCTTCTCTGAAGAAAACATGCTTCAAATTGCAAAAGATGAAGAGAAAGAGCAAGAACTCATTGAAGCAGAGGAAAATAGTTTTAAAACTGCAAGAACTACAATTCCGGATGCTGTCATGTCCAAATTTGGAAAAGAATTTGCTCTTCCAAAAACTAATGATTACAACATTTTGAAAAACTTCCTCAAAGATGAATTTTTCAAAAGCATGAACGAATATTACCTCAATACACCAGACGAACCTTCTGAAAGATCTTTTGGAAGTTTTATTGATAGACTTGCCATTCCCGAACCAGAAGAGGGAATTGGACAAAGCGGTTCTCTTTTTGGATCAAAACAAGAAGAATTCAACATTAGGAATATAGATACAAACAACACAATCCTTCTTGTTGGAGCGGTCATTTTCGTTTTAAGTATAATTGAGGTTTTATTAATAAACAGTGGTGTTGGAATCATTGCTTTATTCGTTGGAGTAATTATCTTATGTTATGGACTTTATAAGACTAGAGACATAAAAGAAACTGAAATCAGAACAAGAATCATTAGAGAACACTTGTTAAGCTTACCTGAAGAATATTATGTATTCTATAATGTAAAAACTCCTACCTCAAACGCAAGCATAAATCATTTAGTTGTAGGCCCAACTGGAATCTATGCACTTCTTTCACAGAAATACAACCCTAAACTTAGATTAGAATCTGAGAATGAAAATTTAAATTTAATTGGATCTAAGGAATCCGATGACGATAAAATTGAAGAGATTTCAACTAATCAAAACATCAGAAGATTTAGATACACAACCAAACAAGCAAAATTCTCTCAGGACAATAAAATCAAACAAAAAGCTTTAAGTTTAGGTGAAGATTTAATTAACTTCTTAAATGACAATAACATCAGAAATTGTTTTGTCGAACCTTTAGTTGGATTTATTAACAACGAAGTTGTTGTAATAAATATGCCTTTAACTGATGAAGACTTGTTTGTTGAAGAGTTATTAAACCAAATCCAAACTAGTACAGTAAAATTAGATTCTGAAACAATTGACAAATGTGCTGTTTTAATCAACAACTATTCTGCAGATTGTTCTTCAGAAATTTAATTTTCTTTTTTTATTTTAACATTTCAAAAGTGATAACTGCATCCTTATTGATGTTGCGGGCAGCTACTTTTCCAATTACATCGTCAATCTGAGATGGAGAAATTCCGCGATTAGGCCTTTTAAATGAAATATCTGATTCCCCAATGGTTTCACCTTTTTTGATATTTCTTTTTGCAACAATGGACTTCCTAATCTCTTTTCTTGCATAGGATTCACATATTAACGGCTGTTTATTAGCATATCCCCTAATTTTAGACAAGAATAGAGAATTGTTTTTGAACTGTATTACATCATCCGGATCCATGGAAAAGCTATTATAATACCCTTCCAAATTTTTATCAAAAGTAAAATGTTTCTCCAAAATAGTAGCACCATAACTGTAAGCGGTTGTTAAAACCAGCATATTGTCATCTGGTTTTGTGTAATCCACATAACCGATTTCATAATCCGGAAAATTTTGAACTAAATCCTTAATCATCAACAGATTAGCATCTTTATATTCTGTAGGATAAGACAGAACAGAATGCATAATAGCAATATTAGACACAGAAACATCTTCAATAGCTTTAACTGCATCTTTAATTTCATTCAAAGTAGCCCCTCCAGTTGAAAGCAATATTGATTTGTTTTTGGATGCAATATGTTTAATGAAAGGGATATTTGTTAAATCCGAAGAAGAAATCTTATAAACATCAACAAAATCATCCAACAAATCAGCGGATTCGAAATCTAGAGGTTCCGCTAAAAATAAGATCCCTAATTCATTGCAGTATTGCGCTAATTTACGGTACTCGCCAATCCCAAACTTTCCATATTTATTAAATAATTCAAATTGAGATACAGATTCTTCTAAAGAAAGATTCCAAAATGATGGGGAATCACGAGAAATGAAGTTTCCAACATCATATACGTGAAATATAACTGCATCTACGCCACATAATTGAGCATCATCAATTAATAATTTAGCCGCATCCATAAATGAAATGTTTTCCTGTTTAGCCAAATCATAAAAATTGAAACTCAAATTTGCTATTAAAAAGGGTTTTTTATTAAAGATATTCATGATAAAACCTAATTCAAGTTTTTATTAAATTCGAATTTACGATATTCTTCTTCAATAACTGCCAAAATATTTTCAAAACCGTGTTTCAAATCTTTGGACAGCATCTTGTTGTGCAATTCCATCCTTAAGTCAAAATCATTGACAATTTTCAAAAATTGATCAACAACGTCTTGCCTTTCAAGGGCTTCACCAAGGCCCATATTGATAAATCCATTTTTATTGTTTGCAAACACATGTGATACATCCCTATCATCTTTGCAAAGACAAATTGTAGGCACAGCCATTGAACAAATTTCATACATGGACTTATTAGGCGAAGTAAAAATAAGATCCGCTTTAAATATAAATTCACTGAAGTTTGGTACGTTTCTGTAAATTTGAATTAACTGATTAGATTCATATTTTGAAATAAGGGCATCTATTCCTTCATAATCCAAGCCCAAAACCACATCAATTCTTCCTTCATAATTGGTAGTCAAAATAGCATCAATAACCTTTTCTGTAAAGTTATTTGAATCGAACTGTCCGAAAGCAATTAAAACTCTATTGACATCATTTGTAATTATTTTAGGAGGCTGATAATAAAACTCATCTTTTAAAATAAAATATTTATGGCCGGTGAAAACATTGCTTTCTCCCAAATCATGTTCATATAAATCATCAAACACGACATCAGCAATGCTGCTGCCCACTCCCAAATCTTCAAAATTAACTACAAAATAGCCTTCATCTTTCAATGCAGAAACATATTCTTCTGAAGTGTCTAAAATATCATTAATAACTATCTGAGGACCATATTCCTTTAAATATTCTAATAAATCTCTCTCATCTTCATAAGTCTTATAAGAGAAGTTATTTCTATCGACTATATCCACTCCCAACTTATGATGTTCATCAATTAAAAACAATACTTCATGGAATACCAATTTTGAAGCAAGTGATAAACACCTGTTAATATGGCTTGTTCCAATTTCATCATAAGCATTTACTACGATGGCTGTCTTTTTCTTTTGCAAATAATTTTCTGCAATCCACCAATCCTCATAGTTCTCAATGCTGACTCTTTCTTCACGTGACACTTCCACAATGTCAATATTAGTGCCCAAACGTGAATCCTCATGGACAAATTGTCTTCTAGTTGCCAAAATGGCTCCGGTTTCCCTAAAGGATTTTGGAAGTAATTTCTTATCCACTCTTTGAATGTAGTTCGGGAAATACCTGTGGTTATTTTCATCATATCCCCAACTCAAATGCCTATCATCAACAACTGAAATTACACTATCCAAACTGAAATCTTCAAATTTTGCAATAGCTTTATCCAATGTCTCGGCTTTTATTAGTGGAGAGATGGGTTGTAATGTAATTACAATATCATATTCGTCGAATGCCTGTTTTTCTTTTTGAATCATTGCATCATGAATAACCGGATCAAGTGAAACTTCGTCTGTGGCCAACTCTTCAGAACGTCTGACAACACTAGCTCCAAACTTTTCGGCTATCAATGCGATTTGAGAATCATCAGTAGTTACAACAACATCATCAACATACTGGGATGCCTTAGCTGTTTCAATTGCATATGAAATAAGAGGCTTATTGTTGAGCAACCTCAAATTTTTACGAGGAATCCCTTTAGAACCTCCTCGAGCAGGAATAACTACTAAAATCATATTATTATTAAACATGTTAATCCCTTAAATAATAAAATATAATAAATCTAATACTAAATATATTGAATGTACAATATTAAATCTTCGGTGTTAATATGAAAAATATGTCAAAAGAGTTATTAGATAGAATTAGTAAATTAGCCACCCCCGTTAAAATAATGCACGTATGTGGCTCTCACGAACACACAATAATGGAAAATGGGATTAGAAGCTTGCTTCCAGACGAAGTTGAAATCATTGCAGGTCCTGGATGTCCAGTTTGTGTTGTACCTTCCCGTGAAATTGATGAAGCATTAGAACTTATCGATAAAGGCGTTACAATAACCACCTTTGGAGACATGTTGAGAGTTCCAGGTTCTGAAAGATCCCTTGCAGATGCTAAAGCAGAAGGAGGGGATGTCAGAGTTGTTTATGGAATCAATAGAGCTATTGAAATTGCTGAAAAGGAAGACAATGATGTTGTGTTTATATCAGCAGGATTTGAAACAACAGCTCCTACAACAGCTGCAGAATTGCTGTCAACACCTCCTGAAAACTTCTCAGTCCTGTCATGCCACAGACTAATCCCCCCGGCAATCGATTTTTTAATTAATTCCGGACAAACCAGCTTGAACGCATTAATCCAACCGGGACACGTTTGTACAATAATCGGGACAAAACCGTTCGAATACTTCTCAACCGACTTTGGAATACCACAAACAGTGGCAGGATTTAACCCACTAGACATATTGATGTCAGTCTACATGATTTTAAGACAGATTAACAATGATACACCGAAAATAGAAAATGAATATGCAAGGGCAGTAAAAGAAGAAGGAAATGTTATAGCTCAGGAAATGATGGACCAAGTATTCGAAGTAACATCAAGAGAATGGAGAGGATTTCCTAAAATACCAAATTCCATCTTGGAAATTAAAGATGAATTCTCCGAATTCAATGCTCGTGAAAAATATGACATAGAAGTAAAAGACGTTAATGAAGCTCCTAAAGGTTGTATTTGCGGACCTATCTTAAGAGGCCTTGCAAGACCTGAAGACTGCAAGCTATTCAGAAAAGAATGCAATCCACTTCACCCAATCGGAGCATGCATGGTAAGTAAGGAAGGAACCTGTAACATTGCCCACAGATATTCAAGAGGATAAAAATGACAATAGAAGCAATAGCAGTAGATATCGACGGAACAATAACTGACGAGAAAAGACAGATTTGCATCTCAGCAATTGAAGCTTTAAGAAAGGCAGAAAAAGCTGGAATTCCAACAGTGATTGTTACAGGAAATGTAGTCAACTATGCCTATGCAACAGAAGTGCTTATCGGATGTAGTGGGGGACTTGTTGCAGAAAACGGAGGTGTTGTGTTTAAGGAAGGTGAAAATAACAATGCCGTTGAAACCATGGTTGACAGAAATTTCGTCACATCTGCCGAAAATCACTTGAAAGAAAAATTAGGTGAAAAATTCGACAAACATGCTTCACATGACAATATGTACAGACTAACTGAAACAGTATTCTATAAAACACTTGCTCGTGAAGAACTAGAAGATGCTCTAAAAGATTTTGAATACTTGGATGAACTTGAACTTTATGACAGTGGCTTTGCACTCCACGTTACTGATAAAAGAGTCAACAAAGGAACCTCACTTAAATATTTGTGCGAAAGAAACGGAATAAACATGAAAAATGTCATGGCAATTGGAGACAGTCAAAACGACGAAGATTTTCTAAAAGAAACAGGCTATAAAATAGCCGTTGGAAATGCCGAAGAGAAATTAAAACAGATAAGCACATATACTTGCGAAAAAATGTTTGGTGACGGAGTGGCAGAAGCTATAGAAAAATTTGCCTTGTAGTGATAATATGATTTATGAAATAGCTGAAAAAGCAAAAAAAGCTGTTGAAAACCAGTGCGATGCTTATGAAATTTACATTGATGAATCAAAATCCATAGAACTCGATTCAAAACAAGACGAATTAAACTTTGCAAAAGAAGAAATCGAACAAGGAATTGGAATTAGAGTAATTAAAGATCATAAAATTGGTTTTGCATTTACATCCAATTTGGACAAGATAAACGAAACAGGACTTCAAGCCATTGAAAATACAAAGCTAAACAAATACGACGAAAACTACTCCTTTTCTGAAGTCGAAAAAGTGGTTGACGTGAAAAAGCTTTATGACAAAAAATTCAATGATTTGGACCTTGATGAATCTGTTGAATTTCTAAAAAATGTAATCGCAACAGCCAGTGACAGCGGATGTGAAATAACCGGTTCCGGATTTTCCGCAAGTGCAGGCAAATCGTTAATCATCAATTCAAATGGAGTTTCAATAGAAAATGAGGGAACTGGCTTTGGCGTTGGTTTATCTGTAACCATACAAAAAGAGGGGCAAATTGCAACAGCCTATAATTCACAATCATCAAGATTTTTTGAACTGGACGGTGAAAAACTAGCTAAAGAGGTATGTGATTTGGCTAAAAAATCACTTGACACCAAACCTATCGAAACCAATGATTATGACGTAGTTTTAGATTATTATGCTGCAACCGGCCTTCTTCAAACTTTTATGGGAGCCTTTGATGGTGAAAATGTAAGAAGAGGAAGGTCCATCCTAAAAGATAAAATGGGAAGTGAAATAGCTAACCCTACCCTTTCAATAATAGACAATCCGCTTTTAGAAAAAGGAATGATTTCAACAAAATGTGACGGAGAGGGAAGCGTCAGCCAAAAGACCCAATTAATAAAAGACGGCGTTTTAAACTCATTTATATATGACATATACACTGCAAACAAAGTTGGAGTAAAAACAACCGCAAACGGATACAGAGGATCTTATTACTCAACTCCTATGATTTCACCAACAAACCTGGAGTTTAAATTTTGCGAAATGAAAGATTTATCTGAAATTGACAAAGGAGTCCTAACAACAAGTGTTTTAGGAGCCCATACCGCCAACCCTATTTCAGGAGACTTTTCAGTAGAAGCAAGCAATGCATTTAAAATAGAAAATGGAGAAATAACCGAACCGATTAATAAAGCCATGATTTCTGGAAATATCTTTGAAATCATGAAAAAAGTAGAAGGTTTAGATACAGAAATCAAACAATACGGTTCATTTATTATACCTAAATTATTGGTGCATGATTTAAGGGTCGTTGGTCAAAATTAAAAAAAAGAAGAAAAATTAAATCTTTTTTAATTTTTCTCTATATCTGTTTATTGAATCCTGTTTATAATCGATGGATAAATAATCCGATGTCAACTGTTTATTCTTATCAAAATCTTTGATTTTACTATTTATAGCATTATCAATGTCATTATCTAATTTTCTTAATTGATTTTCAAAAGCATACTCTGATTTTCTAATATTAATATTAGATTTGCGGGCAATCTTTTCAATTTCTTTTTCAATATCAATTTTTTCTTTTTTAGACATTTTAACACCTACATTTCAATAATAGGCAATTGAATCTCAGTTATGAACTCACTTTCATCATCACAGTTGTGGAAACTTTTGATTAAAACTTCTTTAGGTGATCCGATAATATGATAATTGTTTTTCTGAGCAACCTCAACTAACTCAGCATAAGTATCCAAAATGTTGTCAGGTGACCCAAAGTGTTTTCCGGCTAAAACCTTGTTTTCAATCATATCAACAACACGGATCCTATCAGTTTCATCCGCATCCCCTTTAATAGCGATGCTCACATCATAAACTGCATCACCTTCATTAACTTCATGCCTTGGGGAGAAATAAACGATAAATGGTTCACCTTCAGTTTCAATTTCTTCAGCGTCAACCCAACCCATCAATATAGATAGGAATATTCCCAAATCTTCGATTGGGGTTTTACAATTAATAACTCCCAATTTTTGTTCTGGAATTACTTTAACTTCATAATCCATAATTACACCATACATAATTTATAATCTTAATTAAATAAAAAGACTTCTACTTCTTCTCCTTCTTCAAGCAACTCGACTAACTTTGGAATTTTTACATAACCATCAGCTGTTGAAAGTGAAAATATTGCTCCGGAATCCTTAAATATTGGATGCACTTCATCACCATCAACTTTAACCAGCTGATACTGCATTCTTCCAACTTGAGAGTGAATTCTGCGAGTCATTATGCCTTTAACTGTTTTTAGCTCAAAGTCCTTATCGATACCTGCAAGTTTTGTTAATGGTTCGGCTACAAATGCATTGAATATCATTATAGCAGAGACAGGATTTCCAGGAAGCCCGATTACAATCTTTCCATCAATAACCCCTACAATAGTAGGTTTTCCAGGCTGAACAGAAATTCCATGAATATAAACTTCGCCAAGTTCATCCAAGACATGCTTTAGGACATCACCAAGGCCTGCGGAAGTTCCTCCAGAACAGAACAGCACATCAACTTCTTTTAAAGATTCAGTGATTTTCTGTTTGACCTCGTTATAGTTATCTCTCATAACCCCTAAAAATTTAGCATCGGCGCCGCAGGAAATGGCATCGTTTTTAATCATTCCACCATTTACATCATAGATTTTTCCATATTCCAACTCTTCGCCCTGAAGTGTTATTTCATTTCCGGAAGACACTATACCAACTGTCGGTTTTTTATAAACTTCAATAGTCTCAAAACCCTGTGAAAGCAAAACCCCAATTTTTCCGGGATTTAGGAAATCGCCCTTTTTGAGAATTAATTTTCCTTCCTCGATATCTGATCCTTTTTTAGCAACATCCTGTGAAGGGGTGGCAGTGGTGAGTATATTTACCTTATTGTCCAATTTTTCTGCATATTCAACCATCACTACAGCTTCAGCACCTTCAGGCATAGCTGCACCAGTACTGATTTCAATGCATTTTCCCTTTTCAACTTTTTTATCAGTAGTTGCTCCCGCTTCCAAAAAGTCAATCACCTCCAAAGTGTTTGGTGATTCTTCAGACGCTCCAAAACTGTCTTCCGCAAGAATTGCAAATCCATCCTTTAATGCTTTATCAAATGGAGGAAAATCCATTCTTGAGTAAACATCTTCAAATAAAATTCTTCCATAAGCTTCACTAACATTAATTTCTTCACTTTGTGAGGTTAAATTTTTATCAAATAATTCCTGTATAATATCAATAGCTTCATCACATTCTTTAATTTTTAAAAATTCAGTACCCATAGTTACCCCTTTATATATTATCCAATAACTTAATATAATAATATATTCATAAATATATAAATAATTTAATCTAATGTGAAAGTTATTATATTTTTTTGGAGGAGAGTATTTGTCTAAACCTAATCAAAACCAACAACAAGAGTACAGGAGAGTAAGGACTCCTAAAAAGGGTGAAATACCTGGAGTAGTTGAACAAATTATGGGACACGGAAAATTAAAAGTCCGTTGCGCTGATGGAAATATAAGAATGACCAGAATCCCTGGAAAAATGAAAAAACGTATTTGGATTCGTGAAGGAGACGTAATCCTTGTAAAACCATGGGATTTCCAATCTGATGAAAAAGCCGATGTAATATGGAGATACACCAAAACCGAATCAAATTGGCTTGAAAGAAAAGGCTACTTAAAAATGTAGTCTAACTACTTATTTTTTGATATAAATGGATTCTAAAATAGCTAAAGCAGACGCTGAGCATCAAAAATTACATTCCAGAAAAAGGAAAAAAGACAGTTCCGATAGAAAAGTTGGAAACGAAATTTTTGACAAGCTAACCTTAGAAACCTTATACAAACTCGCAAATCAAGGATACATCGATATTTTAAATGGAGCCATAAGTACCGGTAAAGAAGCCAATGTGCTTACAGGCATCACCGATGATGAAGACTTTGTGGCCGTTAAAATTTATAGAATAGCTACTTCTGATTTTAAAAAAATGGATTACTACCTTAAAGGCGATCCAAGATTTAATGTAAAAACCAAAAATAAAAGAAAAATAATCTATTCCTGGGTTACAAAAGAATTCAAAAATCTGACCAGATTATACGATGCGGGCGTAACTGTTCCAAAACCATTTGTAAGTTCAAATAATGTCTTAATAATTGAATTTATTGGTGATGAGAATGGAAACCCTGCCCAGCCCGTTAAAAATCAACCCCCTGAAAATCCCGAGGAATTCTTCAATAAGCTACTTGTTCAGCTAAAGCTGTTCGTTCGTGAAGCAAAATTGGTGCATGGAGACTTGTCAAATTACAACATTCTAAATTTAAATGAAGAGCCAGTGATAATTGACGTTTCACAGTCAGTAGTTTTAGACAATCCAATTTCAAAAGAACTTCTTGAAAGAGACATTAACACACTTGTTCGAGAGTATACTAAACTTGGCGTTGAAACTAGTTTTAAAGAAATTTGGGAATATATCGACCCAAAATTTTAGACATACTGGATGAATAGCACATCATTTGTTTTAAACCCAACCAATACAAACACGCTAAAAATACAAAACAATATATTGATAAACAAACAAATCATTAATATACGAAAAATTATAGAAAAATGGAGTGGTTAGTATAGACATCAATAGAAAAAAATCATTAATTCGTTCAAATGAGCTCGATAATATAGCTATTGATGACATGAAACATAAATCAAAAGTTAAAACAGGATTTAGCGAATTTTCTAGAAAATTATATAATGATAATAAAAATAAAATTCTAAATGAATTGAATGCAAGTGAAAAAGATTGGAATAATCCTAAATGGCAATTAAAAAACCGCATTAGTGATGTAGACGAAATTTCAAAATATACCGACCTTACAAATGAAGAATATGAAAATATAAAAAAGGTTGGTGAAAAATATAGGTTTGCAATAACTCCCTATTATTTTTCATTAATTGATTTTGACAATCCACTTTGTCCAATAAAATTACAATCCATTCCAGATATTAAGGAATTTAGTGAATTTGGACAATTAGATCCCATGAATGAAGAACAGTCCAACCCTGCAGGAAAAATCACTAGAAGATATCCCAATAAATTAATTATCAATGCCACTAATGCTTGTCCTGTGTATTGTAGACACTGCCAACGCCGTAGATTGATAGGCAAATTTGATAAAAATGCCTCTAAAAAAGATATTGATGAATCAATAGAATTTATAAAAAATAACCAGACAATCAGAGAAGTATTAGTTACTGGAGGAGATGCATTATTATTATCTAATAAAAAATTAGAATACATATTTAATGGATTATCCGAGATTAGCCATGTTGAGGTAATAAGAGTAGGCACAAGAACATTGGCAACACTTCCATTCAGAATTGATAATGAACTTGCCCGCTTACTTAGGAAATATAAAGTGCAGGTTTCAACACAGTTCAATCATGCCTGCGAAATTACTCCAGAAGCAGTTAGGGCAATTGACATATTAGTTGATCATGGAATACTCGTAAGAAATCAGATGGTGCTATTGCATAATATTAATGATGACAAACATTGTATTCAAAAAACTAATGAAGAACTGCAAAAGTATCGTGTAATTCCATATTACCTATTCCACCCAAAAGAAGTTAAAAGCACCAAACACTTCCAAGTTGATATTTCTAAGGGTTTGGAAATCATGAAACATTTGGAGGGCAGAACAAGCGGCATGTGTAAACCAACATACGTATTCAATTCACCACATGGCCTAGGCAAAGTGCCTTTAGTGCCAATAGAAAATATTGAATATGATGAAAACGGATACAAATTCACAACATGGGAAAACAAAACAATCCACAAACGAGATATAGACAAACATCGATGAGCTATAAGTAAAACCTCTTTTTTACGGGAATATATTGGCCCTAAGTTTTAGATATTGTAGTTGATTAATGAATGTTTTCTAATGAAATATTCAAAACAATAAGATTAATATTTTGTTAAATAATTGTTGCATTAAATTTATATAATTTTGTTTATAAAAATCCATTTTAGGTTTAAAAATGTTTCGTAAAAGCATATATTACATTACCGTCATATTTTTTGTAATATGGTTATGGATTTATTTGTGGAATTTCATCTTATCTGCCAGGTATATGTATGTCCCTTACGGAATCAGACTTCTTTTTTTAATGATTTACCTAATCATATTTGCAATATTTTTTATATATGTTCGTCCGTTAAAATTAACAGAATTTCCAGAATTCAAAGTTGGATTTCCAGCTATTAAAAATCTCAACTGGAGGAATCTTATTAAAGAAGGCAAATCAAATAGTGCTTTAGATATTCCAATTATTTCAAAAACTGTTAATGTAGTTAAATATAGTTTCGGTGGAATGCAGAATGTCACTAGCTCAAGAACATATCGGATTGATCCTTTTTATGTACAAACAGTAACCCGTACAGTAGGACGATATTCTCATAAGATAAATATGGATTATATTAAATTCGATTCTCAAGAAGATCTTCAAAAAGCTGAAGGGAATATTGAAGCTAATTATGGTAAAAATGACAAGGTACGATATTACAAGTCAAAATTAGAGTGTCTAGTATTCGGATATGATACTTCTAATCCAGATATGAGAACCGCTCGAGTATTGAATTTCTTTGTTAAAACATTAAGGCTTAAATCCCAAGAACATTTACATCTTAAAAAAGATAAATTTGTTGCAATAATCAGTTTATTATTATTATTTTTACTTTTATTTAACCTTAATAACGTTATTACACTTTTGTGGGCGAGTTTATCTAGTTATGGAATTTTTTCAGTTAATGAATTTCTCACATTAATTCTTTCAGTGATTTTAACAATAACAATTTTAGCATATTCTAAAAAGTTAAAATATGTAGAGAATTCAACTTATGATGTTCTTGTTGTCCTGATTTTAATATTGTCTTTAATTAGTAACTTATTAGGAAACTTTGGATTTATTATAAACCATTTTGATTTTATAAGATTCAAAGCGATTCAAAATCTTTTTGTATGGGCAATATTAATTGCAGCAATACATTTCCTATTCTATAGGAGGACTCTAAAACAAATTAAAGATTAATCAAAATTTTTAATCTTTCAATATTGTTAAAAAAAATACTAAAAAGCAGTATATGATTTTAGAATATCTCTAAATTCTTGCATATGCTGCTTTTAATTTATCTTCTGATTTTTCAACATATGTTTCTGAAACAAACACACATTTTTAAAACTCTTTGATTTTAAAATTTTATCACAAATACACAAATTTATTGAAGTAATGTTATCAAAAAAGGATATGGATAATCCTAAATTTTAAATAATTTTGATTAAATAATTATTATTAATTCTAATTAAAAAAAGGTGAAAATTATGCCAGAAACAGATTATTTAAAAATACCTCAAAATAGAGTAGGGGCATTAATTGGAAGCAATGGAGGAGTTAAAAAATCCATTGAAAAAGCAACTGGCACCATGTTAGATATTGATAGTGATGACGGTACAGTTTATATCACACCTCAAGAAGATATGGAAGACCCATTAGGAGTTTGGAATGCAAACCATATCGTTAAAGCAGTTGCTCGTGGATTTAACCCGGAAGTTGCACTTAAATTAGTCAGTGATGACATTTATCTGGAAGTATTAAGTTTACCATTATACATCGGAAAATCTAAAAAGGCACTTGCAAGATACAAAGGAAGAATTATCGGAAAAGACGGAAAGACCCGTGAGATAATCATGGAAATGGCTGAAGTGGACATGGCGGTTTATGGAAAAACCGTTTCTTTAATTGGTGAGATGGACAACATCATGGTTGCAAAAGAAGCTATTGAAATGATTTTAAACGGATCCAGACACAAATCCGTCTATGGATTTTTAGAACATAAAAAAGAAACTTTAAAAATGAAGGAATTTAAAGATTTAGTTGGAATCGAAGACGATAAAATCGAATTTAAAGATGGAATCGACTTTGATGAAAAAGATTATTAGGAGTTAAAACTCCTAAATATCCACTTTTTTTAAAATTATTCTAAAAGAAATCACATTTACATTTTTCAGAATGAAAAATAAGATTACCAACCCATAATATTAAATTTATCATTTTAAAAAAAATGAAACATCACCTATCAAAAAAATCAAATAAAATAAATATTACAAAACCAAATCACTTTTAAACTAAGATAGCTATAAAAATTATGGCAAATATAGTAAAACCTTATATACTTTAACAAATATATATAGATAACATAGTGTAAATACTATATTTTTTACATGTTTTTAAATTATTATTTTACCCCATATTTAACAAGTCAGATAGGGTACTGTATAATTATTACTTATCAAATGCTCTCTGAGTTGATTTAAATATATCATACCATAATAAATTTAAACATATTATCATAAGGAGGAAAAAACTTTGGCTCAAGAACAACAAAATGGACTTGACTGGGAAGAAGATTTTCAAAGATTAACCCCATCACAGTTCTTTAGGAAAAACAAGCAAATGCTTGGGTTTACAGGTAAAATTCGTACTTTAACAATTGTTTTTCACGAATTAATCACAAACAGTTTTGATGCATGTGAAGAAGCAGGAATATTGCCGGATATCGATATTGAATTAAAGCGTATTGACAAAGAACATTATATTTTAAGACATAAAGATAACGGACCTGGAATTCCTGAAGATTATGTAATGCAAGTATATTGTATGATGTTTGCAGGTTCCAAATTTAGAAACATCCAATCTAGAGGACAACAAGGTTTAGGTTGTAGTGGTTGTGTCCTATTATCACAAATGACAACCGGTAAGCCAGCTCGTGTAATTTCATGTTATAAAGAAGGAGATGAAATTAAAGGAGTTAAAATGAAATTCCAAATGGATGTTGAAAACAACCGTGGAATCTTAATGGAAAGGGAAGATTATCCTGCAGAAAGTACTGGAGTTTGTATTGAATTACAATTTAAAGACGTATCCTACTCCTTAGCAGAACAAGGTGCTTTTGAATACATCAGAAGAACAATGATTGGAAATCCGCATGCAAAAATTACATTTAGAGATCCATCAGGACACAAGTATATCTTCAAAAGAGCAGCAGATATTGTGCCAGTACAACCAAAAGAAGTATTGCCACACCCAAAAGGTGTAAGTGCTGATGATTTAATGACAATGGCAAAAAATACTGATAAAAGAAGATACAAAAGCATGTTAACATCTTCAATGTCAAGAATGTCAAACAAAAGAGTTGACGAAATTGCTGAAGCCACCGGAATTGACATGAACAAACGTCCGAAAGCAATGACATTCCAAGAAGCAGAAGCTATTGTTCACTGTTTCAAGAAAATGAAATTCATGGCTCCCCCAACAGATGGACTCATACCAATTGGATCTGAACAAATCGAAAAAGGTATGAAACAAATCCTTAAACCGGAATTTGTAACTACAATTACAAGAAAACCTGTTACATATGCCGGAGGAGTATCCTTTATTATCGAAGCTGGTCTCGCTTATGGTGGGGATGCGGGAAGGATTGTTAAAGAACAAAGAAAATCCGAAATTATGAGATTTGCAAACAGAGTTCCATTAACTTTCGATGCAGGAAGCTGTGCAATTACAGAAGCTTTAAAAAGCATTGATTGGAAACGTTATGGCCTTAGAGACATGGATAACACTCCATTAACATTATTTGTAAATATTATTTCAACTCAAGTACCTTACCTTTCAACTGGAAAACAAAGTGTATCACCGGAACCTGAAATCGTTCATGAAATCAGACAGGCCACCATGAAATTGGCTCGTAAATTACAAAAGCATATCAGGGCCAAAAGAGCAGCGAAAGAAAAAGAAAAACGTTCAAAAGTATTCGAAGAATATGTTCCTGTTATTATCGAAGAAGCTGCAAAACTTGGTGAAACTGGAGTTCCTGAATATCAAGAAGTTTTAGCAAAAGTAACCAAAAGAGCGCTTGCTGAATTACTTGGTGAGAAAGTGGAAGAAGAAGAGGAAGAAGAAGAACTTGATGCAATCATCATGGAAGAAGTTGATGAATTTGGACATACTGTTGAAACAGGAAATTCCACATTAGATAACTTCATGGATGATGACGAAGATGATTTTGAGGATGAATAGGTGATGAGATGTCTAAAGAAAAACAAGAATCACATAAAGAACAAAGCAAAGAAATCACTCTCAATAAATTAACTGGATTAGGTCAAGAAATCATTGAAAAAATTGAGGAAAATAAAGTTCCAAGCATCAGGGTTCCATCTAGAGGGACTGGAAACATTGTTTATGATGATGCAAAAAGATATTACATCTTAGGTGACAGATACGGAAGAAGATCCCTAGGTAATGTAAAACAAATCAGAAAATTAGGCCAAATGGTTTATGTAGGTAATTTCTGTAAGGATTTAGTGGCTCGTGAAAAAACCGCAACTATCAGGGAGATGTATTATGTTTCTGAAGGTTGGGGAATTAGTTTTAAAACACAACAAGAATCAAACATTGTTGGAGAAGACTTGGAAGTAACCTTAGGAACTACCCGTGAAGAGTTAGGTTTAATGCCAGAAGAAGACGGAGCATCAGTTTACGGAGATATTACCCTTTTTGATGAAGTGGAACTCAATGCCGCAAATGTTGGAAAATCAGGTTATACAATTTCCCCTACAATTGACCAAGTAGAATTCTTAGATCATAATGTAGACAAAGTACTTGCAGTGGAAACCATGGGAATGTTTCACAGATTAGTCCAAGAAAATGCTCACAAAAGATTTAACTGTTTAATTGTTGGTCTTAAAGGACAAGCCGCTCGTGCTACAAGAAGATTCATTAAAAGAGTTAATGAAGAACTTAAATTACCAGTATACATTTGTAACGACGGAGACCCTTGGGGATTCCACATTGCACAGGTAATTATTTCCGGAAGTGCAAAATTAGCTCACGTTAATGATAAATTAGCTACTCCTGATGCAAAATTCATTGGAGTAACAGCATCTGATATTATCAACTACGATTTGCCAACTGATAAACTCAAAGATGTTGACGTGATGAGATTAAAAGAACTTTCAAAAGACCCAAGGTATAAAACTGATTTCTGGCAAACTGAAATTAAAAAGATGCTTAAAATCGGTAAAAAAGCAGAACAGCAATCTTTCTCAAAATATGGGCTTGAATATGTAGTAGACACATATTTCCCAGCTAAATTTGAGGAAATGGAAAATCAAGCATAAGCTTGAAATTTTCCTCCTTTTTATTTTTTTTATTTTTTTAAAAGATAACATTTATATAATAAAAAATTCATATACCCCTATAGGTATAGGATGTGTTATTTTGAAAGAATGCATGGATAGTGAAAATTTACACAGAAGACTTAAAAAAATAATCGGACAAATCAATGCTATCGATCGTATGATTGATGAAGATATACCCTGCGAACAAGTATTAATGCAGGTAAATGCTTCCAAATCAGCTTTGCATAAAGTCGGACACATTATTGTTGAAGGTCACCTCGAACACTGTGTTAAAGGAGCCATTGAAGATGGTGATGCAGATGATGCTTTAGGCGATATTTCAACAATTCTAGAATACTACTCCCGACTTTAATTTTTTTTAAAATAACCTTATACCCTATGGGGTATATCTATACAATTGGAGTTGATTACAATGAAACTTACAAGAGATCAAAAAATTGATATCACACTTATAATTATCTCTGCAATAAGTTTAATTGGTAGTTTTATATCATCACTCGATTATATTGCGGGGATTGCAGTAATACTCTGCGGAGCACCCATATTTAAAGAATGTGTGGAAGGTTTAAAAGAATTTGATATTAAAGCAGATTTACTTGTCACATTGGCAATTATAGCTTCAATAATTATTGGCGAAGTTTTTGCAGCAGGTGAAATTGCAACAATCATGGCAATTGGAGGATTTTTAGAAGAATATACAGTATCCAAAACAAATGGAAGAATTGAAGAACTTATCAAAATCACACCCCAAACAGCAACCAGAATTAGAAACAATAAAGAAGAAAGAATACCTGTTAATCAAGTACAAATCGGAGACCTCCTAAAGGTACTGCCTGGAGAAAGCATTCCAACAGACGGAATTATAATAAATGGAGAAACTTCTATTGACCAATCAACATTGACAGGAGAATCCCTTCCTGTTGATAAAAATAAAAATGACGAAGTATATAGCGGAACTATAAATCTTTATGGCTCATTTACAATGAAAACAACAAAAATAAGTAAAGACAGCTCTCTACAAAAACTAATTAAATTAGTTTCATCATCAGCCCCTGAAAATACAGAAATTGTGAGAACTGCAGACAAATGGGCCACAATAATTGTCGTGATTGCCTTTACAGCAGCAATATTAACATATCTATTCACATTTGATATAATAAGATCAGTTACAATACTTGTAGTATTCTGCCCATGTGCTTTTGTATTAGCTACACCAACCGCAATTTCGGCAACAATCGGCAATCTAACAAAACGTGGAATCTTAGTAAAAGACGGCTATTCAATTGAAGAGTTAGCTCAAATTGATGAATTAATATTTGATAAAACCGGAACATTGACAAACGGAACACCAAGAGTTGTGAATGTCATATCAGACAATGAAGAAGAATTATTATACTTACTTGCATCTTTGGAATCCAAATCAGAACATCCTTTAGCCAAATCAATTGTAAAATATTGCAACATTAACAATTTAGCAGATGTAAAAGACTTTAAAATGCATATTGGAAAAGGAGTTAGCGGAACAATTAACGGCTCAAAGATAATGGCAGGAAATGAAAAACTACTTAAAAGTGAAAGCATCGAAATAAAAGACAATAGTGAAAACAAAAAAGGAGAAATTTCAATATATGTTGCAAAAGATGGAAAAGCAATTGGAAAAGTGGTCCTTGCAGATACAATACGTAAAAACTCAAAAGAAGCAATATGGACTATGAAAGGACTAAGAGTTAGAACAACATTGCTTACCGGAGATATTGAAGAAACTGCCAGATACATTGCAGATGAACTCAAAATAAGGAATGTGAAATCCAACTGCCTACCAGAAGACAAAACAGAATACATAAAACAAGAACAGAATAAAGGAAATAGGGTTGCAATGATTGGGGATGGAATTAATGATGCCCCATCTCTTAAAAAAGCAAATGTTGGAATAGCAATGGGTGAAATCGGAAGCGAAATTTCAATTGAGGCCGCCAACATTGCATTAATTAATGACAACATCGAAGATTTGCCTCATTTAATTGCAATTGCTAAAAGAACAATTAAAATAATAAAAATAAATCTTGCTTTTTCAATGTTATTAAACATGACAGCGATGATTTTAGCCATATTAGGATATCTAGAACCAATTGAAGGAGCTTTAATCCATAACATCGGGTCAGTTATTGTCATCATAAATTCAGCAACTTTACTAAAATATAATTATTTTAGAAAAAACAGCACAAAAATTAAGAAAATAAAAACCTCTAAAAGTTTAAATAAATCAATTCACTAATATTACATATCAATAAGGTGATTTATTATGGCTGAAAAAGAAATTAAAGTTGTGGGCATGCACTGCCCATCTTGTGTAAATGCTGTTGAACTTTCTTTAAAAGACGTTGATGGAATTGACGATGCTAAGGCAGATTTAGATTCCGGAATTACCACAATTACAATGTCTGGCGATGTAAGTGATGCAGACATTAACGAAGCTGTTGAAGAAGCAGGCTTCAAAGTAGAATAAATCTACTTCTTTTCTTTTTTTATTATTTTTCCTATTTTCAAATATCAAATTATAAATAACTTAAACAATAAATTTTAATCCATATAATAATATTTTTAAAATTATTATAAAATAAAAAGGGATTAAAATGAAAACTGTTGCAATTAATGGTTATGGAACCATCGGTAAAAGAGTGGCTGACGCAGTAGCTGCTCAAGATGATATGAAAGTGATTGGTGTAAGTAAAACTAGACCAAACTATGAAGCAAGAACTGCAGTTGAAGAAAAAGGCTATCCTTTATACATTGGAATTCCAGAAAGAGAACAATTATTCAAAGATGCTGGAATTGAAATAGCCGGTACCGTTGAAGACATGATTCAGGAAGCAGACGTTGTTGTTGACTGTACTCCTGGAAGTATCGGACCACAAAATCTTGAAATGTATAAAAAAGCTGGCGTTAAAGCTATTTATCAAGGTGGAGAAGACCACGAATTAACAGGTCTTTCATTTAATGCTATTTCTAATTATGACGACTCATATGGTGCAGACTACACAAGAGTAGTATCATGTAACACAACAGGATTAACTCGTACATTGCACACTATCGATGCAATCGCAGACATCAAAAAAGTTAGAGCAGTGATGGTCAGAAGAGGATCAGACCCATCTGAAATTAAGAAAGGGCCAATCAATGCAATTGTTCCTAACCCTCCAAAAGTACCATCTCACCACGGCCCTGACGTAAAAACCGTTATGGACGGCATTGATGTGACAACCATGGCATTGCTCGTGCCTACTACCTTAATGCACCAGCACAACATTATGGTTGAAATCAACAATGAAGTGGAAACCGCTGAAATAATTGAAGCATTAGAAAAACGTTCAAGAGTAATTGTTGTTTCCGCAGAAGAAGGATTAGGTTCAACTGCCGAGTTAATGGAATATGCTAAAGAACTTGGAAGAAGCAGAAATGATTTATATGAAATTCCAGTTTGGAAAGAATCCATTAATGTTGTAGGTCAAGAATTGTTCTACATGCAAGCAGTGCATCAAGAATCTGACGTAATTCCAGAAAACATTGATGCAATTCGTGCACTTTTAGAAATGGAAAGTGACAACGAAAAATCAATTGCAAAAACTAACAAAGCTATGGGAATTTTATAAATTCCTATTTTTTACTATTTTTTTACTGATTCAAATGAAACATAAAGTATTTTTTGGACCTGCAGGCAGCCCTGTCGATTATAAGGGTGCAGCATATAAAGCTCCAAAATATATCCAAGAAGAAGGCCTTGACTCTTATGAATACCAATCACCCTATGGAGTCAGGATAGGGGAAAGTTCGGCTAAAATATTAAAAGAAGAATCTGAAAAGCATGATGTCCTTGTTTCAATGCATGGCCCATACTATATTAATTTATGTGCCAAAGAAGAGGAAAAACTTGAAAAGAGTTTAGGTCATTTAATTTCAATGGCAAGGGCCGGCGAATGGATGGGGGCCTACAGACTAGTATTCCACCCAGGATCCTATTTAAATAGAAAACCTGAAAAAGCGATGGAAATATCCAAAAATACTGTTAACCGATTATTTGAAGAACTTGAAGCTGAAGGAATTGAAAACTTTACTTTTGCTCCTGAAACAACAGGCAAAAGAACACAGCAAGGAAATATTGGAGAAATTGTTGATTTATGTTCCTCATTCGATCATTTCGAACCTACAATAGATTTTGCACATATACATGCAAGAGGAAGAGGATATTTAACTAAAAAAGACGATTACAATTGCATTTTTTCAACAATTGAAGAAAAATTAGATGTTGACCGCTTACACTGCCACTTTACCACAATCGAATATGCATCACATGGGGAAGTAAAACATCATACCCTTGATGAAAGTGACGAATACGGTCCGAATATAAAGGATTTACTCTCGAATCTCATTGACAATGGCTGGAAAGCAAACATCATTTGCGAAACCCCCTTAAGAGACATAGATTCGCTAAAAATGAAAAGATTATATGAAGAAATGATATAGATTAAATTTTAATAATCTTTTACAGAATAAATTAAATCATCCATGTCCTCAAACAAATTTTGGACATCATCATTATCCTTTTTATTTGAGCTTAAATGAATTATTAGTTCGTTGATTAAATCCTCTATCTTATCTATAAAGGTTTCTAAGGTGACAAGTTTATTTTCAATTTCCTTTTCAACAAAAGCATTATCCTCAACATTCAATTCAGTCATTTTTCTTGCAATATCCACTTGGATATTGAATAGATTATTAGATTTTTCTATTGAAGACATGAAACGTTGATATGCCATATGATCAGGATTGAAAAGTTTTAAAACCAATTCCTTGGCTTTTTCTTGCTTGAGATTATATTCCTTTTCCAAATCATTTATCTTTGATTCATATTTTGAAGGAGTTTTCTTAACCTCAACTTTAACCTTATCTCTGTAAATGGGCTTTCCGCAACTTCCACAGAAAGTTTGACCATCTTCTATTCTTCCCCCACAATAAATACAAAAATGATTGTGACTATCATTACTCATAGATTATAATATGGACATTTCTGTTTATAAACTTTAATTTTAGAAAAAATTATTTTTTTCGTAATTTCAAAACTACCAACTCAGAATCGGTTCCCCACCTCATTGGAGTGTCCATAGACCCGACTCCTGTTGTAACATGCAAGTATTTGCCTAAATTATTCTTAAAAAGACCCATATTGTATTCAAACAGCATATTTGCAAAGTTTACCGCAGGATAGAATTGTCCTCCATGAGTATGACCGGACAATTGGATATCAAAACCTATAGACGAAAATTCTTGCCAATGATAAGGAACATGATAATTGATAATATTTACAGAATTAGGTTTAATCAGAGAGCTGTCAATTTTTGGAATTTCCCTATTTTCAAAACTGAAAGTTAAGCCGAAAATATTCAAACACTCGAATTCCATGCTTTCATTATCCAGGATAATAATCCCCGCTTTTTGACAGGCGTCAAATACATCTTCGATTCCAATATAGAAATCATGGTTTCCAGGAGTGAATATCACAGGAATATTTAACTGTTTAAAAGCCATGAAATCATCCTCTTCAACAACTGAAGAGCCGTCAGCCAAATCTCCTGAAATAATAACTATTTCACAGCTGTCTTCAAGTTCTTTCAGTTTATCTGCCACCTGCCTAATGATTGATTTATGTCTTACAGAGCCAAAATGAACATCGGACAAATGAACAATATTTATGTCCCTTGACAAATTATCCAAAACCAATTCTTTCTCATTAACGACCAGTTTATGGGCTTTATAATAATTGTAAACACCCAAAATAGGAACTATTGCCAGCAATACTGCATTAACTTCAACAGTGGTTGAAACAAACATATTAATGAGATAAATTATTAAAATATCTATTAAAAAGAGCAAAGATGCCCACATCCAAATTCCATCAATGGCGGATAAGAATCTAGTCACCTTTCTTGATTTTTTGGCTTCAAAAAACATTGGCACCAAACGCAACGGACCTATCAATAAGGCCAAAAAAATGACAATAGTATCACTAACACCACCAATTAATAGAAATATGTATTTAAGCAAGAAAAACTCAAATATGATGTAAAATGGTGTCGAAAATATTACTCTTCTTGTCCTAAAACTCATAAACACTTACCCCTTATTAAACATTATATCTTTTTCAACAAGTATATAAATTATTAAAACAAATAAGAAAAATGTTAAAAATTTGAGAAAAAAAGGAGGTGATGATTTGAAAAATGAGAATAAAAAACAAGAGCTGAAAACAACCAATCAGAAACAAATAATAAAAGAAAATGAAAACAAAGAATATGCTGAACTTGTTGTATTAAAACCAGTTGGATATCCATTTGATTTCAATTTAATGGATGAAGATATAGAAATAACTAATAAAGAATTATTTGAAGAATATGCTCGTGAACAATGGTTAGGATTGGTTGTACGTGAAAATTCACATTTATTTGATCAAAAAATCATCCCGGATTACGGTTTTGAAATTATAACTGCAAAACCAAATAACTCAATAATTTCTGAAAAAACCAAAATAAAAATCATTACTGATGAATTAAATAGACTAAAAGACGAAAATAACGTTAAATCAAACATACTCCTTTCAGACATTGTCGGACAAGACAATGCAAAAAACAAAGTAAAAGTCATAACAAAATATTTAGAAAATCCAGAAAAATTTGGACCTTGGGCTCCAAAAAATATTCTGTTTTATGGGCTTCCAGGTACAGGAAAAACCATGCTTGTAAAGGCACTAGCCAATGAACTTGAGATTCCATTATACCTAATAAAAGCAACATCATTAATCGGAGACCATGTTGGGGACGGCTCATCTAAAATTCACGATTTGTTTAAAAAAGCCAGCGACAATTCACCATCAATAATTTTTATTGATGAAATTGATGCAATTGCACTACATAGATCATTCCAATCATTAAGAGGAGACGTTTCCGAAATAGTAAACTCCCTTTTAACTGAAATGGACGGAATAATTGATAACAATTCAGTCATCACAATTGGAGCTACAAATAACCCAAGTTCTCTTGATTATGCTGTAAGAAGTCGTTTTGAAGAGGAAATTGAATTCAAATTACCAAATGATGAAGAAAGATTATCAATCCTTGAAAATAATCTAAAAACTATGCCGTTGGATTATGATTTAGATTTGAACAAACTTGTTAAACTCACCAAAGGATTGTCAGGCAGAGACATTAAAGAAAAGATTTTAAAAACATCTCTTCACAATGCAATAGCCAAGGATAGCAATACAATCACTATGGAAAATATTGACTATGCTATCGAATCAACAAAAATTAAAAATAGTGACATTAAAGGCATGTTTGAATAAACATCCTTTAATTATAATCAAAAATAAATTCGGCTGCCTGAAGAACATCCTCATTTTCATCTTTTGCAGCAGTCTTAACTTTTTTAGAAATATCAAAAAATATCTTATTAACTATAGAATTTGTAAGATTATCTATAATTTTTGCACTACCTTCTACATCAGATAACTTAGACATTGCTTTTTTAGTTTCACGTTGTCTTATCTCTTCCATAGATGCTCTTAAATTACCAAGAATTTTTTCAACTTCCATTATTTTAAAGGATTCTTTAAGTAAAATGAACTCTTCATCGATGATGTTTTCTGCCTCGCCAAATTCTTTAATTCTGAGGTTAGTATTTTCATCAGCAATTTCTCTTAAATCATCAATATTAAATGATTTGACTCCCAATTCAGATACATCATCAGAAATATCTCTTGGATTTGCGATATCCACAATCATTAAAGTTTCATAATCCCTATCAATACCTAAAAGGCGTTGCTTAGTAATAATTGCGTGAGGCGCACTGGTTGCACTGATTACCAAATCCGCAGTAGCAAGATATTTTTCCAGCTCATTGAAAAGAATAGCTTCACCACCTAAATCTTTAGCAAGCTCAACAGCAACATAATATGTCCTGTTTGCAACTAAAATTGCATTTAAATCTTTTTCAGCGAGCGCTTTGGCAACCAATCTTCCCATCTTTCCAGCACCAATAACCAGAACGGACTTATCATCCAAACTGCCCAAGTGCTTTTCTGCAAGATCAATAGCTGCAGAACCAATTGAAACAGAACCCTTGTTGATATTAGTCTTATTCCTGACAACTTGCCCAACATGAACTGCTTTTGTAAAAACAACATCCAGGGATTTTCCGCAATGATGTTCTTTTTCAGCTTTATGTTTGGCATCTTTTACCTGACCCAAAATTTGGTCTTCACCAACAATCATGGATTCCAGACCAGAAGTCATGCGCAACAAATGCATGACGGCAGATTGACCATATTCAATTATTATGCTCTGATTTTCATGAGATAACAATTCATCATCTTCTTCAATATAATCATTGTTAATGAAATATTCTTTCCTATTGCAAGTGGAAATCTCGATATACTCTCCAATGGAATATTTTTCTTGTAATTTCCAAAATAAATCATCTATGTCCTTCCCAATGGTTTCCATTGATTGTATATCTGCAATTTTATGGTCAACTCTTAAATTAAGTATCACTATAATCCCCTTATCCAATTATTAATATACTCTTTAGCTTCATCAATTTGCCTATTTTTAATATACTCATTAATCTTTTCATCGTCCAAAATTTCATAAAGATATTTTCGCCTTTGTTTTTGGTCGCTAACAGTCTCTTTTAGAATAGAACGTGCATAATCCTGAAGTTCAATTTCTAAAATATCCTCTTCAGTGATTATTGATTGAATTTTTTTTCGCAACTGACGAGCCATTAACGGACTTTTGCCGCTGGTGAAAATAGATATTTCAATTTCTCCAATATTGAAACTTGTTGGAACAATTACATCCCCTTTTTGTGGAAAATCTGCTCTATTAACCAATTTATCTTGAGAGATTTCACAAACATAATCGGACAGCACCTCATCGCCACTTGCAACAACAACCAAATCAGCCCATTCAACTAATTTATCCACATCATTCGTAGAACATAAAACAGCCCCTTTATGTTTTAAATCATCAGATAAATTGTTGCCGGCCAATTTTACATTTGCTCCATGGTCTAAGAATCTGTTAGCTCTTCTTGTGGCAACTTCGCCAGTGCCTAAAATAAAAACATTTAAATTTGAAGTTTTTAAATAAATAGATGTCCAATCCATTTTAATCAGATTCTTCAAGAGATTTTGCGTGTAAAACTTTTACAGCTGCTCTCAAATCATTATTGCATTCAGTCAAAACATTCATTGCTTCCAATTTACTGACATGGAATGTTTCAGCTAATGCTTCCGCTCTTTCATCAGGATCAGGTTTTTTAACACCAACTAACCTTTCAGACAATTCTTTTTTCAAATCCAAATAATCATCATGACTCATTCCCATATTCCTTAAAGTCATGTCTCTTAACGGACAAGGTTTAGATGGCTTACAACACCAAATAAGTGAACCAAAACAAGTACCTGCCCCTTCACCTAATCTAGTTTCTTTTCCAAATTGAATTTTAATATCAATATACTCTTGAGGAGTTAAATTAACTTCCTGTAATGCGTTTAATACTGGACATGGTTTAACGGGAGGACAACAAAAAGCAAGCCCTCTTACATCCCCGCCTCTACAAATATGAGATGGTGCATCTTCCCAAGTCATGATAAACCTCCAAATATAAATTTCATTTCGATGAAATCAAATAATCATAAAATAATAATATAATTTATTTAAACACTGAATATATAATCTTTTTTGTAAAAAAATATAAAAACTTCAAAATCGTTAATCAAAAAGAAGTTGGATTTGCTCTCAGCACAAAGGTTTAAAAACATTATTTAACTTATTTCTATATGATAAGATGACTAAAGAAAGAATTGTAATTGATGATATAACCATCACATTAGAACGAAAAAAAATTAAAAACATGTATTTGCGTGTTTTACCTCCAAATGGCGAAGTTAAAGTATCAGCACCATTATTCATTTCAGATAAAGAAATATCCAATTTTATTAAATCAAGAAAAAACTGGATTTTGAAAAAGCAAAAATTAATTTTAGACAACAATATCAAAAGTCCATTAAAGTACAGGACAGGAGAAAAACATTATCTTTGGGGAAAAGAGTATACCTTACAACAAATTTCCAACGAAACAATGAAGCATGTTGCTGTTGATGATGACAAATCCACCATATATCTACCGGTTCCTAAAAAAAGCACCATAGAAAAAAGAAAAAGGATAATGAATGAATTCTATAGAAATCAAATGAAAAAAGCTATTCCTCCAGTTTTAGACAAATGTGTAAAAATTGTTGGAAAAACACCTTCAGAAGTAAAAATACGAAACATGAAAAACTGGGGAAATTGCAGATATCAAGACAAAAGAATTACACTAAACTTAAATTTGGCAAAAAAAGACCCAATATGTCTTGAATATGTAATGATTCATGAACTTTGCCATCTCATTGAATTCAATCATGGCAAAAAATTTAAAAAATTAATGGACGAATTTTGTCCAAATTGGAAAAAAATAAAAAAAATATTAAATGAATAAGAAAATTACTTATTCTCTTTTAAGCATATCTTCTTTTTCATCTACAGTTAATTTGTCAACTATTTCTTCAGGAGTGCCTATGTCCAGGAGTTTACCTCCTCTCATTAAAGCAGCCCTATCACAAACATCTAAAACAAAGTCCATATCGTGAGAAATGATAATAAATGTTTGTTCCAATTCTTCACGTGCTTTTAAAATAGAATCAGTTACAACAACACGTGTAATTGGATCCATAGTACCTGTTGGTTCATCCAACACAATAAGATTAGGCTCTTTAATTAAAACTTGTGCAAGAGCAACCCTATGTTTTTCTCCAACACTTAACTGATCAGGATACTTATCAAGGATACTGACAGCCATATCATCAGTGAATCCTACTGTAGTTAATGCGTGAATAGCTTTAATCTTACCAAATTCAGCAGGTAAATTTAAACTTATTGCATCGGTCAAGTTACCAAGAATAGTCCTATGAGGATATAAAGAATATTCTTGATGTAATAAGCCAATATAAGGCATAATACGGCCACGATTAAGAGGACCAACTTTTGTCATGTCAATCCACTCATCACCTAGTTTGATTCTGATATCCCCACTACTTGGTTCAGTCAATCCCATCAACATACGAGTAGTAGTTGTTTTACCAGAACCGCTTAAACCTACAATACCGAATATTTCCTCTTTATTAATTGTTAAATTTACTCCATCTACAGCTTTTACAACACCACGTTCAATAGAGTAATAATGCTTTTTAACATCTTCAAGAACAACTTCAGGCTCACCAAATTCAGGAACTTCTGGCTTTTTAGGAACAGGGACAGTTTCCATGAAACTATCTACAACCTCTTGAGGATTACCTTCCTCTTTAATTTGACCCCCTTCTAACCAGATTACATTATCTGCAAGTTCAACCATTACTTCAGGCCAGTGAGATGTGATTAACATGGTGATTCCTTCATCTTTCACACCTTCTTTTAATGTATTGTGAAGTTTTACAGCGGTTTGAGGATCCAAAGTACCAGTTGGTTCATCTGCTAAAAACATCATAGGATTTTTAGCTAATTGTCTTGCAAGTACAACTCTCTGTTTTTCCCCACCACTTAAATCACGAGCAATGTGAGTAATCCTATGGTTCATTTGAACCATTTCTAATAATTCTAAAGCAAAGTAAATTTTTTCTTCATACTGTTTGTCATCACCCATCGCCCTCATGACATTTTCAATAACTGTTTCTTCATCATATAATGCGAAGTTACGTTGTAACATGATGGAAATTCTTCTTTTAATACTTGCAAATAATTTTCTTTCGCAATTAAAGAAATCAACTTCTTTAGTTTCTAATGTTGCTCCACAACTACATTTTTCACCGTCATGAGATGGGGAATCTACAGCCAAACATTCCGGACAAACTGCAACATTAATCAATATTTGACCTGCATCAGGTTTGTAATCCAATGTACCTCTGAGCATATTGATTAAAACAGATTTTCCGCTACCACTACGTCCTAAAATACCTAAAGTTTCTCCTTCACTAATCTTTAAATTAATATCTTTAAGAACATCAACATCACCAAAAGATTTTGAAATATTCTTAAGAGTTATAAAATCCATGAAATCACCTATTGAAATAATTTTTATTTTAAATTATTAATAATGTTTTCTAATAACAATTGTTTTAAAAATCTTAAAAATTAGAAATGTCAAAACCTAAATTTCCAGAAATAACACCACGAGCTATTGAAAAACCACTAACTCCGGTTTCAATCATTTTTTCAACATTTGATTTACTGTTCACAGAATTATTTCCTATAACTTGAATTTGGACATTATTACATATTTCTTTTAAAAGATTATAATCAGCATCAAATACTCCTTTCTTCATAGCATCAACATGCAAATAATCTGCACCCGCACCCTCAATTAAACCGGCTATTTCTAAAGTATCCACACCTTCAACATTAGCACGAATTTTAACTGAAACTTCACAGCCAACATTATCAACAACCTGAGAGACAAAATCTTTTAAATCTTCCCTTTTTAGCATCTCTTGTCCACAACCAATAGATATAATTTCTTCTTGGCGGCAATGACAATTTATTTCAACTATATCTAAATTCTTAATATTCCCAACATCGATTATTGGTTGAGGAGTTGTTGACCTTACATTAGCTGATACTTTTACATTGCTATGAACATCCTTAATTGAAGCAATTTCATTTTCTATAAGGGAAAATGTTTCCTCTAAAGGAAAGACAAACTCTTTTCTTCCTCTTTTTATGATTTTTTCACTTGCTTCAATTGTTGGAGCATCTAAACTATATCCCCCTAAAGTAGCAACATTAAAACCAAACGGAATAACTTTATTTAAAAAATCAGCGTTGGTTATTCCTGCCATTGGCGCCACTACTTTTAGCATAAAATCACTTTAATACTCTTTTTCGATTACCCAAGTCCACATTTCATTATTATGAGCACGAATTTCTTCAAGACCTATATCTGCCATATATGCTGCATCTTCAGCATTTTTTCCACGGCCAATACCTGCTTTGAGTTTAATTCCAATTTCTTCATCAATTTCAACCATGATATCTTCAATATCCTGTTCGGATAATCCGTTACATGGTGACATGAAATTGTCTCCACCTATAAAGAACAATAATGCTCCTTTTTTAATTAATTTTGTCATCAAGTAATGTTGAGCCTTATTAACCATGAAACTAGTGTCAAATGCAGATTCAATATCAGTCAATGTTTCAGTGACACTATTAATATCTATATGAGCTGCTTGAACGAAACTATCCTCTTCACTAACTAAGCTATCAATAGCTAAAATTTCTTTCCTTTCACCAGATTGAGCACTACCTGCTTTTTGAAGAGCAATTGTAGCTAATTTTTGAGCCTCATGAGGAGTTTCAGCAGCACCTACACCCATACTTATGGTGATAGGATATCTGTTTCTAATAGATCTTTGAATTCTTAAATGGTCCTCTTCATCAAGACCATTTGAAATTGCAAGTAAGTTATCGAATCTTGTAAAGAAAACTAAACCTTTTTTATTTCCAAAATGGTTGTTTAAGTCAGCAAATAAATTTGCTTGAAGCATTTGTAAATCAGATTCAGTTCTCGGCCTAGGAGTTACAGTCCAAGGACCATAGTTGTCAATTTGTATTAAAGTCATTTGTATCATTGAATAACCGCCTCTTAATCAGGGAATATTATCTATAATTATTTGAGCTAAATTTTTTTTAGCATCTAAATTATTCATAATTGTATTTGTAATTGTTACCTTATTAACTATTTGATTTAATTCAGATTTTAGAGTAAAATCTTCATCATCAATAACAATATTATCTAAAAAATCGCTATATAATGATGCAACACCAACTGATGAAACATCAATGTTTAATGCTTTCATGAATTTACTGGCAGGACCGCTGACTGTCTCAGAACCAATAATAGGAGACACCGCAACCACATAAGTATTTTTTAAAGCATCTCTAACACCATCTAAAGACAATATTGGTAAAATTGAAGTGATTGGATTTGATGGACCTATAATAACTGCATCGGAATTATTAATAGCATCTATAATTCCATCTGCAGGAGCCACTTTAGAAAATTTAACATCCAAAACTTCCGGCCCTGATTGGTGTTTAATTAAAAAATCATGGAATTCCAGCTCGCCGATATCAGTGATAATTTTAATATCAGAGTTTTCATTACTCATTGGGATGATTTTGCATTCCAACCCCATATTTTTTGCTTGAATCTCACAGGCTGTCGCCAAATCATATTTCTCCATCAATAATGTTTTTTGTATTTTTGTAGCACGGTCTTTATCACCAATTCTTAATAATTCAGAACAGCCAATCTTTTCAAGTTGCTCATGAGTAATAAAAGTGTCATCTTTAATACCATACCACAACTCATCATTAATTAAATCAGACATTGTGTATAAAACAGTATCGATATCTGCAGACACATACACCCCTGCAAAATAATCATTTTCCAGAGTGTTTACAACAATTGTTAGTTCACTAGGGTCAATAATCTCTTTTAAACCTTGTAATAATTTTGGAGTACCAGTTCCTCCAGATAAAACAGTAATCATAAAACCACTTATTTTCTAAATACATCAAATTCTTTGGGCATGAGCAAAGAACTAATATCAGAATCCACATTCCGCAACTCATCAAAATTGTTAAATCCACGAATAATAACTACAGGGAGACCTTCATCAGCTTGGCCCATAACAAGAGATGCAGCAGCAGCCAATTCATCTGCAGTTGCAATTTCAGTTGTTTCAAGCTCACGACCATACAAATCTTTTTCACCAACTCTCCTCCAAAGAGGTGAAATACCAGAACAACCAATTGCAGTCCCAATAGCCCCAAATCTAAATGCTCTACCTTGAGTATCTGTAATAATAACAGCTATCTCTTCATCAAATTCATTTTCTAAAAATTCACGAATTTCAAAAGCAGACTTATCAGCATTTACCGGCATAGGAGTGGCCAAACCTTCACCAACATTTGATTCATCAATTCCCGCATTAGCACAAACAAAACCATGCTTAGTTTCAGTGATAATGAAACTAGGACCAACTTCAACGATTTCATTTGATTGTTGTATTATTGCTTCAACAAGTTTTGGATCTTTTTTAGACATTTCTGCCAATTTCAAAGCTTCATTGGAAGGGTCTAATTCATCTAACTTAATAAAATTACCTTCTGCTTTTGAAATTAAAGTCTCTGCAATTAAAATTATATCCCCATGATTAATTAAACAGCCCTGTTTATTAATAGCATCCTTTATGATTTTTGAAATATCATCACTATCATCAACAATGGGAATATACTCTAACCCTATCAATTCAATTGTCATAATATCATCTAAAAATTTAAAAAAATAAAAAAATTATGGATTATAGACATCTATAGTCCATTCTCCATCAAAAACAGCAGCACATGAAGTTACTGGCTTTTCATAGTTAGCGAATGTACCCTCATCAAAAATAAATTTAGCTGAATCGGTTGCATTTTCTGCTTCAAAATCAACTAAATCAGGTACTTGACTTCCATATGTTGAAATAAAAGCCGCATCTCCAAAAGGAACTTGTTCAACCAATATTTTCTTATCATTAACAATTCCAATATAACACTCATATTCATCTTCTTTATTGGTTGATGAAACGGCAGCCGCAATTCTAGGAGTATTATAATCATCTTTTTCATAATCCATAGTAAGTAATGAATATGCAAGGGCATCCCTTAAATTCATTCCTAAAGCTATTTTATCTGCTATAACATCAGTTTGAGAACCATTAGATACAATAGCTGCACCGTCTACAATGCAAATACTATTATATGCAATATAAGCGTTCTTATAAATGTCTTTTTCAAAACCTTCCTTTGGAACAATCGCTGCACGATTTTCAAATTTTAAACATTGCCTATTTGGAAATGATCTACTTGAAACACGATATGCTACAAATGGTTTACCATCCTTATTCATCCCAATTGATAAAATTCTACCTGTATACACTTTCATTCCCCACTTATAAATCTGGACGGCGAACTGCATCATCAGGAGAGATTCCATCTGGAGTTATAATAGTAATTTCCCCTGGTTTAATTGTGATTTGTCCTTCATCCATAACTTTTGCTTGGACACCAACCGCACTGTTTACTATCGTGTCAGATTTATCAACACCATTGACTGTAACTGTATGCAAATTAGCTACAGGAACAATATAATACTGTTGATCTCCAGAAACATCAGTAACATTCGGTTTTCCAGTTGCATCTGCAACACTAGCGTCATCAGATTGAACTTCAGTAGCTGAAAAATTACTGGTAACTACTAAAAAAATCATGATTGTGAAAAGAATATCAATGAAAGGAACTAAATTGATACTTGGTTTTTGATCTAAAACTTTCTTTTTATAGTTTCTAATATCAATCGCCATCAAATCACCTATTGTTTTAGTTTACTTTCAGTAATCTCAGCATTAACATTACACTTTTCTAAAATAATATTTGAAATACTTTTATCTAACATACTTGGCTTAAAAGAAACCTTAATATTTGCATAAGGATCAGAAATTAATCTTGTATTCACCACACCTTCAGCCTTTTGGAGAGCTTCAAGTGCACATTCAACATTAGAATCAACCCTAACTTTAACCACAGCAAAACCCCAATTAGTCATTTTTGTAGCCAACTCAATTTTATCCATTTCAGCTCCGATAAGCCCTTGAATATATGTATAAATAGGCAATAGAATAATTGCTACTAAAAGACCCATAATTGTTGTTGTTAAAGCAACATAAATACCCTCTGCCATAGCCGCAGAATTAGGATTAACACCTAATGATTTAAAAGTCATCCATATACCGATAACAGTACCTATTAAACCTAAAAAAGGAGCAAGTTCAGTGATTGTTTTTATAGTACTTAATCCTTTTGTCATTTTTGCTACTTCTACAATGAAAATTTGCTCCATACTTTCTTCAACTTCAGTTTTATTTTTGTATCCAATTTTTAAAGTTTCAGAAATAATTTTAGAAATTGGATTTTTAAAACTGTTAATTTGTTTTAGAGCTTCAACAGCCCCTCCTCTTTCCATAGAAGCAGTAACAACACCAAATATTTCAGTGGTATCAACTTTACTGATTCTTCTAAGATAAGCAATTTTTCTTATTGAAATAACAAGACCATAAATACCAACGAAAAGAATTATATAAGTAATAATTCCTCCTTGAGAGAAAATATCAACAATTCCATCAAGAAACGAAGTTAAAAATTCAATAATCATTTACATCATCTATACACTATTATTTCAAAAAATTTTATAAAGATAAATTTATTATTTCATGTACTTAAATATTATTTAAAAAAAAGAAGAATTTACCTCATTTTAGCCACAGTCGCCCAGGACCTTCTTACAAAATCAGGCATTTCATCATAAGTATAATTTGTTAAAAATTCTTTTGTTTTTGGATCTGAAGGATAACCTGAACCAATTCCCCCAGATTTAATGAAATCTTTATTAATTTCAGATATTTGATAATCTCTTTCAGCTTTAGCAATAATTGAAGCTGCACTAACTTCAATATACTTATCATCAGCCTTATGTTCTGCTATAACATTAAGCCCAGTATCGTTGCAAAGATTATTTTGAAAGCGTTCTGCTTTTACGTCAACTGCATCAACAATAGCTTTTTCAGGTTTAATTTTTAATAAAATGGATTCCATTGCATTTTTTTCAATTTCATTAAGATTAATGCCTTCAGCCCTCATCTCATCAATCTCACGAGCAGAAATTACAACAATCTCATAATCAAACATCTTTTTAAGTTTTCTAGACAAAATAGTACGCCTATTCGGAGTTAATCTCTTAGAATCTTTAACACCCATACGTTCTAAGACTTTCTCCATTTTTTCAGGCACAACAACCCCTGCAATAACCATAGGACCTAGAACAGACCCTCTACCAGCTTCATCAATACCTAAAATATCCATAAAAATCAGTTAAAAAAAAGAGAAATAAATAAAAAATATTTATTTCATAGCCCTAAGACGGACTTCAGGTTCTAATGCAAGAGGTTCTGCAGCTACAATAGCTGTACCTTTTGCTACAACAGTCATAGGATCATCAGAAATTTCTATTGGAATAGCAATTTCATCAAAGACTCTTTCTTTTAAACCACGGAGTCTTGAACTTCCACCAACTGCAACAGAATTATTGTAAACACCCATCATCAATTCTGGAGATAATCTTTCCAAAATTACATTCAAACCATCTACAATTTTTTGCATGAAAGGTTCTACAGCATCAGCAACTAACATTGAATCAATGACAACTTTTTTAGGCCTGTTAGTTTCTAAGGATTTACCAATAACTTCAACACTTAAGTTTTCAATTTGTTCACTGCAATGAACCATACCCACTTCCATTTTTGCAGATTCTGCATCATGAATACCGATTGCTACATCATATTTTTCTGCGACAAGTTCAACGATTCTATTATCAATATCGTCACCACCACATCTGACGGTTTCAATATCATTAATACCTCCAAGAGAAATTATAACAATATCAGTTGATCCAGCACCAATATCCACAACCATGGTACCATTAGGCTCAGCAATAGGTAAACCTGCACCAATAGCAGCGGCTAAACCTTCACTAATAACTAAAATATTTTGAGCTCCTGCTTTTCTACCAATTTCCTCAGCAGCATTTTTCTCTACTTCTGATGCGTCACCTGGAATACCGATAACTATTCTTCCAACACTTTCTCCTTCATTAATACCGATTTGCATTGCTTTAATAAGTAACGCTTGTGCTTGTACGACATTCTCAATAACACCTTTTTTCAACGGCCTTACTGCAAGAATATCTTCAGGAGTTCTTCCAAGCATTCTTTTAGCTTCTTCACCAACAGCTAAAACTTCTGATGGATCATCCTTTTTCACAGCAACGACAGATGGTATTTGATATAAATCAAATTTATCACCTGAAGGTTTTGCAATTACAGTGTTTAAAGTTCCTAAATCAATTCCTAAACTATTGCTAATGACTCTGACATCATTAACTTCTGGCAATTCCTCGTCTTTTCCAAAAATATTCATGATTAATCCTCCGTTACAATATCTTTAAAATCTATAACGAATACTTTATTAGATGTAGCTACGCTTTGAACTTTTCCAATATCTGCATCATTTTTTACAGAAATTACAAGAGTTGTCAAAACAACTTCATTTGCATTATAGAAAGGTTTTAAAGCAGATTTGATGAAATTTGGTAATCTAACCTCATTATTTATATCAATATCAATGAAACCAGTAGTATGGGATTCCTGAAGAGTTGTGAATTCTATTTTTGATTTTTCAATAGTGGATACAGCACGTCTGATTACATCATTAGGTCCGACAAACACCATCAAATTAGGTTCATCTGACAAATATTTGCGATGTACTTGAACAAAAGCTCCACCACATTGCTCAGTAGCATTTTTGAAATCACTAATCAAGATAGAATTACCATAAAGCATGATAAAATCAAATTTTTTATCTAATTTACCATCCTTCAATATCACATGTTCTCGAAACAGAATTTTTATTGTAGCATTAGACAATATAGCTTTATAGGCCATTTCATCTACTAACTCAACATTGCCAGCAATAACACACCAACTTTTTTCAATCTTATAATTGTTATCTGATGTGACCATTGCAGCTTGCCTAAGAACACGTATATTATCTTCTATCATTTAACTACTCGCAATTCATTAATATAAGTTTCAGTTAACAAAATAAACAACATAAAATTCAAAATATTAAATATTAACACTTAATATTAAAGAATTCTAAGTTATTCATTTAAACGTCTAACATTTAATATTTATTAAAAATATTATTATATATATTTTATCTTTCATTTGCGGAATTATCAAAAATAGTTAATAAATCACAAATTTTTAACCAAACTAAATAATTACATGGCCTAAATAAAAAAAAATAAATCTATAATAAGTAAATATTAAAAAAATAAAAAAAATTATAAGACCTCAGAAAAATAACACTTATAAATAATTAAAAATAAATATAAATAAAAATAAGACAAAAACAAAGATAAAATTAATAACATATGAAGTGAAAAGTATTACTGGAGTTAAACATGAAAATCGAAGATACGAATATTAAAAAATTTATAGCCATATCAGATATAATATCATTATTAAATATGAGTTGTGGTTTTTTATCCATAATAAATTCCATTAGTCTTAATTTTGAAATAGCAGCCCTATTAATGATATTTGCAATTATGTTTGACTCAGTAGATGGTTGGGTAGCAAGAAAAACCAACAGGAATGACTCATTAGGATTTGGAAAAAATATTGATTCCCTATCAGATGTTGTTTCATTTGGCGTTGCGCCAGCAGTATTTGTATATTCAACTATTAACACCACCTCAACTATTATTCAAGGAATTGGGATAGTAGTTAGTTTATTCATTGTCATATGTGGAGTTTTAAGATTAACTAGATATAATGTAATTGCTGATAAAATCAATACCAAAGACTTTATTGGCTTTCCAATACCCGGAATTGCATTTATAATAGCTACACTATATCTAAGCGGATTATACAACATGTATATTGCATTAATATTAAGTGTTATCATTTCTTTAATCATGATTAGTACAATCATCTATCCAAAATTTGATAACATACCAACACTTGCAATTTCATGCATATTAATCGTGTTGCTAATTCTCCCAATCAAAATTGTTTTGTTTAATATTAATATACCAGCACTATTATTGTTATTATTCTGCTTATACTACCTTATAATTAATTTAATTAAAAATTACAACACATACTCCAATTAAATTAATCCATCTACTTTTAATAGCTAATTAGGAGTAGAAACCATGAATAATAAAAAACCAAGAGATCCATTATTTCCAAAAGGTTTTGGAGAAACAAAAGATATAAAACAGAAATATCGTGAAGAAACTCTGAAAAAACCTACAAAAAAAGACGAATTAAGTCCTTTAAAAAAGTTAAATCATAAAATTGGAATATATTTGAGTCCAAAAACGACAAAAATAACTGAGGATGAACAGAAAAGAAAAATTGGAATTATAATAACGACTTTAATTTTAATTACTTTAATAATATCTTCATATTACTTCCTAATATACCAACCTCAACAAGAAGAACTATCACTTGTTAAAACAACAAAACTTAATGAACTTCATGATTTATATTCCGGACCACTGACAACATCCCCTAACGCATTAATCTTAGAAAATAAAATTAATGATGCCAGAAGCCCACAGGAAGTAGAAAGCATAAATATCATGACTCCTGCAACAAAAGATTGGAAATCATATCATAAAAAATCAATCAATGTTAATCAGGATGCATACAACCGCACAATGATTGTCTATGAAAATGAAAGTAAAAATGTTTTAATAAATAGTAAAGATGCGATGAAAATTGTAAATGGAAACGATGCCACTGTCCTATCAAAACTAAAATTTGAAAAACCGAATACTGTTTCTGTTCCGATACTTGTTTCCAGGCTCCAGGCGGGAGCGGGACTCATACAGGTAGGGAGTGTAGTGGATGTTTATTCAAACTCAAATTATACAGGGGAAAGCGCAAACAATACAACCAGTCCCGAAATAAGCGGTTGTACGGTCCTATCCATAATGAGATATGAAGAAAATGGAGAAATTGATTCAGAGTATTCAAAATCAAATGTCCATGTTAAAGGCAATACCACCTATCCAACAGAAAATACAAAAAGCTTTTCATCAAATGTATTGGAACTTCTTAAAGGATCAATAATTAAAGGATATAATGAAAAAGAAACCATTCAGATACTTAAGAATTATGGAGTTAAACTATCCAATTACGAAAGACAGATAAATCTGGGAGATTTAGACGCCCAATATATGATTCTACTTGAAACACCCCAAGACAAAGTGGATTACTTAATCAATAACATGGACCAGATTGTACTGACAATTCCAACTTCTAATGCTCCAAATTGGATGATTAATGAGATTAGTAATACATATACTTACTGACAAAATTATTATATTAGATTACTACAAAATTGATATTATGAATAGACCAACTATTTCAACTATAATCATAATTATATGTATTCTTATAATAGGATTATATGCGATGGGAGAAGTTAACTATTTCTCTTCTAAGATTGCTGTAGAAAGAAATATTGAAGTTCCGAAAATTGTAATTCCATCAATAGGAGTTAATGAAAATATAAATAACGAATCTTTATCACAAGGAGTTTTATTTGAAACTACTTCATATGCTCCTTTGAAAGGAGATGTTATACTATTTGGACATAGAACACTTCAGGGTTCGCCTTTTTTAAGGCTCAACGAACTGTCTGTTGGAGATACATTACTCCTTGAATGGCCAGGTATTGGCGAATTAAATTATACCGTGACAAATTCAACCATTGTTCCGGCAACTTATAAACTTAATCCAGAGGAAGGTGGAAAATCAATATATCTAGTTACATGCGACCCAATCGGATCAACTGAGAACAGATTAATTATTGAAGGAGAATTAAGTGAAACCAACCCAATAAATACAGAAATACTTAAAGACAATCCTCAAGAATCAAATGCAATAATCATAAGTGCGATATTCCTGATTGGAGGATTAATATTCAGTTTCATATACTCAAAAGAACAAAGGATTTACATCTTAGCAACCGTGCTAATAATCTCAGCAATACTATTCTACTGTTGCATAAATCCAATACCATCAGAACTTATATATGACAAGATAATCTTTTTAAATGGAGGATTATAATGGATGTTGACAAAGAATATTTTTCGAATATAACAACAAGAGAAAGAGCCATATTTGAAGGAGCTATAAGCATGGGAGCATTATTCCACCAATTTGTCGGAACTCCCGTGAATAAAAATACGAAAAATAGTTTAGAAACAAGTATGGAAGAATCTTTAAAATTACAGCCAGCAATTGAAGATGTTAAAGTAAATATCCGATTTGATAAACTTGAAGAATCAATGACTGAATTTGATTATACATCTCTCACTGGAGACATGTTGGATGTGAAAATTTATACAAAAGTAGAAAATATCACAGCAATAATAAGAATTGAGTTTATTGAAGAACTCAATTATCCATTAATGTATGTTGAAAATATTACAGAAGATTAAAAGTTAAAATATATCTTTTAAATCTTCTAATAATTCTTTTAAATGATTTATTTTAATATGATTCATTAAAACCACCCTAATGGATTTAGGACATTTGGCAACAGAAACTTTCCAACCTAATTTTTCCAATTTTTCTGCAAGAACATTAGTTTCCATATCCGGATGATTAAAAGCAATGATATTCAATTCAGGTTTGCATACAACATCATAACCGATTTCAATTAAACCATCATATAAAAATTTAGTATTGTTCATCATTTCCTCAGCTAATTTAGAATAGCCTTTTTTCCCAAAATATTTCATTATTGCATAAGTCGCTGCTGATGATGCTCCTAAACGAGTTCCAACAATCGTAGATTGAGTTTTGACTGTAAGATATGGAGAATCCACTGCCATGACTTCCAGATATTCCTCTTTTCTAAAGATTATTCCGCCAGCGGGAATAGGTGCCAATCCCATCTTATGAGGATCGACAGTTATAGAACAAACCCCAGGCAATGAAAAATCAAAAACTGGCAAATCATAGCCTACTTCTTTTAAAAATGGAATGGAAAATCCACCAAATGCAGCATCAACATGGAAATAAATATTATTCTCAAAAGCTATTTTTGAAATATCCTCAATAGGGTCTATCAATCCCAATTCTGTTGTGCCTGCAATAGCTACAATAGCAACAGTTTTATCAGATATTACTTCTTTTAATGCATTAACATCAATCTTATAATTTTCATCCAATTTGGCTTCAATAATTTTTAAATTTAGCATGTCTGCTGCTTTTTTAAAGGAAAAATGTGCAGATTCTGGAATAATAATTTCTCCATCCTTAATCCCTTTGTATTTCCTTGCATGATTTCTAGCAGCACGAATAGCCATGAGGTTGGCTTCAGTACCTCCAGTAACAATATTGCCATAAGCATTATCTAAAGACAATAATTCACCAATATAACTAATAACTTCAGTTTCTATACGTTTTGTTCCTTTAAAAAGACCAGGATCTCCCAAATTAGTATCAAGAAATTTACAGTAAACTTCTTTTGCAAAAGGATGTGCTTCAGTACACATTGATCCTAAAATCTTTCCATCCGAATAATTATAATCCAAATCATGAAGTTCGGACAATTCTTTTAATATGTCTTTTTTGTCTATTGGTTCATCTTGCATAAAATAACCTAACTAAATATAATTAAAATTAAAATAAAATAAAAAAAAGAAATAAAAAGATTATTCAAGACGTTTACGAGCGGCGTCAAGAATAATTTTTTGTTCAGCACGAGCAACGGTTTTTCTCACATCAGCAATTGCATCGGTATTTGAAGATACACTAGTAATTCCAAATGCAACAAGTTTTTCAACAATGTGAGGCACACTGCCCGCTTGACCACAGATACTGCATTTAACACCAGCTTCAGCACATTTTCTAATTGTTCTTTCAATTAATTTCATTACTGCCGGGTGTTCTTCAGAATAGTGTTTTGCAACAAACTCGTTGTTTCTGTCAACTGCAAGAGTGTATTGGGTCAAATCGTTGGTTCCTAAACTTACAAAGTCCAATCCGATTTTAATATATTCATCAATCATTATTGCAGCTGCCGGAATTTCAACCATCATACCAAATTCAACATCCTTGTGAGGTTCAAAACCAATTTCAGAACAAAGTTCTTTTGCTTTTTTAAGCTCTTCAGGATTTTGTGATAATGGTATCATAATACCGATGTTTGTGTATCCTTTTTCATGTAACTTTTTAATAGCTTTAAATTCACATTTAAGGATTTCAGGTTGGTCAAGTTCTCTTCTGATACCTCTCCAACCGAGCATAGGATTGTGTTCCCTTGGCTCGTTTTCTCCACCTTCTAATGTAATAAATTCATCTGTTGGAGCATCTAAAGTTCTGTACCATACTGGTTTTGGATAAAATGCATCTGCTACAATCATAACATTGTCTGCAATTGTATCAATCAATTCATCTTCCCTGCCGTCAGCAATGAATTTGCCAGGGTGAATACCAGAGGTTAACATCAAATGTTCAGTTCTTAAAAGTCCAACACCATCAGCGCCAGTAGCTGCCGCTTTTTCTGCTGCTTCAGGCATACTTACATTAGCTTTTACTTCAGTTACAGTAATTATTGGTGCTGCTTCAACACTTACAGTTGCACTTTCTTCTGCTTTAGTCTCGGAAAGTCCTTCAAATACTAATCCTTTTTTACCATCCAAAGTAACACCGGAATTTTCTTTTAAAGTAGTTGTAGCATTACCAGTTCCTACTACACAAGGAATTCCAAGTTCACGAGAAATAATAGATGCATGACAAGTTACCCCACCTTCATCAGTGACAATACCACTTGCCCTTCTCATAGCGGGAACCATATCAGGAGTGGTCATGGTAGTTACCATAATGTCTCCATCTTTAATTTTATCCAACTCATCAATATCTAAAACGATTTTAACACTTCCAGATGCCATACCCGGACTTGCTCCAAGACCTCTTACAAGAACTTCACCTACATCACTAGATGAATCATCTTTTTCATCAGCATCAACATCACCTAAAGTAGTGATTGGTCTTGCTTGTAATAAGAATAAATTACCATTTTCAAAAGCCCATTCAGTATCCATCGGTTCTCCATAATGAGCTTGAACTGTTTTACCCATTTCAGTTAATTCAATGAGCTCTTCATCAGATAATACTCTTTCTTTTCTCATATTTTCAGGAACTTCAACTTTAACACTGGTTCCATTTTCATCATTAGTGTACATTACTTTTTTATCACTAATTGTAACATTGATAATTTCATTGTCTTTTTTATCAACTTGGTAGTTATCAGGAGTTACATCCCCAGATACAACAGCTTCACCAAGACCCCATGATCCTTCAATTAAAGCTATTTCTTCACCAGTTGATGGGTTTACAGTAAACATTACTCCAGCTTTATCAGCGCATGCCATTTTTTGGACTACAACAGCAATATATACTTTTGAGTGTTCAAAATTATTTTCTTCTCTGTAAAAAATAGCTCTTGCTTCAAATAAGGATGCCCAACATTTTCTGATATATTCAATTACTTCTTCATTTCCAGAAACATGTAAAAAAGTATCTTGTTGTCCTGCAAAAGAAGCTTCAGGCAAATCTTCTGCAGTAGCTGAAGAACGAATAGCTACATCAGTATCATCTTCACCAACCCTTTGACAAAGTTGATTGTAAGCTTCAGTAATAAATAAAATCATGTCTTCAGGAATAGGACTTTCATTAATAAGTGACTTAATCTCTTCTGAAGCCGCTTGAAGAGCTTTAGTATCATTAATGTCAATTTGATCAAGAATATCCATAACTTTATCGTTAATTCCAGCCTCGTCCATAAATTTCTCATAAGTTTCTGCAGTTACTACAAAACCTGGTGGTACTGGAATACCTGCTTGAGTTAATTCACCCAAATTAGCACCTTTTCCACCTGCAATTCCAATATCGGATTTGTTTAAATCCTCAAACTTTACAACATACATGAAATATAACCTCTTGGATTAAAATATTAATAAATTGACAATAGTTTAGATAGAAAAAACAACGTCAATACTATATATTAGTTTTTAATTTTAAAGTTTAAATATTTAATTATGGACAGTAGAAAAATAGTAAAAAAAATGTTTAGAAAATAATAATAAAAAAAGTAAAAAAAAATTAATTAAATAAATTTATTTAATTAAATCTGCGCCTTTGTCAACAACTATTTTGCATGGAACTGGTAATTTCATACCTGCTCTTTTTAATGCAACTTTAGCTTGTTCAAAGTTCTTTTCTTGGCAATCAATAGTGATGACTCTTTGATCTTTTTTAACAATTGCTTCAACACTAATAGGTTTACCAAATGCATTTCTCATACCGCTTTGTACCCTATCCGCACCTGCACCGGTTGCCATAGGATTTTCTCTTACGATTTGGTGAGGGTATACTCTTAATTTTAAGTGGTAACCCATTCTACCAGCAGCTCTTTGCATTAACCTATTAGAAGCAATCCTTGCAGCTTCTAAAGAGTTGTGTCTAATTTGAGCTGGTTTTTTAACAGCTAAACTTAAAGACACAGGGAATTCGTCAGTTAAGTTACCCATATCATATTGAACGATTCTTGAATTTGGGGTTTTTCTAATGTAATCTCTTCTTGTATAAGCACGAACCATTATTATTCCTCCGAAATAAAAATAACATGAATAAACATGTCTAATTAAAAAATAGCTATATAATAATTAAATTCCAACAATAGCTATATAAAAATCATATATCGTAATATATAGAATACTTAAATATATTAATTAAGTCATTAATAAAGGTTACCATATTTTCAAAAAATAGGATAGATAAAATTAATTTAGAAAACAAATATAAATAATATTACTATTAAAAAGAAAGTGGAAAAATGAAAATAACCGGATCATTAACATTGAATTATAAAAACAAAGAATCTGCATCTGCAGTATATAATTCCCTAGAAATCGATAATGAAAATTATGTTGAAAGTGAAATAAACAACGAAACTATCGAATATGAAATAAATAGTGAAAGTTTAGGCAGTTTCCTAACAACAATAGATGATTTAATCGCTTCGGAAATAGTTGCTGAAAAAATCCTTAAAAATACAAATGAACAATAAAAAGTTTTATATAAATAAAAAAAATAAATATATACATTAATATAATTTATTATTAGAGCGTGTAATTTATGGAATGTCATTATCATCCTCAAAGAGAAGCATCAGATGTATGTGCTATATGTGGAAAATCAATTTGTAAAGAATGTGGTTTAGAAATTGCTGGAAAAGTCTATTGTAAAGACTGTCTAGAAAAGATTATTGGACTTGGGTTAGATAACAATGCCCAACAAAGTACTGCTACACAAGAACCAGTATATGCTGAAGAACAACCTATTGAAGAAGAAAGCATTTACCAACCACAGGAAGAATATGAAATACCATATGCTCAAGAGGAATATTCCCCTGAACATAAGGCAATCAGCGATGATTCACCTTATAATATAAAAGACAACATCGAATATAGTGGAGGATTAGAATCTTCCTATTTAAGCAATGATGAAAGTATTTATCAACAACCAGAAGTTACACAAGAAGAATATGAAATTCCATATGCTCAAGAGGAAATTCAACAACCAATTTCCCAGGAGCCAGAATACATTTATCCTGATCACAGCTATGAACCAGGCACAACAAGCGCTAGAAAAGATCTTGAGGACAAATACGAAAAATATTTAGATGATTTGTATTTCGATGAAAAAGAAGTCCCATTAGGTGAACAATTAGCAAAAGACGAAGAGCAATATGGTTCATTGACTAGAAAAGAATACAAACCAAAACAAGTGGAAGAGATTCCTAAAAAACCAGCTCCAAAATTTGAAACTCCAGAAGAAATGGAAGCTAGAATTAGAGCAGAAATTGCTAAAGAGCAAGGTCTTAAAACAGACAAAAAAGAAAGTATCCATAATTTGAATTACCAAGAAGAAAAAGAACCAATGGGTATTATCGATATAATATTAACAATTATCTTGATTATTGTAATATTAATTGTATTATATTACGTGATTTACTTGTTCTTCCTAAGTTCAAGTTATCCAACATTTATTGATGCAATTTATGCACTTAAAAACCCACAAAACGTTATTAATACAATATTATCAGCAAGTTAAAATAATGAAATATTTTCATTATTTATCTTTTTTTTAAATTTTTCCAAACTATCCTTATTTTTATAACCTAACACCCTAATTACTGAAGGATAATTATCAATATATCTAGAAATTACATTTTTAGGTATTGGATTTTCAAGAATGCTTAAAACCCTTTGACGGAAATGAGTGGAGAATCCCTGAAGAATCGCTTTTTCCAGTTGCTCTATACTATTAAAAGGCCTATTATCAATAATGTTTCTGGCCAATTTTTCATTGAATAAATTTAAATTGGACAATTCATCAAGACTATAGTTATTTGCAGTGTCTAAAATCTTATCAACATCACGAATGCCATAAATAATTGAATCATTTTTTATTTCACGCTTTAAAACCTCAATAGTCTTTGGAGGCATCATATCTAAAACATTATCAAAGTTATCTTCCAGAATGCTTTCACGAATAAGTGTTCCGCTCACACCCTCAATTCTTTCAACAAAAATAAATTTATCTTTATAGTCAAAACCGATTTTACTTAAGGAATTTGAAAATGAGGTTATTACATAGTTATCCTCTTCCAGTTTTCCCTTCAAAATTGTTTCATGGGTTGTCTTATCTACAATTTTATATGGTTTTGAAGCTATATGATGTCCCATATTGATTCTTTTTAAAATATCATCCATACCATCTACGGGTTTATATCCTCGAGGAATATAATCTGTATTTAGAGCCTTAAACATCTTACAAAGACATAAAGAATATTGGCCAGATCCCATGATTCCCATAGGAGGTCCTTCGACTACAATGTCCGCACCTACAGAAATTGCAATTTCTGCCCTAACTTCCCTTGGCAATATATATGGTATGCCCCGACCACTTCTCTCAAATAGGCCCGGCACAATAGCTACAAATAACGAGTTAGGAAACATATGTTTTGCAGTTTTCATGCAATGAAAATGACCGTTATGTAAAGGATTATACTCTGTAAAATCAGATATCAAAATAGTATCACATGAAGTATCTGAAATCTTATACTCCTCAGACAAATCATTGAAAAATAATTCATAATCCCTCATAAGAATGTTTGAAACTTGAGACATAAAATTAAATATAACAATTAAATTAAAAAAAACTTATGTTTTAAAACTATAAATAATATATATTAAACCAAATTAAGCGAGGATTAAAAATGGATTTAGTTATAAAAAATTGCAGACTTATCGGTGAAACAGGTGAATTTCATATAAAGATTGAAAATGGAAAAATTACCAATATTTCAAAAAATCCCATAAAAGCGGATGATTACATAGATATAAAAAGCAATTACATATTGCCTGGCTTTATCGATCCTCATGTTCATTTTAGAGATCCTGGCTTAACACAAAAAGAAGACTTTAAAACAGGTAGTTTAAGTGCTGCAAATGGAGGATTTACAACAGTAATTGATATGCCCAATACAATACCGAAAACAAACACCTTTAAAGCACTTAAAGAAAAAATAAAAATTGCCCAAGCGAAATCTGTTGTTAACTTTGAGCTTCAAGCAGGTCACAATGACCTTGAAGAAATGGAAAAGATGATGGCATTAAATCCAATTTCATTTAAAGTATTTATGGATTTAGAAAGTGACGATAGTTTAGATGAGATATTTTCCAATTTAGGTGCTTTAAAGAAATCAACCAGCTATAACGGACTCGTTGCAGTGCACTGTGAAAAACAATCCATTGTCCAAAAAGAAACTGAAGAATTGAAACAAAAACCAAAAAACACTGCAATAGACTATAGTTATGCAAGACCTGCAAAATCAGAAGATGAATCTGTTGCACAAGCCATTAAACTTGCTGGCGAAAATAATTTGCATTTACATATCTGCCATTTAAGTTCATCAAAATCATTAAGTCTTGCAAAAAGTTCAAGCAAAACACAGGAAGTAAGTTGGGAATTCACACCACATCACTTGCTGCTCGATAATTCAGCATACAATATATATGATACGTTCATAAAAACCAACCCACCACTCCGTGAAAAACAATCCAGCATATCCCTAAATGATTTGGATTCCACTTCCATTATTGGAACTGACCATGCTCCACATACATTGGAAGATAAAACAAAAGGGGTGTGGGATTCATCACCAGGAATTCCAAATTTGGAAACAGTGGTGCCATTACTTTTAACCGAAGTCAATAAAGGAAACATAGATTTAAATATTATACCGAAAATTTTATCCGAAAATGCTTCAAAAGCATATAATCTTGAAAATAAAGGAAAAATAGCTATTGGATATGATGCCGATTTTACAGTAATCGATTTAAAACAAGAAGGCAAATTCAACATAGATGAATTTGAGACAAAAGCAGAATATTCTCCATTTGATGGTTGGAATTATAAGGGAATGCCAATAATGACAATTGTTAATGGAAAAACAGTAATGAATAAACTAAACTAATTTTTTAAAAAAAAGAAAAAAATAAGGTGTGTTTTCACACCTATTTATAACATAATGCGTCTTCTGGACATGCTTCAAGACATTGACCACATAAAGTACAGAATCCTGCAATAGGTAATTTAGGATTTTCTGTTTTGTGAATCATATCATATGGACATGCTTCGATACAGTCACCACATTGATCACATTTAGATGGGTTGAATGAAATTCTGTCTCTTGCAACAGGTTCACCATCAATAGTGATTTCGTATTGTTCTACTTTCAATGCATCGTTAGAACATACTGAAGCACATGCTCCACATCTAATACAACTTGTGAAAGATGGTTCAGCATCAGTTTCTACTAAAGCAGGGCAGGACATACCAGTTTTGGTAACTACACGAATAGCTTCAGTAGGACATTTGTTAGCACATGCACCAATGAAGTCACATTTTTCTGCATCTCTTCCAATACCTTCTGCATCTACAGGAGCACCTTCACCCCATTCTACTTCAATATCTAAAGCATCAACAGGACAAAGTTTTACACATAATCCACATGCAGCACAGACACTAGGAATAGCAACAGTTAAACTTGAACTGTTTGCAGAAATAAAGTCTCCAGGACATGCTTCTACACAAGTGTTACAACCAATACATTTAGCTGAATCGAAAGTAAATGATTTGATTTCTTTTTCACGTTTAACAGGTACTTTTTCAGCAATGAATATTGCGTTCCAAGGACAAGTTTGTGAACATAATCCACATCTAATACAGTCATCATTTACAGTAACTGGACTTCCAACTTCTTCAAGAGTGATAGCGCTTACAGGACATGGTTCTACACAAGTTCCACATCCAACACAATCATTGATGTAAACAGGACCTTTGCCTTTTAAATCAAGATCATATTCAGCAGGTTCTTTAACACCAGGAATTCCAATTACGTCAACTGGGCAAATGTCAACACATTTTTGACACATTACACAGAATCCTTCAACTTCTTTTAATTTAGCACCAGTGACATTAATAGTTTCTTGTGGACAAACTTCTGCACATTTACCACAGGAATCACATTTAACAGAGTTGAATACTAATCTGATTTGGGTTATACCTTCAGCAATTTCGTATTCTTCTGCTTTTAATGCACCTTGAGGACAAACATCTGCACATTTAGGTTCTTCGCCACAAAGATCACAGTGAATAATAGAGTCAGGTGTTACTTCAATAGCTGATGTAGGACAAGTACCTTCACAAGCACCACATTTTATACAGCCATCATCATTAAATACTATCATTTATAAAACCCCCTTAAACTTAGAATTTTTTAATGAGGTTTCCTTCACTGTCTACAATATCTACTTCAGCTAATCTCATTTGACTATCCATTGAGTGGGTAGCACAAGATAAACATGGGTCGTAAGCTCTGATAACCATTTCCATTAAGTTGAAGATTTTATCATCTACTTCTACACCAGGTTTGATGTAATCTTTAGCAACTTGGTGAATACACATTTCCATAGCTGGGTTGTTTTGGATTGTAGCTACTACAATGTTAGCGTAATTACATAATCCATTATCATCAGATTCGTAATGGTGGATTAAAGTACCACGAGGAGCTTCTACAATACCTACACCTTTACCTTCAGTTCTTTCTAATTCATCAGGGAATTTTTGACCAGATAAATCTTCTTCTAATGCAGCAGCAGCACATTCAGCAGATGCTAACAATTCAATGAGTCTAGCATAGTTGAATAATAATGGTGCTTGTGCATAACCGAAAGCATCACGGAAAGCTTTAAGAGCTTCTTGTGCGAGAGGTGCTTCTTTAGGCATTTGATCACAGACATTAATCCTGGATAATGGTGCAACTCTGTAAATACCTTCTGGGTATCCCATTTCTTTAATGTAAGGGAATTTTAACCAGGAGTAAGGTTTTACGTGTTCAGCAACATAGTCAGTGTACTCTTCGTTTCTGTATTCGAACATGTCGCTTCCATCTTTGTCTTTGAATCTGATGTTACCATTATATACATCCCAAGTTCCATCAGGTTTTACAGTACCACAGTGTCTGGTGTCACCGAAGTTACCTAATGAAGAGATTAAGTCAATGTTTTCTTCAAATACAGGAATAGCTAAGTCTAAAGTAGCTTGTGCTAATTCAACGTTTTGTTTAGCTCTTTCAAGTAAGTCTTTTTGAGTATCAGCATCTAATTCGGTAGAAATACCACCAGGAGTGGATGAAGTAGGGTGAATAGGACGACCACCGATTTTTCTAACCATTTCTAAACCGTTTCTTCTGATGTTGATAGCTTGAAGTGCAATTTCAGGCATATCTTTAATTACTTGGAAAACGTTTCTAGTTTTTCTGGTTCCGTTTGGAATAATTAAGTCTGGTGCTGCTAAGAAGTAGAAGTGAAGAGCGTGGGAGTGCATGTAGGAACCCCAGTTCATAATTTCTCTCATTCTGTATGCAGCAGGTAAGATTTCATAATCATCGAAACCGAAAATTTGGTCAACTGCTTTAGCAGCTGCTAAGTGGTGTTGTACATCACAAATACCACAAATACGAGGTACTAATCTTGGTAATTCTTCTACAGGACGACCTGTTAAGAATTTTTCGAAACCTCTGAATTCCATAACGTGTAATCTTGTTTCTTCTACATTTCCAGCATCGTCAAGATGTACTGTAATTTTAGCGTGTCCTTCAATACGAGTGACAGGCTCCATAGTAAGTTTAACCATTTTATTCTCCTCCTTTCTGCATTTTCATTGGTACTAAAGCAGCAGGTAATGTGTAAGTGTAGAAAGTACCTACAATATCATCTAATTGATCTGCGACAGTTTCAGGATCAACGGTTTTATCTTCTTGTACACCGTAGTCAGATGCAATCGCACTGATCATTTTTGCTCCTTGATCTAATACTTTAGCAGTAGGACCGTAACATCCTCTACATTGGATACCAATGGAAGGACATTCTGCACCACATAAGGATACGGTAGCAGGACCCATACATACTAAACCTTGAGTAATTAAACATAAATCAGGTTCTGGGAGACCTAATTCAAATTGTCTTTTAATGAAGTCCATAGCTAAACCTGCAGGTGGTTTTTCTCTAGGACATACTTCACATAAGTTGGTTGAAGGTAATTCGATTGTTTCTCCTCTTAATAATGTTAAAATAGCTTCAGCTACAACATCGGAACGAGGTGGGCAACCTGGAATCATTAAATCAACATCCATAACTTCGCCGATAGGTCTTACTCTGCTTTCGAGATGAGGTACATCTTCATGAGGAATAATACCATCAGGGTTTACAGTAGATACAGAATTAATGTATGCTTCTTCTTCTAATTCTTCAACAGTCCATAAGTTTCCAAGACCTGGAATACCACCGTAACATGAACAGGTTCCGTAAGAGATAACCATGTTAGCTTTTTCGTTTAACATTTCAGCTAATTCCCTGTTTTCATCATTTCTTACTCCACCTTCGACAATAATAATGTCTAATTCAGGTACTTCATCATATTTAGTATCCATGAGTACAGGGGAAAATTCGAAATCTGCAAATTCCATTACATCAATTAATGATTCGTGGAAATCCGCAATGGATAAGTGGCAACCGGAACATCCACCGAACCACATAGTTCCTATTTTAACTTTATCTGCCATATTCATTCCTCCAATCTATTCCTCAGCATCTAATTGTTGTTTTAATGGAGCTGGACCTAAGTCTTTGATTCTGTTAACCATCATTTTAACAGATTCAGAGAATTTTTCACCTTCGGATGCGGAAATCCAATCGTGGTGAACTCTTTCTTTTCCAATTCCCATATCTTCAACTAATTTATAAATTAATCTCATTCTACGATCTAATTTGTAGTTACCAGCGTCATAGTGGCAGTCACCCATGTGACATCCAGCTACAAATACACCGTCAGCACCTTCTTTAAATGCTTTTAAAACAAATTGTGGATCAATTCTTCCAGAACACATTACACGAATAACTCTAATATTCGGTGGGTATTGCATCCTTGCAGTACCAGCTGTGTCTGCTCCTCCATAGGAACACCAGTTGCAACAAAACATTACAATTTTTACATCATCAGCCATAGAGTTTCTCCTCCTCTATAAATATTTTTTTTACGATTTTAGAAAAATTTACATCTTTCTAAACCCAATTTTAAAGTTTTTTAAAAAATTTTAAAATTTTTCTTTTAAGGAATACTGTTTAGGTATGCCTTAAAATCACAATTTATGTACTTAATGAGCTAGCTCAGCAGAACATTATGTACTGATTAATATATTTCATTTATAATTAATATAAAGCTTACTTAGAAACTAAAGCCAAAAAGTTTATATACTATAAAACAAGATTTTTCTAAACTAAATTAAAGATAAGAAAAAAAGAAAAAAAGAAAAAATAGATGGATTACATTCCATCAAGACTCATATCAATCATTCTTTGAGTTTGTTCCGCCAGTTCATCAGGGAGTCCTGTAATGTCCATGTTTAAGAACCCTCTTACAATCATGGATTCAGCTTCATCCTCTTCAATACCTCTAGAAGTCAGATAATTGATTTCATCTTCAGAAATTTTACCCACAGCAGCCTCGTGAGACATCTCCAAATTCGCAGAACTAGCTTCTAGCTCAGGCACTGCATAAATGAAACTATCATCAGACAATACTAATCCATGACATTCCAAGTGTCCTTTAACTGTTGGAACGGTACCTGCTAAATGTCCTCTAGCATAGATTTGTGATTCATCTTGAGCTACAGCTCTTGAAATGACTTCACCACGAGCACCTTCAGCATTTAATAATACTCTGGAACCCACATCAATGATAGAATCTTTCTTACCACCCTGAATACTTTGGAAAATAGCTCTTGAATTTTTACCATCACAATAAGCAGTAGGGAATGATTGAATAGTATTTACAGGACTAGTCAAAATATAATTGTTAATATATGTAGAATCATCCATTAATTTAACCCCAGTTCTTGGACGTACTTCCACTTCTTCAGCCCAATTGTGAACCATAGTAAAAGTAATTTTGGAACCTGGTTTTAAATACATTTCAGAAACTCCCACATGCATCGCTGAAGCCACATCATCGCCAGTTGCACAACCAGTGATTAAATGCAATTCTGAGTTTTCTTCAGCAATAATTACATTGTGAGCGGTTTGCATAATATCTGCATCACTAATAAACATACAAGCTTGTACAGGCATTACTTCTTTAGTTCCAGGAAGAGATCTTACAAAATAACCACTTTTAACTCCATCCTCTTTTTCACGTAAAGCAGTTTTTGCAGTATATTTATCTGCATCAGGTTTAACAACATTCCAAAGATAATCTTCAACCCAACTGTATTTATCTAATGCAACACCAATATTCATTACTTCTATTGAATCAGACATTGAGTTATTAGTAAAAATGTTACTTTGGTCGACCTGTAAAAATGAACCAGACCTATTTTCCTCAGTAGTGTCAACACCTACTTTTAAAAGATCTTTTTTAGTTTGATTGCTCAAATCATCCAAATCATCAATCATGTCTAAAGCATTGACTGTTTCATCAGTGAAATTTTCAATAGTAACATCAGCACCTAATGCTGCTTTTTTATTTTTAGCCCTTTCAGCATCTTCATAAACATTGCGCACACTCAACACATCCATTAAAACCATTTTTTCTAATATCTTCTAAAATTTCAGACGGATTTCCAGAACAGGAAATGACACCATCTATTAAAACATGTGCTTTATCTGCACTAACAAAATTTAAAATATACCCTAAATGAGTAATTAAAAGACCGCTTCTTTTTCTACTGCGTGGCGGTTTATCCTTATCCAATAAAGCTCCAATTTGAGAAGCCAATAATTCTACATTTTCAATATCTACACCAGAATCAGGTTCATCAAACATTGTAAAATCCGGCATTTGAGCAAGCAATTGTAGAATTTCGGAACGTTTAACCTCCCCACCAGAGAATCCTAAATTAACATCCCTTTCCAAGAATTCATCGCTAAATTTGAGTTGTTGAGCTAATTCTTGCATTCTAGGATTCAATTCATCATTTACATCTTGATGAGAAATAATCTTTAATAAATCTCCTACTGAAACACCTCTGATTGATGGAGGTGTTTGAAAACTTACGCCTATACCTAATTTAACTCTTTCCGCAGTTGTTAACTCTGTAATGTCTTGGCCTTTAAATTTGATAGTGCCTTGAACAACTTTATAGTTTGGAAAACCCAAAATTGTTAAAAATAAAGTACTTTTACCGGCACCATTCGGTCCTAAAAGAACATGAGTTTCCCCTTCAGCAATAGAAAGATTAATGCCTTTTAAAACTCTTTTACCCGCAACTTCAACTGCCAAATTTTCAATTTCAAGCAACATATAATCACCTTAAAAATAAACTATGAATTTGTTATATACTAGTATAAATTTAAATTACAAAGTATAAATAGTTAACAACAGTGGTATAAAAATATCTTAAAAAGAAAAATAAAATAAAAAAAGAGAATAACTGAACTATTCAGTTACAATAATAAATTCGCCGACTTTTTCAACTTTAGCAAAAGGAACTAACAATAAATCACCATTTCTTTTAGCGCCTTTTACATGAATGTTACGGTCACTTTCAACTCTAATAGCTATATCAACAATTTTACCGGTTTTTTCATTAATAATTAATTCATCTAACACACCAAGAATACGTGCATTGTTGGTAGCTACTTGATAATTTTTAATTTCACTCCATAATTTTTCTTCTCTTTTAGGAATTTGTTTATTTTCCATTTAATCACCTGATAAAAATTAAATTTAGTTATATAAATATTTAATTTCATTATATTTAAATATAATATTCATTGTAGAATTTTTCAGCAACTTTACTATCCAAAAGAGTATTAATATTTAATGCCAATTCCTTTTTTGGAATAATTAACTGGTCTTCATCTTGAACAATATTAACACTTCTTAAAACATTCAAACCAGAAGGGACATTGCCATCAAATTCATAAGAATAATTTAAGCCCAACTCTTTAAAAATCTCAACTGGAACTAAAGTTGATAGGGCATCTTTATCTGATTCAGAATAGTATTCTAAAACACAATCTATTGTTTCAGTTGAAATAAATGGCAAATCCGCATTTATAAATAGTAAAGTATCTTCACTAGATTCCTTTTCAAAATAATCTAAAATAAATGATAAATCAGTTAAATAATCATCCCCTGACGTATCCAATATTTCAAAGTTCCCTTCAAGGGAGTTTAAATATTTTGTAGTTTCACGGGTATGATGGCTAACTGCAATAATTATTTTATCGATTAATTTGGATGCATTTAAATTGTCAATCACATATTTAATTAATGGTTTACCGCATAATTTAAAAAGAGGCTTTTCGCAGGGAACTTCCAGTCTTGTTCCCATACCTCCAGCCATCAAAATTGCATAAATCATGAGAAAACCACAAAATGTTTAAGCGAATTTTCCGCCAGCCATTTTCATACGATCTTTAAGGATACATCTGCCTCCTTGTTTACCTCCGATAGGAACTTTAGGAGTACCCATAGAGTTCATACAACGAGCCATAATAGCGGAACCTAATGCAAGACCATCCTCTACAAATACAATGTTCTCAAATTTGTCTTGTACTGCCTCTAAGATAAGTTGTGGTTTGCGACCGGTGATTCCAGCCCTACCAGTAATACCCAAAGCAGAACCTGGAATGATAACATTTTCTTTAAATGCAACATCTAAACATCTTGTAACAATGTTTGTACTCACATAATCTAAAGTTGAAAGCAATGTTGGAAGGCCATATGCATCATAAAATTGTGCACCCACATCCATTAATTCAGGCAATTTATCACCATTAAATCCTACATCACAACCAATTAAAGTTGTTCCAGCATTTTCAGCCGCTTCAGGATTTACAGGAACGGTACCGAATCTTTCAACATCCATCGGGACTTTAGTAATATTAATTAATTTATGTGCTTCAAGTGCATTGGCTTCAGCTTGTTTGTGGTCTGCTTTCTTCATTGCCTTATCGGAGTAAATGTCTAAAGCAGCACCATTTTTCTTATCAATTAAACCAGACCCTCTAGCTAAAGAGTCACTAACTACACCTGCAAGACCTAAGAAGTTTCCTACAGTATTCGCATAAGGTTCATTATCATTTACAATACGTCCAGCCAATGTTGAACCGAAATCAAGGGAAACACAAGGGTTTCTGTAATCAACATCAGTCCATTTAGCACCCAATTTTATTCCAGCAGTAACGAGTTCCCCTTCCATCTCATTAGCAACAGTTTCTTTACCTTCAGGAGGAACTACACTAACAACAGCACCATCAAACATGATATTTTCTAAAAGAGTATGTTTGTGCAATTTCTCAGGAAGTTGTGATACGCTCATTGCCGGAGACATCTTACGTGGCGGAATATCTGCCTCAAGACAACCGTCAGCAAGAGCAATAATCAATTGCCCCGCTTCTTCAGCGGTTGCAAAACCTGCTGTTACACCTGTTGATCTTACAACAAAATCCAAATCTTTATCTTTATCAACATGACATTTTTTAAGAGATTCCAATACTGTATCCCTGATAAGTTCAGTAACAGCTTCTTTAGAAAGCTCAATTCCCCAAACAGTCTTTCCGAATACATCTTCAGAAGGTTTAGGAGGCCTAATATCTCTTGTCATTTTAACAGTTTTATTAAGCAAATAAGATTCACTAGTATTCAAATTAGTTGCCATGACAATACATTTAGTTGTTGTATTACCTAACTCGACAGAAGCAGTAACATAAAAAACATCGGGTTTTTTAACAGCACCCGGACTTGCAGGACCTGCCTGTTGTGCAGTCAAACTGGCCAAATTACCCTCCTTAGAATGGGCAATGACAGGTTTAGGACCTCTATTAAAAATTTTACTTAAAAAAGACATTTTATAACCTCAATTAAAACTTAGTTATAAATATCTTTTTATAATAATATAAATTTTATTAAAAAGTTTTTGAAAAAAATAGTGAAAAATCAGTTAAAAAAAATAGAAAAAATGATTAGATGAATAGAATCATCTAATCGGGACCCTTTTATCTATAATAATTTGTTAATTGGGTGGTCTTCAACAGGTTCGGTACCGATATCTTTTGCTGCTTCAGCAATCATGATATCTGCCATACCACATGCTGGGAATGCGAGTTTGGAGTTTTCGATAGGTCCGAAAAGAACGAAGTCCCCACCAGCCATTTGTTGTACGATATTGGAACCAATATCACAAACAGGCCATGCTTCTTTGTGTTCTTTTTTGTATCCTCTTAACCAGTCCCATGCAGATGGAACGTTGTGAATACCGGAACCTACAGGGTATCCCCATTTAGCTTTTACAGCGTAAGCGGTTCTTACAGCAGGTCCTGCACCTTGACCTAATGGAGTAACTGCTACGTCCATCCATGGTTTGGTAATTCCACATTCATCAGCCATTTCAAGAATACCTTGGTCAATTACAGATCCACCAGTTTCCCAAATTTCGATTTTACCATCTACACCAGGAGTCATTGGGTTGAAACCTAAGAGAATGGATGCATCGATATCTGAGTTTTTAACTGCTTCGATTTCACCAGGTTCTGCTGCCATACTTAAAGAGTTGTAAACAGCTCTTTCAGCTAATCCAACATCTTGTACATATTCTACACCTGCAATTTTTGCTGCAGCTGCGGTTGAGTCTATAAGGAAAGGTTTGTCACAGACGTCTCCTACAAATTCTAAGTATTTTACCATAGCATCTGCAGTAGCACCGAAAGTTTGTACAACACAAGGGTTTCCGGTTACATCAGACATTTCTTCCATAGTTTTAATTAATCCTTCAGCAGCATCTTTATCAAAGACACCAGCTTTTTCATCACTAATAATTTTGTGTCCGCCGTAAAAGATAGTTCCTGCTAAAACGGTAGGGTATTCACCAGGTTGTCCTCCCATTTTTACTCCAGCAATGTCTACGACGAGTTGTTCTCTATCAAATCTAAACATAAGTATAAACCTCCTATAACAAGGTATGTCCGTATTTAATTACAAATAAAACAATTATTCCAATTAATATACCATATAATATACCAACATCTCTACCACTTTGTTGGCCTAAACGTTGGTAATATTCACCAACAGTGAAATCAACTTTTTCTTCAGCTTCGTCTAATTTTGCTGCGATTGCATTGAAATCATCTGCTGAAACCATTACTTGAGGTATTGAATTTTCATCACTCATAATAACACCTCTATAATCCAAACGCTTTCGCAAGGGCAGGGATAATTAAAACTAAAACGAGAGCTATGCAAATACCAAAGGCAAATCCTTTAACTCTTGTTGCTAGTAAACCTGCAAATAATTTACCGTCTCTTGCAATAAGTTTTGAACTGTATTCTGCATCATCTGCAGCAGTTTTCATTCCACCTATATTAGGTTTATTAGAAATTTGCACCATAATTAAACCTCCCTTATATTAAGAATAAAGCTCCAATTACTAAAGTGAAGATTAATCCTATCATTATTCCTTGGACTTTACCAGCATAATTACCGGCCATATTTCTTTGAATACCACCGACCATGTCGATTTTGGTGTTAATAGTTCTGATTCTTGCTTCGATAAGAGCAGTTTCAGCAGAGACTACTTTCATTTCTTCTCCATCGTCGTCATCATCGCCGTCTTCATCAACAGAAATAACCATAGCTTCTTCTTCAAAAGCACCAGGATCTTTTTCTACACATTCATTTATTTTAGCTTGAATTGCTCCAGTATCTTCAGTATCAATTAAATCAACAATTTCTAATTGATTTTGGAATCTTTCAATACCTTCGAGTGGAACATTTTCTACGAACGGAATAGCACCAGTTGCTCCGATAATTTTCTTTTTATCTGGGTCCGCACCGTTTTCGTATAATGCTTTAATACTTTGACCTGTAATGTGTCCTTGTACTTCAGCACCAGTTACAATTAAGAAACGGATATTAGGATTTGAGATAATGTTTGCAACTACTTTTTCTATTCCTAAGTTTTCTGTTTTACATGGGCCTGCAATAGCTGCTCCAGATAACTCAGCTTCAATGTGAGAAGCAAGAGTTGTTACAGCAACAGGGCTTTCAGGATCACCTACAATGTAATCCCCACTAATAACCGGCCAGCCATCTGCAGGAGCTTTTTTATCAGCCATCTATAATACCCCCAAAGCGCGTAAAATAGGGAACGCAGCAAATATGATGAAAGTTGCTAATAAAAATCCATATACCATGTTTGTTAACATACCTGCAGTAATATATGAACCTTCCCTTCCAGGGTAGGATCCAGCAGGGCTTGAGTATGGGTCTAAAGAAGCCATTAATTCATCAGCAGCCAATTCCACTTTTGCAACTTGTTCATTTACTTCATCCATAGAGAGGAGCACAACTCCTGAACCTAAAGATGATCCGATAACCCCAGTTACAGGGTCTAATGCGAAATTCATTTCAGGAATAACCTGAATCATAGGTAACATTTGAGCCATATTTAATTCCTCCTATTTATTGCTCCACTTTAGGCCATAATCCAGCCCATTTAGTTGATGCTGCATCATTAATAGAAGCTAATACAAATGCTCTGAATGAAATAATCCATCCAATTAAACCTACTAATAAAACAATTAACCAACCTATTGATCCTGTAGCTATAGCACCTTTTACGGCCATGAGACCAGTAATAGTCATAGCTAAGAAAGCAGTAGAAGCGGCACATTTAAGTGTTCTTAATTGATCTTCGTTAGGTCCTAAACATGCGTTGAATGGGTGTTGGATAGCCATAGTACACATGATAAATAATACAGCAATAAAACCAGTTGCGACAACGTTTTCGAAAATAGTAGCCATGTCAATACTACCAGCAGCGATAGCAACAGAGAATCCTAAAATGGATAAAGTAGCAGCGCCTGCAATTTCAATAGTACATTGAAGCATAATTGGGATTTTCATACCTACAATTTTAGTAGCAACAATTGCAATAATAGCACCTATAATAACAGCAATAACGAAAGCTGCAATAGGTCCAGCGATTGGTAATTTTAATAAACTAGCTAAACTAAGACCTGCTAAAGCTGAAATTACACCAACAGAAAGGGACATATAACCGATGGATGGTACACCAGTACCTAAACCATAACTAGCTACTCTACGAATAGCATCTGATCCCCAAATGATAGCGAGAACAGCACCAATAGCGGCAATAACTGGGCCTATAACATCATTATTTAAAAGTCCTGATAAATAAATACAGAGTAATCCGCCAACGATACCTACAGCTAATAATAAGGTTGAACTTACTGCACCTGCAGCTGCACCGTCAGCACTTCCACCAGCAGACATTTAGAAACCTCCAGTTAAAATAACACAAAATATTCCGACAACGATAGATGCGATAGCACATGCAATTGCACCTGTACCAATTCTTTTGAATTTTGGATCGTGCATACCTTCAATGGTACCACCAATATTATATGAAGCAATTACAGAATTGATAAAGAATACACCTACACCTAAAATAGCTGCTAAACCAATAACAATAGCAGTGTTAGTTTCAGCATTGGAAACAAAGGTCAAAGCCTTTAATGAATCATACATTGCATAGTATACTAATCCACCACCAAAACCACCAAGAAGTCCACCAATAAGACCACTTACAAATGAAGTAAGAGGTACACCGTGACCTTCAGTACCAGGGGTTTTGTAAATTTCTTGATTACGTCCAGTAATCCAATCTTTAGGTACTTTAGATGCTGCAGGAACTACACCTACACCGAAAATGTAGATAAAGTTTGCAATGAGCATAGTGATACCCATCATAATCATAGCACCGATTGCACCACCAATACCGACGATTAAAAATCCTGGATCGGGTTGACTTGGAACCACCATTGAAGCAGCTGTGATGAGACCTGTTAAACCTGCACCAGCAGCTAACATCGCAGTACCGGTACCTACACCAGTAGCGGTTGCCATAGCCGCAGGAGCTCCTCCTACAGGAATAAAGTGCACACCTGCACCAATCATAATACCACCAATTGCGATAAATAAAATTAAGAATATTGCCTCCATAATAGAACCTCCTTATTCATCCTCATATGGTCCATATTGGTTTCTTGCAAATACTTCTAATCTATCATCTAATACAATTAATAAGATAATAATTATGATACCAACAATAATACCATTAGTTACTCCAAATACTACTGTATTCCAGAAACTGAAGAATACAACGAGACCGAAACAGAAACCAGTTAATGGTCCACCGAATTTAGCACAGAAGTTTACAACATCCATAGAGTTTTTAGCACCTAATGGAGCTTTAGTAACAATATCCCCTTGAATAGCTACAGGGGTTCCTCCACCAAATTCAAATTTTTGATACTCACTTTCTGCACCATAGTGAACATCCCCAGTTGAAGAACCGATAGCACCAAGAGCAATACCCCAAAGCATTGCTAAGAGTGGTAATGGGAATACGTGTAATGCAGTACCATTAATAGGAATGGTCATTAAGTAAGAAATTCCGACAATACAAAAACTAGTTATAAATCCGTGACCAACAATAGGTCCTAAAGATTGTGTTAATACATCCATAAATAATGGTTGTTCAAATTGGGATTGTCCAACAATCCTTCCCATGTGGGATGTAACAGTATAAATAGCGTGAACAAAAGCAGCGACACAAGCACCCATTGCAATAGCTATGATAGGCATAACATCTAAAGCCATCACGATAGCTGCAACAGCACCAGCAACACCACACCAAACACCATAAGCGACTGGTTCACCAGAAGTCGCCTTGTTTATCATACGGTGTAAATGTCCCATTTGAGGAGCAAGTTGAACTTGAGAGTTAGGGTTACTTTGAGAACCTATATCGGATTCTAAGTCCTCAGCAGCCCCTCCAATAGTAGCAACTGCACCCATTAATGCAACTACACCTAATGTTACAGGGTCCATAATTTTTTTCCTCCATATTATTTTATTAAATTGATCATTTAATAAACGTGAATAAACTTGATTTTTGTTCCATACAAAAATCACGAAACAACAATAATATAAGTATAACGGAATTCAAGTGAACTTGATTTTTATTCCAAACACCAATCAAAACTTGCAATTATCCGCTTAAATTATTGCTTATATAATATATTACTAATGTCCTAAATATAAATGTTTTGAATTTTTCAAGTAAACTTGATTTTTATAAATTATATAGATAGGTGAAAAATACACCTATCTACGTGTTTATCTATCTATTTTGCTGGGGTAATAGCAGTTCTTTCACCAGCAGGTTCGAATTCTCTTAATGCACCTTTAGCAAATTGAGCACGTACTTGACTGAAGTCGAATACTAAGTTTTTGTCAGCAAATGCGATTTTTACTAATGGGTTGAAAGCCCAAGCGTCTCCACGAGCGGAGTGAGGTGCTTGTGCGATACCAGCGTATTCACCTTGGTGACCTACGTTCATTGCGTAGTTAGGATAGTTTGGTCCTCTCATTTCGAGTGGTAAACCTTCATCGTTTCTGATGGAGAATACGTTAGCTGCACCACATTGATCTTGTAAATCGAAACCGTAGAATCCTAATCTGGAGTGTTGTTCTTTGTGTAAGTACATGGATAAGTACCATGCGCTTAAACCAGTTTGTGCATTACCAGTAGCGAATGCAGTGGAACAACCAGCAGCTGCGGAAATAACGGATGCTCTTTGAGATCCACCGAAGTGAGTTTCGAGTAAAGCTGGGTATTCTTCGTATTGTTCTAATGCGTAGAATGCTACTTCAGTACCTACATCAAGAACGGTGTCCATGTTGTTAGGTGCTGCGCATAAGTCTCCGTATTTGTCTTCGACGTAATCTTTACCATAGTAGGTGAAGTCGTCTAATACGTTATCGGTGTATGCTGCGGTAGCATATTGAGTAAATCCTACACCACCAGACATGTAAGAACCTAACCAAATTTGGTCGTATAAAGCAGCACCTAAAGCTACTACTTCTAAGGTTGATCTTACAGGGTCATCTGGGTAAGCTCTGGAACCTTGACAGATATCTGCCATGAATCCGAATGGAACTCCACCAAGTTCGTTTTCTGCTCTTGCTCTTCTTACAGGTAAGTAAGTACCCATGTGAATAACTTCTGCGTGTTTGGATGCGTATGCGAAGTCACCAGTAGCTCCTTCACCAGCACATTGGTTGTATGCAGAAATCATGGACATACCAATTTGCATAGCAGACCATCTGGAGGTGTTACCACCGTCACAGACTCTTCCTACAATGGATGGAATTCTTACAGCTTGCCAAATAGCTCCGCCAACTTCAGCTTTTAAAGCTTCAGCTTGTTCTTCAGGGAACTCTTTGTTAATGTCTAATACGAATGCAGAGTCGATTTCATCTGCTAATTCGTCGTCACCAGTAAATACTTTTACATAGGAATCTTGTACTACTAATGGGTCAGTTTCTACCATGTGTTCTTGAACTACTGCTGCACCAGGCATAGCGTGGTTTACAGTTTCTAAGTAGTTTGTAATGGTTTCAGGAGTTACTTCAATACCTAATCTTTTTTCGAGAACGTTGTGTGCAGTGTTTAACCCTACAATTACAGTTCTTCTAATATCATCCCAAGCTTGTTGGATAGCAGCGTTGTTGATGTAGTGTAAATCGTCACCTTCAACGAAAGTATCAGTAGTGGATAATTGGTAGGACATTAAAGCTCTTTGACCTAAAGGAGAACCAATGTCTGGGTTGTACATTGGGATTCCTCTTTTTTCTGCAATTTCTTTACCTTCGTTTACGAATGCAGTTTTTCTTTCGGATTGGGTCCAACCACCCATGTTATAGAACTGGGTTCTTTTTTCGGTTGGATCTTCAACGAATTTCTTTTTCATTGCATCTAAGAATTTTTTATCAGCCATGTTAATCTACCATCCTATAGTTGGATTAAATGCACCAAAGGATCTGGACACGTGAATTCTTTGACAAACTTTTACAGCGTCTACGTCATCTTTGTATGCTTCACCATCTATTCTGTAAATAGTGGTTTTTGCTCTTAAAGTTTCTTCGTCTAATGGTTCACCTAAAATTACAGGTTCGTCTA
>Ga0129306_1000165_pt1 | contig 115580 bp, 138 predicted proteins | sample P827metagenome_FD_94438 | JGI IMG/M metagenome (GOLD analysis project Ga0129306, IMG submission 94438) | Capybara group fecal microbial communities from Wisconsin, USA - P827 metagenome | ecosystem: Host-associated > Mammals > Digestive system > Large intestine > Fecal | place: USA: Wisconsin...
TATAAATATAAATATAAATATAAATATACTCGGGCATATATATTTTTTATGCTAGGGCTGTGATGTTGCTTTTATATGCAAATTGTTGACAACGGGTTTGTTTAAGGGTAATATTATCGTACCTAGAGGTTTCTGCCACTAGGTCATTTAAATAGCTTAACAGGCCCTTGGTAGTACGCTCTCCGATGAAACTGGAGCAGTGGAATCCCTGGGCCTCTTTTATTTTTGGAGGAGCATTTAATATGATAAAAACAGCTATACTTGTTGATGGCGGATTTTACCGCAAACGGGCACGCCACCAGTGGGGCATAAAGTCTCCCAATGAAAGGGCCAAAGAACTGAGTGCCTATTGTATGGCACATATGAAGAAAAAAGATGGGCCAAATACAAGACAGCTTTACCGAATTTTTTATTATGATTGTGCTCCTTATAAACGCAGTGTTTATCATCCTTTGACTAAACAAAACATAGAGCTGGACAAATCTGATACTTATACCTGGACATTTGCTTTTCTGGAAGAAATGAAGAAAAGACGCAAGTTTGCCATCCGCCTTGGTGTATTGGCAGATAAACCTAATTATAATCTTAAGCCTTCAGTAACCAAGGATTTATTAAACCATAAAAGTACCATTGACGATCTGAAAGAAAATGATTTTGAATTCCACGCCAAGCAGAAGGGCGTGGATATGCGAATAGGTATAGATATTGCTTCCCTTGCTTATAAGCATCAGGTTGACCAGATTATCCTTATTGCAGGAGATAGCGATTTCGTTCCAGCCGCTAAACTTGCAAGGCGTGAAGGGATAGATTTTATACTTGATCCTATGGGGGCTGACATCAAAGATGATTTATTTGAACATATTGATGGTTTGGAAACGCCGTGGAAGCACCCGCAATTATCCTTCAATGAAACAGACTTTTAATATAAAACAAAGAAAAACCGCCAATAACTGGCGGTTTCGTTTTGTAGTATAGTCAACTTTTTCTATATGATCAATATAATTTTATACCACAGTTTTGGCAAAATTTCGCTCCTGGGAGCAGCTTGGTGCCGCAGCTGGTACAGAATTTTTTTATGCGTCTTTCCTTGAACACGGGAGCCATGGGATCATCAGACGCTAATTGTTTCATTATCATGCGCAGTATAGGAATCAGCATATCGTTTGGCACATATATCTTATAGGTATCTGATACCGGAGAGACTCCCTCCGGATAATACATTGTCAAATCAAAGCCAAACTGGGACTTGGTAAGCTGAATATTGCTGCCAATTAATCGCTCCATAGGAATAAACCAGGGATAGCCAAGGATGTGCATGCCTTTGGTGGTGAGAAGAAAACCCTTGTTGGGGGCCTTCATGTCTCCGTCGTCATAGAAGAATATAACCTGCTCCTCTATGGCAGAGAAATTGTTGAATTTCTTTACAGCAAAGCTGATGCAGCTATCCATGTGGGGATTTACCCCTGGAAAGTGGAAATTCACCGGCATAAAGCCTATGCCGGTGATTATATTTTGTGCAAATACAGCACTGTTGAAGTTAAATGGAATTTGAAAAGTCATATGGATTGAGTTTAACTCTGCTCCTCTGATTTATTTTGTGCTTCCTCGCTGGCTTTTAACATATATTCGCGAATCAGGCTAAGATGGTTGGTCATGGCGTTGTATGCGTCGAAAATCTTGCCTTCCAGAATAGCCTTTAAAATGCGGCGATGATAATAGAGGGTGTTAGATACACTAAGATTGTTAAGGGTCAGTTCAATGTTCTTTTCAATGGAAGAAAAAAGAATATAGGTAAGGTTACCGATAATCTTGTTACCAGTGGATTCAGCAATGAGCTGATGGAACTTGCCATCCTCGGCCACATAGGATTCACCCTTGCTGATGCGATCCTCAAGAACTGCCATCATATCAATAAGAGCCTGCTTCTGCTCCTCAGTTGCATTTACAGCTGCCAGCTGGGCGGCCTTTGGCTCAATCATCAGACGAAGGTCAATCATATCAAGTGCCAGCATCTGATCATCATAGATGAAGGTAAGGCCCAGTGGATCATCAGGAATACCCTGCTTTTCGGAAATGAAGGTACCGGCCCCTTGACGACTTTCCAAAATATTGCGGGCAATCAAAACCTTAAACGCTTCACGCAAAGTACCGCGGCTTACAGCAAATTTATCAAGAAATTCTGCTTCAGTGGGTACCTTGTCGCCAGGCTTAAGCTGTCTGGAGGTGATGTAATCAATAATTCTGTCCGTTGTGACCTCCACAAGCGTTTTCCCGCTTTCCTCCTTTATTTCATCCATAACATTAATTCTCCTCACTGTAAAAATATATTAGTGTGTAAAAAACCATTAAATTTATAAGACCATTATAAACAATTTCATCCAATAAATCTACATAATTTTATAAATAATATAACTATTTGCTACATGTTTTACGCTTAAAATATGGACTGACACGAATAAGACCAGATAAAATGTTTGACGATGTCAAAAAAAGTTTGTCATACCATTATCCAAAATTTATATATTAAACAGTATCAAATAGTATGTAATTGATGTATAATTGAATTCGGAAATAGAAACTGATATTTACAGAGTTTTTTCACTCATTGATGGTATATTTCATACTGTACGATGATAGGAAAAGAAATAATAGGAAAAGAAAAGAGGTTGATTTTAATGCAGACTATTGCACTGATTGCTCATGATAAGAAGAAGGATGAGATGATTGAATTTGTAGAGCAGCATATTGATTTGCTGAAGGGCTGTCACCTGATTGCTACCAATACCACTGGTACCAGAATTAAAGAAAAGTTCGGTATTGATGTTGAAACCATGATGTCCGGTCCTCTTGGCGGTGACCAGCAGATTGGTGCAAAGGTTGCAACTGGCGAGGTTGATTATGTAATCTTCCTTCGCGATCCGCTTACCTCCCAGCCTCACGAGCCTGATATTAACGCTCTGCTCAGACTTTGTGATGTTCACAATGTACCACTTGCAACCAACAGAACCAGTGGTCATATTATGTTGAAGTATGTGGCTATTGAAAATACTGTTGCTAGTGACTAATTCCAAAAATAAACAACAATGACAAGCTTAAAACGCCTTGGCTCACTGATATGCTCCCCTTATGAGAGACAGTAAAAAATAAAACTGTCATCATAAGGGGAGTTTTTCTATGCCACATAAAATAAAAGTAACAGCAGAAGAAAAAATAAGAATATCCTGTGAATGCATAGCAGGCAGAATAGGAATACGTGAAGCAGCTGCATTTTTACAAGTAACTCGAAATACTATCTATGAGTGGATCTCTAAATATAAGCTAGAGGGAGCATCTGCATTTTTTTCGTATAAACGAAATCGCGTTTACACGGTAGAATTAAAGCTTCAAGCTGTTATCAGCTATTTAAATGGAGAGGGAAGTTTAAGTGAGATATGCTACAAATATAATATTCGCTGTACGCGTCAGCTAAGAAACTGGATTAAGATGTATAATACTCATGGAGATGTTAATTCTGTAAAACATTCAGGAGGCGGAAGCTACATGAGTAAAGCGCGCAGCACAACGCAGGAAGAACGAGTTCAAATAGCCAAGGACTCCCTGGCCTCAGGTAAGAATTATGGTGAGATAGCCAAGAAATACAATGTCAGTTACCAGCAGGTCAGAACATGGACATTACGTTACATAGAACTGGGTGAATCCGGATTGGAAGATCGCCGTGGCAGGCGTAAAAAAGACCAAGTCCCACGTACAGAGCTGGAAAAAGCCCATATTGAAATTGAAAAACTGAAACATCAGCTATACATGGCTGAAATGGAGCGCGACCTATTAAAAAAATTGAAAGAGCTGGAGAGGGGGGAAATCTTGGGCAAATAAGACAACTGCGTGCGTACAAAGCTATACGGGATTGCCATCAAGAAAAAGGCTATCCCATTGATGATTTATGTATCTTGCTTAATGTAGCTAGATCGTCATACTACAAATGGTTGTCCGGTAAGAAAAGCAACAGGATGCTGGAAAATAAACGACTTGCAGAAAAGGTGGAGCAAATTCATTCCAAACATCCTGATAAAGGCTATCGCCGTATAAATGATGACCTAAAACATGATTATGATATTCACGTCAATGATAAGCGCATTCTTCGAATCTGCCGGATAAAGGATATAAAATCCACAATTAAATACAGTCGCCACAGCTGTACCAGAAATGCCAAACAACCTCAATACATTGCCGATAACCTGCTGGATCGCAAATTTCATGCGGATAAACCAAATGAGAAATGGCTTACCGATGTTACTGAGTTTAAATGGTATGAAGGATTGGAAGCACGCAAGATTTACCTAAGTGCAATTCTAGATCTGTATGATAGAAGAATAGTTGCTTTTGTCTTAGGAACTCACAATAACAATTCGTTGGTATTCAAAACTTTAGATGAAGCTGTGAAAAACAATCCAAATGCGCATCCACTGTTTCATAGTGACCGTGGTTTTCAGTATACAAATCGGATATTTCATAAAAAATTGGAAGAATACGGTATGCTTCATAGTATGTCTCGTGTTGCTCATTGCATTGACAATGGGCCAATGGAAGGTTTTTGGGGCATATTGAAAAGGGAATGTTATTACGGCAAACGCTTTACAGATAGACTTAGCCTCGTACATACAATAAAATTCTACATTGCTTACTACAACGATAACCGTGTTCAACGCAACCTTGGCATTTTGACACCGAGAGAAAAACACGATATGTATTTTGCCGCATAAAAAGGTCGACAGAACAATCTCTGTCGACCAAAGAAATTTTATGTTTTTTTACTGTCCTCTTGACGGGTAGCAGTTCACACTGAGTCAAGGCGTTTTCTATGTACAAAACCGATTTTTATTTTACGAGATTTGTGTTGTCCTTATCGATTATCATTGGAATACACAAATAAGCCGGAACCGTCATAACACCATTATTGTAGGTGGTTTTGTCGTTGATGGCAGGCTGAGTTCCCTCAACTACGGCCTTAATCATGCGGATACACTTAGCATTAAGGTCATCTGAGGATTTATAAATGGTAATAGCCTGAGTACCAGAGCGGATGGCCTCAATGGCACTGGCTTCGGCATCCTGGCCGGTAATAAGTGGCCAAGCACCATGATAATTTGCCTGTAAAGAAGCACGGATGCCAGCGGCACAGCCGTCATTTGGAGCAAGAACAGCAGCCAGATTACCATCGGAATAGTAGGTGCTGATGAGCTTGTCCATGCGGGCCTGAGCATTTTTACCGTCCCAGTCCTTGGTGGCAGCCTGCTCGAAGCTGGTTTCATTACTGCGGCTTACAAGCTGACCATTATCGAAGTATGGCTTAAGCACCTCCATGGAACCGGTAAAGAACATGTGAGCATTGTTATCCTTTGGATCCCCGGCAAATACCTCAATGTTGTAAGGACCAGCACCGGATTTGAGGTTAAGGGCTGCCACCAGATATTCACTCATGGCCTTACCAACAGCCTCATTATCGAAGGAAGCGTAGTAGGATACAGCATCAGTATTCATAATCAGACGGTCATAGGCAATGACAGGAATGTTTTCCGCCTTTGCGTCTTTTAAAACTTCGGTGAGCTTTTCACCATTTACTGCGCCAATAACGAGGCAACCAGGACGGTCCTGAATCATCTTCTTTATTTGTTCAATCTGCTGATCCTCGGTATCAGCAAACTGAAGATCAACCTGGAAGCCCTCTTTTTCCAGATCTTCCTTCACGCTGTTGCCGTTTTTCTGCCAGCTGGCAGATGAATTGGCAAAGCTTATAGCAACTTTCTTGTTGGAACCGTTGTCAGAACCGCATCCGCAAACCAGAAAGGCTGCTACAAGAAGTAAAAGTGATGCTAAAGCGATTATTTTTTTCACTTAATATTCTCTCCTTTTGACAATCAAATCTTAAATTTGTCAGTAGCATTCTGCAGGTCAACAGAGAGCTCTGCCATCTTGCGGCTGGCATTGGCAATTTCGTCCATGGAAGCTGCCTGTTCTTCAGTAGCTGCAGATACGGATTCGGTTTCAGAGGCCACTTCTCTGCCAGTCTTCTCAAGTGCAGCCATGTTGCTAACCAGGTTGGCGGCGTTGGAGGAGGAGTTGGTGGCCTCGTTAAGAATATCACGGGAATGCTCAGCCAGGTTCTCAACAGCACTAACAATCTGATTGAAAGCATCACCGGCATTGGTGACAACCTCCTGACCAGCCTTCACAACCTCGGTACCACGATTCATACGGTTAACAGCATGATCTGTATCCTTTTGGATATCGGAAATCAGATCTGCTATACGCAAAGCGGCAGTGTTGGATTCCTCAGCAAGCTTGCGAACCTCTTCGGCAACTACCGCAAATCCACGGCCAGCTTCGCCGGCACGGGCAGCCTCGATAGCAGCGTTTAAAGCCAGCAGATTTGTCTGGGATGCAATACTTGCAATAGTATCACTGATGGTACCAATTTCGTTGGAGCGTTCAGCCAGCTGTTTAATAACCTCAGATGATTTGATAACTGCATCAGAGATTTCTTCCATCTGACGAACTGCATCAGCAATGGATTCTGCACCATGGCTGGCAATGTCCTGTACATTGTGGGCAGCTTCGTTAGAGGCAGAAGCCTTATTGGCAAAGCCTTCAAGATTTTCAGCCAGAAGGTTGATATCATTTGATGAATTGGTTACAGCAGTTTCCTGCATGTTGGCATTGGATGCCACATTGGTGATGGACATAGCCACCTGATTGGTCGCTTGGGCAGATTGTTCAGCATTTTCCGTTAGCTGCTTGGCAAATCCGGAAACGTCCTGCGCTGTTTTATGAATATGTCCAATAAGGGTACGAAGATTATGGACTGTGTCCTTATAGGAATTTGTCAGCTCACCGAATTCGTCATTGGTTTTGGCGGAAACATCCACTGTCAGGTTACCACCTGCAATCTCCTTGGAGATATTCATCAGATAGGTGATAGACTTCTGAATAGTGGAGCTGAGATACCAGCCCATAAATGCGGACAGAACAAGGATTAGTATAAAAGTAAAGATTAAAGTATTTCTGGTAGCAGCATACTTTGCTTCTGCGTCTGCTGTTTCAGCGTGGATAAAATCCTTCTGTGAATCCAGGAGCTTTGTAAGATCATTACTGATAACCTGATAGTCCTGCTTGGATTTATCAAGCATAACAGCAGCCTCAGCCTGTTTGCCCTCTGAAATCAGATTAATCATAGCTTCGGAGTTTTTCCGATAGGTCTGCCAGTTGCTGACGATGCTCTGGAAAAGGGTTGCGTTTTCACCAGTAAGGGTTGGTTCGATATCCTTAAAGGCAATGTCCAGCTGATCCCCCAGTTTTTTGGTCTGCTGCATGGCATAAATCCTGTTTGGCAGAGTAGTTGCCGTGAAAATACCATATTCACCCTGACGGTAGTCGGTCAAGGTCTGGTTACTATTGGATGCAGCCATAACACCATTAAGATGCTCTGTAGCAATTCGCATGGCACCATTGTTAATGCTGTTTAAACTATACCCGGAAAAGAGGTTGGTTGCAGTGATAATAAGCAGCAACAAACCAAATACCATATATAGCTTTTGGCGAATAGTTAAATCATTCAAATAAAACTCTCCTTTTTTCTATAGTATTATATCACAATCTATGCTGTTTTATTATCGTTTGTAGCTAATATTTTTTATTGATTATTTTTATTTTGATGTTTGAAATTGTCAGTCATATTTGATATGAATTAATTGGCAATGTGATGAAATTCTGTTATACTGTATCAGTTAGACAAAAAGAGATAATGAGAGATTATAGTAGAAGGATGAGTGTAAAAGCTATATGTTAATACATGATTTGGTTTATCGTGGTAAAGACGATGCAGTTGCTGTTATCGACAAAGAGCGTCAGTTTACATATAAGGATCTGCAGAATTCTGTGGACGAGTACCGCAACTATCTTTATAGTATTGGGGTACGCCAGGGGGACCGTGTGGGCATTTTTTCCCGTAACAATGCGGATATTCTTATTGCCTATATGGCCATTGTTTCTCTGGGTGCTTTGGCTGTGCCTATCAACTTTCAGCTCAGCAATCGTGAGATAGCATATATTGTAAAGGATGCAGGCATTGTCCATGTCCTTACATATAAAGAGTTGGAAATAACAGAGGCTCTGAATGAGTTGCATTATGAAACAGATGTGCAGCAGCACGATCTCAGATATTGTTATCAGGATCAGGACTGTCCGGCGGCGCCTAAGCTCCCTGAGGATTTCAAGGATACTGAGCCATGTGTAATCATTTACACCTCTGGAACCACTGGCAATCCAAAGGGTGCGGTGCTTTGTCATAGAAATATTATTGCCAATGATGAGCAGTACCACGAGGTGGCCCACGGTACCAGTGATTTGGTGGAGCTTTGCGTATTGCCTATGTACCATTGCTTTGGTTGGACCCTGTCCGTTATGTACCCGCTGTATGTGGGAGGCAAGATGGTTATTTTGGATAAGTTTACTCCAAAGGAAACCATTGAAACCATTCGTGATTATGGCATTACTGATACCCATGTGGTTCCAAGTATTTGTGCTCTTTTAAATAAGCTGGCCAAGCCTGAGGATATGAAGACCCTGCGTATGGTGGTCAGTGGTGGTACCACCTTGCCATTAAAGATTGCTGAGGACTTCAAGCATAATTTTGGCATTACCCTTTGTGAGGGCTATGGCCTGTCTGAGACATCTCCGGTGGTTACCATGAATTCCCCTGCAACTGCAAAGATTGGCTCTATCGGTCCTGTGGTTCAGGGTATTGAGTATAAGATAATGAACGGTGACAACCAGGAAGTAGCCAAGGGCGAAGCCGGTGAGCTGTTGGTTAAGGGTGACAATGTAATGCTGGGTTATTGGAACCTTCCTGAGGCTACTGCGGCTGCCTTGCAGGATGGCTGGTTCCATACTGGTGATGTGGTTCGTGAAGATGAGGAGGGCTTCCTCTATGTGGTGGACCGCATTAAGGATATTATTATTTCCATGGGGGAAAATGTCTATCCCCGCGAGATAGAGGAGCTTGTTTATCATTATCCCGGCATCACTGAATGTGCAGTGGTGGGGGTTCCGGATAAGCTCCGTGGCAATGCAGGAGCCTGCTTCTATGCTGTAAATGAGGGTGAAAGTGTTAATCCTCGGGAGCTGAAGAAGTATCTCCAGAAAAATCTGGCCCTTTACAAGATTCCTCGTGAATTCCATGAGGTGGAGGCACTGCCTAGAACTTCCACTGGCAAGATTGCCAAGAACAGGATTATTCCAGAGTATGAGGCTTCCAAGAAGAAATAATATAGGCTTTTGCCAATATATTATAGGCAGGGACTGATTGGTTTCACGTCGGTGCCGGTGCTAAAGCTTTTTATTTCTTTCATGTAGTGAAAAAAATCATAACTCGCTTCGCTCAAACAAATGATTTTTTCCACTAATATTAAGGTAGAGAAATAAAAAGTTTCTTAACGCCCCGGACCTAAGTGTTCAACCAACCAGCCCACCGCCATATATAAGAAAAAGCAGAAATCGCTTGATTGCGGTTTCTGCTTTTCGTTTTAATTATGAATTTTGCTTATGCGTTTTGATCGTGGCCCTTGATAAGGTCAGCAATGGTGATGTTGGTGAAAAAATCCTTCACCATTTCATCAAAGAGCTTCCACATTGGCAGGGTGAGACATTTTGCTTCCCGTGGACATTCTTCAGCACCTTCCTGCAGACAGGCTACGGAAGTGAGACGGCCCTCGGTGACCTGGAGAATCTCCAATACATTATATTCCTCAGGCTTGCGCAGAAGGCGATAACCACCGCCCTTGCCACTGGTTCCCTTCACCAGACCGGCGCTGACCAGCATTTTTACAACGCGTTCCATATATTTCTTGGAAACCTCCTGGCGTTGGGCAACATCATCAAGGGTTACGGGTTTGTCATCAGGCTGCTGGGCCATGTCTATCATAAAGCGAACGGCATATCTTCCTTTAGTAGAAATCATACGATAACCTCCTTTTAACCTATTTTACCCCAAGGTAAATGGCGTTTTCAAATATAAAAATAATTTTTTGAAAAATTTTATTAAACCTATTGACATAGTAGGCATATAGGTTTAATATATAGACATGGAAATTGAGCAACAAAGATTGAAGATTTGAGAAAGGAGATGAATGTTATGTATGGAGTAAACAACACTTGTAAGACAGCAGCATGGGTATGTCGAATGTGTAACTCCCGGGCAAGTAAGTATGGCCAGGTGCATTCGTCTTCTTTGACATGCGGCTGATTGTGTTGCCATTTGCCCGGGAGCTTGAATAAAGCCCCGGTTTTTTTATAGCTCAGATTTCATTTCATTAAATTAAGTAAGAAATTATATCAATATATTTTATAGAAAAAGGAGAAATTATTATGAGCAACTACAAATTTGAAACCCTTCAGCTTCATGTAGGTCAGGAGAACCCAGATCCAGCATCCGATGCAAGAGCAGTGCCAATTTACGCAACTACCTCTTATGTATTCCGCAATTCTCAGCATGCAGCTGACCGTTTTGGTCTGGCTGATGCAGGAAATATATATGGCCGTCTCACCAATTCCACTCAGGGCGTTTTTGAGGAAAGAATCGCTGCCTTGGAGGGCGGTGTGGCTGGTTTGGCTCTGGCTTCTGGCGCAGCGGCTATCACCTATACAATTCAGGCTCTGGCAAAGGCCGGTGAGCACATTGTAGCCCAGAAGACCATTTACGGCGGTTCCGCTAACCTTCTGGCACATACCCTGCCACTGTACGGTATCGAGACCACCTTTGTGGATGCTCATAATTTAAAGGAAATTGAGGGCGCTATCCAGGAAAACACCAAGGCTATCTACATTGAGACCTTGGGCAATCCAAACTCCGATATTCCGGATATTGACGCTATTGCCGAGCTGGCTCACAAGCATGGTCTGCCACTGGTAATTGACAACACCTTTGGTACTCCATACCTTATCCGTCCTATTGAGCATGGTGCAGATATTGTGGTTCATTCTGCCACTAAGTTTATCGGCGGCCATGGTACCACTCTTGGCGGCGTTATCGTGGACAGCGGTAATTTCGACTGGGCAAAGAGCGGCAAGTATCCTTGGATTTCCGAGGCAAATCCTAGCTATCACGGCGTAAAGTTCACTGAGGCTGCCGGCAAGGCTGCATTTGCTATCTACATTCGTGCTATTCTGCTCCGTGATCAGGGCGCAACTATCTCTCCATTTGCGGCATTCCTGCTTCTTCAGGGCACTGAGACTCTGTCTCTCCGTCTGGAGCGTCACGCAGAAAACACCAAGAAGGTAATTGATTATCTCGTAAAGAATCCAAAGGTTACCAAGGTTAATCATCCAAGCCTTTCTGATCATCCAGATCATGCACTCTATCAGAAATATTTCCCTAATGGTGGCGGCTCTATCTTCACATTTGAGATTAAGGGCGGTCAGGAGGAAGCCTTCAAGTTCATTGACAATCTGAAGATTTTCTCCCTCCTTGCAAATGTGGCTGATGTGAAGTCTCTTGTAATTCACCCAGCTACCACCACCCATTCCCAGCTTACCGATGAGGAGTTGGCTGATGTAGGTATCAGCCGCAGCACCATTCGCCTCTCCATTGGTACTGAGCATATTGATGACATTATTGCTGACCTTGATCAGGCTTTCAAGGTTGTATAAGTCGCATTTTATCCGTTCATCTAAGGTTTACCCATCTGTAAATCTCCTTAATACATAATACTCCCCAAAATTACACACAAAAAGGACAACCGCCGGGTCTCATTTGCCCGGCGGTTTCTTCGGTTATAAAAAATGGGCAACTCGCTTAAAAACAATCGGCCAACTCGCCAAAAAATAATTGGCCAACTCGCCGAAAAAAGTTGACAATGCCTTGTGTAATCTATAGTTTATAGGGGTGGGAGAAAACCGATTTGGAACTTATGGAGGTAATATAATGCCAACAGATGAAGAACTGAGAAAAATGGAGGACACGGGGAACTGCTTTGCCTGTGGTCAGAATAATCCTATTGGGATGAAGCTGGATTTTAAGATTATTTCCAATCAATATATTGCCAAAACTACAGTGGACAAGAATTATCAGAGCTTCGGCGGTGTGGTTCACGGAGGCATTGTTTCCACCATGCTGGATGAGGCCATGGGTGGTTACCTTTTTAAAACTGGTGAGCCTGCCTTTACGGGTAAGCTGGAAATCCGCTACCGTAAGCCTACTCCTGTGGGAATGCCTATCACTATCCGGGGCTGGGTGGAAAACCGCAAGCGCAATGTGGTGGAAATGAAGTCGGAGATCATTCTGGAGGACGGCTCCATAAGCGCTGAGGGATATGCAAAAATGGTGGTTGTGAAGCCAGCGGAATAAAAATGCTTTAATTTAAAAGGATATGATATCGAGTTACTCCTGGCTTCGGTCAGGAGTTTTTGTATGCAATAATTGGCCAACTCACTATAAAATAATTGGCCAACTCGCCATAAAATTTTCGGCCAACTCGCTATAAAATAATTGGCCAACTCGCCATAAAAATTCTTGCCAACTCGCCATAAAATGGATATTATCATAGTTAGAGGTGGTAGAATATGGATAATTATAGAGCGCGTATAGTCGATTCACTGCTTGCAGATAAACTAGAAGCCAAAGGTGCTGTCGTAATAGAAGGGCCTAAATGGTGTGGGAAGACTACAACAGCTATGCAGGTGGCCAAGAGTATATTACGAATGGATGAACCAAATAAACGAAATGCAAATATTCAAATGGCTGATATCGCCCCCAGTCAACTTTTGGTTGGTGATGCCCCTCGACTTATTGATGAATGGCAGATTGCTCCAAAGTTATGGGATGCGGTTCGTTATGAAGTAGATATCAGAGGTAAGGAAGGGCAATTTATTTTGACAGGCTCCGCTGTGCCGGTTGAATCAGATGAGATAAAACATTCTGGAACCGGGAGATTTACTTGGCTTACAATGAGACCCATGTCTCTATATGAATCAGGGGAATCCACTGGCACGGTGAGTCTTGAACAGTTATTTAATGCTTCTAACAATATAGAGGGTATAAATGAATTGGACCTTGACAAACTTGCCTTTTGTTTATGTAGGGGCGGTTGGCCAGCTGCTATTAGAATGAAAGAAAAAGCTGCTCTTTCTCAGGCGTTTGACTATTATGATGCTGTAGTAAAGTCGGATATCAATAGAGCGGATGGTGTTAGTAAAAATTCTGAAAGAGTAAAAAGGTTGATGCGTTCATTTGCCAGAAATCAAGGGGCGCAACTTGCCAATACTACTATTAAAAATGACATAATTGCTAATGATACAGAGACTGTAAATGAATATACCGTGGCTTCATATATTGATGCCTTAAAGAAAATATTTGTGGTAGAGGATATGCCAGCCTGGAATCCTAATTTGCGTTCAAAGACTGCGATTCGTACATCTGATACTAGATATTATACAGACCCGTCTATTGCTGTTGCTGCTTTGGGAATAGGGCCAAAAGATTTGCTTAATGATCTTAATACAATGGGATTGTTGTTTGAAACCATGTGTGTAAGAGATTTGCGGGTTTATGCTGAAAGCCTTGGTGGAAATGTTTACCATTATAGGGATAAAACCGGTTTAGAGTGCGATGCCGTAATACATTTAAGAAATGGCAGCTACGGTTTAGTGGAAATAAAGCTGGGCGGAGATAAACTTATTGAAGAAAGTGCCCAAAATTTAAAAAAATTGGCAGATAAAATTGATACAACCAAAATGAAACCAGCCTCTTTTTTGGCTATCGTTGTTGGATTGGGAGATTACGCTTATCGGCGTAAGGATGGAATATATATTGTTCCTATCGGATGTTTGAAAAATTGATTTAGAAAAATATATATTGTACCGAATCATTACCAGATTACTCAGAAATTTGACTTATTGACTTTTTAGAGCACCTATATTATCATATGGAAAGATGTGATTATTTAGAGTGAAAAAAGAGGTGCTTTAATAGATGAGAATCGCGGTAACATATGATAATGGCAATGTTTTCCAGCATTTTGGCAAAACGGAGAATTTTAAGGTTTTTGAGGTTGAGGATAATAAGGTAGTATCCAGTGAAATTATTGGTTCAAATGGCAGCGGCCATGGTGCTTTGGCAGGCCTTTTGGCAGATAACTCCATTGATGTGCTTATTTGTGGTGGTATTAGCGGCGGTGCCCAGCAGGCATTGGCCAATGCAGGTATTGAACTGTGTGCTGGTGCTTCTGGAGATGTGGATGCAGCTGTGGAGGCTTATTTGGCTGGTGAGCTGGTAAATTCCGGGGTAAATTGTGATCATCATCACGGTGATGATCACGATTGCGGTCATCATGAGGAAGGTGGCTGTGGCGGTCACGAAGGCTGCGGCGGCTGTGGTTCCCATACCGTTCCAGGCATTGAGGGCCCTAATGTAGGCAAGAAGGTTCGTGTTCACTACAAGGGTACTCTTAACGACGGTACCCAGTTTGATTCTTCCTATGATCGTGGCGAGCCGTTGGAATTCGTATGCGGTGCCGGCATGATGATTCGCGGCTTTGATGTGGCTGTGGCAGATATGAAGGTGGGCGAGATTAAGGATGCTCACATGGAGCCGAAGGATGCCTACGGCGAGGCAGATCCTAATGCCATTATGACTGTGGAGATCGACCAGGTTCCAGGTGCTGAGAATCTGGAAAAAGGCCAGCGTGTGTATCTTACCAACCCAATGGGACAGCCTTTCCCTGTTACTGTTACTGAAAAGACAGATACCGAAATTACCTTCGATGCCAACCACGAGCTGGCAGGTAAGGAATTAAATTTCCAGATTGAATTGGTGGAGATTCTGTAAATTAAAGCTGCCATTATTTTCTGCATGGAAAAATATATAACGAGCTTGGAAAACAGATGGGCGAGACTGTGAAAGTTTTTCTGTAAATAATATTAACAATAACCTTTAAGGTCTTCTATGGTAAAATAAAATCATAGGAGGCCTTTTATTATGGCAAGAAAATCTTCAAAACCAGTACATCATGTACAAATGACAGACGGCAAGCGTCAGATTATTCAGCAATTATTGACTGAATATGACATCAACTCTGCTGAAGACATTCAGGAAGCTCTGAAGGATCTTCTCGGCGGCACCATCAAAGAGATGATGGAAGCTGAAATGGATGAGCATTTGGGCTATGAGAAATCCGAACGCTCATCAAATGATGACAGCCGCAATGGTTACAAGAAAAAGACGGTAAACAGTAGTTATGGTTCATTTTCTATTGATGTACCACAGGACCGCAAATCTACCTTTGAACCTCAGGTTGTCAAGAAACGCCAGAAAGACATTTCTGACATAGACCATAAGATAATATCCATGTATGCCAAGGGAATGACTACCAGACAGATTTCCGAAACCATTGAGGACATTTATGGTTTTGATGTGTCAGAAGGTTTCATATCTGATGTGACTGATAAAATCCTTCCAGAGATTCACGATTGGCAGAACAGGCCTCTGGAATCGTTATATCCGGTGGTTTTCGTTGATGCAATTCATTATTCCGTAAAAGATAATGGTATCATTCGTAAAATGGCTGCGTATGTCATTCTCGCCATAAATAGAGACGGCATCAAGGAAGTGCTGGGGATATACATTGGCGAAAATGAAAGTGCGAAATACTGGCTGGGCCTGTTTAATGAGCTAAAAAACCGTGGCCTTAAGGATATTCTTGTTTTATGTGCTGATGGACTTACAGGCATGAAAGAGGCTGTTAATACTGCATTTCCTAAAACAGAGTACCAGCGTTGCATTGTCCATCAGGTTCGCAACACCTTAAAATATGTGGCTGATAAGGATCGCAAGGAATTTGCTGCTGACCTCAAGAGTATTTACCAGGCAGTTACTGAGAAGCAGGCCAAGGCCAACCGGGACAAGGTCAGCGAAAAGTGGCATGAAAAATATCCGAATGCCATGAAAAGCTGGACTACCAACTGGGATGTTATTACACCAATATTCAAGTTTTCAGCTACGGTCAGAAAAGTCATATATACCACCAATGCCATTGAAAGCCTGAATTCCAGCTACAGGCGATTAAACCGCCAGCGAAGTGTGTTCCCGGATTCTCAGGCCCTAATGAAGGCTCTATATCTGGCAACGACTGAGGCCACCAAAAAGTGGACTATGCCAATCCGCAACTGGGGCCGTGTATATGGTGAATTCAGCATTATGTACGAAGACCGGATAAGCTACTAATTTTTCAGCAAAATAAAACAGCTGAGGTTATTATTACCTTGGAGTAATTCTGGCCCCAGCTGTTTGTCCTGCACTGTCTCACGATTTATCTGACCGTGAGCATTTGACTGGCATACACATAAAATATATATTGTTTTTAACCATAGAAGATCTTATTTACAGAAATTTTTTCATAGTCTCGATGGGCTGCCGCTTGATGAAAAAAACATCAAATGCGACAGCCCATTTGTTTATGCTTTGGCTGTGGGAAGCTTCTTCGCCAATTTATTTTATTACTTATTCATTGTCGCAGCACCGTCAATTGCAAGGCCAATATCTACAAGACCACTGGCGACGGTAGCACCACCAGCTACAGCACCAACTCCGGTACAACACATTACTGTGCCAGCAGCTACAGTGGCTACACCACTAATTGTATTTACAATAAGCTTTGCGTTTTTCTTTGCATTATCGCTAATCGGAAGCTTACTTACAACAAAGCTGATACCCTTTCCTATAAGGCCGATAAGCGCAGGGCTGCCACCAGCCACCTGCTCCAGTTCATCGTCTGTAAGCTCTTCTTTCCCCGAAAATACTCTATCATGAAATTTCTTTAGGAAAAGATTCGCATATACTGTACGGAATTCACCAAACTCTTCCTTCGTATAGCTGCCTGGAACAGCTGCGATAGCTACTTCGTAGGCCTTATCCATGTCATATATACCCATAATTGCATCAAACAGCTCCCCGTCACTACTTAATTTTTCAGCTAATTTCTTAATATCCGCATTCTGAAAAGCCTTTTTCTCACGCTCGGCAGGGATATCCTGGATATATGTCAGCAACTTATCACCATCAATTACGCTCTGAATTACCTGAATTTTTTCCTGATTCATCATTTTAATCATATCCTTTCTTTTGATTTTTCCGATCATATATCACATCATTTAATGGGGCTTAATTTATTTCGCACTCTTTTCCTGCTGCCCCTGCTTTTTATCTTCTGTCTATACATACGGATGATGAATAAGTATATTACACATCTTTTGTTTTTTTTATATCTTTATAACAATATTCTTCCAATTCATTACCTCTGCCAGTATCACAAAGGTCAGGTCCCATAGCAGAGTGTAGGTGAAGGTAGAGGTAAATGCTGAGGCTTCTGTAAAGAAATAGGTGTGGTATAGCCAGAGGTATAGAGGCTCCCCGTTATGTGGGGCAGCGAATAGCAGGGCAAGGCCCCACTCTGATAAAAGATAGACGAAAATTGGGTTTTGCCCCAAGACTCTTAATGGATGAAGGATGAATCTGAAAAAGATACTATGGGAGAGCCCTTCCAGCAGGGATAGTAATGTCATGCCAAGGCCTGCCATGGACAGCACATAAGGTGCGGTCCAAAGGGGCTTGCTGATGATTTCCCACTGGGACCAGCCCCAGGCGGCAAGAAGCAGTACAATACCCATGGAGAACAGCTGTTTTGTATTATTGTTGGTGGTAAGAGTGAATCCTTGACGGGTTTTAAGCATTACTCCAGCAAAGCAGCCCAGCAGCATGGTGGCGGTGGCATTGATGGTGCCATAAAGCCCCTCCGGATCGTATGGAGCCTGCATATAATTGTGGGAGATTCCTTGAAGATGCTGGTCTATATAAAGACTGATATTGTTGGCTTCACTAAAAGGCTCTGCCGGATTATAAAGATGGTAGCCTAAAGAGGACATACACATTAAAAACAGGGAAATGGCAAAAAGTGACCATGGACGGGATGCCCCCTGAAAGATAATTGTTCCCACCAAATACACCAGGGCAATGCGCTGCAACACCCCAAATGGGCGGAAGGAAGCAAGAAAATCATTGCCAGCCTGGGCAAAGGTATAATCAGGAGAAAAAAGGGCAGTGAACACCAACGGCAGATGATTCACCAGCAGCCCCAATACAAACAGAATAATGGTGCGCTTTACCACCTTTCCCAGCCAGTCAGTGTATTTTAATGAATGGGCGAAAACAGTGGATACACCCATGATAAAGATAAAGCCAGGGAAGGCAAAATCAATGATATTAACCCCAGCCCAGCCGCTGTGAAGCAGAGTTGGATAGGTGTATTGTGAATCTGGTGATAAATTTCCCAGAATCATTATAAAAATGGTAAGTCCACGAAAAATATCTATGGAAATAATCCGTTCCTTGTTCATAAATTGCGACTCCTTATTTAACAGATAAATTAATATTAACAAGTGAATGGGGTTAGTGCAAGAATGAAAATAATGTGAAAGTGTATTAGTTTTTGCATTTTAGGCAGGATTTTTGGTAAAATGGTAGAAAACAAAAGCAACAAGAGCAATGCGTATATCTGGAGGTGATGAGGATGCGCATAGAGAAGAGCTTTACCAGCAATCACAGACTTCGTGAATGGCTGGAATCAAAGTCCTGGGAGTTTGGCTCCACAGAAATGTTCTATGTATGGCTGGAGCATTTTTTTGAGGACGGCAACCGCGTGTCCGTAAAGGGAGCAGCCTGTGATTATCATGATTGTATAGATGTTTTTGAAGCAGGAAACGATGAGTAAGTAAAGCTGTCGGCTGAAGGGTCGGCAGTTTTTTTGTTGGGCATAATTATTCTCGTAAAGCAGGAATGACACCTCAGACGTGGAATATTATCATAAAATAGCTGAATAATATGGGGCTGTGGTGCAGTGGTCCCGTTAGGAGGTGTAGTGTGATGAAAAAAGTACAACCTGCTGTTAAAAAGGATATAGTATTATTTGATTTTGGCCAAACTATCACTGTTCAGGCCATTGTTCAAGGCCTGGAGAATATGGGCTACACCGTTCATTCGGCGGTGGCCGGCTCCTGGAATATGTATCAATACATCAATGATGCGTCGGTGTTTGTGCTACACTTGGGGCCTGGCGTGCTCACCAGCGAAAAGAAGCAGGAGGAGCTGGTAAACATCGTTAAGAACCTACGGGCCAAGCGGCGTAAAATTATTATTGTTGGTGAGATAACCTTCCATCATGATGTGGTGGAATTCCTGCCGGAGCTGGGCTCATACCCTTGGTTTGACAAGCCTGTTAACATGGACAAATTCGAACAGGTGGTAGATGCCTTTGAGGAACAAAAAAATATCAAGGAAAAAATTTTGGTGGTAGACGATGATCCTGCCTTCTGCAAGATGATTCGCAGCAATCTTATGGAAATATTCCAGGTGAGTGTTGTAACCTCGGGAAAGCAGGCCATAACCTTTTTGAATCAAAATAAGGTAGATCTGGTGCTGTTGGATTATAATATGCCGGAAATGCCGGGGCCTGAGGTGCTGAAGGCTTTGCGCTCCAATGAGGAAACCAAAAGAATTCCTGTGGCATTTCTGACGGGCATAGACAACAAGGAATCCATCAGCCAGGTGCTGGCTCTGAAGCCTCAAGGCTATATCCTGAAGTCAGCCACCAAGGAAGCGTTAATAAGTAAAATCGATGATGTATTAAGGGCTAATCCTTCTCAGCGTGAGACGGGGTGATGTTATGCCAGTTTCCACCACTGCAGTGTATTTGCTGGTTATTGCGGCTATAATTGCCGCATCCTATGTGGTTATAAGACATAATAAGCGCAAGGATCAGGTATCAAGACAGCTATATCATCAGCTTAGTGCCACCACCAAGTTGTATGTTTTTGTGCAGGAATTTGATATTGTCAACGATACTTACACAGATATCGAGATAGATGAGGAAAATGCTGTTGGTACTAAGGTTACTGAGCATAGCGGCGCCCAGGCGGCCCTGATTTTTCGCATGAAGGAGCATTTGGACCCATCCTGGGAAAATCAGGTGATGGATTTTTTGAATTTTTCCACCTTGGCTGAGCGCTTGGGAGACCGCAATGCCATTACTATGGAGTTTTTAAACAGTGATGGCATTTGGTGCCGTTGCCGTTTTATCGTTTCCCAGCGGACGCCTTTGGGGCAAGTTTCCAGGGTTTTGTGGCTGGTGGAGGAAATTGACGAGGAAAGAAAAGCCAGAGAGGCCCTGCGGGATATTTCTGATCGGGCAATGGCCGCCAGTGAGGCCAAGTCTGCCTTCCTTTCCAATATGTCCCATGAAATAAGAACCCCAATAAACGCCATGCTGGGCATGAATGAAATGATTTTGCGGGAATGCGGTCAGGATAGCCCTATACTTGCCTACGCAGAAAATATTGATGCTGCAGGCCACACCCTGTTGGCCCTGGTGAATGATATTCTTGATTTTTCCAAGATTGAAGCGGGAAAAATGGAAATCATAACGGCAGAATATGATTTGTCCATGGTAATAAATGATTTGGTGCATATGATTTCCTACCGCGCCGAAGGAAAGGGGCTGGAGTTCTCTCTGGAAATTAACCCGGAGACCCCGAAACACCTTAGGGGAGATGACATCCGCCTTAAGCAGATTATTACCAATTTACTGACAAACGCAGTGAAATACACCAAGGAAGGCAGCGTTGTTTTCAGCATTGATTTTGAAAAGGGCGATGACAACCATGTACTGCTTAATGTGGCTGTTAAGGACACGGGAAGCGGCATTAAAAAGGAAGACATGGACAAGCTGTTCTCCAAGTTTGATCGAATCGGCGAGGAGAAAAACCGTCATATTGAGGGCACTGGACTGGGCCTCTCCATTACCACCCGCCTGCTGACCATGATGGGGTCAAAGCTGGAAGTGGGCAGTATTTACGGGGTGGGTTCCCGATTCTACTTTACTTTGGAGCAGGAGGTAGTGGACTGGGAGCCATTGGGAAATATGGATGAAGTCCTTGTTGCCCCTACTTCCTCCGATCATCAGTATCACGAACAGTTTACAGCCCCTGAGGCTGAGGTGCTGGTGGTGGATGATACGGCCATGAATCTGGTGGTATTCAAGAATCTGCTGAAGAAAACCAAGGTGAAGATTGATACGGCTGAAAGTGGTGACGAAGCCCTGACCTTGACGGATAAGAAAAAGTACGATTTGATTTTCCTCGACCATATGATGCCGGGGAAGAACGGTATTGAAACCCTTCATGAGATTAAGGCTCAGAAATCGGCGATTAATACGGGCACTCCAGTGGTTTGCTTCACTGCCAATGCTGTATCCGGAGCCTGGGAGCTGTATAAAAATGAAGGCTTTGACGATTATTTGACCAAGCCTATAGACTTTATTAAGCTGGAGCAAATGGTGATGAAATTCCTCCCACCTGAAAAGGTTCATCAAATGAGAATTTGAGGCAGAAGGGACGGGGATAGCTATGCATTTCATGGATAATAACAGAACAGCATTTACCGGGGTTATAATTTGTGTTGTGCTGGTTGCCTTGATTTCCGTATGGAGCTTAAATGCCATGCTTACGGATAATATTAAGGTGATTGTCCTTAACCTTGGCCTGTGTTTTGTAATAATAATGGCCATATTTTTCATATTGTTAAAAATACTAGACAAATATAAAGCCAATGAAATGAAGTCCCGCAACCTTAATGAGCGTATGGCTGCAGCGGCGCAGATTTACTATGAATTCAAAGAAGTGGATATTATCAACAACACTATCAGATCTGTCATTGACCGGGAGGATGATGAAGGGGAATTAAAGGATGCTGACGGCACTGAGGCCCAGCAGCATTTCTACGATTATGTAAATAATGAGGTGGAAGAACACTTTAAATTACAAATGAAGGAATTTGTGGATTTTTCCATTTTGGGGGTCCTTTTGGAATACCGGGTGGCAGCTACCACAACCTTTTTAACTAAGGAAGGCAAGTGGCTTCGGGCCCGAGTTGTCCGTTGTCAGCAGACCCCGGCGGGTAAGGTGGCCACCTTTCTTTGGATTTTGGAGGATATTTCCGAGGAAAGACAGCAGCGGGATGCCCTTATTGATGTTTCCAACAGGGTGGTGGCGGCCAGCAAGGCCAAGACAGCCTTTTTGTCCACCATTTCCAATGAGCTTCGGGCCCCAATAGATGCGGTTTTAGGCATAAATGACATGATTTTGTCGGAAACCAGTGAGCCCCAGACTGTGCGGTATTCGGAAAGCATTCGGGATGCCAGTGTTGATTTGTTGGGGATGATTAATGATATTCTGGACTTTTCCATTATTGAGGCCGGGAAAATGGAAATTGTGTCCAAGAAATATGATTTTCTAGAATTAATCAATGACTTGGTGCAGACCATAAAGCCTCAGGCTGAGGACAAGGGACTTTCCTTTATTTTGGATATTGATGCCAATACACCAAAGGACCTTTATGGTGACGGCATTCGCGTTAAGCAGATCATACTCAATCTCCTGACCAATGCGGTGAAATACACCTCAAAGGGCCGGGTGATACTGACAATAGCCAGCGAGAAGCTGGATGAACGGCATGTGGGACTGCATGTGTCAGTAAAGGATACGGGCCAGGGTATAAAGGACGAGGACAAATCCAGGCTCTTTGTGGAATTTGAACGGATTGAAGAGGGCAGAAGCTCCACTGTGGGGGGCACAGGCTTAGGGGTAACCATTACCCAGCGGTTGCTGGAGCTGATGGGTTCCAATTTGGAGGTGGAGAGTGTTTATAAGCTGGGCTCCAACTTCTATTTTGTCCTTGAACAGACGGTGGTACACTGGGAACCTATAGGGAATGTAGTTATGCCTTCTATCCCTGTTCCGGAGGATGATTCTGTCCTGCCCCGTTTTATCCATGATTTGTCAGAGGTAAATGTGGAAAATGGTACTAAAAATAATGGCGATGAGGAATCCTATTTGGAGGCCTTGAAGGTTTATGCCTCCAGTGTAGGTAAATACATTGAGGAAATCACCGAATTTTTGAAGGCTGATGATCTGGAAAATGCTACCATAAAAATTCATGCATTAAAGAGTACCTCCCGTATTATTGGTGCAGAAAGCATCGGCGAGCTGGCCCTGGCACTGGAAAATGCCGGCAAGGCCGGGGACAAGGAAAAGGTGGAAAATGAAGTGGGGGTCCTTTTGGAGCGTTGCAAGGCTCTGGGACAGCAGCTTCGTCCTTTATTGGAGCCTACTGCTTCCAATGAAGAGGCTGAGGATATTGGCAAGCCTTCCATAAGTAATGAAAAGCTGACTGAGGCTTATGACAAATTGCGGGAATGCGCTGCTGCCTGTGACAGCTTTGGCATTGAAGAGGTGCTGGCAGAGCTGGGGAACTACCAATTGGAGGAGTCTCAGCAGGAAAAAATGACGGCCTTGGCCCAGGCCATAGACAACTTCGATTTTGAGAAGGTATCGGAAATTTTAAAAGAAGAATAATATAAGAAAGCAGACATATAAAGACGCCGCCAGTCCCAATGGGGATTGACGGCGTTTAAAAATGCAATATTTTGTATTAGAAGTTGATCATGCCGGAGGATTTCAGGAACAGGATGAACAGCAGTACAGGAGCGATGAACTTAATCATTGCAATGTAGATGTACTTACGGCTAAAGGTTTCGCCATTCTTTTCCATTTCGTCAATAATAACCTGTGGACCAACAACCCAACCAATCATGATACAGGTACCGATGGAAATGATTGGCATGAAGATACTGTTGGAAATGTAATCCATTACATCCAGAACCTGGCCGGTGCTGCCGGTTGGCAGTGGCAGTTCGAAGTAGAATACATTGTAGCCAAGACATACGATAGTACCAAATACCAGAGCAATAGCAAACTCAGCAAGAGCAGCCTTTACACGGGTAATGTGGAAGTAATCCATAAAGCTGGATACTACTGCTTCCATAATGGATACCGCAGAGGTCACAGCTGCAAACAGAACCATGAGGAAGAACATAATACCAACGATAATGCCGGCGGTGCCCATGCTTTCAAATACCTTTGGCAGGGAAATGAACATGAGGCCCGGGCCGGAAGCGGAGAGACCCTCGCTGCCCATGAAGGTGAATACAGCAGGAATAATCAAAAGACCTGCCAGGAAGGATACCAGAGTATCGAAAAACTCAATGCGATTTACGGAAGCAACGGCGTCAGCCTTATCACTAACATAGGAGCCGTAGGCAACCATAATACCCATTGCAACAGACAGGGAGAAGAACAGCTGGCCCATGGCATCCACCAATACGCTCATAAAGTGGCTGAAGGTGAGACCCTCAAAGTTTGGAATAAGATAGATCAGCAGACCATCCATACCGCTTCTGGTAACACCGTTGGCATCAGTATGGGTGATGGTCAGAGAATAAATTGCGATGGCAATAATCAGTATAATAAGTGCAGGCATAATAATCTTTGAGGATGCCTCAATACCCTTGTTTACGCCTAAAAGAATAATTGCTGTACAAGCCATCAAGAACAGGAACATGTAAACCAAAGGCTCATGCTGGGCTGTAATGAATCCGACGAAATAACCATCCTGAGCTGCTTCCACATAGCTTCCAGTGGTAAACGCCAAGAAATACTTGATTACCCAGCCACCAATTGCACTATAGTATGGCATGATGATGGCAGGAATTAAGCAGGCCAGCAAACCAAGCCAGCGCCATTTCTTGCAGATACGGGAGTATGCTGTCAGTGGACCCTGCTTTGTCTTACGACCAATGGCAATTTCAGTGGTCAGCAGTGCAAAACCGAAGGTCAGCAGCAAAATGAGATAAATGAGTAAGAACAGTCCGCCACCGTCCTTGGCAGCAAGATACGGGAATCTCCAGATATTTCCAAGGCCTACAGCAGATCCGGCAGCGGCCAGAACAAATCCAAAGGATCCGCCAAAGGATTTTCTTGATTCCATAATGAAAACCTCTTTTCTTTTTAGTATACGAGCGTAATTATAACACAGAAAAAATAAAAAGGAAAGACATTTTGCTATAAAAATGTGTAAACTTGTAACATGAATTAAAACAACGAACAATTTATAAAAAGCTTGTATTTATCGGCTTTTTACAGCCGTTGAAAATACAAAAATAAAAAAGATGGAACAAAAATGTATATGTTCCATCTTAATATATACTGCTGTTTGTGGACATTAGATTAATACGAATAGACATTTAGCCTTTAATTATTTCATGTATCCCTGTTTTTCCAGATGTGCTCTCAGGTTTTCAGCAAAGTCAGGAATAGAGGTGGGGCGCAGGTGAATATTGTAGCCCACATACATTGGCGGGGTGGCAAATCTTGGCATAATCTTAACCCGCATCTTTTTTTCAACGTTATAAAAGAAAAGGTTATAGCTAAAATTTGGTCGTTTAAAGTACCCCTTCATAAAGGTAACGGTTTCTTTTATTAGGTCAGCTAATAAATTAAGGCTGTCATCCTTGGGCATAAGGGCAACGGTATCAGAGGATTCCATGGAAGCACCGGATTCTCCGGAGGAATAGGCCTCATGGTGAAGCACCAGATTGTACTCAGAAAAGCCAATGCGCGGATTCGTAGAGGTGTTAAGCTCCACGCCCTTGTCTTCAAAGATTTTCAGCCCTTCAAATTCCACCGGGTCAAACATCAGGTCCGGATCCAACTCCGGGTAGCCCACCAGCTGCATATGAGGGTGTTGGATAGTTCCTCCCGACATGGGACCGAAATTCTTAAAGAAAATAACGGAGCGGTATTTGCCACAGTTCAGCATTTTGATCCAATGCTTTACACCCATGTGAATTACACGACGCATCTGCTCCTTTGAATAATCCGGGATGTCGGACTTGCACTGATCCGTCTCAATGAGAACCAGCTGGTCCGATGGCTCCATCACATTATATTTATTCTTCAATAATATAATGTTGTCATCTGTTTCGATAATACCCACCAGATGCTCCACATCGCAAAAAGGGCAGTCGCTGGTATTGGCCATGCCCTGAATGGTCCGTGGCTTTTTCACCCCGATGGTGGTATTGAAGTCGATGATATTAATATCTTTTACCATTGAAGCCTTGATTTTACTGTATTCTATATCGTAATTGTCTGCATTTTGTCTGCATTCGCTATTTTGTCTGCATGTCTTGGAGTTTGTTTTCAAAGGAAATCATGGCCTCCTTCTGTATAACATCCGTTATGTGCGTATACAAATCCTGTGTAATGGATGTGGTTTTATGTCCCAGACGGGCGGCAATATTCTTTGGATTACTATTTGCCTCCGCCATAAAAGTTGCGTGAGTGTGACGGAAGCTGTGAGCGTTGAGCCCCTGTTTCCCTAAGAACTTGCTGAAACCGCTGGGAGCAAATAAGCAGCCGTTATCATCACAGCATACCGGGAATATTTCGGTATGGCCTTCAGGAGCTGTATCAGAGGTGGTCTGCATACAAATACCCTCATCATCTACAAAAGTTCTGTACAGTGCAGTAATGTGTTTCTTTTTCTCTTCAAGGTATTGCAGTAAATCCTTGCTGGCATATATGGTCCGATAGCTGCTCTCGGTTTTGAGAGGCTGCAGCATGCGGGAATATTCTGTTGAATCCCGTTGATGCCTTACCGTAATCGTACCGGCCTCAAAGTCTATATCATCCCACAGAAGGCCCAGGACTTCACCCTTACGCATACCTGTATGATAACATATCATGATAGGAGTTACATAGTCATGTTTTCTATTTTTTGCGGCTTCAAGCAATTTCGTGAAATCATCATGCAATACAATACTTCTTTGTACCACATTTTTGGGGGCTGATTTAGGAACCTTTATGTTAACTACCGGATTTGAACTGAGAAGTTCTGCCGGATATACAGCGTAATCCAGAGCCGTGTACAGAAAACTTTTGGTGGCATTGATAAATGCATAGGAAAGACCTGCAAGATACATTTTCTGAATCATGGCATCAACATTGCGCGGCTTCAGTTCCTGGAGGATTATATTTCCAAGATGCTCCTTTATGTGCTTTATATATACCTTATATATTCTGGTTGTGGAGACCCTAACCTTGGTGCTGTGGGATTTATAATAAAGATCAATGTAATCGGCCACAGATATTTTCTCGGATATGATACCTAGATTGCCATGCTTGAAGCTGGTGAATGCATCAGCTCCGGCATTATAGGCCTCTTCTTTTGTGGCAAAGCCGCCTTTTTCCACGACCTTGCGCTTCCCGTCCGGAGTCTTTCCAGCCTCAAATATATAACTGTATGTTTTTCCGCGCTTTCGTGTGCGTACAGTAGCCATAATATAACACCTCCTGATAGTTTACGAAAACCCCATAGGTGGTGTATACTCTAATTGAGAGTGCAGTATACTCCTACGGGAGCCTGTGCGGGCCGTCTCTTGTTACCGCAGGGGGCGGCTTTTTAATTATCACCATCTTTTAATTGCTTGGTCTGTTCCCGCTCCAGTTGCTTGATGCTCTTGTCGGGTGTTGGCAAATCCTCCGGCATAGTACCACCTAATTCCTTTATGGTATTACGGACTGCCTGCCCGACTTCCAGATGTGTTTTATTGGCAGCATCTTGGCCCTTGATATTCTCACGGCGCATTTTGGCTTCTGTCTGGGTGGCCCGGAATAGGTTGGCAGCCAATTCCTCATGGCCCATGTGGTCAAGAATATGCTGGCTTTTCTTTAGGCCCTTGCGCTTATGGATCGCAGCAGCAGTTAAACCACCATAAAGCCCCATATAACCATGATTTTGGAAAATTGCATAATCCCGCGGGTTGTCAATTCCAGCATCGTGGGCGGCATCAGCCAGGAACCTGTTATGCTTTTTCAGCTCCTGCCTAACAGCAAGCCGCCTTGCATTTTCATCCAGCTGGTCATATTGCTCAATCAGCTCCTGCTGTCTGGTTTTAACTGCGAAGTAGGTCTGAGCCAGGGCAATTTCCTCCACGGAAGGATTACCGTTCATGGCTATAAGGTAACAAGCATAACGAGAGAGGTTGTAATCCTCAATAGGTTTAGATGTTGCTCCAGCTTTTACGATTTTGCGTGTTCGCGCAAAATGGTCTGACACCTTATTATCACTGGTCTCACAAGACCGAACAGCCTTCTCGATAACCTTCTTAAAATCACGCCACTGCTTATAACCTAAAACACCAAAAAGCTCTCTGGCAGTCCAATATTCCTGCCCGTACTCATTCACATGTTTTATGGAATCAAAGAGGGATTCGCCCTGTTCTAAATTTTCATCATCAAAAAAGAAGAAAAACATGATATCAATTCCTTTCATAACCGCCTCTCATGGGTGGCTTTTTTATTTGAACAATTTCCGATTTGGAAACAGTTCAAATCCGCAACCGGATTCGGAAACCAACCTCCGAGGATTCCTCGACAGTTGAAAAGCAATGTGCAAAAAGTGAACAGTGCTCTTAGGGTGGTAACCAATGCCGGCGTGAAGGTAGGATACTTATAATTTTCTGAAATGTTTTTTTATGTATTGTTCTAGCTGGTGCTTTGCAAATTCCTTATCCATATGATTTACATATCTTTCCATAAAAATATCAGGATCTTTTGCTATCAATTCTGCTATAACTTCATAGGCACGATAGATATCTCCGCTATCTAGTTGGTTATGATGTTCTATATCAAACCAAACATTCCGGATAAATAAGTTAAGTCCCCTATGTTTGCAAAGCTCGTAGCACTTTTCTTCTTTACCATCAATCGAATAATTCTTTTCAAAAATAACCTTAAAATAAGGTCTGAGGCTTTCTCCGACAGAAGTATCCTCCCTGGAAAAATCCTCTGGATGTCTTTCCCTGGACCATATAGAGTCAATGCCGGATTTCTCTTTTCCCTTTTGTGGTGTACGGTCACCATCGTCTGATTTTTTAACACTGGAATTAAAGAACAAATCAACAACATCTGTTTTGAAAAAGGCAGCAACTTTTTCAGCTTCATCGGGAGACACTTCTGTAGGTTCACCCTGCATCAGCTTGCCCACAATGGCGAACTGAATCCCTGTATACTTCATAAATTCATCTACGCCGCCAGAGTCCTGTAATAACTTGCATACATTCTTTGAGAAGGTAACATCCATATCTTTCAAGCGCTTAATGATTTCTTTTTGTACCGCTTCAGGGCGGCGAATGTAATATTGGTATAAATCATGTTCAGGAGAATCACTGCCAAATGTTAAATGTGTGGTCACTTTTGGTGGAGGCCCAGCCCAGCCCATAAGTTCAGCTGGAGTAGTTCCTAGCTCTTTAGCCAATGGGGCTAAAATACTGATTGGCATATTATCAGCATCAGAGCTTTCATATCTATATATAGTAGCACGACTCTTTTTGAGTTTCTCTGCTAATTTGTCAGCAGTAAGTCCAACTTTTATTCTCCGTTCTTTTATCCTTTGTCCAATATTTGACATTTAAGACACCTCACTTTGCTTTCTTACATAGTAACACATTTTCTAAAATATGAGAATGGATTTTTGCTAGGAAATAAAATTATTTCAATATTGAGAAAAAATGCTTGCAATAATCTCAAATTTGCGATACTATAAAGTCGTGAATTAAAATAAACCCTATAACCTTAAAAGGAGGATTGAAGTGATTTGGTTAACACAAACATGCTTAAAGGAAAAATGGTCGAAAAGGGATTATCTGTTGCTAGTGTTGCGAAAGCCGTTGGTATAAGCACTGCCAGCATGTATCGCAAGATTAATAATTCTGGTGACAATATGCTTATAAAAGAAGCATATGCGATAGGAAAAATTTTAGAATTATCAGCAGATGATATTAATAAAATTTTTTTTGCCCCTGATGTCTCATAAATGAGACAACGCGTAATCGAAAGGAGATCAAATGAGAGATTTAGTAGTAACAAATAATGAAGAAGATGAAGTTATCAAGATTGATGGCAGACAGTTGCACATGTTCCTGGAGGTTGAAACACCATATCATAAATGGTTTCCAAGAATGTGTGAGTATGGATTCAGTGAGGGAGCGGATTTTTGGGTTACGGACAAAAATGTCCACAACCCAAATGGAGGCAGACAGACCATAATCAACCATGAATTGTCCCTCGATATGGCCAAAGAGATTGCCATGCTCCAGCGTAACGAAAAAGGCAAAGAGGCCCGCCAGTATTTCATCCAGTTGGAGAAGGACTGGAACAGCCCAGAGAAGATTATGAGCCGTGCCTTAAAGATAGCTGACCGTCAGATCATGAGTTTGACCACAAAGCTGCAGGAGGCACAGCCCAAGATTACCTTTGCTGATGCAGTATGTAGCAGTAAGCAATCCATACTTATTGGGGAGCTTGCCAAACTGATTAAGCAGAATGGCATTGATATTGGGCAGAACCGGCTCTTTAAGTGGTTGCGGGAGCATAAATATCTTATGAAAGATAATGAGCCAACGCAGAAAGCCATGGAGCTTAAGCTGTTCGATGTAACTGAACGCACCATTAATAACCCAGATGGTTCAGTTCGTATCACACGCCCCACCAAGGTTACCGGCAAAGGACAGGTTTATTTTATCAATAAGTTCAAAAACCAGCTGTGAGCGAACAAGCGAACAAGCGAAAGGAGGGGCGGAGAATGGCAGCATCTTCGGTTAGAAGCAAAAAAATCCCTGCAATAGTAACAATTACTATCACAGGGGAAGATAAAAGAATGCTAACAGCTTTAAAAGAAGCAATCCGAAAGGTAAATTGGTTGCGTAAATCACAAGGTGAAGAAGAAATCCCTTACATTATCAATCATAATATGTCGACATTACGACCTTCGATATTGTCACAAGATACAGCGTCAAAGATACCTTCTGGATCTAAAGCATCTACCATAACACTTGGCGGCATACCTACCTCAGGGTCACCTTCTTCATCAATGGTGAATGAAACTTCCTTGTAACCCTCATTACGAAGCTCTTTCATCATCTTTATAACATCTGAGATTTTAACAAAAACGGCCATACGGCTCACCTCCTATTTATGGGAGGTTCGACAGCAAGGGGAAAAATCCTGCTGGGAGCTGGTGAAGAAGCAGACAAACGAAAGGAGGGGCGGAGAATGGATATACAGGAGTTGGATAGAATGGATCAGCGAGAGCATGAGGGAATTGCCAATATCAAAATCACTACATCTGGCCCTATTGCTGAGGTGTACATTGACGGCAAGAAAGTCCCACGGGTTCAGGCCTTTAAGGTAGAAATGAACAGCATGGAAAAAAGAGTAGCCCAGGTCACACTGCGGGTACAGTGTAATCTGGACTTGGAGACTGGAATAGTGCCGGAGCTGCCAGAGCCATGGTGCTGGTACTATAAGCCAAAATATGAAGGATTCCATGACCCAAGGGTCACGAACGACTCAAAAAAGTATTGAGGTTGACCTCAATTCAGGTAAAGCAGATATTGCAAGACTAGTCAAGTAAGCGAAAGGAGTAAACACAATGTTATTTGTAGCAGGAATAATCGGATTAGCAACTATGATTTTATTCTTTGGTTCAATCCTTTGGATTATAGCTCATGAGGACGATAGGCGTAGGTACAGTAATGGATGCAGTTCAGAATCAGCCAAGAAGGAACCGTTTTTAGTACGAATGGCGGGCCCTATTCTGATTCTGGTAGTTGGAATGGCTGTGACAATAAGTATAGCCATTGGTTTCCCTAAATATAATGTTTGGCAGCAGGAACAGGAGGGCGCGGCTGAACTTGCCAAAGCTGAGCAAAATAGGCAGATAGCAGTGCAGGAAGCCAAGGCAAAGGAAGAAAGTGCCAAGTCGCTGGCTAATGCTGAAATTATAAGGGCCGAGGGTGTGGCCCAGGCAAACAAAATAATTGGTGACAGCCTCCAGAATAATGATGCCTATATCCATTACCTTTGGATAGAAGCATTAAAGGAGAGCCATGACCAGGTAATCTATATCCCAACTGAGGCGGGGATACCAGTCACGGAGTCCGCAAGGTTCTTTAAGAATAAATAAAAGTAGGTGGCAAGATGGATCAGCGAGAGTATGAGGGCAATATGCCAGGCAAGTGGGAAGTATTCAGCCGTATGTTAGGCGGTATGAAGATGTATATAGTGGGGCGGCTTCGTGATGTATCGGAGCCATTGCACGCCGGCAATATAGAGTATGCGCCGGATGCCCACTTCACATCAGATGAGGAAAGGGCCGAAAAGCACGCCGCAAAGCTGAACAAGCAATGAGCAGTTAAAGAAGCACACTGATGGGGCCTTGAGGGCCTGCAAGATATTTTTAAAAAAAAGGATGGTGCCCCCCCCTTCACAGCATACTTACACAAAATCAATTACAACTTGCAGGCTGTCATGGCCTTATCAGATGAACGAAAGGAGGTATCTTGTATGGATATCGTTGAGACATTGGACGCTATCCGCGAGATAGACAAGCTGACCAAGGAGAATCCTGCTATTCTCCTACTACTTAAGGAGATGAAGGAGCAGGAGAGGGCATTACCTATCATTTCAGATGGATTTGTCACTTTGCACAGGGCTGCGGAAATTTTAGGCTGTTCCAAGAATTATGTCTGCACTCTGGTGGAAAAGAAGCTGCTGCCATGCTGGATAATGCCAGGGCAGAGCTGCAGAAAATTTAGAATCAGCGACCTGCATAAGTTTATGACAAGCCAGTGCAGGCAGGAGGGAGGTACCGCATGAAGAAGTACGAGCTGGCCCAGTTGCAGCATCACGCTCAGGACTGGAGGATTTTCAGACGGTGGGTAATTGCCCCGGGGATATTTCTGCTGGTGATGATGCTTTGTGGCTGGTTGGACAGACCAATATAAGGAGGACAAGACATGAAAACATCAGGGGATTTGCTGGATGAATGCAATAAAAAGACCACCCGGCTTCCATTCTTTACAGAGGAAGGCTGGTGGCTGATATTGCTCATAGTTGGATTTATGAGCGGAGTCGCAGGGGCCATGTACTATGCCTATGTCATGAGCCCATTTTTGAAGTAAAAAAAGCGGCTGCCGGTGGGGACCGACAGCCAAACAAGCAATGCAATCAAAAATGTTCTATATGAAGTATAGCAAAGAAAACAGCACAAATCAAATTGAATGTAAGGTATGCGGGGACGGCGTTCATTCCGGTGTTCGCTGTCCCCAGTACAAGGGATTGGTACATTTTGAGCATTGTCGACAATGCAGACATTTTATACCAATGCTTTATATGTGCCGGTTTGGCAACAAGAGATATAGGAGTTGAGCATATGAAAGAACAGGCAATGCAGAAAATAGAAAAAGAAAAATGTAAGGGACCGGTGGCAGAGCTCCAGCAGATGATCATGTGTTGGATAGCGGTAGACGATAAAGCCGCCGGTCTTATTATGACTAAGGATAAAACCATAAAGGGTGCCTATGAATTTATGCGTAAAGAGGCTGAGAAAATCAAGAGCGGCATGTCAGCTGTTATTGACCCTCCAAAGGCTATGGCCATAGTTATGGAATATTACGGTATGGCCAAGGATGATATTCAAAAAGAGCTGGAGGGTGGGCTGATGTATCGTATCATCATGGAATATTCCACCCGCTGGAAGCCATATGGAGCCCCAGTGGAAATTACCACAAAACCGCAACCGGTTTCGGATATTCCTCAGGAACCAGCCAAGGAACCAGAGGCCAAGGGCTTCTCTCTGGATGATTTCTCCATGGAGGATATGCTATGAGCTATGAGTTACCAAAGAATATGAAGGAGCTGCTCCGGCATTTTCCAAGAAGCATCCCAAAAGAGTTCAAGAAGGATATTGAGAAAAAAGCCCGGTATCATACCCTCTATTGCTATGATAAGCAGGACCGCCAAAAAGCGTACTGTACTTGCTGTGGTCGGGTGGTTATACCATATAGCGAAGCATATAGATATCATCACAAAACACAGGCCACCTGTCCAAATTGTGCCACCACAGTTCATGTACATCACACATGGCGAAAAGGCACATATTTCCCACAACCTATACTATCATATCATTTCGCTAAATCTGTAAAAGACCCGAACATTATAACATGCATGGCCGTATACACATATTTTATTGGATACAGTGATAAGCCATGGAAAGATAAGCCCTTCCAGGTGATAGATGCCTATTATGTATTTGTTCCTGGCAAGGGGGCAGTATATGCAGCAGATGATCACAAAATATACAAGCAATCTATTGGATTAACACGGTTAGGAGAGCCTGGATATTTTTGGGAAATTACTCCGCACATCAGAAAAACTGTAAAGGAAAGGGATGGGGTATATTCAATGTCGTATGGCTATTCACAGGTAGATATATGGGAGCCATCAAAGCAAGATATGGCGGAGATATTAAAAGGTACGCCTATTGAATATGCCTGGAAAGCCTACATGGATAACATTTCCAGCCTTACCTACTTCAATGTAGAAAAGTTCATTAAATTGCTGGAGAACATATGTCGTGGCCCTCTGGCTATGGAGTATCTTGCCAAGATAGGCTTGGGAGCTACCATCTACAATGGCTTGCGGGAAGGTATGGGAATAGGTCGTGCTTTCAATCTTAAGGCAGATACCTTAAACAAAGCTCTGAGAGGCGGAATAAGTAAAGAAGATAAGCAGTATATATTGAAGAATGGTAGCGACATTAGGCTGGAATACCTGCAGACCTGGCAGCGGGCACGAAAGATGCCGGGGTGCTTAGGCATCAGCATTAAAGAGAGCATTGAAAAACTCAAATATAAGACTGACCATGAGCTCCGGTGCTTTAAGTATGTCAAGTATCCTAAACTACTTAGATATTTGGAAAAGCAAAGGGAAAAATTCCCAAACACCCGGTTTGATATTGGGCTGTACTCAGACTACATAGAGGAGTGTGTACAGCTGGGTGCGGATATGAAAAGCAAGGCTACATTATGGCCAGCTGATCTCATTAAAGCACATGCAAATCAAAAGGCGGAAATTAAGGATTTAGAAGCCAAAGAAAAGGATAAACAATATCAACAATGGCGGCTCAAACTAGAGAAGCAATACAGCTTTAGTGCTATGGGCTTCGTAATTGTAGTGCCGGAGCATGTGGCTGATTTAGCTCGGGAGGGTACCGAAATGCATCACTGTGTTGGTACATACATTGACCGGGTGGCCCGTGGAGATACCTACATAGTTTATGTGCGTAGGATAGATGCTATTGATGAGCCTTTTGGAACCATGGAGATAGAGAAGTCAGGCAAGCGCATCCTCCAGGTCCGTGGGAAATTCAACGAGGACCTGCCACCAGACGCGCAAGCCTTCGTCAAGGCATTTGAGGAAGCAAAAATCAAGAAGAATAAAAGGAGTAAAGTAGCATGAGTATGGAAATGACAACAACAAACACAGCCTTGGCTAATGAGACAGAGGCAGACAAGCTGGCAAGGCTGGCGACTGAGATTAATACAATAAAGGCCCAGACCTTGGCCATGGTACAGAATGCCACCTTGGAAATCGGTAAGCGGCTCATCCAGGCCAAGGGAGCTGTTGGCCATGGTAACTGGGGCAAGTGGCTGGCTGATAATGTGGATTATTCAGAGCGTACAGCTCAAAACATTATCTCTATATATGAAAGATTTGGTAACGGTCAGCAGAAGCTATTTGGAGCCACGGCAGACCCGGAGCAGGTGGCCAAGCTGAACCGCTCCCAGATGCTGGCCTTGATGTCCATTAAGGATGAGGAGCAGTGCTTTGAGTTCATGTCTGAACACAAAGAGGATTTGCAGGATATGTCCAAGCGGGAGCTGGAGGCTGCCATCAAGGAGCTGAATGAGGTTAAGGCCCAAAAAGCTGACGCTGAGAGACGAGAGGAAATGAAAACAGAACAGCTTGATAAGGTTTTAAGGGTAGAGGCTAAATTACGGGATAAATACAACGAGTTAGAGGAGCAGTTGAAGCAGGCCGGCGACAATAAGGAACTGACCGAGCTCAAAGAGAAGCTGGCCAACATGGAAAAGAACTATACCGAAATGGAAGCCAACACCGGGGCGGCAATCGAGGAAAAAGAGAAGTATCAGCGGTTATTCAATGAGGCCCAGGGGGCGGCTACTGAGACCCAGACCAAGCTGGAAAATGAAATAGCCAAACTGAAGCAGGAAAACGAGACATTAAAAAATACCCCATTGGAGCCGACTGTAGTTGAAAAGGTACCGGAGGAAACCATCAAGGAGATGGATGCCCTCAAAGCCAAGATAGCGGAGCTGGAAAAGGCCAAGCCTGTAAAGACCAAAGAGGAAAAGGCCTTTGCCCGCCATTTTGAAAATATCCGTGAGGAGCTGCAGGCGGCGGTTGAGTGCCTGGGGCGGCTCGAAGGCGATAAGGCAGAAAAGTGCCGGGGCATTTTCAAGAAGATGCTTGAAGCCACCATTAATGCAGTCTAAATCCGCAACCGGTTGCGGTTTTGAAAAGGAGATAATATGAGGCGTTTAATATCGTGTTCAATAGCAGATAAGTTGAATTTTATATGGGAGCAGAAAACAGACACCGGTATTGAGAAGCTGTCATTATCATGCAGTGAACCACCAGCACCGGAGCTCATTGAGAGATATGATAATTTGGTTCTGATTATCGCATCCATGCTGAACCTTCCAGGAACAGTGCAGGATATGAAAGAGCGCAAGGGTGGCTGTTCTATCCTCAAAGTTTCATTCCAATATGAGGAAATGGCAGATGGCCAAGTATTAAGAGATGTAAAGCTAAAGGTGGCCATGTATATGGCTTTAGCTGTAGATAAGGCCACCATATCAACACCGTGGATTAAGGATACATCCAAGCACGCAGGATACCTCCCAGAAGGGAGCCTGGTAAGGATGCTGGATGATCTGGAGCAGCAATGCTGGAACTACATTGACGGGAATCGTGCTCAGACCCGCCTCAACTTCAAAGAGGCTGAGGCTGAAAAAGAAGAATAAACCAGACAGACTCCGGGGCCCGCGCTGGGCCCCATGGGGCTTGTACTAGGGTAGTAACAAGTGAAGCAAGAAAATGTGTTCTATATTTTGGGGTAAAAATGGGGATAAAAAATATTATCAGGAAGATTACCAGAAATTCTTCCAAGCAAAACACAAAAGCAGATTATATTCAGGTATCGTATTTCAATTTTGAAGAAGGTTCACCTACCATGTGGGGGGCCAGAAGATATCGGGAGACCACACCAAAGCAAAAGCGGCTCAATGAAAAAAGAGCCAAGAGATATTTTGAGGCTCTGGTGGAAGCAAATTTTAAGGGCAACCGAGATTTTGTTGTGCATCCGACATTTAGCGAAGAAAAATACCCGGAAAGTGAGGAAGCTGCCCGGAAGATTGTCAAAAATTGGATAGGTCGCATAAATTACCGCCGCCGGAGACTGGGGATGCAAAATTGCAAATACATCATAGTTTTTGAGAGGTCCCCAAAAGGGAGAATGCACTGCCATGTTTTGATGGACGGTGGCCTTCCCAGGGAAATTATTGAGGATACATGGCAGCATGGATATTGTAACTGTGACCGATTAAAGTCAGATCCAAAAATAGGGCTCTCAAAAATAATCTCCTACCTCAGCAAAGGGCAGGAGGATGAGAAGAACACCAAAAGATGGGTACCCAGTAAGGGCCTTATTAAGCCATGGGTATCATGTTCAAAAAATACCAAGATTTCACGAAAACGCTTTAATAAACTCAGGGCCATTCCTGAGGATTCAGAATTTTTCCGTGAGACCATTGAAAGGGATAATCCCGGATATGAGCTTCAAAGCGTGGAAAAAACAATATGCTCAGAAACAGGACAGCTATATCTGTTTTGTCGTATGAGGCTAAAAGCAGGAGGGATGATAACACAAAATGGAAGAACAGGAAATTGATTATTTACAGCCCACCAAGTTTGCCAGCATTCAGAAACTGGGGGAGCTGTGGGCACATCTTGAAGAGGAATGTAACGAGGCTCTGGTTGTGGCCATACCTTGTGTATGTATGTCGAGCTTTGGAGTCACAGCCCCACAGAAAAATGATATTGCCATGGAGCTTGTCGACATTGAGGTAATGTGTAACAGCCTCATAAAAAAGCTGGGCAGTTATCCAACACTGGGGGCGGATGATTTCAATACCCATAAGCAGATGTGCGGCACATTAGCTATGCAGATTATTAATCTTGTGGAATGTAAGGCAAAGGCTGCTATGGAATATCGGGCCCTGATCCGGGGATATAACTGCTACGGCGAGGACCTATATCATGCCCTTGTGCAGTTATCCAATGCTGCTGAGGCTCTTATGGTATGGGTGTATGCCGCAAAAGAGAATCGTAATGAAATCCGTAAAATGGTTTATTTAAAAAACGAGAGGCGGGGATATTATGCATGAGGATAAGGCAAAAATCGCTGAGGCTCTTGGCCAGGTGTTTGCCATGACCAGAGAGGATATTGCCAGGGCAGAGTACCTTAATGACACAGCAAATGCATCAGAGATAGTGGTCCTTTATAACAGCAAGGATGAGGTACTACTGGAGGTCAATATCCATTGCGATAGTGGATGCTCATTGATTTTTGATGTGGCCAAGGCCGTACAGTTCCAGTTGTTATAGGAGAGGGCAAAATTGAGGAAAAGACCAACAAAACAGGAAAAAAATAAGATGCTCCGGGCTGCTATCCATGACGAAAGAGAGAAGATGCTCCAGAAATTCAAAAAAATGATTATCAACAGGCTGGAAGCTGCCTATTATATCGCTTACCCTATCATAGCCAAAATGGAATACATCACTGAGCCTGATGGTACAGAGTGGGTGTATGTATTCGACTCCAAGGCTGAGATACTGACTCACATAAATGTCACTGGTGATGATGCCATGTCCTTGATTATTGATGTGACACATTCCATTCATTCTGACATAGCAAGGGGCGGCGGCAAAAGGTGATATTTGAGAAACCAAAGAGGGTACACCTAAAAGGAAAGGCTCTCAGCAACCTCAACAGGGCTATTCATATCCGTGACCATAACCAGTGTGTGGTATGCGGTGCATGGGTAAATCCTGCTAAGAAGTTTCACCATGAGCCCTGCGGTGTTAATCGCTCTGATGAGGAGCAGAAGGGTGTTGTATTATGCGATATTTGTCATTTCCAGAGGCATAATGGCAAAAACAGCGGGGAAATCCGCGAAAAGATACGGGAATACCTGAGAAAATGCTATGAATAATCAAATTTAAGGGGCGGAGGTGCAAAGATGGCACAAAAAGAAATGATTTATGTTTATACAAAGACATTTGAATCCTATAGCCGGGGCTTGCGTAAAGCTGGGCAGAGGATAGTGAATACACCATTGTTCGAATGGACACCGGAAAGAATAGAGCATCACTTGAAAAAGGGCTTTATCAAGAAAAGATATGTGGAAAAAGGAGCAGAGAAATGAATATTTTTAAGCATATTGTATATCAAATAAAACATTCAAATAAAAATGGCAAAGGAACAATAGAGTTATCAATAACACCAGGTGAACATAACCCTTCAATGACATTCATCATAGACAGAGAGGCTATTGTATATGCTGAAGGTGATGGAAAATATTGTGTTTTCATCGAGGGAGATATGATTTACAGAATGTTAGATTCAATACAAGATGCGCTAAAGGAGTTTAAAAAACATGAATAAGGTAATTTTACATGGGCGGCTTGCCCGTGATCCAGAGCTTAGGTACACCACCAGCGGCAAAGCTGTAGCCAGTTTTTCTTTAGCGGTAAATCGTAGATATAGCAGCAACAACAATAACCAAGGCCCGACAGCTGACTTTATCCCGTGTGTCGCATGGGATAAATTGGCAGAGATTATAGCCAATAACCTTATCAAAGGCTCTGAGGCTCTTATTGAGGGACGGTTACAAGTCAGAAGCTATGATGCTCAGGACGGGTCCAAGAGATATGTCACTGAGGTGATAGTTGGCGAAATGGAGTATTGTGGAAGCAAAAAGGACAATGGGGGCGGCAATGCTCCAGCTGGTGGCAATAGTCAGAATGACCTTGGTAGCTTCGGCGGCACTCCGGTACCAGATGATGATATTCCGTTTTAATGGGAGATAGAGCATGGTAGATAAAATACTTGAGATATTAGATGACGAAGTGGAAAAGCATAAAGATCAGGAGAATCGGGAGACCCAAACATGGGACCGAGGCTTTGAAAACGGAGCCATGACAGAGGCTATTCGGCTTAGAATCAAGATTCGTAAGCTGATGATGCAGGAAAAGAGGGCAGATGCCAGATGTTTAATTTTGATTTTGTGAGTTTTTTGGCAGGTATTATTACTGGTGGGGCAGGAGTGCTGATACTGGTATGTGTTGTTATTCAGGCCCTAGGGGCGGCTATTATGGACGGTGAAAAGCAATGTGGACATTGATAACATTCATACTAGGGGCCATAATGGGAGCCCTGCTCTGTGGGCTGGTGGTTATTATTGGACTGGAGGAAAAATAGTGGCAAAGAAATTATGCGGTAGCTGCAAGCTATATACCTCATCGGAGAAATTGAAATTCCAGACATGGCAGCGAATGTGCCAGAATTACACTGGCTGGTGTAACCATTGGCGGGAAGAAAGGGACAACGATGAAGAAACCTGTGAGTATTACAGGCGAAAATATAAGGAGTGATACAAAATGGCTAATCCAATCCCGGTGATCAGGTTTGTGGAGGATACTGGTAACATTATCAGGGTATATGACAATATCAAGGCTATGGCGGATATTGAGGAAATATCCCTTTAGACGGCATTTTATAGGACCAGTAAAAAGGCTGAACCCATATATGGGGAACGGTTCATGTTTGATAATGACTATATCAAGCTATTTCCAAAATCAGATTATGCAAAGAATCCTGAGAAGGTAAAGGAGTTGTTTAAAATGGCAAAAACAAAAGTGTCTGAGAAATCCAGTGCTACTGAGATGGAGTTATTAAATCAGCCAGCAACTGAACCTGTAAAAAAGAAGCCTGGCAGGAAAAAGAAATCGGAGCCTGCCAATGAAATCTCAGTATCACCGGAAATCAGCGAAGTGAAAAATGAACCTCCAAAAACGCAACCGGATGCGGATATGGTCAACCATCCATCTCACTATTGCACAGGGGAGGTAGAGTGTTGGGATGCTATGATGTCTGCTTTCGGGGCTGAGTGGATGAAGGCCTACGCAAATATATCTGCTTTCAAGTATGCGTGGCGTGCTAAGCACAAGGGGAAGTTTGCCGAGGATATGCGTAAGGCAGCATGGTATAACACCAAGGCTGCGGAGCTGGAGGAAAGGATATGTATGAAGTAGCAACCTTTTTTGCAGGAATGATTTGCGGATCCGCAGCGACAGTTTTGGTGATTATGTTTTTCATGGGTGCCAATAGTAGGAGTTAGATTGATGGATGAGGCAGAGCAGAGAGAAATGGAGATAGTTAAGGGCATGGAGCTGGACCGCAAGACTGCGGAGAAGTTTGTCCTTAATTATGATAATGAACGCAAGACCTATGAGGACAAGAAGCAGGAGTGGTTGAACGCCAATAACGCGCCTGCTGGTGAAAAGGTGGGAGGCAAAACAAATCTCCCAGGGAGCCCCACAGAGAATGCAGCTATTAAGGTTGCTCAGTACGATATGGAACATCCTGAGTATCTGTGGCTGCGGGCAGTGGAGATAGCACTTAAGACCTTCGGTGAGCGCAAGAGGATTTTTATCACTGTAAGGCGCGAGGCTGATAGGAAGGCCCAGAGCTACCACGGGAAAAAGTCCTGGGTGGTATTTACCCAGAGAAGGTATTCAGAGGAGATAGCCAAGAGATACATCTTTGATGAAGGTGAATGGGTATCGGACAGGACCATCAGAAAGTGGTGGGCACTGGTTCTGGATAGGGTGGTTGAAATCCATCTGAGATTAAAATAAAAAAAAATTGAGATAGGAAGCCGTTTTCTTGACAAAATCCATGGTATATTTTTATTGTCGGAAAGATATGGTTGAGATACCATAATTACCTCTCTAAATTATTAGATACACACGGCAGATAGACAGCTCTATTACCCCGGAGCTGTCTTTTTGTTGGGAAATAAAAAAGACCGGCACGAAGCCAGTCCATATTGACAAACCTTAAGTGATTGGCATAGACTAATCACTGAAGGTGTTACCATAGAGGTAGGCGGTCAATCCTTGCCCCTGAAAGGGGGTATTGCCTATGACGAGTTATGACTTTTTAACGGTTGTATTTCTCGTTGCAATCTGTGTAGTTGCAATTAAATCATAGCAATAGAAAAACCGCCCCACAGCTACCAACCAAGGGCGGTTCTTCTATAACCAAACTTTATTGGGGCTGACCGTCTATCGGTAGCACCTTTCTTGTCTATATTATACAAATTCATTGAAAAATAATCAAGGCACTTTTAACGGGTGTCTTTTAGGAATTTCGCTACTGGCAGGAGCTTCAAGGGCATGAGGTTCCTGCCATATATAAACATGAAAGGTGGTGATGTGGTGAAATTAAGCATAAAACAGAAGCGGTTTATTGATGAATACATCATAACGGGAAATGCCAGTGAGGCCGCCAGACGGGCAGGCTATAGCCCTAAAACAGCTGACAGAATAGGTAATGAAAACTTGAAAAAACTTGTAATTCAGCAGGCTATGGCCGACAGGCTTAAAGAGCTGGACTGCAAAAAGACCGCCAGCGTAAAGGAAGTGCTGGAATTTCTCACATCAACACTAAGAGGCGAAATCACAGACGAGAACATCGTCGTTGAGGGCGTGGGTGATGGGATGTCCGAGGCCCGGATAATGGAAACCAGAGTATCCTCCAAGGACAGGCTGAAGGCTGCGGAGCTTCTTTTGAAACGATTCCGTAGCAAGCTGGATGAGGAGGAACAGATAGCCAGAATCAAGAAGCTGGCTTCCGAGGCTGATAAGCTGGATAACTCCAATGACGATGATGATGTGATAATCGTGGATGACTGGAGTGAGGTGGGCGAAGATGCCGAAGGTGAGACTTAGTGACATTGCCGCCGCCCAGTTCCGTGAAGTGCATCAGGATGTGATGGCCCACAGGCACACTTACTACTGGTTGAAAGGTGGGCGAGGTTCTACCAAGTCATCCTTTATCAGCGAAGAATTGCCACAGCTGATGCTGAAAAATCCCCTCTGTCATGCGGTGGTGCTGCGCAAGGTTGGAAACACCATAAAGCACAGTGTATATCCTCAGATGCAGTGGGGCATTGATAAGCTGGGGCTTTCCTCCAAATTCTCCTACAAGATTTCACCGCCGGTGATTACTTACAAAAAGACAGGCCAGCAGATTCTTTTCCTGGGCTGTGATGATCCACAGAAAATCAAGTCCATTAAATTGCCCTTTGGCTATATTGGTATTGTGTGGGTGGAGGAGCTTGACCAGTTCGCTGGCATGGAGGAAATACGAAACCTTAACCAGTCGTTACTCCGTGGTGGTTCCACATTCTGGTGGTTCGGTTCATTCAACCCGCCCAAAAGTCAGAATAACTGGGTAAATGAGGAGCAGCTGCTTTCGGATCCGGCAAGGATGGTACACCACTCCACTTATAAGGGTGTTCCTTCTGAGTGGCTGGGTGAGCAGTTCCTTAATGATGCAGCCAGGCTGAAGGAAAAAAATGAGCTGGCATACCGTCATGAGTATCTTGGTGAAGTAACCGGAACAGGCGGAGCGGTGTTTGATAATGTGGAAGGACTGCACATGCCGGATGATATGGTGGCAGATTTCGACCACCTGTACCACGGCCTTGATTTCGGCTTTTCCGTGGACCCGCTGGCCTATGTGTCTATGCACTATGATAAGAAGCATGAAGTGCTCTATATCTTTGATGAGATTTACCAGCAGAAGCTGAAAAACAGCCAGGCTGTGGAACTGATAAAGCCGAAGCTGAAAACAGACAGACTTATAGCTGATTCTGCAGAGCCGAAGTCCATTGCCGAGATGAAGGATTTGGGGCTGAGGATTAATGGAGCCCGTAAGGGCCGTGACTCAGTGGAGCATGGCATGAAATGGCTGCAGGACAGAGCCAAGATTTATATTGATCCGGATAGGTGCCCAAACACCTATCGGGAATTTATGACTTATGAATATCAGAGGAACAGGCAGGGGCAGTTTGTATCCGCCTACCCTGATGAGAATAATCACGCAATAGACGCCACCAGATACGCATTATCAGAGGTTATGCGGGCCGGTGGTATTCGTATTTTCAAGTGAGGTGAGACGATGGATTTAGAAGCAGCCAAAAAGCTGATAAAGAAATACACGGCGGGCCATGCTGATTTCGTGGCAAGGGCGGCAGAAGGCGAAAGGTATTATCGGGTGCAGAATGATATTCTCTTTCGGTCAGCCAAGAAAGGTGCCGAACAGGAAACTATTGATGCTGTCAATCCTCTTAGGCAGGCAGATAACCGAATACCGTTCAGCTTCCACAAGCTACTGGTAAACCAGAAGGCAGGGTACATGTTCACGGCTCCTCCCCTCTTTGATGTGGGCAGTGATGGGCTGAACGAGATTATCGCTGATACCCTTGGTGATACTTATGCCAAAAAATGTAAAGATCTTTGTGTGAATGCTTCCAATGCTGGTGTGGCATGGCTGCACTACTGGAAGGATGACAAAAAGGGCTTCCGGTATGGCGTTGTTCCAAGCTATGAGATCATACCGATATGGAGTAAGAAGCTGGACAGGGAATTGCTGGCGGTACTCCGGGTATATAAGGATTTTGATGATGCTGGGGATGAATGGGACATCTACGAATACTGGACGGAGGACATGTGTGAGACTTTCCAAAAGAAAAGCGCTGACGATATCATGAAGGGCCTCCAGTTCTGCCCTATGTTCATTGACTTCTACAATGCGGGGCTGTCTGATGCTGAAAATCAGATCAAGCACAATTATGGCAGGGTGCCGTTTATCCCGTTCTTCAACAACAACACATCCAGCCGTGACCTTGATGATATCAAGAAGCTAATAGACTCTTATGACAAGACCTTCAGCGGGTTTGCGGATGACCTAGAGGATATTCAGGAGATTATCTTCATCTTGACCAATTACGGCGGTGCGAACCTGCAGGAGTTCCTGAAGGACCTTAAATATTACAAGGCCATACAGGTGGATTCCTCCGGAGATGGAGATAAGAGCGGTGTGTCCACCCTCAATATTGATATCCCTGTGGAGGCAAGAAAAACTCTGCTGGAGATTACCCGCAAGGCCATTTTTGATATGGGGCAGGGCGTTGACCCTCAACAGCAGGGACTTGATTCCACCAGCGGTGAGGCCATGAAGTTCCTTTATGCTCTGCTGGAGATTAAGGCGGGGCTCATGGAGACTGAGTTCAGAATCGGTTTCGGTGAGCTGATACGGGCCATTGCCCGGGCTCATGGTCAGACCGTAAAATTCATTACCCAGACATGGACACGGACCAGCATCAGAAACGATGCAGAATTGGCGTCCATGTGCAGTCAGTCTGTGGGAATCATATCCAACAAGACCATACTTAAAAATCACCCGTTTGTAGAAAACGCTGAGCAGGAGGAGGCGCAGATCCGGAAGGAAAAGGAAGAAGCAGCCGCCCAGCTTAACGGATACAACGGGTTATTTAATAACGATGACGGAGGCGAAGGAGGTGATAACGATGATGTATAAACTCCTTTGCGATTATGCCACAGAGTTTGGTGTGGATTTTCCGATATCCGCCATAAAGGATACCGCCAATGAGTATGAGGCGGTTGGCATTATCAAGGAATGCCTCGATACTGTTACTCAGTACAAACAGGCTGCCGTAGAACCAGAGCCAGAGCCGGAACCGGAGCCGGAGCCAGTACCGGAGGAAAAGCCGGTAAAGAAAACAAGAACCAAGAAAGCTAAGGCTTAACCCTATTTATTAAAACTCGAGGCAGGTGAACCTCGGTAAAAACCGGAAGGAGACGTATTTTATGACTATTGAAGAATTTATCAAATCCATTGGAGTACCTGAGGATAAGCAGAATGAAGCTGTAGAGGCTGCCAAGAAGTTTCTTGACGGCGATTTCGTTACAAAGGCCCGCTTCAATGAGATTAACGAGGCCAAAAAAGGACTGACTGACCAGCTGGCAGACAGAGATAAGCAGTTAAGTGAACTCAAGAAGTCTGTTGGCTCTAATGACGACCTTAAGAAACAGATAGAAGCACTCCAGAAAGCCAACAAGGAACAGAAGGAAAGCAGTGAAAAGGCCATGAAGGAATTACAGCTCAACACTGCTATCCAGCTGGCCATCGCCGAAAAGGCCCAGGATGTGGAAATCGTTTCCGGTCTCTTTGACAAATCCAAACTCATCCTGTCCGAGGATGGAAAAGTAACAGGACTGACCGAACAGCTTGCAGAGCTGGAGAAGGCAAAGCCTTTCCTTTTCAAGCCTGGTGGTACTAATCCGAATTATCAGCCTAACGGGGGCGGCGGTAAGCCACCAACAACCAACCCGTTCAAGAAGGAGAGTTTCAACCTTACTGAGCAGGGCAAGCTGCTTAAAAATAATCCGGAGCAGGCACGCGCTTTGGCTGCCGAGGCCGGTGTAACCATTTGAAAGGATGATTAATTTATGGGAACTACTTTATCTGATGTAATTGTACCTGAACTGTTTAACCCTTATGTTATTAACCGAACCAAGGAACTGTCTGCATTGTTCCAGAGCGGTATCGTAACCAGCAACCCAGAGTTTGATAAGCTGGCCAGCGAGGCTGCACCAATTCACAATATGCCATTCTTCGAGGATCTGACCGGTGATGCAGAGAATGTTGTAGAGGGTGCTGAGCTGACTGCCGCAAAGATTACCTCCAACAAGGATGTATCTACCACCATTCGCCGTGCAAAGATGTGGAGCGCAACTGACCTTTCTGCAGCACTGGCTGGCAAGGACCCTATGGCTGCTATCGGTAATCTGGTAGCAGGTTATTGGGCACGTCAGCTGCAGAAGGAGCTTGTTAGTGTTCTGACTGGTGTATTTGGCAGCTATACCGCTGAGGGTGAGACCGTTATTCCGCTTGCTGACCACATTTTGGATATCTCCGCAGGTTCCGGTAATGCGGCTAAGATTTCTGCATCCGGCTTTATTGATGCGCTCCAGCTTCTGGGTGATGCACAGGGTGACCTCACCGCTGTAGCAATGCACTCTGCAACCAAGGCATATCTCAAGAAGCAGAACCTCATCACCACCGAGCGTGATTCCACTGATGTAGAGTTTGAGGTTTATCAGGGCCGTCGTGTAATTGTTGATGATGGTTGCCCTGTATCTGATGGGGTTTATACCACCTATCTCTTTGGTCAGGGTGCTGTGGCCTTTGGTGAAGGTTCTCCAGAGGGCTTTGTACAGACTGAGACCGACCGCGACAAGAAGTACGGTTCTGGTATCGATTACCTGATTAACCGTCACACCTTTATCCTGCATCCACGCGGAATCAAGTGGACCGACACTGTTCGTACCAATGTTGAGTCCCCAAGCCGCGCTGAGCTGGCCAATGCAAAGAATTGGCTCCGTGTATATGAGTCCAAGCAGATCCGTCTGGTAGCATTCAAGCACAAGATCGGCTGATTGAAAGGAGGTGAGCGCCGTGAAAAGCTCTGAGTATTGGCAGCGCCGGTTTGATGAGCTGGAAGCGGCGCAACTGCGTAAGGCCGAGAGATATAATACAAGGGAAGTGGACAGACAGTTCCAGATGGCCCTGGCCAAAATTGAAAAGGAACTGTCCTATTGGTATCAGCGACTTGGTGAGAACAACAGTATTTCCGCCAATGAGGCAAGGAAGCTGTTGGCCGCCGATGAGCTGAAGGAATTTCACTGGAATGTTGAGGAGTACATCCAACGGGGCAAGGAAAGCAATTATTCCGATAAGTGGAAAAAGATGCTGGAAAATGCCTCCGCAAAGATGCACATATCGAGATTGGATGCCATGAAGCTGCAGATTCAGCAGCAGATAGAAGTGTTGTATGGCAACCAGGTGGATGGGCTGGATGAGCTCATGCACAACATGTATACAGAAGGTTTTAACAGGAGCGCCTATACCCTTGATACGGGTATGGGCGTTCACTATAATCTGGCCACCACGGATCCACGGCGTATAGATGCGATTATCAACCGCCCATGGGCCGATGATGGCAAGACTTTTTCAGACCGGCTGTGGCGTGACAAGGATAAACTTGTGAACGCCTTGCAGCAGGAAATGACTCAGGCTGTTACAAGGGGCGACAAGCTGGGGGACGCAGTCAAAAATATTTCTAAGCGGATGGGGGCTGCGAAATCCTCCGCTGCGCGCCTTGTGATGACTGAGAGTGCTTTTATAAGTGGCAGGGCCCAGAGGGACTGCTTCAAGGATTTGGGCGTGGATAAATATGAGTATGTGGCCACGCTGGATAGAAAGACATCTGAGACCTGTCGTGATCTGGATGGCAAGGTCTTTGAGATAGATGATTATAAGCCGGGAACCAATGCCCCGCCAATGCACTGCTGGTGCCGTTCCTGCATTGTCCCATATTTTGATGATATGGAGATGTTGGGAAAACGCGCCGCCCGTGACCCAGAAACAGGGAAAACCATCCTTGTGCCGGAGGATATGACTTATCGGGAGTGGGAAAAGAAGTATGAGGCTCCTATTTCCGGTAAACAAACCGAGAGAACTGATTCAAATCCGATATCTGATGAACCTGTGGGAAATAAAGTTCCGTCTGTTGATCCTGCGATAGATAAGCTTAATGGGCATACACTGGAGCAACGTTTCTTCAAATCCGACTATGATGCCGTACAAAAGCTTCATGCTGAACGACTGGCTGAATATGAAAAGGCACAGGAGAAGGCAAGCGAGCTTGATTTGGAGTTTATTATTAATGCTACTGAGGAGTCTCATAAAGCTGCACTTAAGGCCTCTGAATTAAGGGATAAGGCACTCAAAGCCATGCAGGAAACTGAGGCGGCTATAAAAGCGGCCCGCAGTGTTTACCAAGCGCAAATTGAGAGTAAGATACTTGGAGAGAACCTTGCCAGTGGCGTAAAACTTAGTCCAGAGCTGGATATTGAAGCAATGGACACCGTATATAACGTGGCTAAGAAGCTGGTTAAAGATCACAATTTACCAATTTTGCCAAGCGTTGAATACCGCCCAGCATTCTTCAAAATGTTGGGCAGCAAAGCGCACGCGACTTATGACTGGAACAAGAAGAAAATATATTTGAATGAAACCTTTGCTAATCCTGCTGAGTATATTCAGCACAGAAAATTTGTTGAGCAGCAGTATAAGGACCGAAAGGCCAGTCTGAAGGAAGTATACGAAAATCAGCTTAAAGGTGCAGAGGAAAATTTAAAGAATGCTGATGACAAAGGCCATAAGGCCATGGCTCAGAGTTCTATCAATTATGCCAAAGCCGAATTGACCAAGAACAGGTACGCTGTTGCTGAAACTATAGATGATACTCTTATCCATGAGTATGGCCATTATCTGCATGATACCCTAAGCTATTGGGAAAACGGGTTCCATTTGTTCGGTAGTAAGAGCATGAAATCTGTAAAGATTAACAATGAATACTTCTGGAATAATTCCTTGGCTGGCAAAGTTGAGGCTGCAAAGGTTAGTGGTTATGCTACTGAAAATCCTCTGGAGTGTTTTGCGGAATCTTTCAATGCGTTTATGAAGGGCAAAAAGCTTCCTGATTCTTTGGATAAAATGATGTGTGAAGCCTTTGAAAAAGTAGGGGCTAAAAAACCTGAAATTTCTTCCGGGAAAGCATGGAAAGATGGCTTAGAAGCTGATATAATCAAGAAAAAGAATTTTGATGAACTTAAGGGTTATATCGGTAAGCTGGATGATAAGACTGTTCGAGAGTGGTATGTTTATCACGATAATCGTATTCATGAGATGGTTGACAGCTCGTTAACTATGGAGGAACAGGCAAGACAGGCTTTTGAACTCAGAAATCAATATCGAGTGCAAGCTAGAGAGTTGATGTCTAATCAAAAGCTGAGGGACTATCTAGATAAGACAAAGCCTATGCGTGAATGGGAAGAACTTATCAAAGATAAAATGAAGCGTAAGAACCTGACTCGCGAGGAAGCAATTAAGGATATCTACGAAACTGCCGTGAAGAGTAACCGTCATGTTAATCAAAAATTTGGATTGGAGTGATTGCAATGACAGATAAATTTAAGTATTCATATAATATTTGTGATCAGTTTGCTCCTGACTTATTTGAGAAGCAATGCAATGCTCTTGAAAAAAACATACCAGGGCTGGAAAAGAAAGATTTGCTGGTAGATGTTGATGGTTCGGCTATCCAGATGTATTCTTTGAATGGTTCTGACATGAATGTTATTAATGATTATGAGGTTGGCGCTTTGTTTATTAACTCAAATTTTGATATAGAACCATATTTTGCATAGTTTTGTCGTAAGTGACCAATAAACCGTCTGAGAAATCAGGCGGTTTTATATTGCAGAAATTATGGAGTTAAGTATGCAATCAAAAGTAGTCAGCCTATTCACCTACGAAGTGTTTGAATACTTCTGGGGGACTGCGGTTAGAGAACGTCGTTCCGGGAAATGGATAGCTGCTTATCTAAAGCCTGATGGCAGGGAGATTAAACTGGAAGGATGTTCTGTTGAAGTGCATGAAAATGGGATTGAGTTTTTATAGGGAGGTACTTATATGGAACTGAATCATATAGATGCTCATTGTATAGCCAGGTTGTTGCAGATGGCAGTATTTGGGAAAGGGCAATCCATTCTCAATGCCTGTCAATACTGCCACTACCCATGTCATAAGCTAAATAAGACTGGAGAACCTGCAACGCGGTTCAATGATGTTATGCTGCAATTGCAAAATGAGACGGGTGTGGATTTATCGCCTGGAATATATGGTTCTTTAGAGCCACATGGTTTCCCGTATAAAAAGTTCCTGAAGAATGCCAATGAAGAGGTCAAAGAGCATTTCAGGAACTTTTTTAAAGATGTTTAATACTTAAGGATGGTTAGGAGCTTCAATAAAAAGCGGGCATTGCCCGTAACTGTCTAAATGATTGCACGAATCAACATTTGGACATTCAAAGCCTGTTTTCTTATAATTCGTTTGGCTTTGTCCTAAAATGGATACACTGGCATATTCAACATCAATAGTGTATGTATCATTAATCATAGGACAGTAACCTGTGTGTGAAGCACTGGAAAACATGGCAGTCACCTCCTTTCAATCCCAAATTATAGCACAGCAATATCAAGAAAAATTATTTTCGGGAGGTGGTAAAAGGTGACACTGGATATTAACAATTTAAAGCCATTGCTGGGGCTGGAGGTAACTGATACCAGCAAGGATAGCGTATTGACCTTTGTTCTGGGCAATGTGGCTGAGGTTATCTGTAATTATTGCCATATTGCGGAAGTGCCCCGGGGGCTGGAGTATACAGTCTACCGCATGGCCATGGACCTTTATCGGAATGAGGGCATCGGTGAAGCTGATAGCGAAGATACTCCGGGGAGGGTAACTTCCATTGATGAGGGCGATGTGAAAACATCCTTTGCTGCGTCCCGCTTTGATAGTTCCTATGTACATTCGCTGCTGAAGGTTTACACGCCTCAGCTGAACCGATACAGAAAGCTGGTGCGTAACGATGATTGCTAAGCTGGCCAAGGCCCGTCAACGGGCGAGGAAATACACAGAGGCCCTGTATGATGGTATCTGTACTATAAAGGGATACAGTGAGATAAGGGCACCTACTGGGGAGGATATCAAGGAACCGGTGGAGATTTACACCGATATTCCATGCCGATTATCTCATGACAGTTCGCCGGCTGCGTCGGATGCAACGACAGCTGATACTATCAGCCAGGGCATAACCATGTTTATGGCTCCGGAGTATGTGGTGGAGCCGGGCAGTGTGTTCGTGGTCACCCAGAACGGAGTGACTAGGGAATACAAAAACAGCGGACCCGCCAAGGTTTATACCACTCATCAGGAAATCTCCCTGGAGCTGATGGAGGATTATGTATAATGGCAACTGTAGATACCAGACAGTTGGCAGCACTCAGCCTTAGGCTGAAGAAGTCAACGACTCCGGCACAACAGGCGAGGTTCTATGAACGTACCTGCAGAATATTGGCAGCACTCTTTCTCCGTAAGGTTATCAAACGGACTCCTGTAGGCGATGGGCAGTTTGAGGCTATACGGGGAAATGATGGCACCTATACCAAGTACAAGAAAGGCAAACGCAAAGGAAAGCAGAAGCTCCAGCGTCTCACCAATGGCGGCACACTCCGTCGTGGCTGGACTGCGGGAGAAAATGCCAACCCCATGGCTTTTGCTGGTACCTTGAGGGTGAGGAAGCTGGCCAATAATTACATCATAGAGGTTAAGAATGCTGTGTATTATGCTTCTTATGTGGAGTATGGTCACAGACAGACTCCGGGGCGGTTTGTTCCGGTTCTGGGTAAGAAGCTGAAAAAGAGCTGGGTGCGTGGTCAGTTTATGATGACCAGAAGCGCCATGGAGCTGCAGCAGGAAGCTCCGGCTATTTTGCAGCGCGAACTGGCAAAGTATTTGCGGGAGGTGTTCAATGGGAAATGATTTAATAACGGGTGTAATGACCCGCCTGAGGGATACCTTTGGCGAGGATACAACAGTATATTTTGATGAAGTAAAGCAGGAGCTGAATGAGCCCTGCTTTTTTGTTAGGACTCTGGAGGTATCGCAGGAGCTGGTGGTCCGTAACAGGTACCGGCGCATCTATCATCTGGATATAGAGTATCATCCGGAAGACAGACAGCAGACAGCCCGCGAGATAGCTGATGTGGCAAATACCATGTTGATGGCCATGGAATACATCCACATCGGTGAGAATCTTACCAGAGGCACCAACATCCGCTATGAGGTGCAGGACAAGGTGCTGCACTTTTTCGTAGATTATGATTTCTTTGTTTTCAAGGTACTTGAGGAAGAAGAGTACATGGAAACATTGACACAGACACAGTATGTGAAAGGGTGAAGAATTAATGGCAGAAGGCAAGAAGAACGCTGTCGCCGCCCCTACCTATACCAGGGAGGCGTTGGCAAGCTCCAAGAAGTATCGTCCATGGTGTGACGTGCTGATGATTATTTTGGAGGACGGCAAGGAATACACCATTGCAGAGGCAGAAGCTGCTATTGAGAAATTCAAGAAAACTCCGGTTAATGAGCCGGTTGTAGCAAAGCTGTAATAAACTTGTAACAATTTTTAGAAGGAGTGATTTTAGATGGCGTTAGGTGGTGGCACTTGGCTGTTTCAGAACAAGAAACTTCCAGGCACTTATATTAATTTTGTTTCCAAGGTTCGTGCATCTGTAGATATTGCGGACCGCGGTTATGGCACAATGCCCCTTACTCTTGACTGGGGCCCTGTAGGTGAGGTATTCACCGTTACCGCAGAGGATTTTCAGGAGAACAGCATGGCCTATTTCGGCTACGATTATACAGCTCCTGAGCTGAAGGGACTGCGTGATCTGTTCCTTAACCTTAAGACTGGTTACTTCTGGCTTCTTGATATGGAGCTTCCTGGGCTTATCAATATCAAGATAGCGGGCATAGTCACGGGTAATCAGGTCGTATTTGGCAGCATACTTATAAAGCTGCTCCAGCAGGCAGCGGACTTTCTTCTGGGTAGGATATCCGCAACCGGCTGCGCGTACATCGTCAATAACCATATCCAGGTGTGGAAGCCTGATATCAACGAACTTCATGGAATGGAGGCGGGAACAATGTCGGTAACTGTTGCGGTAACTTACCCTTGCGGATTCGCTGCGAAGCTCCGGAAAGTGTTTGGCTTTCCAAAGAGCATAAACTTCACTAAAAGTTGTACTGCTTGGACTGAGCAGGGCAGGGTCGCGATTATGGTCCACCAGATAGGCCATGGCCTCATCGAAGGTGGCGAAATACCCAAGTGCTTTCTGTTTGCCTTGGATAGTTTTCTTGACTACATACGGCCTCCGCCGGTTGCCCTGCAGCCGATAGACCGTGCCAAAACCATTCGGTAATTTCATGTAAATCATCTCCTTCATTTTAGAAGGATAACAGAAAATCGGAGGAGGTATTATGGATCTTTTAAAAGACTTTGCCCCATTGACGGGAGCTTTGGTCGTCATTTGGGGCGTTTTCCGCTATGTAATCCTAAACCCTTTAAACTCAGCCATTGAGTCATTAAGCGAGGCCATAAAAGAACTACGGAAGGAAATCAAAAACGGCGAGGAAAGACGGCACGAAATGGAGCTTAGAATTACAGAAATAGATGCAAGGGCGAAGTCGGCCCATCATCGGTTAGATAGCTTGGAAAGGGGTGATACCCGGTGAATGTTTTAATCAAAGAATTATGCAAAGCGGATTTTATTGTGGTTGTGGTGGTAAGTATTAGTCTTTTGATTTGCGTGTGTACTGGAGAAATCGACTTTGCAAAGCTGATATTAACGGGTTTGATGTCATTTATTGGTGGTCGTGGCACTTCGCACATCGAAAAAGGGAACCAAAATGGAAAGTAGAAAATGGCAGACCTTAGCCAGATGTACGCTAGATTTCATAGCGATTGCAAAAGAAAATGGCTTTTGTCTGGATATGCTCCATGAAATAAGAAGGCGGCTCTTTCACGAGTCGCCTTTTCCAATTCACCACAAGAAGGAGGATAAAAATGAGTGTAAAAATTGTCGAGACTAATTTGGATTTTACCAGCCTGTCAGAGCGCAGTATTACCAATATGGTTGTGCTGCATCATACAGGTGGTAATGATATCGACGCTACAGCTGAACAGATCCACGGCTGGCATCTTAATCAGGGCTGGTCCGGAATAGGGTATCACTATGTAATCAGAAAAGATGGCACTATTGAGCGTGGACGCCCGGAATGGGCCATCGGTTCTCATGCTTATGGGGAAAACAGTCATACTATTGGTATCCACATTTCCGGTGATTTTGACGCTGCAGTTCCTACCGAGAAGCAGATCGAGAACTGCGCTGAACTGGTTGCCGATATCTGCACCCGCTACGGTATTCCTATTGATACTGATCATATTGTAGGCCATGGTGAGCTTATGGCCACCAGCTGCCCTGGAGAAAACCTTCAGTCATTGCTCAATGATGGGACTATTACCGGCAAGGCAAACTGGTACGCCAATCCTGGTAAAGAGGAAATCGTGGAGCCGGAGCCACAGGGTGCAAGAAGCACCGAACGCTTCAATACTGTGTCCGCGTGTCCTGAGTGGGCTCAGCCTACTATCCGCAAGATGGTCGAGAAGGGACTGCTGACTGGCAAGGGATCAACTGATCAGGACGGCTTACCAGCTGACCTTGACCTTTCTTTGGATATGCTGCGCATTTTCGTTATCAATGACCGTGCAGGTCTTTATTAATAAGGAGGTAATCATTATGAGCAAATGGACAGAGATTCGTGACAGCATAGTAGAGACCCTGAAGGTAGAGGAGGTAACCGAGGAGCTGAAGACCAAGGTTACACAGTCTATCATTGACAATGTATTCCCGGCCATTGAGGAAGCAGTGGCCCACTTTGTTGCCAAGGTCCGTGAGCAGGCACCTGCAGAGACAGGCTGGTGCCGCATCCGTGATGGAATCGTGCTGCCGCTGGTTCTGGAAGGACTGGTATTTGTAGCCAAGACAGTGCTTGCCAAGTCACTCGCAGCCAAGGTATAAGAATAAGAACAGCCCTGAAGCATTACGCTTCAGGGCTTATTTTTTGTCTGCAAAATGTCTGCATTGAATAGATTTAAGGTCAAATTCAATAAGGGCCACTTTAAGCAATATCGTATGTAATTACTGGGTTTTATAGAACTTAAAAATAAACTTAAATTCAGAAAATCGTACCCCTAGAAACGATGATATTTATCTCCATGTTATAGACTCCTCGCGTGCTTGCAGTCTATGACTGTAAGTGATACAATAACTTAGCATGGCTAAGTGTGCCATAAAGTAAGAATAAACAGCTACAGTTATTATTAAAGCACAATAACAGGGTGGCTTACAACTATATTTTATAACCTATGAGGGTGTGAGCAAGATTAGTAATCAGGAAGTTTCTGAAAACAATAAAAATAACAAGGGCGAATCGCTGCTGAAGGGTACCTTGATTTTGACTGTTGCCGGTATAGTGGTGAAGGTTATTGGTTCCCTAAACTGGATTTTCGTTTCCCGAATTTTGGGCGGTGAAGGTATCGGACTTTATCAGATGGCCTTCCCAATTTATTTTTTCGCCCTAAGTGTATCTACGGCCGGTGTTCCGGTGGCCATTTCAATTATTACTGCTGAGCGGGTGGCTCTGAAGGATATTTTGGGGGCCAAGCGGGTATTTAAGGTGTCCATGTCATTGATGTTTGTGACGGGTATTGTATTTTCCTTGCTGACATATTTCGGCGCCCAGTGGCTCATTGATTTCCATTTTATTCGTGATGCCCGAGCCTATTGGTCAGTAGTGGCCCTGGCTCCTGCTATTTTCTTCGTAACCTTGCTGGCCAGCTCCCGTGGATATTTACAGGGTTGGCAGCGTATGACTCCAACGGCTGTTTCCCAGATTGTGGAGCAGATATTCCGCGTAGTTACTATGATAATGTTTGCCAGTCTGTTCCTGCCTTATGGTCTGGATTATGCAGCGGCTGGTGCCAGCTTGGGTGCCTTTGCCGGTGCTGTGACTGGACTTATCGTGCTGGTATATTTCCACTGGAAGCTGGAGAAGGATATTGTAAGTGAATTTGGCCATGAGCTAAAGCCACTTCCGGATACTGAGAAAACCTCCAATTGGGGCATTATCAAGCGTATTTTCGCCCTGTCCCTGCCAGTATCAGCCGCCAGCATTATGCTGCCAGTAGTATCCAATCTGGATCTGGCCATTGTGCCACAGCGTCTGGAGGTGGCAGGCTACAGTGTCAATGAAGCCACCGAGCTCTTCGGTTATCTCACTGGTATGGCGGTGCCATTGGTAAACTTGGCCACTATTATTACAGCGTCCTTGGCTGTCAGCCTTGTACCGGCCATTTCCAAGGCAAGGGCCCTCCAGGATGCCAAGCTGGTATTTAGTCAGACTGCATCTGGTATCCGTATTTCCAATGCGGTTTGTTTCCCGGCCTTTGTGGTGGTATTCGTTTTGGCTACCCCAATTGCTTCATTAATTTATAATGCACCAAATGCGGGACCTGCTATTATGGTTTCTGCTGTAAGCATTGTTTTGCTGGGGCTTCATCAGGTGTCAACTGCGGTGCTTCAGGGGTTGGGACATCCTTCTATTCCTATGGTTAATATGATTGTGGCGGCTGTGGCCAAGGTTATTCTTAACTGGACATTGGTTGCCAAGCCTTGGCTGGGAATTATGGGTGCGGCTTGGGCGACTGCTGCTGACATGGGCGTGGCGGCTGTTATTAATCTGTTCTTTATTTACAAATATATAGGCTATCGTATGGAAATACCCCAGCTTTTAAAGACCATTGTGGCCTCTGTGGTTATGGCGGGCTCTGTGTGGTATTTCTACGATTACACCCTGGCGGCCTGGGGCAGCAATGTGATTTCCACCTTTGGTGGCTGTCTGCTGGGCTGTGTGGTTTACTTGGCAGTATTGCTCCTTATCGGCGGTATGATGGAGGAGGATATGGCCCGTATTCCTATGATTGGCCGCTTTGGCATCAAGGCTATGCACAAGCTGGGGGTATATAAGGGCTGATCATTTTGAAAAAATTCTTTGAGCAGAAAGGCCGATTTTAAGATAATGAAAAAACTGGTTTTGGTATATAATCCGGTTTCCGGCAAGGCAGTTTTTAAGAAGCGCCTTGATGAAATCATATATAAGCTGCAGAGTCGTGGATGTATGGTGATTCCATACAGAACCACTCCTGAAAATGCAGATCTTGTGGAATTTATTAAGCTGGCGGCTCCCGATGGCATTATTGCTGCCGGCGGTGATGGCACTGTTCACGAGATTGTTAACCTCATAATGAGGGAAAAGCTTAACATTCCTATGGGCATTATCGGCACTGGTACCTCCAACGATTTTGCCACCTTCCTGCACCTTGACACAGATGAATATTTTGATCGTATTGCATCCGGGAAAACCATGAAAATAGACCTGGGTAAGGTGGGAGATACCTACTTTATTAATGTGGCCAGTGCGGGCATGGTTACTTCCATTGCCCATGAGGTGGATACCCGCCTGAAAAATGCCTTTGGCAAAATGGCCTATTATGTTCATGGGTTAAAGACACTACCCCAGTTCCGGGCCTTTGACCTTATCGTGCACACGGAAAAGGAAGAAATTCACGAGAAGGCCTTTCTCTTTTTGGTAGTTAATTCCAGCGTGGTGGCCAGCTTCAAAAAAGTGGCGGTTCAGGCCAGTGTTCAGGATGGTGTGCTGGACCTTATCATTATGAAGCAGTGCAATGTGGCGGATTTGATGATTGTTACCACAGAGCTTTTGGCGGGAAAGGACATTTCCCAGCGCAAGGAGGTTATTTATCGTCAGGCCTCTACCTTTAAGATAGAGTGCTCTGAGGACCTTACCAGTGATATTGATGGTGAGGTGGGGCCTAAGCTGCCTTTGAATATAGAAACTGTACCTAAGGCTCTGGATATTTTTTATTAAGTTTTAAGCATGGGGAGGAGAGTTATCCATGGGTGGATTTTTTGGTGTTGTGTCCCATAGGGATTGTGTGGTAGACCTTTTCTTTGGTCTGGATTATCATTCACATTTGGGAACAAAATGTGGTGGTATGGTAATTCATGATGATGTAAAGGGCTTCCAGCGTCAGATTCATTCCATTGATAAGACTCCTTTTAGAACCAAATTTGAAAAGGAGCTTTCCTCTTTTAACGGCAACAGCGGTATTGGCTGTATCAGTGACACGGATCCACAGCCGCTTTTGGTGCGCTCTCACATGGGCCTTTATGGTATAACCACTGTAGGTATTATTAATAATACGGATGCTATTTTGAAGCATTATTTCAAGGATAAGAATCATCAGTTTATGGCCATGAGCTCCGGCAAGATCAATTCCACTGAGTTGGTGGCAGCTCTTATTAATGAAAAGGACGATATCGTATCCGGTATTCTTCACGCCCAGGATATTATTAAAGGCTCCATAACCATATTGATTCTCACTGAGGAGGGTGAGATTATTGCTGCCCGTGACAAGGTGGGCCGTCTGCCGGTTATTTTGGGCAAGAATAATGATGGTTATTGTGTGTCCTTTGAGGATTTTGCTTTCCAGAAAATGGGCTATGACAAGTTCTACGAGCTGGGACCAAGGGAAATTGTCCGCATGAATTCCTGCGGTATTGGTACTATTTCTCCTGCTTCCAAGGATATGAAGGTTTGCGCCTTCCTGTGGACCTACTATGGTTATCCAACATCCTCCTACGAGGGCAAGAATGTTGAGGTTATGCGTGTAAACAACGGTAAGATTATGGCCCGTGAGGAGAGAAAGCGGGGCGATTTGCCAGAGCTTGATTATGTGGCTGGTGTTCCGGATTCCGGTATTCCCCATGCTATTGGTTATGCCAATGAAAGCGGCAATGAATTTGCCCGTCCGTTTATTAAGTATACTCCGACCTGGTCCCGTTCCTTTATGCCAACCACCCAGAAAATTCGCAATCAAGTGGCCAAGATGAAGCAGATCCCTGTTCCAGAGCTGATTAAGGGCAAGAAGCTGCTCTTTGTGGATGATTCCATTGTGCGGGGAACCCAGCTTCGTGAAACTGTAGATTTTCTCTACAAGAGCGGTGCCAAGGAGGTACACATGCGCAGTGCCTGCCCGCCAATTATGTATGGCTGTAAGTATCTGAACTTTTCCTCCAGCAAGGGGGAGCATGAACTGCTGGCCCGTCGGGTTATTCAGGACCTGGAGGGGGATGAGGGCGTTAAGCATATTGATGAATATGCGGATGCCAACACAGAACGGGGACAGTGTATGCTGAAGCGTATCTGTGAAATGTTCAAGTTTGATTCTCTGGGTTATCAGTCCCTGGAGGGCACCCTTGAAGCCATCGGTATTGACAAGGACAAGGTCTGCACCTATTGCTGGACCGGTAAGGAATAAAAAATAAAAGGGACTGCTTAGGCAGTCCCTTTAGTATAAAAAAATTAAATTACATATGGATTATGCTGTTGGAAGATCCTTTACCCAGCCCTTGAAGGCCTTGATGATGTTGCCGGCAGGCATAGCGGCCAGCTGCTCATCAGTGAGGTCGGCAGGGATAAGTGGAGCCAGAGTAGCGGCGGTAGCCATGAATTCTTCCATGGTCATGCCATCCAAAAGGCCCTTTACGATTTCATAAGCCTCCTGAGGGCTCTTTGCTTCGCTGAGCTTCTGGAGCATCTCAGGATTCTGCATAATTGCAGCACCAATCTGCATAAACTTTTCAGGTATCATTATTAATCACATTCCTTTTTATCATATTCCGTCGTATGTATTCGTTCACAACGGTACACATCCTTTCACATTATAACCCAACTGGTGAAAATATGCTATAGGCAAAATTTTTCTGATGGGCTTTTCCCCTGGAGCAAGATTATGAAAACAATTCTTTGGCTGGCATTTAATGCCAAATTTTCCCATACCTCCCTGACGGTTCGTTATCTTCGTCAGGCGGCGGCCAAACTAAATATAGAGTCGGAGATTTTGGAACTGACCATTAATAACTATGTGCCGGACATTCTCAGCGAAATATATGAGCATAAGCCGGATATTATTGGTGTTTCCTGCTATATATGGAATATTGAACTGATAAAACATACTCTCCCACTGGTGAGGAAGGTTTTGCCGAATACCCTTATAATTTGCGGTGGGCCGGAGGTTTCCTATGAAGTGACTGATTTTATGAGGGCCAATCCTGCCGTGGATTTTGTGGTTCGTGGTGAGGGTGAGGAAGCTATTATGGAGCTTCTGGACCTTATCATCAATCGTGGGGCAATTAATAATGAAAGAAAGCTCACAGTTAAGCCAACAAATCCGGGAATTGCCTGGCGGGAAGGGAAAAATGAGGCTAATTCTATAGAATTGATTCACGAAGGACAGGCTGTAACGGTTATGGATAGGCTTGCCCCGTCTAATTTGGAGCTGCCTTTCCCGTATATTGACGAGGAAATGGAGGAGATTAAGGAGAAGATTCTTTACTACGAAACCTCCCGGGGCTGTCCTTTTTCCTGTGCCTATTGTCTTTCCTGTGCCACTGCCGGGGTCCGCTATCGTCCTCTGGAGGAAGTGTTTAAGGAGCTGAGCTTCTTTGTGGGGCATGATGTGCGGCAGGTAAAATTCGTGGATCGTACATTTAATGCCAAGAAGGCCCATTTTCTGCCAATTATCCAGTTTATCAGAGACTTACCGCCAGCTTGCCGCACCAATTTCCATTTTGAGGTGGCAGTGGATTATCTTGATGAGGAAACCATAGAGGTACTGCAGGCCATGCCAAAGGGCAGGGTTCAGCTGGAAATCGGGGTTCAGACCACCAATAAAGAGGTTTTAAAGCGAATTTCCCGGGTAAATCACTGGGAGGATATTTGCCGAAATATCAAGGCTCTGCAGAAAAACCATAATATGCATATTCACACGGATTTGATTATCGGCCTGCCCGGGGAGGATTTGGCTTCCTTTGGCCAGTCCTTTAACGATTTGTACAGCCTTCATACGGATATGCTGCAGCTGGGCTTTTTGAAGTTCTTAAAGGGCTCTGCCATGATGGATCTGGTGGAGAAGTACCATTATCAATATATGGATATTGGCCCCTATGAGGTATTGTCCAATGATGTGATGAACTATGGGGAGATTCGCTGGCTCCATATTTTTGAGCAGGTTTTCGAGCTTTACCATAACGCGGGACGCTGTCTGAAATCTACAGAATATATGATAGAAAATTTCTATGGTGGTAACGCCTTTGAGTTTTATTCCCGGTTTACTGATTATTGGGAAAAGCTGGGGAACCACAGGCGGGCCATCAGTGCCAAGAGCCTTTATGGCTATTTGTGGGATTTCTTTAAAATGGTTTTAAATGCCGATGTGGACAATGGTCCAAGGGATGGTGCAATGGATAGGTCGGCAGAGAATTACCGCCTCATTATGGATAATTTGATGCGTTTTGATGCCCTTACTGCTGACAGCGGTCAGAACAGGCCTGACTTCCTTAATTGGAACAAGGAAAAGTATCAGGAGCAGACCGCGGCCTTTTGGCGGGATAAATTGCCGGCAGGACAGGGGGCATCTGATGTTATTGATGGATTTAAGTTCACCAACTGGCGGGAGTTGAATAAAAAATATCATATCGAGATCTTTGACGCCCCACAGCCTAAGACTCTGCTGTTTATATATGAGAACCGGATATTTGATAGAGTGGTGGAAGTGGATATAAAGATAAAATGAGAAAAGGAGCAACTCTTCTATGAGAGCTGCTCCTTCTTTATTTGAATTATTATAATTTAAATTGACCGATAGCGTTCTGCATTTCTGTAGCCATATTGGCCAAAGCCTGAGAAGCTGCGGCTATTTCCTCACTGGAAGCAGACTGCTCCTCGGCAGCGGCAGAGATAGTCTGGGTGTGGTTGCTGGTCACGCGGCTCACATCATCAATATTATCTACAGCCGTTACAATATTTTTGGCTTCGTCGGCAACGGTATTGGCAGATTTGCTTATGGAGTGCATCTTCTGCTCGATGCTGGTTACCATTTCCATAATCTTGCTGAACTGTACGCCAACACTCTGTACAGCCTCAGCACCCTGCTGAACCTCTAATGTACCCTTCTGCATTGCATTAACGGCGGCATTTGTATCAGCCTGTACAGAGCCAATGCGATTCTTGATTTCTTCTGCAGCCACAGAAGACTGTTCAGCCAGCTTTCTGACCTCCTCTGCTACAACCGAGAAGCCACGGCCAGCGTCACCGGCACGGGCAGCCTCAATAGCGGCATTAAGAGCCAAGAGATTGGTCTGGTCTGCAATATTGGCAATGGTTTCTACAATCTGGCCAATCTGCTGGGAATTATCTCCCAGCTTCTGGACAACGCCTTCCAGCTGACGAACCACCTGTTCAATGCCCTGCATACGTTCAGTAGCGGTCTTCATAAGGGCTTCACCCTGACGGGCTGCATCGGCAGTTTCAACTGTGTCTGCGGCAACCTCCTGTGCTTCAGCGGTCATATTCTCAATATCGGTGGACACCCTATCCACGTTATTTCTGGTGCCATCCACGTGCTGCAGCTGCTTTTCCATGCCCTCAGCTACCTCTGTAACAGTTTCAGCCACATTGGTAGCAGCCTGAGCTGCCTGATGAGCATTGGCAGTGAGTTCCTCGGAAGAAGCTGAAACCTGCTCGCTGGTAGAAGCCATATTGGTTATGAGCTTTCGCAGATTAGTACTCATAGTATTAAATGAACCAGTCAAAGCACCGATTTCATCATTGGATTCCACTGGCAGTGTTTTGAGGGTAAGATTACCGTTAGCCAGCTGTGTAGCATGCTCTTCCAGCATAGAAACAGGCTTTGTAATGCGTCCTGCAAAATTCAGGCAGACAAAAGCTGTCAGTGCCAGACCTATAACAGTAAGCAGTGTAAACATGGTTTTTAAATTACTCAGTGCTGCAAATACAAATGAGCTAGGCACCGAAATGCCCATAATCCAGCCTGTAGATGGTACTGTCTGGTATGCAAATACCTGGTCTTCGCCGTTAATGTTAGCTTCGAAATAGCCTTCACCGTTTTTCACCATTTCATCAAAATGACTGCCCAGCCCATCAATTTCTGTGAAATTAGTCATCTGTTCACCGGCACCGGAGGTAGCAAGGATATTTCCGCTTTTCTCCATGACAATACCAGCACCTTCACCGTGGTACTTCATCTTGTTAACCTGCTCGGTAATGGCATCCAGGGCGATATCTACGCAAGTAGCACCGATAAACTTGCCATCAGCTTTTACAGGGGCAGCCACTGATACTACCAGCTTCCCCGTGCTGGCAGCTACATAGGCATCGGTGAAAAGCACCTTGTCCTGTGCCTTGGCTTGTTTATACCATGGGCGCTGGCGAGGATCACGCTTTCCAGTCTTATCACCAGTGTAAAAGCCCATCCACCAGCCGTCTTCTGTACCTCCAGTCATTTCCAGAATTTCCTTATCAGAAATTGTGGTACCCAGAGTGGACTTGTTATGCATAATATCATAATTACCGTTAAGACTGGTCATGTAGTTGGTTGTTGCTACGCCAAAAGCCTTTTTCTCCCGTAGCCAGCCATCCAGCTCCATAACCTCTCGGGAAATAGTCGCCCGAAGTTCACTGTCCACACTCTGATTCAGTTCACGGCTGGCCACGATGTAACCTGTAATGGCCACTACCGCCATTAACAGTCCCATAACACCTGACAAAGCTATGAACTTTTGTCTTAAACCCATATTTCCTCCACCTTTCTACGGATGGTATATCCATCCAACAAAACACAACATTAAATATTCTACATAAAAATTAATAATTTTGCAAATATTAATAAAGTTAATTAATATTATTTACCATACATATGTAAAAAACTTTTTAATATCAGTTTTTTAAAATCAAGTGGAGATAAGGTGTGCTCACAAACTACCTATAAATATAGTCACGACATTTATAGAGGCTGCTGAAGAAAATTCAGCACCTCTTTTTTGTCATTCAGGAGTCAATTTGCACCAATGGGTGGAATTTTATCGTTTATACTATGCCAGAACATTATACTAACCATAAGGAAAGTGCACTTATTTACGAAATGAGCAATGAAATTATATTTAGGAGGTGTGTAGTATGGAATTATCGCATGAAATGGGTAAAATGGAAATTCATCCGGTATCGTTATCCTCTTTGGCAAAAAAATATGGCCTGTTGCTGGGCTTTTTGGCAATGGCCGCTATCTTTATGATGCCAACCCCGGCGGACCTTACCACAGCCGGGCATCGTATGTTGGGTATATTGGTGTTTGCGGTTATTATCTGGATTACAGAAACGGTGTCGTATCCAGTCAGTGCCACTATTATCGCCACTTTAATGATCCTGTGTCTGGGCCTATCCCCGAATCCACAGGACCCCACAACTCTTATGGGTACATCCAGTGCAATTAAAACAGCTTTTACGGGAATAAGCGCCAGCGGAACGGTTCTGGTAGGTGCGGCCCTGTTTTTGGCAGCTGGTATGATGCACACTGGACTTGATAAGCGGATAGCCCTGTTTGTTCTGTCCAAGGTGGGTGCAAAAACTAACAGAATTTTGGCAGGCATGATTTTTGTAGGCTTTGTACTGGCCTTCTTTGTTCCAAGTACCACAGCAAGAGTAGGTTGTATTGTTCCAATCGTTCTCGGTATTATCGCCGCCTTTAAGATGGAGCGGAACAGCCGCTTTGCCGCCCTTTTGATGATTGCCACAGTGCATGCTGCCAGTATCTGGAATATTGGTATCAAGACAGCAGCGGCCCAGAACATGGTAGCCCTTGGTTTTATCGACAAGCAGCTGGGAGCCAACATTACCTGGACTGAGTGGTTTATTGCAGCAGCCCCTTATGCCGCTATTATGTCAGTAGTTCTGTATTTCCTATGCTGGAAGATTTTGCCACCGGAGATGAACGAGGTGGCTGGCGGGGATGCCACAGTTAAGGAAGCACGGAAGGAATTGGGGCCAATGAAGACCTCTGAGAAGAAGCTGATGCTGATTTCCATCGGCTTGCTGTTCCTCTGGGTAACAGAAAAAATCCTTCATCCGTTGGATACTACCACATCTACAGTAATCGCCATTACATTAATGTTTATGCCGGGAATCGGTATCATGACCTGGAAGGAAGCTCAGTCCCGTATTTCCTGGGGTACCTTGGTACTGTTCGGTATTGGTATCAGCATGGGTTCCGCCCTGCTGTCAACCCAGGCAGCCTCCTGGTTGGCTAATCAGCTCTCCATGGGCTTTGGTCTGGCCGGTATGAGTGTATTTATGGTATTTGCCATTTTGGCTCTGTTCCTTATCGTTGTGCATATAGGCTTTGCCAGCGCCACAGCTGTAGCCTCATCTATGATTCCGATAATGATCGCAGTGCTGCAGGGCTTGGACAATCCTCTGCTGAATATTGTGGGCATTACCATGGTATTGCAGTTCGTAGTAAGCTTCGGCTTTATTTTGCCGGTTAATTCCCCACAGGGTATTCTGGCCTTTGCAACTGAAACATTTACCGCCAAGGATTGCATCAAGGTAGGTTTGCCAATTACCATTATCGGTTACCTGCTGTTGTTGCTGTTCTCACAGACTTATTGGAAGTTCTTGGGTATTTTCTGACATATGCAGTGGCAGAATATTTGAAAGCATAATATAGGTTATCTTTTACAAGGGAGGAAGCGATGCTTTCTCCCTTTAGTTAATTGAATTGTACTGTTGTAAATGATAGAATTAAAGGGAGTGCAAAGGCAATTTTTTTGTACATGAAAGGGTGAGGATAGATGCTACGGGCAGTGATAGTTGATGACGAGCAGCCTATTTGTGATGATATTGAGTATTTGTTGGAGGCCCATCCCGATATATCTGTGGTGGCCAAATTCCAGCAAAGTCAGCAGGCCCTGGCCTATCTTCAGCAAAATCCCTGTGATCTTTTGTTTTTGGATATTAAAATGCCGGGCATGAGCGGCTTGGAATTTGCCGAATGTTTGGGTACGCTGAAAATAAATCCTATGATTATTTTTGTTACGGCATATGAGGAATATGCTCTGCCAGCCTTTGAAACCTCTGCGGTGGCCTATCTTACCAAGCCACTGGGGCAGGCAAGGCTTACCAAGGCCCTTAAAAAGGTGCGGTCTCTATTTGCTGCAACTGAAATGCATCATTATCATCCCATAAGCGTGCAAAAGGGTGAGGCCTTGATTCCTGTTCAGCAGCGGGATATTTTGCTGGCCTATGTTAAGGAAAAGCTGGTTTTTCTGCGCACTAAGGAAGGGGATTTTCAGCTGTCCATGACATTGGCGGAATTGGAGGAGCTGCTGGATCCGGAGCTTTTTTTACGGGTACATCGTCAATATATAGTGAACACTGAGGCCATAGCCAAGGTAATTCCATGGTTCCATGGCTCTTATGTTTTGAATTTGAAGGATGGGGCTGGTACGGAAATACCAGTCAGCCGCAAGCATATACCAGAGGTACGACAGGTCTTGGGCATTAAGTAATATTGAAATGTCCAGGGGATTGGAAGTGATATAATGGAGTTATTGTTTGATTTGCTGGGAGATGTGTGCATTTCCACGGTAGTAGCCTATTTGCTTGGACGCAACCGCAAGGCCATGACCATGGCCATGGAGCCAGTAACATGGAAGTCCTGGGCGGTATTCACAGCAGTATTTTCTCTGTTATCAATTATTTCATCATATTACGGTACCCGTCTGGAGGGAGCTTTGGCCAGTACCCGCATAGTGGGAACCCTTATGGGAGGCATTATCGGCGGCCCCTGGGTAGGAGCCAGTGTGGGGCTTATTGGAGCCCTGCATCGTTACAGCTTGGGAGGCTTTACGGCATCATCCTGTGCGGTGGCTACCTTTATGGTGGGGATTTTGGCTGGCCTGCTACGTCAAAAGGTGGGCTTTCATCGGCTGGATTGGCGTATGGCGGCGGGGATGGCTTTGATGGCAGAGCTTATTCAAAAGGGACTGACCTTGGCCTTTGCCAAGCCCTTTGAGGCTGCCCTGGCCTTTGAGAAAACCGCAGCAATTCCTACTACTATGGTTACAATAGTGGGAACCACCCTGTTTGTAATGATTTTAAAGGATATGCAGCTCCAATCGGAATTGAGTGGAGCACGGTCGGCTCATTTGGCCTTGTCAATAGCCGGGCAGACCTTGAAATGGCTACGGTCAGGACTGTCCAATGACAGTGCCCAAAAGGTGGTGGAGCTAATTTACCGCTTAACTAAGGTGGATGCTGTTTCCATAACAGATGATAAGAAAATTTTGGCCTTTATCGGTGTAGGTAGTGACCATCATTTGCCGGGAGGCGACATTTTATCACCAGCCACCACGGAGGCTCTTACCACAGGGGAAATCGTGGTGTTTCAGGATGGGGCCCAATGTCCGGAGCCACATTGCCCCCTAGTTTGTGGTGTGGTGGCACCATTGATGCCCAAGGACAAGACTGTGGGTACCTTAAAGCTGTATCGGAGCCACAAAAACAGCCTGTCAGTTTCTGAGGTGCAGCTGGTAAAGGATTTGGCCCAGCTCCTGTCCCGTCAGTTAGCTATTCATGAGCTGGATCAGCAGAAGACCTTGGCTGAACGGGCGGAATTAAAGGCCTTGCGGGCCCAGATTAATCCTCATTTTTTGTTTAACACCTTATCCAATATTATGTCCTTTTGCCGCACTGCCCCGGATACTGCCCGGATGCTGCTGGAGGAGCTGTCAGAAATGCTACATTTCAGCTTTGCCAAGCATGAGGACAAGGTGACGGTGGAGGAGGAATTCTCCAGTGTGGCCGCTTATATTGAGATCTTAAAGGTCCGTTTTGGCTCACGCTTATCAGTGAAGCTGGATGTGGATCCGGCCATAGAATCGTGTTTGTTGCCAACCTTTTCCCTACAGCCTATAGTGGAAAATGCCTTGCTTCATGGGCTGTTTTCCAAGCCGTCAGACTGTCAGCTGGATATCAGTATTAAGCCAGAGGCTGATAAGCTGGTGGTGCGGGTGGCTGATAATGGCATCGGCATGACAGAGGAGGAGCGGCAAAAGCTGATGGAGGATAAGACAGGGGGCATCGGATTATCCAATGTGCGTCATCGTATTGAAAGCCTGTATTCCGGCCGGGGCTGCTTGGAGCTTCATTCCCAAAAGGGTGAAGGCACCGAGGTTATCTATAAAATTCCATTGGAGAGAAAATAATTTATGACTGACTCAGTATACAATACATTTTCCGAATACTTGATAAATCGCTATGGGGAAAAGACATATAAACTGCCCATTGCTTTGAATCCCGTGTATAGGGATGAAAATGGCACCACCAGCGTTTTGACTTGCCCCAACAGGGACGGAACATGCGGGATTGAGGGCTGTACATTTTGCGGGGAAATTGGCACCGGCTATGAAAATCTCCCGGCGGAAATGAGTATTACGGAGCAGATAGCGGCAAATAAGGCCCATATTGTACCAAAGTACAAGGCCACAAAGTTTATTCCCTATCTTCAGAATTTCACCAATACCTATATGCCCATTGAGACCTTTAGGGCCTTTCTGGAGGAGGCGGCCAGTGCTGAAGGAGTAGTGGCGGTTTATATTGCCACCAGGCCGGATTGCGTGCGTGATGATTATTTAAATATAATGAAGGAAACGGCCCAAAAGTATAATATTGATATTTGTGTGGAGCTGGGGCTTCAGACAGTTAATTATCATACTTTGGACAAAATAAATCGTGGTCATAGTCTGGCGGAATTTATTGACGCTATTTTAAGGGTAAAAAAATATGGGCTGCAGACCTGCGCCCATTTAATACTAAATCTGCCCTGGGATACGGACAGGGATGCCATTGAGGCGGCCCATATAATGTCTGCTCTCCAGCTGGATCAGGTAAAGCTCCATGCCCTTTACATTGTTAAGGGCACTGTAATGGCGGAGCAGTATGAAAAGGGGGAGCTGGAGCTTATTGGCAGGGACGAATACCAAAAGCGGGTGATTCTCTTTTTGCGTCATCTGTCCCCTAATATTGTATTACAGCGTGTAATAGGCCGTGCCCCGGCAGAAAATACCCTCTTTAGCAACTGGTCCACGGGCTGGTTCAAAATCCGTGACGGGATTATCCGCCAGATGGAGGAACAGGGCTTTAAGCAGGGTGATTGCTGTGATTACCTGAACGGCGCGGCATTGAGGAAATTTTAAGGGGTAGATATTTTTATTGGCAGACATATTTATTGTCAATGTGTTGATAGGAGGGGTATCTGTGTCCGATGAAGTCGTAAAGTATGAAAAGAGTGAAGGGGTGGCACTTTTAACCTTAAATCGCCCGAAAAGTCTCAACTCCATGAGTTTGGAGCTGATTAATGGGTGGCTGGCGAAACTGCATTTTGCTGAGCATGACCCTGATGTGCGGGTGGTGGTAATTACAGGTGAGGGCCGTGGCTTCTGCGCTGGCGGTGATTTGCCCTCTCTTGATAACCTAAAGACCGCTGAGGAAAGACGGAATTTCGTAGCCCAGGCGGGTATGGTGGTGAAACTCATCAGCAGTATGTCAAAGCCAGTTATTGCCATGGTGAACGGTGTAGCTGCAGGAGCGGGCTTTAATATAGCTATTGCCTGTGATCTGTGTTATGCAGCCCAGGGAGTTAAATTTATTCAGAGCTTTGCCAACATAGGATTGGCACCGGATTGCGGTGGATACTATTTCCTGGCCAAAACTGTGGGACTGGCCAAGGCAAAGGAATTGATGTTCACGGCCCGCCCGTTGCTGGCTGATGAAGCCCGTTCACTGGGTTTGGTAAATGATGTATTTCCTCCAGAGGAATTGCGGGAGAAAACCATGGCTGTAGCCAAGCAGATAGCCGGGGCGGCCCCATTGGCCCTGGCCATGATGAAGAAGGAAATAAACAACTATGGAGCAACCCTGGACGAAACCCTGACCTACGAAGCCATGGCTATGGCCATGCTGCTGGGCACAGATGATTTCCAGGAGGGCATAAAAGCCTTTTCAGAAAAACGAGCCCCGGTGTTTAAGGGGAAATAAAAGAATATTTTCATTTTGAAATGGAAAATATTTTATAAATGCGTTATAATGAGCATAAGAAAAGAGGCAGTTGATGTTTGCACCATCAGCTCCCTCCGTTAGGGTGGACAGGAACCGGTTGTGTGCCGGTTCCTTTTTCATTTACAGAAGATTAACTTCTGATAAAATTCAGAAATGATACTACAAGGTTTAATAGGGCTACCAACAAGGATAGCTTTTCGTATTTGCTCACAGCATCACCTCCCCATGTAAAATGGGAAGAAACCGATGACATCAATGCCCCTCGCACCAATTATACCAAATGTTAGTTCTAAATTCAATTTTAACATATAATGGTTACATCTTGAAACCAATTTTTATGTTTAAAGCTCTGTTCCTTCATGAATTTCCGTAATTATATTGTTATCATCAACCACAAAAGACATTTCTACCGCAGAGTTAGGAGCATTGAAGCAATAATACATCTTTCCATTTATTTTTACATCCTCCCCGGAGCCAAATTTTTGGATGACTTCTTCATAGGAGCTGCCCACCCGAATTCCGCTTGGGGTAGAAAGGGAGTTGTCTTTTAGTACAAATCCTGCAACCAACATTTCATTTTCAGGAAGATTCTCGTTTGCAAAACAGCGGCCGGTAATAGAGAAAGACTCAGAATACTTGTAGGTCACAAGATGAAGCCACTGGGTTGAAAAATCAGACTTTTCAATAGGTTCGCCGTAAATATCCTTTACATAGCCCATGGTACATCCTGCACCTACCCCGCCAACATACATTTCCTCTCGGGGCATATTATGTGCAAAAGCCACTGATGACATCAACAAACTAAAAAAGACAACAAGTGCTATAAGTTTTGATTTACAAGTCATATACATTACATCTCCTTTAAATGTAGATATGTTCCTTCAATAATTCCCGATGCATCTTTTATATATGAATTTGGAAATCTTACATGCCAGTATTCCAAAGACAATTCCCAAAATCATCCCAGTCAGTACATCAGATGGATAATGAACAAACAGATATATTCTGGAAAAAGCCATTATAAGAGCCGTTGAAAATGCGGCGATAATCCAGCCCTTTATCTTTGTACTGGCAATAGCCGTTGCTGCCACAAAAGAGCTGAAGGAATGGCCTGAGGGAAAAGAATAGTCGGTTGCAGGTGGAGTAACAGGCAAAACGGATATTCCCGCAAAATCTATACATGGCCTTGCCCGCATAACAAGGTGTTTTAAAAAGATATTCCCCACCAAAAGAGTAAATAACAGTCCAATCAGGACAGCTATACCCGTTTGGCGGTATGTTTTTGTGCAGCAGAGGACAATACCCAATATAATCCATATTGCACCATATTCTCCTATAAAGGATATTCCCTGCATAAAAGGGGTCAGCAGAGGATTTACAATATTGTCCTGAACAGCGAAAATAAGGTTTTTATCAATGCTGAAAAGCCAGTCCATAAATAGCTCCTGTTATTTTATATATTTTTCAAATCTGAACATACCATCTGGGAATTGCTCATCTGGCGGCAAATCTTTTTCCTCAGGGTCATTGGGGTTAGGGTGGTGCGTATTGAAAAATTCCACAATATGGAATCCGCAACGGTTTACATAAAAATGGATATTTCTTTTCTCAAAATATGGGGTGATGGTTTCCCAGACTTTAACTTGTGGATACATCCTTTCAACCTCGCACCATGCAGCATAACCAATACCTTTGCTGTGTTCATGGGGGGAAATAAAGAGAATTTCCAGATCGCCTCTGGTTCCATCCACATTTAGGATAAGACCGCCCACCTTTTTGTTGTTCAGGATAATTCTGTAAGCAAGGCCCCCATCAATGGATTTTTCAATGGTGCTTCTGGAAATAATTTCTCCTTCTTCCTCGAAATGATTATCCCTTATACCAAATTCTTCCATGGCCCCATAGCGGAAGGCTTCCTGATTATCCAGTATGAATTGTTCCCGATCACTGGCTTCCAGTGGTATTAATTGTATATTTAATGACATTCTATTACTTTCATTTCATTTCAACAGCTGCAGTGGATCTAAATCCATTTTTCTTACCAATAAAAATGGTCGGGATGACAGGATTCGAACCTGCGACACCTTCGTCCCGAACGAAGTGCGCTACCAAACTGCGCTACATCCCGACAAAATATAAAGTACCGCTAATTATGATATAGCATTTATTGAATAAGTGTCAATATATCACCATGGCGTTGGTAAGAATTGTCACATAATGATATAATTTTTGCCAGGGATTACAAATCAACTTGTAATTGAATGAAACTTATTGGATGGTACACCGTGAAAATAATTGTAACAAAAGACAGATCAAAGGAACTGATAGAGCAGCTTACCGCCGTTTGGGAGAAATCTGTCAGGGCTTCCCATTTATTTTTGACAGAAGCTGAAATTATCGAAATAAAGAAATTTATTCCTGAGGCACTAAAGGCTGTTCCTACTTTGGTTATTGCCCTAAATGACAAGGAAATGCCCGTGGGCTTTATGGGAACCTCCACGGAGACCTTGGAAATGCTGTTCCTGGTGCCGGATGAGTGGGGGAAAGGCCGTGGAAAGAGGATGATCCAGTATTGCATAAAGGAGCTCTCTGTCAGAGAAGTAACTGTAAACGAGGAAAATCCCCAGACCTGTGGCTTTTATGAGAAAATGGGCTTCGTATCCTACAAGCGCTCAGATTATGACGAGCAGGGCAGACCACACCCTATAATTTATATGAAGTTAAATAGCCGCCTAAGATTTAGCACTTAGCTCTTTAATCAGGTGCTGTATAAATTCCTGGCATTTGCCACAGGAGGTGCCAAACCGCAGCTTCTCCTGAAGGTCCTTATAGCTTGTGCAGCCGTCTTTTATAGCATCCTCAATCATGCCATAGGTCACATTTTTACAATGACAGGCTTCCTTGTTTCTGTTCATGGGGGTACACCTCGCTTATAATAATTTAAAAAAGAATACTTTAAAAAAAGAAAGACCTCGAAATCTTCATAGTAAAAGGTTTCGAGGTTTTCATTTTATTTACTGTATTAATCCCTGTACGATAATTACAAAGAGCATAATTGGCAGTATCCACTGGAAATAGCCCTTTACCCAGGTAGGGAACTTCATGCCGTCGCCGGTGTTTACTTCCTCAAAGAAGTTCTTGAAGCCCCAGCCATACTTGGTAACGCAGAACAGCAGGAAGATAAGGGAACCGATTGGCAGAATCAGATTACTTACCAGGAAGTCCTCTGTATCCAGCACACCACGGTTGCCGATAATGGTTACGCTTTCCCATACATTGAAGCCCAATGCACAAGGGATACTCAAAAGGCCTACCATAAAGCCGTTGATAATAGCGGCCTTCTTACGGGTCCATTTAAAGGTATCCATACAGAAGGAAATAATATTTTCGCAAACTGCCAGTACAGTGGAGAAGCTGGCAAAGGTCATAAAGAGGAAGAACAGGGCTCCCCAGATAAGACCACCAGTCATATCCATAAATACATTAGGCAGGGTAACAAACAACAGAGAAGGCCCGGCATCTGGTCTAAGACCGTATGCAAAGCATGCAGGGAAGATAATCATACCCGCCATAATAGCTACTATGGTATCCAAAGCTGCAATTCGAACGGATTCACCAGGCAGAGAATGATGTTTGTCAATGTAGCTGCCGAAGATTTCCATGGAACCCATACCAACACTGAGGGTGAAGAATGCCTGATTCATGGCAGCAGAGATAACGGTCCACCAGCCATGCTGATGAACACCATCAAGGCTTGGCAGAAGCAGAAAGGAAAGACCCTCCATACCACCTGGCAGCACCATACTGTGAAGGCCCAGTACGATGATCAGTATCAGCAGGGCACCCATCATAATCTTGGTTACCTTTTCCAGACCGCCTTGAATACCGGCACTTAAGATAATAAAGCAGAGGATAACCTCAAGGAGCATCCAAAAAACCAGCTCCACAGGATCCGCCAGCATATTGCCGAATACGCTGCCAATCTGCTCAGTGCTCATACCCGGCACAAATACGCCGCGAATGAACTTAAAGAAGTAGTCCAGCATCCAGCCAGAAACTACGGTATAAAACATCATCAGGATATAGTTACCAACGATACTGGTAAGACCGTGAATATGCCATTTAGTACCCTCGGGCTCCAGCTTTTTAAAGCCAAGGTATGCAGACTTCTGACTTGCACGTCCTACTGACAGCTCCATGGCCAGTACAGGCACACCCATGATCAACAAGAATAATAAGTAGATAAGTACAAACAATCCGCCGCCGTACTCACCGCAGATGTATGGAAAACGCCATACATTACCAATGCCGATAGCGCAGCCCGCACTTACCAGCAGGAATCCCAGTCGAGACTGGAAGGATTCTCTCTCCATTAGTCAAAGACCCCCTACAAAAATTCAATCACACTTGAATATTTTAACACATAGGTATACAAGTTTACAAATACAATTTTTGCAGGAAAAAGGGGCCCCTGTGTCGAAGATATAGTATATTAAGGAAGATAGGCGAAGAATAGAGAAAGGCAACCCGGACACACAGAATTGAGGGATTATTATGGTTGCTAAAACAAAGACGGTAAATACCAAGAATGTTAAAAAAGTTTCTTTAAAGGAGCTTTTGTCAGATGACACCTTGGGGAAGCAAGAGCTGGTGGCTAAGATGCTTTCCAGTATTTTCGTGCACAACAAGGTGGATGCCGAGCTTCAGCAAGTCTTTCGAGCCAGTCTAAAGGATGTTATTCGTTCCGTGGCGGAGGATTGTTTCTCTGTGGGATACAACACCGGTTATGCCAGGGGACTAAAGGATGGCAATGTTATCGGCCGCAAAGAGTTTAAGGCAGAAGAAGAGAAAGCTATGGCAGAATTCCAAAACAAACTGGAGGAGGAACTGGTTAAGGAAATCCTCATGAATGCAAAACCAGAGGGAATGCTGCAATGATTAAGGTGATTGAAATGATGAAACGCCTGATTGTTATATGTATGTTTCTGCTAGTGAGCCTTTTTGCCGGCTGTGGTCCTCAGCCAGTAGAAGTTTCTCCGACAGATATGGACAGTGGCGCACCTTTAACCGGCAAGGTGGTAAAGGTGGGTTACTTTAGTGATGGCAATTTTATGGGTGGTGCATCACAGGATGCAGTAAAATCAGGCTATGGCTATGAATACCTTCAGGCAGTGTCTAATTACACGGGATGGCGCTATGAGTATGTTTATGGTAGCTGGTCAGAACTGTATAAAAAGCTACTGTCCGGTGAGATAGATCTGATGACGGATGTTTCCTACACCCCGGAACGGGCAGGATTAATCAATTATCCTAAAGATGGTATGGGGCGTGAAATCTATTATATTGCTGTAAAAACAGACAATAATCAAATAGATAGTATGGATTTAAGCACTTTTAATGGAAAGAAAATCGGTGTGGAGGAAAAATCTGTTCAGATAAAGTATCTGGAGAATTGGATTGAAAAAAATAATATTGACTGTGAAATTGTCCCTATGGGCAGCGGAACTGACAACAAAATCAAGGCTTTGATGGAGGGCAAGATAGATGCTCTTGTCAGAACACATTTCCGGGGAAAAGTAGATGGAATATCAAATATTGTATTGCTGGGTGATTCCGATTATTATCTTGTCACTGCCCCAAAACGCACTGACCTATTGGAGGAGCTTAATCTTGCTCAACCTAAAATTATGGCGTCTCATCCTTACTTCTGGAATGATATGGAATATAAACATTTCAAGGATGCCATGGTGGATTCAAGACTTTCTCCTGACGACAGGGAATGGCTAAATAACAAGAAGTACTTACGTATTGGATATTTTAGTGGACATTTGCCATTATGTGCTAAAGGCACCAACGGTGATGCTCCGCAGGGTGTTATTACCACCGTAATGAATGACATTTGCAAGAATATTGAAGTGGATCCTTCCATCATTACTTATGTACCCTTTGATGACAGTGATAGTCTCAAAAATGCTGTGATTTGGGGAGATGTGGATGCTGCCTTCGGCTTCTATAAAGATTTGTGGTGGGCAGAAAAGGTGGGCTTGTCCCAGACCAATGACATTTTTACCATTGGCCTTAGATTAGTGATACGGGAGGATTTTGATGTCAATGATGTTAAACGGATAGCTATTGCCAAGAATAAACCAAGTCCAACCTCCATTATGTTGGCGGGTATTTTTAATGGAGACTACGAATATGTATATTATGAATCTGAAGACGACTGTTATGAAGCGGTAAAAAGAGGAAAAGTAGATGCTACTATATCCAATGAATATTTGGCCAGAAAATTTCTTCAGAAGAATAATGCTTACAGAGGTCTAAAAGAGGTGGATACCTTTTCCGATGCAGGGGTATGCTTGTCTGTAAATCGGAATAATAGCCACTTGCTGTCAATTTTTGAGCGGGGCATTGTCAACCTTGATCAGCAGAAAATAGACAAAGAAATTTCAGCCAATGTTTTCTCTCTTGTTCGTTCCAATTTGCATGATTTATTGCTGGATTATTGGTGGATTTTGGTTATTCTTGGGGTTGTATTCCTGCTGATTCTGGTTAATATGTATATTTTGAACAGAAGCCGCCAGCGCATCTCCAAGGTTAATCAGGTGTTAAGAGAGCAGACGAATCAGTTGAAGTTGGCCAATGATGAGCTGATAATGGCAAATGAACATCAGGTGTATGCCAATGAGGAGCTGTTGGCAAGAAATGATGAGGTAAAGGAGCTGTTGGATAAACAACATAATGCCATTACAATTATTGAAAATAACCATGAGGCATTAAAATCCGCCAACTGGATAATTGAATTTGACCCAGTGGGTAATGTGGATAATGTGAACTGGAGTGATGGCTTGCGCCACATCTTAGGATATACGGATACTAATGATTTTCCTGATACTTTGGAAGCAGTGGTTGGTCTCATTCATCCAGAAGACCGTCTGAAGGGTGGTAAATATATATGGGAAATTTTGCATGTTGATGATGAAAATATTAATATTGTTGACCATGAAATACGGATAAAGACAACTGACAGGGATTATGTATGGTTCCGGGTTTATGCCCGCCTGTATAGGCGAAATGACGGCACACCTCTCAGATTGTATGGCGTATTGCAGGACATCAGCGAATACAAGAATATGATAGACCAAAAGGAGGAGGCACTCTTAAAGGCCCAGCAGGCAAACCAGGCCAAGAGTATTTTCCTCAACAATATGTCCCACGATATTCGTACTCCAATGAACGGCATTATGGGATATACCACATTGGCTGAGGAAAATATCAGTAACACGGCTGAGGTAAAAACATATCTTGAGAAAATTAAGCTGGTAAGTAAGCATCTCCTGAGTCTTATCAATGATGTTCTTGATATGAGCCGCATTGAAAGTGGCCGTATTGAGCTGGACCCACAGCCAACAAATCTGATTTCTCTGGTGGATGAGCTGAAATCCATTCTACAGTCAGATGTGGAAGCGAATAAGCTGCAATTCCAGGTGGATACCAATGGAATTATGGACGATACTGTACTTTGTGATCGCCTCCGCTTAAAGCAGGTTCTTCTTAACCTCCTCAGTAATGCGGTGAAATTCACTCCGGTAGGTGGTCTGGTTTCCATTAAGCTGTTCCAGAAGCCTGCAAGCGATGCCAACCGCTCAACCTTTGAGTTCCATGTGGAGGATACAGGCATCGGTATTGACAAGGACTTTATCGACAAGCTCTTTGTTCCGTTTGAAAGGGCCCGTAATAGCACAGTAAGCGGCATTCAGGGAACTGGCTTGGGCATGTCCATTACCAAGAGTATTGTGGATATTATGGGAGGTACCATTACCGTTGAAAGTGAGCCAAATAAGGGAACAAAATTTGTTGTTTCTGTGGCCTTTAAGACTATTATGCACCAGGATATGGATGTTAGTGTCAGGACCAAGGATAATTATGACTTTACAGGTAAGTCGGTGCTCCTGGTAGAGGATAATATGATAAATCAGGAAATCGCCAAGGCACTTCTTGAGGGTGTAAACTTTAAGGTGGATATAGCGGATAATGGCTCTCAGGCATTGGAAAAGATAAAGCAAGCTAAGGATGGCCAATATGATGTTATCCTTATGGATATTCAGATGCCGGTAATGGATGGCTACGAGGCTACTGAGGCAATAAGGGCACTTGACAATGATTACTGCAAGAAAGTACCTATTATAGCTATGACGGCAAATGTATTTGCAGAGGATAAACTGAAGGCTATGAACGCAGGTATGAATGGTCATGTATCCAAGCCTATTGATACTCGTGAATTGTTTACCACCTTAAAATCCATTCTTGCTGATTAAGCAGACTTAAGATTACCAACAGAAAAGGCATATACCCAGTTTGATGAAGGGTATATGCCTTTATTTTGTTTAGAACTCTACTCAATTATGTCTGTTATGTCCACGACGTATACAAAGCAGACGACTTCTTCGCCGTTATAGGCTCTGCAGCCAATGGAATCCAGATGACGGGTTTCGCCATCCCGACGGGTAATGCTGAATTTGAAGGAACCAATATAGGAGGAGCTGGCGTTAATGTCCTCAACAGTGTTGGCTACATCTTCCCGTTCCTTCACGATAACGATATTCTTAATGGAGCCATCGGAGAAGGCTGTGAAGTTATCAAAGGTGTCACAGCCAAGAATATCCAAAACTTTTTCGTCAGCGTATAGGGTTTCAGCCTTTTTACTTGGTCGGAAGATATAGTAGCCGCATTCCAGCCCCATGCGTTTATATTTTTCCTTAAAGTTGTCCATTATGTTGCTGCGGATGTAATAATCCTTATGTTCCATTACCATTTCAATGGTGCCAAAGAGCTTATGAATATCGAAAGGCTTTGGAATATGAGCATTCATTCCAGCCAAAAGGGCAGCGCGTTTGTCCTCGTCAAAGGCGTTGGCCGTCATGGCAATAATAGGGATACTGGAATGGGCAGGCTCCTGCATACCGCGAATGGTGATGGTGGCCTTGTAGCCGTCCATTTGTGGCATTTGCACATCCATCAGGACCAAATTATAATACCCGGGATCAGAATTAGCCAGCATATTTACAGCTTCGACACCATTTTTTGCATGTTCAACCTTAAAGCCCTGTGCCTCCAAAACTGTTTGGGCAATCTCGGCATTCAGTTCGTTATCCTCAGCCAGGAGGATTCGCATACCATGGAACGTTGAGGTATCAATCTCCTTTTTATCATCATCCAAGCTGTGGTGCAGATGTTCCGGCGCAATTTTGTTTGGCATGAGGAGCGTAAAGCTGGTTCCCTTTCCAGGCTCACTTTCTACGGTAATACTGCCTCCCAATAGATCAACCAATTTTTTTACAATATGCATACCCAGCCCGGTACCGATAATACCACTTTGGGTGGTATTTTTTTCTCGGGTAAAGGCATCAAATATGGTATCCAGGAAATCCTTTGGCATGCCAATACCAGTATCGGCAATAACAACCCTAAAGATGCTTGTGTCAGGAATATCTGAAGATTCCTCGGAAACATGGAAGGATACACTACCGCCGGAAGGGGTATATTTTAGGGCGTTGCTTATGAGATTTAACAATATTTCTCTGATTTTGGTGGCATCAGCCATAATATGGTTGTGTTCCACATTAAGTGAGTAGGTGAAATTCAGCCCCTTTTCCTTCATCTGTGCCTCAAAAACAGCATAAACCTCCGGCACTATTTTTCCCAGATTAATGCAGGATTCTTCTACTGTCGCCTTGCCACTTTCAATACGGGCCATTTCCAGTACGTTATTTATTAAGGAAAGCAGGAATTTATTGGAGGACTGGATTTTTTCAATATAACTAAGGGCAAGCTCCTTATTATCGATATTTTTTTCCAGCAGGGTGGTAAAACCGATAATGGCGTTCATAGGTGTTCTTATGTCATGGGACATGTTGAAAAGGAAGGAGGTTTTTGCTTTATCGGCTTTTCTCACATCTATCAGTGATTGGGTCAGTTTTCCCTGATATTCCTTCAGGGCAGTATTCTGCTCATCAATAAGCTGATTCTTTGCCTTAAGGCGACGGTTTGTAATGGTCATAAAGAGGACAACCATTACAACGAACATTATGGCGATGATTCCCAATATACAGCTAACAAGATTGTTGGAGACAAATTTGTTAACGGAAAATGGCGCCATTGGCTGGTGACCTGCCAGCATAGCATCAATTTCACCGCTGTTTATCAGATCACGGCCCTTGTCAATCATGGAAATTAATGGAACATTTTCCTTGGGGGTGGCAAAGCAAAGTGGAACGGTTTCCATCATTGGTGTGTATTCCAGATCAGGATATGCCTGAGCATAAATAGCCATGGTGGAGCCTAAGCCAATGGCACCTGTAGCCTTACCATTATGAACCGCCTCCATACAATCAAGGAGAGTATCACAAGGTATATAATTATTATCAAGATTATTGTGAATAGTATAGTTTTTTACATTTAATTTTTTCAGATAGGCAAGATTTTCAAATGCATCAGTGTAGGAAGTACCGGCCTTTCGGACCAGACCAAGCTGTGCGTCATATATATCGGTGGAAATTATTACATTGTCCCGGGCGGCCCTATCATAATCAAAGAAATACTGGATAAGGTCAATTTCCTTATTGCGCAAGGCTTTCAGCATATCCTCCCGGCTGTCGAACATGGAAAATTCCAATTGTACGTCATCGATATATAGAACCTTAAATATACGGTTCAAAGTATCAATTGAAGCACCCTTTAATTCTTTGCTGTTTGGGTCACGGTAAATAAAAGGTGGGTCATCAGCCAAGCAACCAACACGAATAACCGGATGCTGACTAAGCCACTGTAGCTCTGCAGAGGATAAGCTCTTTCTGATGGAAGCATAGGCAAAGTGCCGTTTACTGATGTCAGTAATAAAATAAGGATTGATGGACATCATCAGGCGGTGGGCATCATTAAGCTCCTTCAAAATATCAGGGCGGGCTTTATTTACTACAAGGTAAAAGTTGTCTTCTCCTATACTGCCGAAGGCGATAAAATGCGGTTTATTGTATCTGTTGGCAATAAGATTCAGGTCAACTTCTCCGGTCCATAGAGCAGCCCGGCGGGCAGCACTGTTAGGATATTCTACAATTTCAGCATCCACATTATTTTTGGCCAGCCATTCCTTTAAAAGACCAATTTGCTTTGTACCCTTGGAGACGCCTATTTTCTTGTGCTGGAGTGTATCAAGATTGCCGGAAACAATCTCTTTGTTATGGTCCAGAAAATAGAGATAATAATTTTCTACTCCCATTGCTTCATTAGGGAATGCCACATACTTGGCCCGTTCTTCAGTATAGCTTACATCGTAGGCCAAATCTGCCTCGCCATCTCTTACTGCGTTGATACAGGCTGTAAAGCCAGGATAGATTTTATATTCCAGATCCCAGCCGGAATATCGGGCAATGGTTTCAATATATTCGTAGGCATAGCCGTTTTTTCGATTGTTACCATCATTTAATACGAAAATCTCATCAGCATCGTAGGCCGCAACCCTAACGGTCTTACGCTGGTTATTATCTTCTCCCTGGTTGGCATAAGCAGGCATTATCCAATAGGAAAGTAGCTGCACAGCCACCAAAAGAAGGCTTGTTATAATGAGAAATGATTTTCTTATATATTTGAAATTATAGAATTTCATATATGACCACTCCCTGTGAAAAACAGAAAGATAATTCTCGTCAAACAAATTATTTATAGGCAAAAAATTCCTTCTTGTGATTATTCGACCTTGATATATGTTTTTCCTGCATTGTGGAGTAGGCTATTATTTTGATTTTTACTTCCGATAATGATAATTTATGCGAAAATGCAGTAATAACAAAGGTTTTTTGGGGGAGTGTCTTAAATTTTCCTCTTTTTCTTTCAATTTTACTTACAGGCACTTTTCCATTACCTCCAGGGCATCACTGTTACGCTTCTCGGTGATGTGGGAGTATACATCAGCCGTTGTCCTGATGGTGGAGTGACCAAGGCGTTTACTTACATAATCAATATCACAGCCGTTTTCCAGCAGCATAACTGTATGTGTATGTCTTAATGTATGGAAGCTTCCGTCTATATTATTCTTCTTACACCAAAGGCCAAAGAATCTGGTGTTTATGGAAGTAAGCTTGGTACCATCAGCCTTAGTACATACAGCATTTGAACTATGGTATTCCTTACCATAGAGGAGCTGGAATCTTTTCTGTCTTATACTATGTTTCTTCAGGATCTCAGCCAGGGCCTGACATATTACAATCTGTCTGCTCCGCTTGGTTTTAGTGGAGCCGCTGATAATTGGAGTTCCTTTTTTATCGTATTGGTTCTGGTGAACATGGATAGTATTGTTACTGAAATCAATATCGTCCCATGTAAGTGCAAGTATTTCGCCTACTCTCATACCGGTAAAGTATGCAATCATTATTGGTATGTAAATTTTGTGTTCTTCGGTAAAATACTCGAAAATTTTATCCAGTTCTTTCTTAGTAAAAGGTTTCTTTTCAGCAGTGATTTCTTCATATTTCGGCAACCTCACATTCTTGGCTGGATTCTTATCCAAGTAGTCATACATAACTACAGCATCTTCAAATGCCCTTTTTAGAAGGCTTAACCAAACCGCCAGAGTTTTCTTGCTGTATTTTTCCTTGGCATTATTTAGATATTTCTGCAAAAAAATTGGAGTAATAGTATGGAGTTTTTTATTGCCAAAATCAGGTTTAATGTGGTTTTCAATAACATTCTCATAATTATCCTGAGTATTGGATACCAAATAAACCTTTACATAATCATTAAACCACTCATCAAGGTAGTCTTTAACCTTAATATCTGCCAACCATTTAACACGCCCAAAGCGATCCTGCTTACGAAGAATCTGCATAGCAGCCTGCTTGGCTTCCGTCTTTGTGTATCCACCTACCTTTTCGATTCGTTTCTTTTCGCCATTCTCTTGTACAATTGTGATAGCGAAATACCATTTTTTTCCGATCTGTCTTAGATACATTACTATCATCCTTTCACTGTGCTGCCGGGAAGGATGAGGCTTCCTGATGCAGCTGTACATGACAGCTGTAGCCAATGAAAAAAGCCCCTCTGAAAACCCAAAAGGGTAGAGGAGCTTCATTTCACGCAAAACTACAGCTCCCGTTCCAGCGTGGCCTTGCTAAACAAGAAGCTTAATGTCATTATAACCCAATAATTCAAATAATGCCATAGGCAATTCTATATTTTATAACATGACTACTTTGTATCAAAGTTTTTCAGCCCTTGATATTCCTGGGGCGAAAGTGCCAGTTATATGACCTAATTGTAACTACCGGGTTTTATATTCCAGAAAATCCATAAATTTATGTATTTCCGATATCCATTCTTCAGGACAATTCTGTATCCTGTGATTCAGCAGCTTTCTTGGATCTTCTATCAAAAAATCAGGTGTTACATTGTAGAATTTTGACAATGTATTAATTTGCTCTATAGGAATAACCTCTTTATTTTGTTCCATCAACTTGTAATGATATAAAGAAACATCCAGCATCTCAGCGATCTGCCGTTGTGTAAATTTATGTTTTTTCCGTAAAAATTCTAGTTTGTTCATAAAATCCCCTATAATGAATAAAGCCCCCTGTAAGATCCAGGAGGCTTTCAAACTTTTTTACGGTCTATTTATTACTCGCATGACCGTTAGCGAGCAACTTTTCAACGGTCTATTTATTAGCCGCATGACCGTTAGCGACCTACCTAACAGAATTCACATCTGTATATGTAAAGTATAATTCATTCGGGCCTTTTTTGCAACATTATTTTATCCGCACAAGTCTTATCCTACTAACTTGCCGTCTTTTCCTTTTTTATTTTCTTTATCCTGTTCATTCTCTAAAAATAATATATATGGCTTTAACTGTTCTTTCCGCTCTCTTGATAGGTTGCGGTAATGCTTAATAAGAGATAATTCATCTTTAGTTAATTGAATTTTTGTATTGTTATCTTCAAGTGGTGTATGACCTAAAAGTACATCAACACTTAGTTTAAATAAATCAGCCAGTTTTATAACTGTTTGTATATCAGGTTCCCGTCGCTCAGTTTCATAAAAACTATACGCAGCCGGACTTTTATCTATAGCATCAGCAACGAATTTTTGTGACCACCCTCTATTTTCTCGTAATTCTCGCAAATTCAGCAACTGCATCACCTCTTTGAAAATTATATCAACAAAATGTTCAATAGGATAAAAAGTCTACAAAAAGTATAGACATATACAAATTGTTATGATAACATTTTGTATATAATCTACAAATTGTTAATTGAGCGAGGTGATTTTGTGAAACGCCAATGGTTAATTGATTTAAGAAAAAAATCAGGCCTTTCAAGATATGCTATATCCAAAAAAATAGAGATAACTCCAACATATTATGGATTGATTGAGAATGGTGAAAGAAGGCCATCTGTTGATGTTGCAAAAAAAATTGCGGCCCTGATGGGCTTTGAGGATGAGTGGTTCAAGCTCCTGGAAGGATAAGTTGCAAACCTCCGTCTTCATGGATAAATAAGGTATTACTAAGAGGTTCTGGGCTAATAATATAAAATACAATCTGTTGTTTTATAAACATAAAATCCCATTTTCTATAATCACTCCTTAATAATATTTTAAAATGGGTCTAGGACCTCTAATTAATTTCTACTTATGTAGATTTTAAGCATAATTATAGTGAGGAATATAGTCTAGGACCTCTAATTAATTTCTACTTATGTAGATGTATGAATATATGTTGTTGAAATCGCAGTCTAGGACCTCTAATTAATTTCTACTTATGTAGATCACAAGCTTATGAATAATAATGTTATGTCTAGGACCTCTAATTAATTTCTACTTATGTAGATATAATGCAAAGACGATGTTGAAATCCTGTCTAGGACCTTTAATTAATTTCTACTTATGTAGATACAATATAAGTGCTTTAGCAGAATGGTACGTCTATGACCTCTAATAAATTTCTACTTGTGTAGATAATTGGTGGTACTTTGGTTACTAATGGTCTAAACCTCAAAATAATTATAAAAGGTGGTATTTATGGATAAAGATTTTGAATTTGAAATAGAAGAATATGGTGTAAAGCTTGGTAATACGTCTGCCAAGGGGTGGACAATGGAAATCAATAAGGTTTCCTATAATGGCAAACCAGCCAAGTGGGATATTCGTCCTTGGAATGGCGATCATTCCAAGATGGGGAAGGGGGTTGCTTTAGGCATAAAGGAAATTCATAATCTTCAGGATTTTCTTAACAGCCAATTGATCTAAATAGATAACCCGTAGCAAATCGCACTATTTAATTTCAACCTTACGGCAATAAGGATGAAAAAGTAGTCCAAATTGGACTACTTTCTGAATTTCTACTTGCGTAGATAGTTATACCAAAGTCAAAAAAATAATTTAGCGTGGCCTTGCTAAACAAGAAGAGAGGAAAAATATGATTACTCGTGAAGAAATGATTCAGGAAGCTGTTTATAGGATGAAGCTTATAAATATCATCCCTGAAGCAATAAGACAGTTTACGGAAAGTACCCAGATTAACATTAGTGAGCCTCCAATGGCAGCTCTTTACTGGGCCAACCGTGAAGACCGCAAACGCATTAAGGAACTGGAAGAAGAGCATGATATCTTGATTTATATGGGAATACGTTCTTATACGCCAGGAAAGATGGATTCATTCTTATATGTTAGCCAGTTTAAGGAAGATTGGAAAGCACAAAAAGCCTTACTAAAAAATGGTATTGTGAGTGCTTACGTGTACAACCATAGTGATCCTATTTGTTCAGAATTTGGAGATATTGGGTTCAAGACAGTAAATGGTTCATTATTGCGAATCTGGTGATGGAGGATGAAAATGATAAACAAAATATGTGCCGTAGTCTGCTGTATTACGATGATTTTATTATCATATTCTTCGGCAGCAGAAGCATTAACTACAGATAATAAAAATAGACAACTTACAAAATATGAGCTTCAAATAATCAATGATGCATTATTAGAATATCAGACTTTACATAAGGATAAAGCATTACCTAAAGATTTGATAGATCTTTTCCATTCACCGGCTCTTACAGCAGAGGAAGCTACAGATAATAGAGATCATGTTTTCATTGAAAAATTCTTTTTTACAAAGGATGCTGGTATAGGTAATGTGATAGGTCATCTGATTCCACCGCTACAGAGAAATGAAAAAATTAATATAGTGAAAAACAATCAAGTTATTGATTTATGGGAACAACCTATCGTTTACAGAGTAAATCAAGACAATTCTTTTGAGCTATATTCTTCTGGTATAAATGGTGAAAAAATAACAAAAGATACTGATTTAAATATTGGTGTTTATGAAAATGCAGTGGAAGATGACATTACGGGGTCCATGGGTTTTAACCTTCTCATTGTTGTGGGAATAGGATTGTTTGCCCTAAAATGGGGCCTTGGTTTAGATCATCGTCTTTGATAAATAATTCGGACAACTCTTAAGTCTTTAAACGGAGGTTTTATGTTAGTTTCTATTTGCAAGGCAATCAAAGGAATAATACTAGCAATAATAGGTATTTTTATCAATTTAACTTCCAGTTCCTTTCTTCCTATATCCAGTTTTTTACTCTTTGCGATTCTGTTTATTGCCGAGATTAATTATCTCTTTCCCAATTTTTATATAAATCCAGAGATATTAAGCTATTCAGATAATCAGGTGTTTTACTATATTTATTCTGGTTGTGGGGTAATATGGTTAATTGACCGTATTACTGGAATCACTAACAAAATACATGATGTGTTTAGCAAAGAAAATTTGATTGACAAATAAAAATCCCCAGCGGAGCCGGGGATGGATGCAGCCTGTTATGAAGTTATTTGTTAATTTCAGGATTATCGGTTCTTCCAGCCAGATAATCCAGGGAAACATTGAAATAGTCAGCAATAGCAATAAAAGCATCATGAGTGGGCTTTCGTCTGCGACCTTCATAATTTTGTATTCCAATTTCACTTAAGTTTATTTCTATCGCCAATTGTTTTTGCGTAAGACCATGAGTTTTTCTTAATTCTACTAGTCTTGTTGCAAAATCCATATAAACACCTCACTTGTTGACACATACAAATGAATGTGTTATTCTATAGCAAAGCACATACAAATGAATGTGTTTTTGGTTAAAAGGAGAGTCAGTAAATGTATATAAAAGAATTGCGAATAGCAGCAGGTTTCACGCAAAAAGAATTAGCTGCCATTGCAGGTGTAACGGTGGCTTGTTACCAAAAATATGAGTATGGTACTCGTATTCCTGATGCCAAAACAGCTATCAAAATTGCTGATGCTCTTAAAACCACTGTTGAGCAGCTGTGGGGTGGCAGCCTCACAACTGCTTAAACAGACTGCAATAGTATTGTAACACAGATGTAACATAAGGGCCACAAAAGAGGCCATACGGTAGTTATAGGGGTATAGCCAAGTTGGTTAAGGCATGGGACTTTGACTCCCACACCGCAGGTTCAAATCCTGCTACCTCTGCCAATCTTTATAAAAAGGGGAATGTTTATGAAAAAGTATAAATGTAATGGTTATATAACAGGAATGGACCTTACTGGTTTAATGCTTGTTGCGTTTGCTCTATTTTTTGTAGGTTTATCTTTTAACGCACATGTTCATCACAATGCAGATCCTCATGCAGAAGATAGAAAAATTGTAGAGGGACAATTTAATGTTTTAAAAGAGGCTTGTATTGAATATAAGCAATTAAGCAAAGATGGTAAATATCCATCATCACTTATTCAGTTGACCAGGAATCCATCTATTACCTCTGATAATGCTGTAGATAATAGGGATCATGAGCCTTTAATTGATAAAAATAATTTTTATTCTGCCAATTTTTTCAAAGCCAAGGCTCGCATAAAAGATGGGGAGTTTACTGATTATTGGGATACTCCACTTCAATATACAGTAAATGAAGATGGTACAGCTAAAATTGTTTCTACCGGCTCTGGGGAAGAAGTATCTATTGTTTTTTGAGTATTCTTTATCATTACTACAGTAAAAAGAGGTGTCTCTATGAAACAGAAAACATCTGATACAGAAACTACAGAAGCCATGCTGAAGGCTCTTAGGGATCGTTATCAACGGCCTGAGTGGGCTTTTATGACAGAGGTGCCTAATGGTACTGGGGCAAAGGCTTCCAGGAGAGCAGATGCAGTTGCTTATAATCTGTTTCCCAGTAAAGGCAATGTTATGATTTGCTTTGAGCTTAAAGCCAGTAAATCAGATCTGCAAAAAGAGCTGAAGGATGGCACCAAAAGCAATGCTATTGGTCAGTTTGCAGACTATTTCTTCCTAGTTTGTCCTGACGGGATTATTGATGATTCCATACTCCTTCCAAAAACCTGGGGCGTTTTGACATACAAGAATGGTAAACTTCGCCAGACAAAAAAGCCAGAGGCTTTGGATGCAGCACAGATGGATAAGGCCTTTATGGCAGCATTGCTCCAGTCTTTACTAAGGGAAAACGATTACCATATAAATTGTATCAATCAAACTATTGGACAAATCGTACAAAAAAGAACACGGGAAGATTTAGAGAATTATACAAAATTTGAAACAGACCGCCTAAAGCGGATTATAAAACAACAGGAAGAAGAATTGAAAGTAGTATCTGCATGGCGTGATGCGATGCAAAAATGCTATGCCAGAGTTTTTCATAAAGCTGTCAGAGATGTTGAGTATGATCCTTTGCAGCGTTCTTATAAAAGTATTGATGAGATTATTAATGACAGCAATTTTGTTGAGGATATGGCTGCGTTCCTTCATCTTCGTAAGGACTTTTCGCAGGATGCAATGTTTACCATGAATTCAATTAGCCATCATACTAAAAGACTTGAAGAATCCATGATAAAAATGAAGCAGATTTTTTCACTTCCAGAGGAGTGATACTATGGAAAATAACATCAAATGGAATGATGCAGCCATGGAGCTTTGCCGGAGACTGGCGAAGTTTGAATACCTGGCCGACAAAAAGAAGAATGTGCTTACTTATGTGCCTAATGGGATAGAAACCCGTGAGATCGACATTAGGGCAGCGGCTATTTTTACAGATATTACTAAAAGATATAGGCAGGATAACGATGATTAAAATTTCTACTTGTGTAGATTGCAAAGATGGGTGCTATATTCTGTTCAATCCCAAATACCAGTCGCCAAATTTTTTAAAAAAGGAAGGTGAAAACTCCTCCGATTCACTTACACTAACAGTTACTCATACACTCTATTTTGACTGGTATTTCGGATTGGGCAGAAACTTTAAAAAGGTTCCCAGACAAGCCACAAAAAAAGTAGTCCAATTTGGACTACTTTGGAATTACATTTTATGTGAACCGGGATTCTCGGTTCTGCCTACAAGATAGTCTAGGGAAACATCGTAGAAATCAGCCAGCGTTATCAAGGTACTGGCCACGGGTTCTCTTTCTCCGCTTTCATAATATTGATAGGCACGTAAAGACATCCCACAAGATGCAGCGATATCCTTTTTTAGCAGATGCCTTGTTTCTCTTAGATATTTCAATCTCTCAAATAATTTCATAAAATCTCCTAAAAATAATGTTGACATGCACGAATGTGCATGATATTATAATGACATAACAAGCACAAATGTGCATGTTAAATATATAAGGTGGTGGTGATGTGAATAATCTTAAACAACTTCGTGAGGAAAAAGGTTATACACAGGAACAATTGGCAAACCAGTTCAATCTTTCTTTAAGAAGTTATCAGAACTACGAAAGAGATGACAGGGAGCCAAAAATCCGATTAGCAAATCGGATAGCAAAGTTTTTTGGTACATCTGTAAATGCAATCTGGCCAGACTGTAATCAGGCCAAGCAGTAAACATTTCCAATGGTCGGCAAACCATAGAAATGTAGTAGGCTGCCCGGTGGTCGGCAAACCTCCAGGCAACCCGTAGCAATTGGAACCCAAAAAGATCTCCCTCGGCAAAGGGCGTACTTTATGTACAGTCTTTTTGTGTCCTTTTCTATTATAGCATACGCATACAAGAGGAGTGATAACAAATGACCAGCAAGTACAAGAGACCAGGCTATGCCGCTGCATATAAACGGCTCCGGTTAAGTCAGGCAGCAAATGACAACAGAAATTTCCATTGGATAGCCAAGGGGTTCTTACTGCTGGGTCTCAGTCTTTTACCAATTGTTTACTTTCAGATTCTTAGTTTAATAATAATTTCAACAAAATAAACTGCCTAAAACGGCAGACCATAAAAACAAAACAACGTCTAGCGTGGCCTTGCTAAACATAAAGATAAATATTTAATGAGGTGATTTTATTGGGAGAACAAATTGAAGTGACATTACAACCTGTGTCCTTATATGGTCTCCATCTAAGAGATGATGACCTTGCTGTATTGGTAAGAGAGAAGTGGTTGAAAGAGTTTTTCCCTGATTTATCTGAGAACTCCACAGAGGAACTTACATATAAATGGCGGCAAAAGTTATATCAATTAGCCGAGGACAAGGGCCTTATATTGATAGATTATGGCGATACATTAGATTTTTTATTAGGGGTTTCCCCAATGTATCCTTGGAATAATTATAAATTCACACCGTACACTACCAAGGAAAGTGTTGAAGAGGCAATTATTGATTTTCTTTACACATACTATGACCTTTCAGCTAAGTCATTGGAAGAATACAAAAAAAATATTGGTTACATAAATACTGTTTTTATGCAAACGAAAGGGGAATGATATCAATGAAACCATTAGTTCTTACCGAGCTGGAAGCCCGGTACAACAAGTCCAAGGAAGACATTATGAGTTATGTTCGGGAACATGCTAGTGAGTTTCCGCAGGGAAGCAAATACACCAAAACATACCTTTTTAACATTCCGCTCATTGAGGCTTTGGATAACGCCTTCAACATTCATCCAGAGGACGAAGCTTCTCAGGAGGAGACCAAAATTCAGCTCCTTACTGCCAAAATTACTGACCTTAAGGGTCAGGTTAATAAGCTCAAAGAAAGCTATCAGGCCAAAGACAAGGAACTGACTGTTTCCCAAAATGACCTGAAGGATATGGAGGACAAGTTCCTTAAGTTTCAGGACAGTGCATCTGCCGGAGCCAAGCAGATGGTGGACAAGCTCAGAAATGAGAACGAAATCCTTAAAAGCCAGGTTGCCAATTTCAACAAACTTAAAGCTGAACAGCTTGCAGCCAAGGATGACCGTATCAATGAGTTAAAGGATCTTGTGGCCGAGCTTGAGGATATTGTAAAAACCAATTCAAATCTTTCAGATGAAAAGATGAAGTTTGAGCTTAAATCCAAGCAGCTCAGTGAAAAATATCTTCAGTCCCAAAAAACCATTGAAAACTTCTCTACCGAAAGAACAAACCTTGAAAACGAGATTCTTAAGCTCAAGGAGAGCAATACCTACACCGAGAATGAGGTCACTGAGCTTCAGGGAACCCTCAATGGATTAATCAAGTCCATAGCCACCCTTATTGGCGATGCAAAGCTTAAGCTTGATGGCGTTGACAAAACCGTTACTACCATCCCGGAAATCAAGGAAAAGAGGGAGCTTAAGGAAGTCCATTCTGTTCCTGCACCAGCCACAATAGATTTGGATGATGAAACAGCAAGTGATTCTGCTGCTGTTGAGGAGACCGTGGCTTCTCCTGCTCCTGAAAACCACGAAACCCATGAAGCTTTTGAGATTCGTCAGGATGAAGACGAGACTGAAGGGACTGATGCCGCTACCCCCTTCCCAGGTTCCTTCTAAAAAGAAGGAACAGACAAAACTGAGTGATGTGGTTACAACCTTCAAGGATTATTTATCCTCATTTTTCTAAGGTGGTGACATATATGGCACTTACACTGGCCCGTGATAACGGCAACCCAGAAGAACTAAAAATAACCAGACACTCTGAAAATCCTGTTCTTGTTAAGGAACAGAGGGTCTTGAAAACTACTGAAGCAGCCAAAATCCTTGATTTGGATAAAGAAACTACTCTCCAGCTCATGAAAAACGGTTCCTTGCCAGCCTTCAGGCTCGGCAGGGAATACAGGACATCGTATTTAAGCTGTATTGAGTTCATTGATGCCTGTCTGGCATCAGGGACAGACATCAAGACATTGCTGTGAACGAGGTGATTCAATGTACACAATTCCGGCAGAGCTGATTAACAATTTCATACGTTATCTGCAAGATCAGCTTGCCAAGCTCGTCACGGAAATGCACATGACAGAATTCGCTGCCACGGACAGGTCACAGCTTACCAAGCTGGTCAAGCATCTCGACCAGACCAGTCAGGATGTTATAACCCTGGCCGTATACAGGATTAATGAAAAAGATGCAGATTTGGAATTGGCTTTCAAGGAGTTCGACCAGTTCAGGAACAACGTCCATGAAATGATTCTTTCGGGGCAAACAGACCCCCAGCTTATAGAAACTCTTAAAAAAGCCAATGAAATGATTGAAGAATTAAGATTAAAAAAGGGGAATTGATGATATGTATACTTTTTGCGTAATCAACTGGAAGGGTGGTGTTGGTAAGACCACCATTTCCACAAATGTAGCCTATCTGATGGCCACCAAGTACAACAAGAAAGTTCTTTTTATTGATGCGGATAAGCAGGGCAACGCCAGCAGCCGTTTTGAGGCCAAGGAAAATCACGCCAATCTTACCGATATCCTCACCAAAGGGATTCCTGCCGAACAGGCAATCCAGCGTACTAAATACGAGAACATTGATATTATTGCTTCGGATGCAACTCTTCTTGATGCCAACCTTTCGGTTCTCAAGGAGACCGAAAAGCGACAGGATAATATTCTCGCTACTGCCCTGGAACCTTTGCAGGACAAATATGATGTTTGCATCATAGACAATCCACCTGATTCCAACATTACGGTTGTAAATGTTCTTGAGGTGGTCAATGATCTCTTCGTGGTTACTACCCTTGATAGCGACAGCTTCAATGGTGTTTTTGCCCTTCAGGAGGAGCTTGACAATCTCAATAAAGCTCTTGAGTCGGATATATCTATTTCTGCGATTCTTATCAATAAATTCGTCCGTAATGCGGTGAGCTATTCCAGTATCAATAAACTAAAGGACAAAGGCTATGAGATTATTGAGCCGTATCTTAGAAATACTAGAAGCACTGGCACCTCACTTCAACAGGCTACCGAGGAGCATAAGTCTATATATGAAATTTCCCCATACTGCGGTTTCTCCCAGGATTTGGGCAAATTTGTCAAAATGCTGATGGGAGGTGAGGAATAATGGCCATTCAGGGTATGGGCAAATTCCTTAACAAAGCAACTCTTTCTGCCAACAAGCAGAGCTTAAAGATTGAAAACATTGATATTAATAAGATTTATGTAAATGACAACAATTTCTACGGTCTCCGTGATATTGATGAGCTGGCAGCCATGATTGCTACCTCAAATTATGTTGAGCCACTGGAAGTGGTGGTGGACGGTGACGGTTATCGTCTTATTGCCGGCCATAGACGTAGGGCAGCAGTTCTCCAGCTTATCGAAAAGGGAGCCAGGGAATCCACCGAGGTTCCTTGTATTATTCGTACATTCAACAACGAAAACAGCCTGGATCTTGATGTTAATGAGATTGAGATAATTAATCTCATTTTTTCGAATCGGGGTCAGAGACAAAATATAACTCCTAAAGAAAAACTTGAGGAAATCAGAAGGCTTGAACCGATTGCCCGAAAAATCTACAATTCCGAGGAATTCAAGGCAGAAAACGGTGGTAAGCGTGGGCCTTTCAAAATTTTCTTTGCAAAATCCATTCTTGATATATCAGACGGGGAGCTTGGCCGCTTAAAGAGCCTTGAGAGACTTTCCCCGAAGGCCATGAAGGCACTTGAGGACGGGCTTATCAACAAGTCCGTTGCAGTTCATCTTTCTTCCCTGGCTCATGAGGATCAAGATGCCTATATAGACAATGAGGATAGCTATTCTCTCAATTCCGTTGAGGAATTCAAGTCCTCCCTTGGTTCAGACGAACCTTTTGAAAGCCATTCAGAGGATGCAGACTTCGAGGTGGATGTCGATGATGACATCAGTAAGCCAGAGGATGATTCCTTTGACGATGATTCTGATGATACCACGGAGGATGAGCCTGTCAACGAACCTTCCCCATCCAGCTCCAGTGATGAGATTGCCCCAGAAGCAGAGGCAACAGCTTCCGTTGATGAAAAGCTTGTTCAGGCAAGCAAGGAAGCAACTGAAATTGAAAGGGAAGCAACAAATTGGATTATTTCTGAACTTTCGAGTCTTAATGACAAGTTAGATGAACAAATCCAGCATGAAAAGGATGTAAACAATAATGTTGAAGCCTCTAAATGGAATTGCTACAAAGCAAGACTTAACCACGTTATTAGCCTTCTTTCGGAGGGTTAATATAATACCAATTTTTCTTTTTTTCTTAATCCTTTTTGCAATGGGATTTTCCGCAGCTTCGGCTGCGGAACTTCCTGTTACAAGTAATTTTGGGTGGCGAATCCATCCAATAACAGGAGAGTACAAATTCCATGCCGGAGTTGACCTTGGCTATGCCGAAGGAACTCCTATACCGGCCATGTTTGAAGGCCAGGTTATTATGGCAGGAAATTATTCAGATGGATACGGCAATCAGGTTCTTATATACCATGCCGTCAATGATACATATACCCGTTATGCTCATTGCTCTGTACTTTATGTACAGGCAGGAGATTATGTGGGTTCTGGTGACTGTATAGCCCTTGTAGGGTCCACAGGTAACTCTACAGGCCCTCATTTGCATCTGGAGTATATAGTTCGTGATGCTTATGGGGAATACACCTATACTGATCCTCTTATCCTATGGGGATATTAATTTCTACTTATGTAGATGGACGGCAGAGATTACATATTTAAAGGAGATTTTAAATGAAAACTTTTATAGATAAATTCACAGGGCTTTACCCTGTTTCAAAGACACTTAGATTTGAAGCAAGACCAGTTCCTGCAACAAAGGAATGGCTTGAAAGTGACGATTGTCACGTTCTTTTTAATGATATAACAAGAGATGAGTATTATCCGGTGCTTAAGCAGCTTCTGGATGATTATTACAGATATTATATTGAGGAAGCATTGGCTGGTTTTCGTCTGGATGAAGACCTTGTTCACAGTGCTTTTATTTTTTATACAGAAAAAGATTTTGAAAAGCTTGAATCTGGTCTTGAAAAACTTAGGAAAAATCTTGTAAAGGTTTTTGATTCCAGAAAAGATTATCTGCTTGGTTCCGGCCAGCTTAAGGACCTGATAAGGCTCAATTTTAAAAAGAAAAAAGAAGTGCTTGACAGCCACCTGGTTAGCTGGATAAAAGACAATCCCCAATATACCGCAAAGCAGCGTGAAGATTTCTTGGCTGCCATCGGATCCTTTGAAGGTTTTGTTACTTATCTTGGAGATTATAAGCAGACCAGGGATAGTCTTTTTACAGATGAAAAGATTGCTTCTTCCATTGCTTATCGTGTGATTCACGAAAATATGCTTCTTTATTTTTCCAATATCCGTATCTATGAAAGGATAAAGGAAACCTACCCTGATTTATATAAGCAGATCAATAAATTTGAGGAGTTCTTTATCCCTGAAAGCTTTTCTGGAATATTAAGTCAGTCCCAAATTGACAGATATAACTATAACTGCATCGGCAGACCTGTTGATGATATTGATTACAAGGGTGTCAATATCCTTATCAATGAATATCGCCAGAAGATGGATATAAGCAGCAATGAGCTTCCATGCATGGCTGTTCTTTATAAGCAGATACTAAGTGACAGGGAAAGCTTTATGCCGGAAAGTATCAAAAATGAAGCTGAAGCTATTGAAATTGCCAGAAAAGGTTATGATGTAGCATTTGATAATCTCTGTAATCTTGAGGAGCTTTTTAAGCAAAACATCAAGAATAATAATCATGACAATATTTATATCAAGTGTTCTGCCATCAATGACTTTTCCAAGATTGTCTTGGGGGATTGGAAAATTCTAGGCGAAACCCTTAAAAATGCCAAATATAAAGGGGATGTAATCAGTCTTGGTCAACTGCTTGAATTGAACTCTTTCCCAATTTTGGAATTCTTTAATGACACTTTGGAAAGTGTCATTGGTTCTTTATCCGTTGAAAAGGTTAATGAACTTAAGAGTGATTTGGACAAAATGCTTTCTGAGATTCAGAAATATAAGCCATTTTTCCTTTTCAAGGGAACCAAACCTCTGGATGTCCCTGATAATGGAATCAGCTTTGCTAATGAATTCAAAACGATTTATGAACAGCTCACAGAATTTATTGGAGTTTATAACCGAATAAGGAACTTTGCCACAAAGAAGCCATATTCTATGGATAAAATCAAGCTGAACTTTGACAATCCATCACTTTTGGCTGGTTGGGATCTCAACCGTGAATCAACCAATGGTTCCTATCTCTTTCTTAAGGATGGCAAGTATTATTTAGGTATTGCCAATAACGAATCCAGGGATTTGTTTACGGATATACGCAAAAAAAATGTGGCTAGTCATGACACAAATGATGTGTACAACAAAGTGGAGTACAAGCAAATCAGCGGAGCTGCAAAAATGCTTTCCAAGGTTTTTTTTGCAGATAAAAATGTAGAGCTTTATGGCCATCTTCTTACAGACAGAATTATAGATATTAAGGCCAATAAGCTATATACAACCGCAGCGAATGACAAGGCAGCCCTGGCTGAGTGGATTGACTTTTTAAAGGCAGCTATTGCCATTCATCCGGAGTGGAATAACTACTTTAATTTTAAATTCCGTGACAGTTCTGAATATGCCAATATAAACGAGTTCTACAGTGATGTAGACAACCAGGCATATACTCTTACAACCATACCTGTATCCGCAGAATATATTGATGAGCTTGTAGATTCCCACAAGATGTTTCTTTTCCAGCTTTACAATAAGGATTTTTCCGAACACAGCAAGGGCAAGGAAAATCTTCACACCATGTACTGGAAGGGTATTTTCTCCAAGGAAAATTTGGAAGCCATCAATGATGGTACCATGCCATTTATAAAGTTAAATGGCGAAGCTGAGATGTTTATGCGTGAAGCCTCTATTCCTAGAAAAATTACGCATCCAAGAGAGGTTCCTATTGCCACTAAAAATCCTGTCTATAAGCCAATGGACAGTGTTTATCACTATGACATTATTAAGGACAAGAGATTTACGGAGCGTAAATTCTTCTTCCATTGTCCTATTACTCTCAATTATCGGGCAGCTATCAAGGGCAATTTCAACGTGAAGATCAATGAGTTTGTGACAGGAAACCCTGACATCAATATCATTGGCATTGACCGTGGCGAGAGAAACCTTCTGTATTATACAGTAATCAACCAGAAAGGTAATATTCTTGCACAGGGTTCCCTTAACCGTATTGGTCATAAATATACTGCCAAGAACAAGGATTTTACTGCCATCACTGATTACCGCTTACTTTTGGACATAAAGGAACAGGAAAGAAACAATGCTCGTCAGGCCTGGGGAGTTATCAAGAACATCAAGGACCTTAAAGCTGGATATCTTTCACAGGCAGTCCATGAGATTTGCCAGCTGATGCTACAGTATAATGCGGTTGTTATCCTTGAAAACCTTGATATTGGTTTCAAGAGAAGCAGAGCAAAGGTGGAAAAGCAGATATATCAGAAGTTTGAAAAAGCTATGATAGATAAGCTTAATTACCTGGTATTTAAAGACAGGGGATATCATGAAAATGGTTCCTTTGGGAAGGGCTTGCAGCTGTCAGCTCCTTTTGAAAGCTTTTCAAGAATTGGCAAGCAGACTGGATGCATTTATTATGTATCGCCTTCCTATACCTCCCAGATAGATCCAAAGACGGGCTTTGTAAACCTTCTTGGCAGCAAGCTCAAGTATGAGAGCATAGCCAAGGCACAGGATATTCTCAAACGCTTTGACAGCATTTCTTATAACGCTTCCAATGAATACTTTGAGTTTGCCTTTGACTATAAGAATTTTGGGGTTGAAATGGAAAAGACCAACTGGGTGGTATGCACCTGTGGGTCCAGAAGGCCAGAGTATTCTCCAGAAGAAAAGAAAATCAAAAACTACCATGTAACAACGGAGCTTAAGGCTCTCTTTGATTCCCAGGGTATTGAATATGCCGATGGCAAGGATATTCTTTCAGCGATAGTTTCTGTTAAGGATAAGAGCTTCCTCGAAGGGGTGTTGTTCCATCTTCGCCTTGCTTTAAAAATGCGTTACATAGGTGAAGCTCCGGAGGACGATTTCTTCCTTTCTCCGGTGGAGTTTGCTCCAGGCAACTTCTTTGATACCCGTGAGGCTTCACAGAATGAGCCACAAACAGCGGATGCCAATGATGCCTATCATATTGCCCTGAAGGGCTTAATGACCATCCAGAGCATAAAGGACGGCAAGCTGGCAAAGTATAAGGTAGGGGGAGAGAAAGCAGCATGGTTTAAGTATATGCAGAGCCAGGAATTCAGAAAAGCTTGATGTTGCAAACCTCCGTCTTCATGGATTAATAAGGTTTTAACAAGAGGTTCTGGCCTAATAATATGAAACATAAATTAATTTCTGCAAACATAAAATTGTATCAGGCAAAAACTATCCTAATAATTGTTTCATAATGGGTCTAGGACCTCTAATTAATTTCTACTTGTGTAGATTGGACCAACAGATCAGGAACTTCAAGATCTAGGACCTCTAATTAATTTCTACTTGTGTAGATCAGAACAGATACATCGAAAATGCGAAGTCTAGGACCTCTAATAAATTTCTACTTATGTAGATCTATAGTATTGCAGTTAAAGTTTCTTTTGGTCTATGACCTCTAATAAATTTCTACTTGTGTAGATGATAATGCTCCTCCCGAAATACTTTTAGTCTAGAACTTCAATATAATTTCTACTTGTGTAGATGCCAATATATGGGGACAAAATCCATTTGTCTAGAACCTCAATATAATTTCTACTTGTGTAAATCAGATAGATGTAAAAATGAGAAAGTTTTAATTTTTTGACACCTACCTCACGGTTTTTTTATTTATAATTTCAATGGATTAAGAATACTAAAAAGGAGAATTGTTATGGCGTATTCGTATGGTTCAAATCTGCTGATAGATGAAGCCCCTTTGACGTTGCAGCCATCCTTGGCAGTGGTATTTGGCCTTAATCAGGCCATATTCCTCCAGCAGCTTCAATACTGGCTAAAATATAGTAATCATGTACACAATAACAGAAAATGGGTTTATAACACCTACAAATCATGGCAGGAACAACTGCCATTTCTTTCATTGTCTACAATCAGAAGAATTATTGAGGATCTTAAGGACAAGGGCATCATTATTACGTCCAATTTTAATTCAAAAGCAATGGATCGTACTATCTGGTACACCATCGATTATGATGTTGTGCAGAAATATGTTGCTGAAAAAACTGCAAATATCAGAAAAGAAAGTTCAAAAGATAAATATGTCAATCCGGAAACTGGTGAAGAAATTTCTCCAGATTCTGTTCCTGATGAGCTAAAACTTCCACTTACGAAAAATCCATACGAAGCACCAAAAAATCCTTTTGAAGATGATGAACAATCCGATGTGTCCAATATGAGCATTTCATCTGTTCAAAATGAGCAAATGGAAAGAACCCAGTTTTTATCACCATTTGTTCAAAATGACACCCCATCTGCTCAAATTGAGCAAATGAATATATCCAATTTGAATACGCCATGTGTCCAATCTGAACACACTCATTTGTCCAAATTGGACACAGCAATACCATTAGAATACACAGAAGAATACAAACATAAGAATACAACAACAAAAGAGAGCCAACCTCAAAGTTATCCACAGGTAGCTTCTGAGGATGATGTTGTTGTTGTTTTAAAAAATAAATTTCCAGTTGAATATCAACTCAGCCAGGATGCAAAGGTTGATCCTAAAACCGTTTTACTGGCCCTTAATACTTTTGCCCAGAACAGGGTAAAGAGGTATCTGGAATGGACCAGGGATTATGTTAAATTTAAGCCTACCACAAATCCGACTGGCCTTTTCCTTACGGCCATTAAAAGCAGCTACAACATTGATTATTTTGAGCATAACGATATAATTCACCCTCTGGTGCCGCCAGAGGTTATTGCTGCTACTGAAAGGGAAATGGTGGCACAAATAGAGCAGGAGAGTAAAACCTGCCCTCCGATAACTCCGGATAATCCGCTTTATAAGTATCTTGAAAACCGACAGGGGTGATTTTTATGTTTGATGATTTGGCGTACACTTTGGGGGAATATTCCCTGGAGCATCGTTTCTGGCCTCCTAAAGGCAAAATTGAAGAAAAAAAGCAGCTTGAAAGGCTTATGGCCATTTCCCCGAATGGGCGTGTGTCCGACATGTGCTATATGAAGCTTCACAGGCTTCAGCTTGACCGAATCATCGTGGATGCGGTGCTTCATACCGTGTCTCAGATTGAGAGACTGTATATTCTCCATCGCTATCAGGACAAGCGTTCAGCAAAGGCCATTGAGTGCAACCTTAATCTGACTAAATCCAAGCAGATAAGGATCCACAAGAAGATCTGTAAGCAGATAGGGAATATTCTGCTTTACCGCCTTAACCCGGAAGATATCTTCTACCCGAAGCGAATCATCAATATCCTGAATGTGATTGATTCAAGACTAATGTTCCTCCTGACGAAGGAAAACCTTAAGGAACGTGTGGGACAGGAATGGCTGGATGGTCTCGAAAATTACCGTGAAAAAAATTCAAGGTTGCTGGCCATGCAGACAAGATGCCTGACAAACAGTGACAAAACTGCGTTCAATTCAATATTATCCTGCAAGTTATCCAACCCAGAGCTTTCCAATATAGCCATCGGCAAGCTTGTTAATTATACAGCATCCAATGTAAGCATAAATCTTTCCAACTGGGAGAGTTTGTGTAACAAGATTTTTGAATGCTGATGCTGAAAAAGTAGTCCAAATTGGACTACTTTTGAATTTCTACTTGTGTAGATACAGAAATAAGAGGTGGTTAAAAGATGGAATTGCCCGAATCTGTCAAGAAGTATTTCATTAAAATAAAAAAATGTCGAAAACTTTTATTTTTTTGACACCGAGTACCCTTTGAAATTCTTTACAATTAAGGCTGAAATGTTGTTGCCAAAAGTAGTCCAAATTGGACCACTTTGCAATTTCTACTTGTGTAGATTGTAGATTGAAGAATGATGGGGTGAATCCATGAGATACAAAAAAGGCCGTCTGGCTGTGGTTGCAGTCCTTGTATTCGGGTTTGTGGCAGTTATGAACACAACCTTCTCGCCAATGTTTTATTATAACACATCGGCAAGTATCCCAAAGGGACTGTATTACAGCATATCCTATGACGGTTCAATCCAAAAAGGGGACATTGTGGTTTTCAATCCTCCTTCTGATGTGGCTGAATTTGCCTGTGAGCGAGGTTATCTCCCCAATGCAAGCTACCCGATGATGAAGAAGGTTGCTGCAACTGGTGGAGATGAGGTTTCCTCCAGCAAAGGTTCCTTTTTTGCAGCTGGAATTTGCCTGGGGCCGATATCTTCCTACGATTCGGAGGGGCGTGAGCTGAAGGCCTGGCCATACAACCACTATATCGTCCATGATGATGAGTTCATTGCCGTAGGCACTCATGAAAGAAGCTGGGATAGCCGTTACTACGGGCCGATACCAATGAACAGAATAATAACAAAGGTAAAACCGTTATATATTGATGAAGATTGAGGGATTAGTGTGGAGTATAGAACCTACAAACTAACCAGTTATGACGAATATTACAAGAAATACCTCCCGGAGATCAAGAGCCTCTGTCGGGAAAAGGAAGTGCATATTGCTTACATCATGGCCCTTAACGAGGCCGTGTGCAATGCTTTTCGCTACAATACCGCAGGGGAGTACAAGGGAGAGGCAGACATCAATATGATTGTTTCCGACAATGATGTGATGTGCCGCATTTATGCCAGTACCAATGCCTTCGATCCAAGAAGCCATTACCAAAGGATTCAGGAGCTGGCAAAAAATCCCGAAACAAGGGATCTTGACTGGGGTGATTATACCCAGGAGCAGGAAGGAGGCCGTGGCCTCTGGTATATGCTGTACGGCTCGGACGTTCTTCAGATAGATGTTTCGAGCCACGAAGTATCGTTGTTTATTTCTTACCCGTCAGCAGGAGAGACCCGTACCAAAAAGATAAAAAATCTCGCAAAGAAGTTTTTTATCAAAAAGAACGGGGTTTGCTATTAAGCGAGGAGTGGATGTATGAAAAGAGCGAGAAATACCAGCGAGGAAAAAATCCTGCTGGTTTCACCGGAACCGGAAAAACTTATGCCGGTTTTCCATAATATTGTTAAGACAAATCCTGAAATCTCCTTCGTAACAACCGAAAGCGGAGTGGAAGGATTAAACTTGTACAAACTGAACAGACCATGCCTTGCAATTATTTCGGATAAGCTGGAGGACATGAGAGGAAGTTCAATCTCTACTTTATTGATGGAGAATGTGAACCAGGAGGCCGATGCAGCAATCTGGCTCATAGATGTTGACAAGATTATCTACAATACAAAAGCCGACCTTCTTTTCCCATCCGATATGGATATGGCAAGGTTTGAGGAAACCCTGAAAAAGTTCCTTACCGCAAGAAGCCTTAACAGGCTTCAGTACAGCGACCTTAACCTTGCAAGGGAAAACCAGCTCGATAAGGTTCCGGAAAAGATGTCAAACGAGTTCTTTGACCTCAACATCATTTATTCCCCGTTTTCACAGACGGGGCTTTCGGGGGATGGCGGTTCATATTCCTTTGATAGGGAAAACAAGATACTGTCAGGATTCATCTTTGACGTTGAGGGCCATGATCTTATGGCCTACTACAATACTAATACCGTTGACAGTCATATACAAAATGCTATCCGCTACAATCTGAAGACCTCCATGGACTTTACCATGGGAAATGTTTTTGAGCAGGTAAACGTCATGTACTGCGACCTTATGGGCCGTGATTTCAAGACAACGGCAGCCCTGATATTCAAGATAGATTTCAATAAGAAAAAGATGTATTACTGTTCGGCTGGAATCAACTTTTTCCTTGTCAGGAGAAAAAGTGCCGATGCCTTTGAAAAGATTTTTATGCAAAATCCGCTTTTCGGGGCAGAGGATTCATCGAAATATAAAGACTATGAGCTTGATCTTACCGATATTGAAACAATCTATGTATCATCCGATGGCTTCTACAGTCTGCTGGTGCCTGAAGGCAAGAACAGGGATTTCATCAGGACAGCCAAGAAGGATGACATGACTTTGATGATGATTAACCTAAAGCAATAACCAAAGGGGGATGAATAATATATGCAGTACGTAGAAATCAGAAAGCCCTGGGCAGTGGTCAGGGTAAATGGTGAACTGATAAACACAGTTCTTTTACAGCTCCAGTCGGAGCTTGAGACAGCCTTCCAGAATGGCTGTACCCAGGTCTGCTTTGACCTTTTGCAGACAACTGACATTGAATCTGCCGGTATTTCAGGCATGATCAAAATCAGAAAAAAAGTCGGTGGGGAGAATTTTGCGGTTATTAACCCGAATCCTGAACTTACCGAAACCTTTGCAGCAGCTGCTCTTGATGGCTGGATTAGGAGCGAAATCAATTGATTACGTTAAGCTTTGAGCCAGGCAGTATAAAAGCAATGCAGACTTCCTTTAATAAGGAAGGTTATGTAGAGGTTCTGTTTGGCAGTGAAATCAAGAGTAATCTTTTGGACGATATTTTACAGAAGGAAGCCGACCTTACGGATCTTCGGAATTTTTTCATTGATGTCCGCAAGGATTTCGGCTCCAAGGAAGACTATTTTATTGTCCTTCCTGATTCCGTGTTCCTTACCACAGATATTTTTATCTGGGAAAAGGACGGGGATATCGCCCAGAAGATTCGCCAGAAAACAGGCAGGAATTTAAACGACCTATACTATTCCTGTCCTATAGTTTGTACCCCGAAGGGCCAGCCAAAGAAATCAACGGCCTGTGTCATTGAGAAATATATCATTGACAACATCGCAAAGGCAGCATCCGAGGCACAATTGAGGCTTGTATCCGTTGAGGCATCAAGCATCGCACTTTTCCGAACCAAGGAAAACCTCAGTGCAGAGAGTATGATTCTTGAATCATACCATGACTTTGCAACCATGATCGCCTATTCGGGCGTTGCAGGTGCCTTCTGTATGGACTGCCCTGAACTTGCTTCAAGGAATCTGGATTTTATACATGATCCGGACAAGGCAAACTTAAGGATATACAGTGCCATCACAAATATGGATCAGATCGCATATGAGTCCTTTTCACAGATCCTTAATGAGGATGTTCCTTATATCCTCATAAGTGACCAGTCAAAGATAGCTCATCTGGACTCATTCAAGAGCCGGGCTGCAAAAAATATAAACTGGCCTGATATTGTATCCGTTACATCAATCCCTGGCAAAGTAGAGATATGGCTTCCTCTTCTGGGTACTGTTCTTCAGAACGCACCCCAGAAGGATCTTCTCTGGAAAAGAAAACCAGCGTTTTTGTCCTACGGCAGCGGAAACCTCCTTCCTGCCGATGCCATCAAACAGGCCAAGGCCTTGCAGATAAAGGATAAGACAGTTCAGGGGATCAAGATTGCCATAGCAGCACTTTTCTGTGTTCTGGTGGCAGAGCTTGGCCTTTTCCTGTATTTTTCCTCCATAGATATTCCTGAAGATTTGCAGAAAGATTATCAGGCAGCTTATGAAAGCTCCGGGGACATCAACCATGAAATGGCCCTTATTACCACCGCAAACAAGGAGGATGCAGGTGCTATAAAGGGTTTCTCTGAGCTTCTTAAGTCCAGGCCACAGGATATTGGCTTCGTAAAAATCGAAATCAACAATGCCCAGCAGCAGAACACCTCATGGATAGTTCTTACTGCTGCCGCTGCGGAGCCTATAAAGTTCCAGGATTATCTGGCAAGCCTTTCCATGAATCCTGTATTTGCCAATCCTTCAATCACAAAGATAAGCAGTGACAGCAACGGTGTAAAGGTTGCCGAATTTACTGCCCAGAGAGGGGGAGGCCAGTAATGAAAAAAATCGAGATTAAGGGCAATTTGCCCAAGTTTACCAAGATTTTCTCAGGTTTAAACATTATTGTGCTTGGTGCTGTTTTCCTAATTCTTCTCATTGTTACTGTGTCCTTCGGCGGTACTGTGTATGACAGCTATGCCCAGGCCCAGATAAATGAGCAGAAAACAGCGGAAATGGAAAAATACATCGCTGACTGGATGGAAAAGTCTGAGATTGTCAACAATTCCAAGATGCACCCTGTTAAACCTGAAGAGCTTGACAAGGTTCAGACGGTGCTTCTTACGAGCCTTAAGCAGTACGGGCTTAATATTACGGGCTTCAAGTCCGAAAAGGCCCCGGCTGCCGCAAAGCCGGTTACGGAGACTGTTGACAACAATGGCCAGCCAACTAGCCAGAACCAGCAGCAACAGGCAAAGAAAAACACCAATGCCCATGATTATGAGCTGAATGTGGAAGGAAACTACTCCGGTGTTGTGAATTTCCTCAATTCCATACACCAGAATAATATCCTTATAAGCATCAAGTCCCTGAAGCTTCAACAGCAGAAGGGCCTAATAAAGGCCGACCTGAAGTACAGGGTTTATACGAAGTGAGGCAGAGCTTATGAATATTGACCTTAAAAACAACAAAAAACACAAATATATATTCTATGCGGTCTGCATCGCTGTTACTGGGTTTGCTCTCTCAAGTTCCCTTGGGGATATTTTCGGGGACAGTACGCCACCGCCTCCTTCCAACAACGGAGGTAATACGGCTGTCAATGTGACACAGAACCAGAAAAATGCTGCCGCAAAGCAAAATCAGGCACCCCAGGGGCCTGTCAACAGCTTAACTGCCGATGCTTCCGCAGCAATAATATTGGGGGAGGACGGAAGCAATCCTTTCGTTGAGGTAGGCGATCTGGTTGTGGATATGGAAAACCCACAGGCTCCTGTCATGACGGCAAGATCTTCTTATTCGGCACCTGGCAGTCTCCCGGCCATTCCAAGGCCGAATCTGCCAAGTATTCCTACGCCTAACCCTGGGGGATTCAGTGTACCAAACAGCGTTCCTGTTACGCCAGCGGCCCCACCGGAGGTTCAGGGCATCCTGAGTTCCGATGATGGCAGTGCCATGGCCATAATGTCCGATGGTACTATTCTTGCAGAAGGGGATACCTACAATGACGGACGTATAGCATGGATTGGTGGAGAGGGAATTCATTTCGAGGATGGTTCCAGCATAATCTACAGATAGGGGAGGAATTGATTTGAGATCACTTAAAAGCAAAATATGTTCCATATTTATTGCTTCAACAATACTATGTACAAGCATGTCTCCGGGGCTTGTTTCCGCTGCCGCAAGGCCGGATGACAGACAGGCCGCCACAGAGACTGAGGAGCTTAACTCCGAAACATACAAGGAACGGCTTCAGAAATATATTGACGAGTTTGATAAGGGGTGGCAGGACAGATACAACGCCACCCAGGATTATTTTGAAAAGTATATGACCCCATCAAAGGATGATGCACTGCCACCGCCTCCATCCAGTCAGATTTCGGCTCCTGCACCTTCACAGGTGCCTTCAATGACTGAGGGAAGGTATACCTTTGATTGGCAGGGGACACCTCTTAATAAGAGCCTTTATGCGGTTGCCAAGCTTGCCAAAAAAAATGTTGTTGTAAACGGGGACCTTAAGGGTGAGGTTTATACCTCCCTTACGGATGTAACCTGTTATGAGGCCCTAAATTTCCTTGGGCAGAGTTTTAATTTTAACTGGAGGATTGAGGGAAACACCATTATTGTTTCCACTTCTGATAAGTTTCTTCAGTCAAAGGAAATTCCTATTAATTATGCCAACAAGGAAATGTTGGTGGAGGAAATGAAGGCACTTGGCTTCGACAGTTCCAATGTTTATGCAAATATGGAGACAGGAACTGTTTCCGTTACTGGTACGGCTTATCAGGTGGCAGAGGCAGAAAGACGAATCAGGGCATTGGATCATCCTGTAAGTCAGGTTCTTGTTCTTGCCCAGATGATAGAGGTAAGCCATGGCGATAACCTTAATCTTGGTATGCAATATACGCTTCCTACGTTCACTCACACCGGAACTGATGATTCCACCTCACGGAACCTGCCGGGGAACGTCTGGGAAAAAATGACATTCGGGGCCATTGCAAACGCCAATAAGGAGCTTGCAAAAGGCAAGGTTATTGCCCGTCCAATGATAATGATGCTTAACGGTCAGGAAGGTACAGTAAACTTCGGTGATCAGGTTCCTGTTCTTACAAGTACAGCAACAACCTCCAGCACCACCATGACAGTTGAATACAAGGATGTCGGCTCCAAAGTCAAGATTCGTCCTGTAATCAATGAAGCCCTTAATGAGGTGACTCTTACCATGGACGTTGAGGTTTCTAATATTGGTAAGTGGCGTAATCTCGGAACGACACAGGCTCCACAGATTAACACACGTCATGCAGTGACATCTGCCCACATCAAGTCCGGGCAAAGTGTTGTCATCGGTGGTCTTCTCAGTATGACTGAGCTTGATAATTTAAGCGGTATTCCTGGTCTTATGGATCTGCCTATTCTTGGCAAGCTTTTCAGCTACCATGTAAAGAGCAAGACCTATGGCGAGGTATTTATCCAGATAACTCCTTACATTGTATCCAATGACCTTGATACAAGGGCCATAGCCCGTCAGATCGGTGCAGGTGACAACAATGGAAAATAAAAAGTTTTTTACGGGGGATGATTTCTTTCAGGAACAGGCCGCCAAAGCCGGTCTCTTCCTGAAGGAAGACCTTTCAAAAATGAATATCCCCCAGGAAATAATAGAAAAAATACCTAATCATCTGGCCACTACCTTCAAGGTGGTTCCCTTCAAAATTGAAGAGGATATTCTGAAGGTTGCGACCTACAACGTTGATATCCTCAAAAGCCCTGTGGCTCTAAAGAACCATCTGGATATTGACATAATTATAGTCAATGCCGAAAGGGACAACGTAAACAATGCCCTTAAGAAGTATTACGGCAGTGCGGTGAGCAGGAAGATAGAGGAGGACACCGTTGTTTCAGACGAGGACTCCCCGATGGTTCAGATGATAATGAAGATGCTCCAACACGCAGCGGAGCTGAAGGCATCTGATATTCACATGTTCCCGACATCTGTCGGGATGAAGATTATGTTTCGCATAAATGGGCATCTGAAAGATTTTTCCTCTGAGTACGTCATAGGAGCTGACGAGCTTGAAAATTTTACCAATGTGGTAAAAGGCCGTGACAGATCGGGACAGGCTGATTCCAACAAGAAGACTATGCCGAATAACGGTTCCTTTCATTTTACCCGTGGAAATATTCTTATTGATGTGCGTATGGCCACGGTGCCTGTAGGCAACAAAATTGGTCTTCAGAAGATAAACCTTCGTCTTCTTCCTCAGACATCAAAGAGGGTTTCCCTTGATGAGCTTGGATATGAGGAAAAAGACCTTAATACTATAAAAATAACGATTTTCAGAAATGCCAGTGGCCTTTTCATAAACTCAGGGCCGACAGGAGCAGGAAAGACCACAACATTATATGCAGAACTCTATTGTCTCCGTGATGCGAGAAATGAGCCTCTGAATATAATGACAATTGATAATCCTATTGAAATAAGAGAGGAAGATTTTACACAGGTACAGGTCCGTGAGGCCGATGTGGAAGGCAACAACCTTTCGGCTCAGAAGATTCTGAAGGTAGGTCTTAGAAGTGACCCTGACGTTTTCCTCTACAACGAGATAAGAGATGCGGAAGATGCCGCTGTGGCCATTGAGGCTTCCTCTACGGGGCATCCCGTGTTTACCACGGTTCATGCTTCCGATGTGCCAAGAACCATTCTCCGTCTTCTTGACCTCAATATTTCCAAGGTAAGTTTTCTGGCAGAGCTTAAGATGATAAGCTCTCAGAGACTGGTTGAGTTCCTATGTCCTAGCTGTTCAAGGCCACATAAACTGACTGACCTTGAAAAAATGGTTCTTGATAATGAGGAGCTTACCTGGTTAAGCAGCAATTTCGGCCCGGCCCAATTCAAGGAAAAGGGTCACAACAAGGACTGTCCTAACTGCAAGGGGACAGGAACTATTGGGCGAAGGGTAATTGCTGAAATTGTCGTTCTTGATAATGAGCTTCGTGATGCCCTTATGGACATCAAGAATTTTACGGAGATCAAGGAACTTCTCAAAAAGCATGGTTTTATGAGCATGTGGGGTAAGGCCCTTTGCAAGGCCTATACCGGGGAAATTGAGCTTAATGAGGTTATTCAGGTTATCGGAAAGGAGTAATGCAGCTTGTTTGACGGACATAAAGCGGACAAGAAGGACCTTTTCCGCTTGTTTACAGTAATACAGCGTTATGAAGCTGCCGGTCTTCCGATTATTGAGGCAATAAAGGCTTTCAACGGGAACACTGACAAGGTTGCCGTAAAGGAAATAACAGAAGACATTATTTCCCAAATGGAAAGCGGCTCAGTTGCGGATTTCCCGGCAGCCATGGAACTTTATCCTGATTTCTTCCCAAACTATGTGGTTCATCTCATAAGAGTTGGGCAGAACTCAGGAACCATCGGTGCTGTACTTGACGAAATAAACATCTTTCTGAAGCAGGACATTGACATGGAAAGAGACATCAATTCCGCTTTGTGGGTTCAGAAGATATTTATTATAGGTATCTGTTTCATCCTTGCAATTGCAGTATTTTTCGTAATCCCAAGGATGGGTGAGGTGCTTAACAGTGCCAATCTGGAGCTTCCGCTTATCACCAAGATCGTTCTTGGTATCGGGGATTTTGCAGCCTCCTTCTGGTGGCTCATTCTTGGCCTTATTGCTGGCGGTTACTTCTATCTCAAAAAGATGAAGAAGACTGACCCTGTTCGTTATGAATGGCTCAAGATGAGGCTCCCGATATTCAGGGATGTTTTCTACTTTCAGCTTCAGTACAGATTTACTAAGATTTTTGGGCTTTGCCTTCATGCAGGGGTAAAGTCCATTACGGCCTTGGAATACACTTCTTCTGCCGTGGACAATGCCATGTTTGAGGAAATTGGCCTTGAGGCTGCCAAAAACCACGAAAATACTGGTATAGGCATAGCACAGGCCTTAAGACAGGCAGACGGGTGGGGAATTATCGACCCGGCTCTTTACACTATGCTAAATGCCGGTACTGCCACTACAAAGCTTGATGAAATCATGCTTTCCGAGGCAGAGGGCTACAACAAGGAACTTGGTGCAGTCCTGAAGGTAATGGGTGACAAGATTGGCCTTTCCGTGACCATTCCGGGGTATGTGGCACTGATAATTCTGTTTGCGGCACTTGAATGGCCGCTCTTAACTCTTATGGATTCCGTTGGAAAGGTGGGGACCTGATATGAGTCAAAAAAAGAAGGGGCTTGCCCTTTCTCTTGATGCAGTTCTTTACCTTCTGGTGGCTCTTATACTTATAAGCATAGCAGTAGTTCTGGGACCAGGGATTCTGGAGACAGCCAGAAACGACAGGGCCGTTACAGAATCGGCCTCCCTTGGGGCTTTGATCAGCGAGTATAAACAGGAAGTGGGATCGTATCCTGCAACCCTTGACGATCTGAAAACTGCTTCGGGGCAGTACGGTCCTTGGATAAAGGAAGTACCAAAGGATCCATGGAATTCGGGCAACCAGTACCGTTATAAATTCGATGATACCGGATTTGCCGTCTACAGTGTAGGTAAAGGTAAAGCGGATAATTCTTCAACAAAGGAAATTGGCTCCGGCAATCTTGGGTTTGTCGGAAGATAAACGAGGAGGAAAAAATATGTCAGTATTATCTTTAAGAGCAACAAGAAATATGTGTTTGGGCTATGATGACTATGAAATGCGTTTAGGAGGACAAGGAGAGCATCCAGTCCGTAAACGCAGAACCATCAAGCTTGGTGGCTTTGCCCTTCAGCTTGACGGCATGGGTTGGTTCTTGTTGGCCATTGCAATTATTGCCATAGGTATTGTGGCCTTCGGACATCTTCGTACCATGGCCAAGAACTCTTCCGAGCAGGTTGAGCTTTCTTCTCTCCGTGATGCTGTAATGCAGTATCAGAGTCTGAGACTTGACGGTGCAGCTCCTGCTTCTTTGGAGCAGCTTATAGCAGATCCAAGTATTCCTGCTGCACAGGCTATTGATGGGATTAATCATGGGCCGATTCTTGCACCAAATGACCGCTGGAAGGCTTCAGGAACCGTTACTGATGTATGGGGTACTGCATATACATATACTGTCAATGCAGACGGCAGCGGCACGATAACTTCAACAGGATCGGGGAATAATCTAAGCATAGATTTCTGATGTAAAACAATAAAACAAAGGGGATGTCAAATATGGCAGCCCCTTTTTCTATAAGTGAGGTCCTTTATATGCAAAGTTTACAAAACTATATAATGCGAAAAATGGATACGCAGAATAAAAAGAAGCCTGGATATTTACTTCTCCAGGCTATCCTGGCCATGACAGCATTTACAATGATGTCTTATGGCCTTGTTTTGGCGTTTTCAAGTTCATTTAATATGTATGGAGCTTCCAAGGTTGCTCTGGAAGCCCAGCAGTATGCAGAAATAGAGGCAAATACTCTTAAAATGATTGGTTATGACAAGCTTGATACTGCTGGTCATAACAGGGCCGCTCTTTCCTATGCAAATGGCTGGGAAGGTCAGGTTACTATTGGTGACGAGCAAGTTATCGATGCAGACAACGATAACAAGATGCGAATCGCCTCTGTAGACATCTTTAAGAAGGGGGATACTACCTCCCGATATACCCTAAATGTACCACTAACTTCGCAAGGAAGCAATCTGTTTCCGATAGGTACCATCTTGCCATACGCAGGAGATTTGAATAAAATCCCTAATGGTTGGGCTTTATGTGATGGTCAGAATGGCACCCCAGATTTAAGGAACCGCTTCCTGACTGGAGCTGGATCCTCTTATGCAATTGGTGCTACTGGTGGTGAGAATTTCCATACTCTCACCATTCCAGAAATGCCATCACATTCCCACCCTTTTAGTACAAATAATATGTATGTTTTAGGGGACGAGTGGATTAATACAAGTGCTGGAGGTATTCTTCAAATTTATTTTCCTCAAAGTGTTCATCGACTAATAAATCTAAAATCAACATACTCAGGCTATTCAGGAGGTAGCCAGGCTCATGAGAATAGACCACCTTTTTATGCGGTCTATTACATAATGAAGATGGCTTAACTTCCATCTTTATCGCAAGGAGGAGCCGACAGTATCTTTAAAAAGAATATCCCTGGCACTTGCCAGGGATATATTATTTACCAAAATGTTTTAGAACGCTTTAGGATCTGCCTTCGTTAAAGTTTTTTGCAAATCAACGATGGGTTTATCATGTAGCAATTCTTTAATATGTGAACACTGTTCTATTGATAAGCCTCTGTGTTCATTGATATTAGTATATAAAGTTTTAATTCTTGACGTTGAATGGCCATCATGCAACATTTCAATTATTAATTTACGGTCAATCTCCTTCAGTGTCAAAAAGCCATCACCAAAAAGTGAACCAAGCTTAAAATAATATTCTCCTAAAGATTTGACTTCATTGAGCTTTAACTTATCCTCACTATGTATAATAGGGTATAACACTTTTAAATCATCTATTGTTGTTACTTGATGAACATCTTTGCTGATTTCCGGGAAAAACTCTTGAATATATTCTTTAACAACAGAATATACATCAGCAAAAGGAGGTTTTTCGACTTTTCCAGGAACGGAAAATTTATTATAAGCATGTTGTATATCGTTTGCTCTAAATAGGAAATTACTGAAATCGCCTAAAAGTCTGTTATTACCATTTATTAGTTCTAAAATCTTGTCTTTCTCAAAAGAAACAACACTTGATAGATAATATAAATCTAAAAGATCTTTCACTCTTCGGAACACTTTTTTGGAAGAAGCTACAAATACTTTATCTGCAATTATTTGTTCAGGAACTACACCTGAAAATTTTATATTATTGATAGCATATATTTTTGTCCTCGGTTGAGGGCGATTAACATCAATATCCATTGAAAAAAGTGTTTCATCAGTTGACTTATTCAATACATATAATCCAGCAGCTTTCTTTTCTGAATGTTCTCTAAAAGCTCTTGTGTAATACCCTAAACCCTTTTCATCAAAGACCTGATTTATAGATTGTACAATATCTTCAGTTTTTATAATATCGTCTGAAAACCAGTTTCCATCAATATCTTTAGTCCCTCGGATATTGTCATTATAGCCTAACTCTTGAAGAGCAGCCTTTAAAACCATGGAACCTTTAAAGCTAATTGGAATACCACTATCATATAATGCTTCCATGATCTGATACATTCTGTTTTCATTTTCAGTAAATATCATAACTAAATACCTCAATAACTGTAATAATTAATTGCTTCTTCAGCTAACTGATCAAATTGGGCCTGATATTCAGGTGGTATAAATAATCCATCAAAAGATTGATTATGAGTCTCGTAATAATAGCTTAAAGCCTCTGTTATACCTTGCATATCAAGGATATTTTCATTTGTCATTGCATCAATTAATGTCCGGTTAAAACAAGTATATGATAGTCCAAACTTATTTGTATGTACATTTTGAGGGGCTATAGCGGTTCCTATTCGCATTACGCCATTATAATCCGATACAGAAGCATCTCCATAAACCCATACTACCCACTGATCAATACGGCCTAAATAACTTCCCTCGCACATAAGAGCTTCATCTAGTGCAAATACTATATTTTCTCCCAAACAATCACGGACAGCCTGAAGCCAAGCCATTGTACTACTATACTGTTCGATTAAAGGCAACTCCTTTTTTGAAGGATCATAGCTTGGCACTGAAATAGCCATTCTATTGGCCAGATCCTTTTCTACATTCTGCTTCAATAACGCAGTTACATACTCTGGGGGTGTACGCACTCCATTTTCCCAATTTTGAATAGTTCGAACGGGGATATTGTAACGTGCGGAAAATTCATTTTGTGTTTCATTGAGCTGCATCCTAAGTTCCTTTACATCCATAATAATTTCACCTCCAAAATCATTATACACCCATTGGGTGAGTAAAGCAATACAAGTTAGTATTCCACCTACTTCGCAAGATGGGACAGGCGATAAAATGCCTGTGGGAACCATCTTGCCTTATATTGGCAGCCAGGCTGATATTCCAAGGGGGTGGCATCTCTGTGACGGTACAGATGGAACACCTAACCTTCTGGATAATAGATTTCTGGAAGGTTCTGCCACCATTGGAACATTTAAGGAGCCAGGGCTACCAAATATCATAGGTGTAATAAATGGCGTATATAATGGTTCTGGTGCATTTAAGTGGTTAGGTATAGATGGTAATAAATATGCTTCGGGAACAGGAAATTTTGGAACTGACCAGTTTGATGCTTCTTTTTCAAACCCCATATATGGGAAATCCAATACTGTACAGCCAGCAAGCTATACGGTGTATTACATCATTAAAATAAAATAAGTATCTTGCTTCGCAAGCTGGCTCTATGAGGATTTACTATGTAGGAGTGGGAAGTGGATTTACCCCAAAACCCGAAAAGCCGCAGAAATACAGCCATTTAAGAAAGGAGCAGGGTAGCGTATGAAGAACAAAAAAGATTATAGCACAAAA
>Ga0129306_1000166_pt1 | contig 115266 bp, 124 predicted proteins | sample P827metagenome_FD_94438 | JGI IMG/M metagenome (GOLD analysis project Ga0129306, IMG submission 94438) | Capybara group fecal microbial communities from Wisconsin, USA - P827 metagenome | ecosystem: Host-associated > Mammals > Digestive system > Large intestine > Fecal | place: USA: Wisconsin...
AAATGTAGCTACATTAGCTAAAAATGCTGGTAATGTTAACTTAAAATTCAGTGGTAATGTTGGCACAGGTACAGTGAACTTAGCTACTCAAAACTTCAGCATTACTGGTGATGGCAATGTGACCACTACAGCAGCTGCTAATGGTATGATTGTGGGCTTATCCAATGATGTTAAAGCTAAAATTGACTCCATTACACCTGTAAAATACATGTCTGTTAACTCTAAATTAACTAATGAGACTATATCTAGCGCTGAGAAGAAAGCTGGAAAGGTGAGTAATTTGGCTAATGACGGGGCTACAGGAGATAATGCCGTCGCTATAGGTCCTGTTGCTGCAGCTGTTGACTCAGGAGCTGTTGCTGTTGGTAAATCTACTGAAGCAGGTAAATGGAGTGTGGCTATAGGCAATGGTGCTAGTGCGCTTGTGGGAAATTCGATTGCTATTGGTTATAAAGCTAAAGCTGAGAAAGGTCCTCGCTATAGAAATGGAGTACTTGATCCATCATTACCAGATGTTGACCCTCGGGCGATTGCTATTGGTGACCTTTCAAGTGCCATTGGTGTTGGAGCAACAGCAGTAGGTTATGATACTCGTGCCAAAGTTGAGGGTGCGGCTGCTTTTGGGCATTCGAGCTATGCTACTAAGGTTGATAGCTTATCTTTAGGTAAAAAGGCAAATGCTAAACATGATAGCGGTGTAGCTCTTGGTGCTTACTCTGTAACGAATCGTGCAAAGGGTGAAAAACTTGGTTATGATCCGTTAACTGGTTTGGATTCTACAAATGAGTCTGTTGTTTGGAAATCGACATATGGTGCTGTTTCGATAGGTAATGATGAATATACGCTTAATAATCAGCTCATGCCAGCTGGGTCTCGTCAAATTACCAATGTAGCAGCTGGTTCATTAGACACTGATGCGGTGAACGTAGCTCAGTTAAAAGCGGCTAAAGTAGAAATGGTAAAAGGCACTAATATTAGCTCCATTGATACTGATGTGACAGCTGGTTATACCAAATATACGATTAATGCGATTGATACAGTAGTAAAAGATGGTACCGCTACTTATAATACTGATGGTACCGGAACGATTACATTAAATACAGAGTCTAATGGTGTAACTGGTACTGTAACTGTAGATGGTTTGCAAGATAAATACATTACAGGTGCTAAGCTTGAAGGTAATACATTGACAATTAGTCGCAATGACAATGAAAAATTTACTATTGAAAATATTGCTACTAAGGACGATGTAACTAATGCAGGTGATTCTCTTTCCAGTAAATTGGCACAAGGCTTTAAGATTAAAGGTGGCACTGCAGATAGTGAAGGCACAACCATTGCTCTTGATGGTGATACAGCACCAGAAATTACCTTTGATGTAAAAGAAGCTGATAAAGGTTTGACTATTACACGTGAAGGCAATGTGATTTCCTACGGTATTGATGCTACTAAATTGGCTGAAACTTTAGGTGTAGATCCTACAAGCTTAAGTCAGGCAGGTGCGTGGACTATCCAAGGTGGTGGTGTTGATAAGGCTACCATTAGTGGGGCGAAAAAAGTAAACTTCGTAGGTGGTTCCTTTACAAAAGTTGATGTAACTTCTACTGGAGAGGGTGCTCAAGTATCTATTGGCTTAGACGACAAAGCTACTAAAGCAATTGAAAATGTTAATAATTTCATTACCACTGATGAAAATGGCAATGCAAAACTTAATGTAGTGGGCGATGATAAAACTGGTGTAAAAGTAGAGGCGCAAGCTGATGGGTCTACCAAAGTAAGCCTTGAAGAGAAGGCTCAAGTTGGTTAAGTAGCGATTGACGGTAAAGATGGTAAAGGTGAAATCACTGGTTTAACAAATACAACTTGGACTCCTGATAAACCTGAAACTATTAAAGCTGACCGTGCGGCTACGGAAGGTCAACTTCAAGGTTTAGCTGAACATATTGCAGGTGACATTTCTAAAATCAACACAGCTATCAATAATAATGGTAAAGAGCTTACCACTGAAAAAGCAACGATTGGTGGTAATACAATCATTGATAAAGATGGTATTACGGTAAAAAATCCGAACGGTGAAGGCTCTACAAAGATTACTGGTGATACGATTACTACGGGTACAGTAAATGCTGATAAAGTAGTAGTTGGTGGCAATACATATATCTCTGAAAACGGTTTAAATGCTGGTGATAAAACGATTACTGGCGTAGCGCCTGGTGTTAAGGGCACAGATGCAGTTAACATGAATCAATTAAATGAAGTTGCACAAGGTGTTAACAATGTAGGTTCTGCTGTCAATCGTTTGAGCAATCGCGTCGATAAGGTAGCAGCTGGCTCTGCCGCTTTAGCAGCACTTCACCCGTTAGATTTTGATTCTGATGATAAATTGAGTTTTGCCGTAGGTTTTGGTGGCTACAAAGGCGAACATGCAGCGGCTCTTGGTGCGTTCTATCGTGCCAATGACGACTTGATGTTCAGTTTAGGTGCTACAGTTGGTAATTCCAATGATCAATACAATGCTGGCGTTTCCTTCCGCTTTGGTGATTCTTCGCCATACACTAATATGAGTAAGACAGAGATGGCGACTAAATTAGAAAAGCAGAATCAAGAAATTGAAACATTGAAAGATCGCTTAGCTAAGCTAGAAGCGTTAGTAGTTCAAAAATAAAATTAAATATACGTTAGTTTCAAAATATTAACTTAGATATTGATTGAATATGTGATAGTTTGAAATGAAAAAAGAAATCCCTAGGACTTGTCCTAGGGATTTCTCTTTGGAATGAGTATAGGAAGAAAAAATTTCTCATATATTCATTATTTTCTTTTAAATTTTATTGTTTATATAAAAAGGCTCCACCTCTATGAAGTGGAACCTTTTCTAGTTTCACACTCTTAATTAAATTTGTTTTAATTAAATTAGAAAGTATTAATTTAGACTATATTAGTTACCAGCTACCAATGCTTCTAATTTAGCCAAACGAGCTTTTAATTCAGCATTATCAGCTTGTAATGTAGCCATGTTCTTTTCTTGTGTTTCTAATTTGTTAACCATATCAGCTTTGCTCATGTTAGTGTATGGAGAAGAATCGCCGAATTTGAAGGAAAGACCAGCATTGTATTGGTTATCGGAGTTACCTAAAGCAGTACCAATGCTGAACATTAAGTTATCATTTGGACGGTAGAAGGCACCGATAGCAGCAGCCTGCTCACCTTTGTATGCCCCGAAACCTACAGCGAATGTTAATTTGTCATCAGAATCAAAATCTAATGGATGTAAAGCAGCTAATGCAGCGGAGCCAGCAGCTACTTTTTTAACATTAGTTTCTAAATGACTGATAGAGGAGTTCAAAGTGCTAGTTGCTTGGTTTAATTGATCAAGATTAACTGCATCTGTACCATTTACACCAGGTGCTACATTTTTAATAGTTTGGTTATTAGCATCTATACCATCTTTAGTGATATATGTATTACCACCAACTACAACTTTGTCAGCATTAACTGTTGTTGTTGTAACGGAGTCACCATTAATTACTGTAGTGTTACCAGTTTCAGGAGATGTAACCGTAATACCACCTTCGTTGATAGTTGTGTTACCGCCAATAGTTGCGCTAGTAGAATCTAGGTTTTCAATTTTATCATTAAGATTGGATTCTAAAGATTTTAATTGTAATACATTTACTGCATCGTGGTCAGCAGCACCTCCAGCTACATTAGTAATACGGCGATATAAATTAGAGTCCGCATTACCTACGGACACAACGCCTGCTTCTTCAGAAGTATAAGCTTCTTTGCTCAAATAAGATTCTTCAGCTTTAGTATCTGCTACGTTAGCGGAAGTAGCATTACCCAAAGCAATAGAGTTGTCAGATACAGCATTAGCACCATGACCGAAGGCTAAGGATTTAGTGCCTTCAGCTTTTGCATTAGTGCCAATTGCTGCAGAATAGTTTCCTGAGGAGATGGCTTCATCGCCCATTGCTAAGCCATATTTACCACTAACATTAGCTTTATGGCCAACGGCAACACCAGCAGTGGCTTTACGTTCAACAACGGATTCATTACCTAAGGCAACAGATTGTTTAACCTGAGCAGAGCTCTTTACACCGATGGAAACGGCCTCACCGCCATCTGCAAAAGACTCATGACCAATGGCAATAGTTTCTCTACCTTGGGATATGGAATCTGTACCCATAGCAATGTTATTGGTCCAAGATGTTGCAGCATTTTTACCAATGGAGATAGCATTAGGCGATGCTGTTGTGTGGGCGTCTGTGCCAATGGCGATGGCATCATTACCACTTGGAGCGGCATTATTACCGATAGCGACGCTTCCTTTATAGGCGCCATCTGCATTAGTACCAAGAGCAACAGAACCTTCTGGTTTTTTAGTTGCTACAGCACCTTCGCCAAAGGCTACGCCATTGCCTGTACCAACTACATTAGTAGCTGCAAAGGCTGTTGTCATAGTACCAGTCAAAGCTGCTACAGCTAAGGCTAAAGAAAGTGTTTTTAAAGATTTTGTTTTTGTCATGATAATTAATCCCCCTAAATATAAATATATATCTATTGATATGTCCCCCTCCGGTAATTTATATGTGTCTTTTGGAGACGTATAAATTACCGGGGGGGGGTACACCTGTAGAGGATACCTAAGAGATATTATACCGAATGAGTTATGAATTTTCAATAGAAAATTCACTAAATAATTAAAAAAGAGTTAAATACTAATGATTTGCATGGGGATTATATTGCTTTTGATGATTAGGTGTATCGGTATTCATTTTATCTTTATGAAATTAGAATTTAACAATCAAATAGGTAAAATATAAAGATACAAAAAAGTAAAAAAATCAATAAATAAAAAATAGAACTAAATCAGCAAAAATAATATAGTAAAACAACAAAAACAATAAAAAACAACAGCGCTACTTAGAGACCTTCATAGGCCACAAACAAAGTTTGTAACCTTAGGATTCTCTAGAAAGAGCTGTTGTTATACATAGGTATATTAATTGTAAGATGAGTAATTGGCGCTTATTTAGTTATAGATGATTGATGATCAATGTTTAATGATTAATGTTTAATGTTGAAGTTTACGCTCTTTTATAGGTGTTCACTAAGTAATCAATAGCTTGATTATAGCCAGCTACACCTTGACCCATAATAATTTTTTCAGCATATTCACTTACATAGGAATGGTGGCGAAAGGTTTCACGTTCTTTAGGATTGGAGATATGAACTTCTACCGTAGGTAGGTGAACGGCTTTTAAGGCATCTAAGATAGCAATAGAAGTATGGCTATAGGCGGCGGGATTGATTATGATAGCATCTACATCAAAACGAGCCGCTTGAATGCGATCGACTAAGCTACCTTCATGATTGCTTTGATATAAACTTACTGAAATGCCAAGGGACTCTGCGTATTCCCGCAGTTGATGGACTAAATCCTCGTAGGTGGTTGAGCCATAGATTTCAGGTTCTCGTAGACCAAGTAGATTAATATTAGGACCATTAAGAATTAAAATGTGCATGATATTCCTCCTCAATGTGCTGAGCCCCTTCTTCTGGGTTTGTGAAATCTACTGCGTATTGTGAAAAAGCAGTATATAAAGGTTCGCGTTTGTTATAGAGTGCTTCTAAAGCCTGAAGGCCTCCTTGGGAGAGGGGACGATTATCAGTGGCTAGACTCGTTAATGGACGACGGAGCCAATAGATACGACCATTTTGGCGTAGGGCTAGATAATTTTCAGGACGAGTTACAACGCCTCCGCCAGTAGCGATAATAGCGCCGGTTGTTTTGCATAGCTCTTGTAATAAGGTGGTTTCTTTTTTACGGAATTCAGCTTCACCATGGGTAGCAATATATTCGCCAGGATGGCTATAGCGCTTTTCAAATTCAACATCACAATCAATTAGTGGTCGTTTAAATTGGTTAGCTAAGCTTTGCCCCACTGTGGTCTTACCAACCCCAGGCATACCAATAAGAATGATATTTTCTTGTTTTTTTCGCAGATTAGTAATAATTTTTTCTGTTTCTTCAGGACCAAAGGTTGTGTTTTGGAATAAAGTGGCGGCTGCTACAGCTTGTCCCACGAGCATAGGTAGACCATCGCTATAAGGAATTCCTTTTTGCTCGGCTTCCATGAGTAAAGCGGTACGATACGGATTATATACTACATCTACAACGCCACTAAGATTGGTGAAATCAGCTAAGGAAATTAACTGGTCAGGGCAGTTAGGATACATCCCTACGGGTGTTGTATTAATGATTATATCTGTATCTTGGCCGTGCTGTGGTGCGTCTTCATAGAAAGGAGACGCTTTGCGGGATAAATGTACGATTTCACGAGCACCTAAATCTTCAAGGGCAATGTGAACGGTATGAGAGGTAGCTCCATCACCAAGGATAAGTATTTTCTTATGTTTTACAGTAATGTGAGCCCGTTGTAACATGAAAATAAAACCATCGTAATCTGTATTATGACCGTACCAACTGTTATCGGCTTGACGTACCATGGTATTGACACAGCCAATGCGCTTAGCAGTGTCAGATAGACTTTGACAGGCACTCATTACATCTTGTTTGTATGGAATTGTTACATTAAGGCCCTTTAATTCAGGCTGTGCTAGAAATTGTGCTAACTCATGTGGTGAGCGTTCAAAGAGCGTATAGGCCGTATTGCCAAGGGCTTTATGAATTTCAGGGGAGTAGCTGTGCCCCAAGGTTTTGCCAAGTAGGCCATAGGGACTGAGCAATGGTGTTTGACTCATGGTTACTTCCTTTCGCTAGTAGTAGCATCAAATTGTATATTGTTATCTAATAAAAAATCTAATAGAACTAAGGCGGTAACAGCTTCGACAACAGGTACGGCACGGACTGCAATACAAGGGTCATGGCGACCTTTAATTTGAAGGTCTACATTTTCTTGCTTGTCATAACTGAAACTTGGTTGTACTTTAGCAATAGAAGCTGTTGGTTTCATGCCAACTTGAAGAATTAAAGGCATGCCATTAGTAATGCCACCTTGGATACCACCACTATTATTATTCAACGTACGAACGATTCCGTCCTCTAACATAAAGGGGTCATTTTGCTCGCCACCAGTGCTAAGACAACCTTCAAAACCACTGCCAAAGGCAACGCCTTTTACACCAGGAATGCCAAAAATTGCTTGGGATAAGCGATTTTCAATGCCATCAAAGTTTGGATTGCCAAGTCCTGCTGGTAAGCCCGTAGCAAATACTTCAATAATGCCACCAGTAGAATTACCAGCTTGACGTAGTTCGTCAATATAAGTAATAGCTCGTAGCCGTTCTTGCGGAGAAATCATCGCTACTGTTTCTAAACCAGCTTTTTGTAAATCTGCCATAGCGGGTTTGGTGAAGCTGATTGGTTTATCTTTAATAGGACCAATTTGTCGTAAATGAGCGCCTATTTCAATGCCCTTTGCTTTTAAAATTTGTAAGGCCACACCGCCAGCACAGCAGAGTGGCGCTGTTAAGCGCCCTGAAAAGTGACCGCCACCACGCATATCTACTGCTTCGCCATAGCGCATACGAGCGGTATAGTCTGCATGGGAAGGGCGTGGCACATCGCGTAGATTATTATAATCTTTGGAGTGTTGATTGGTATTTTCAATATAAAAGGCAAGAGGGGAACCACTTAATTGGCTGTTTACAAGGCCCGCTAAAAAGTGAGGTTTATCAGCTTCTTTGCGTTGCGTGGTTACTAAACTTTGCCCAGGGGCACGACGTTTCATAAAGCGTAAGAGTGCGCTTTCATCAATGGTAAAACCACAAGGGAGGCCATCTACGACGGCTCCAATAGCGGTGCCATGAGAGGCGCCAAATACGGAAATTTTAAGATTTTTACCAAAACTAGAGCTCATAGAAGGGCCTCCTAGGGATTAAATTAAAGTGATAAAAACATATAATATAAGTAAATTATATAAAAGGCTATAAACACACATAAAAAATATATAAAAATATATAAAAGCAAATATAGAGTTCGCAAAATTATATTTAGAAATATATAATTTTTAAAATGAGTGCTATTTCGTTTTTATAGCGTCGCCACCAAGTTGATTCCAGTGTTCAAAAAATAGGGGATAGGATTTGTTAATAGCATCACTATCGGTGATGGTAACGGGCTCTTCACTGATAAGCGCCATTAATGTAGCGGCCATTACTAGGCGATGATCGTTATGGGAATGCACCGTACCTCCCAAAAGACGCCCTGTACCAGTAATATATAAATTATCCCCTTCCACTCGTGCTTCGCCACCTAAGGTAGCGACCAATTCTTCGACGGCAGCAAGGCGATCAGACTCTTTCAAACGAAGTCGCTCACCATTCATAAACCAGCTTTCCCCTTCAATACTGCAAGCAAGGGCTGCTAGTACAGGGAGTAAATCAGGGCATTGTTCTAAATCTACTGTAATAGGGCTAAGAGCATGACCTGAACAATGTAAATTTGAGGACATGTTGTCATTCTGCCATGTTACGGTGGCACCAGTGGAGGTAATAATATCTATAATGCGTTTATCAGCTTGGGTAGAGTCTGCTTGCAGATTAGTAATTGTTAGGGTGTTACCTGTCATAGCTGCTGCTACGAGCCAAATGGCACTATTAGACCAATCTCCTTCAATAGGATAGTCTTGACGACCTTCGTAGTGTTGTTTGGATGGTACTGTAAATGTATTGCCATCATCACTTACTGTGGTTAAGACGCCAAAATCAGCCATAACTTTACGGGTTAATTCTACATAGTCTCGAGATTGTAGGGCTGTAGTGCTATGAATGGTTACAGGTGCTATTTTAGGGGCTGCTAACAGTAAGCCAGAGAAAAACTGGCTGCTAACATTGCCTACCATTTCAAAGGTACCACCTTTAAGCTTACCAGTCATAGTAAAGGGTGGTTTAGGCGCTGAAAAGCGAACACCATGGTCTTCTAGTTGACTTTTTAACGGCTCTAGCGGGCGCTCAGGTAAACGACCTGCGGCTGTGACGTTAGTTGATTCACTAAGGGCTGAACCGACTGGTAAAAGTAATCGCAAAGTTGTACCCGATTCATGAGCATTAATTGTTGTGTTTTGAATTGTTTCTGATTGCGCAATAGGGGTTACAGTTACACCTGTCGCTATTTTTTCTATGTGAGCGCCTAAACCTTGCAAGGAGGCAATGGTTGCATCAATGTCTTCGGAATAATGCGCAATAATAAGTGAAGATGGACTATCGGCTAAGGCGGCGGCAATTAAAGCTCTATGTGCATGGGCTTTAGCTGGAATAGCCGCGATAGTACCATGTGGAACGGCTTGTTTGATTGTGGTGGATATAGGCATATTACACCTCCTTAACTACATGGTTTGGTAATTCGTTATGGGGAATGGTGACTAAATCACAATGGCCCCATTGGATAGGGCGAACGATAGTAATCGTTTCTCCTTGACTTTTTTTATCGTGCAAAGCTGCTTGGCATAAGTCAGATGCTGAATAGTCTGTGTGAATTGGTAAATTATGTTTAATCAGTAAGTCTAAAAATGCAGTAAGTTCTGCTTGGTTTAAATAACCAGCTTTATAAGCGGAACGCATCATGAGGGCCATACCAATACTGACAGCCATGCCATGTTTTATTTTGAAATGACTTAACTGTTCGATACCGTGACCAAAGGTGTGACCGAAATTGAGGAGCGCTCGAATGCCACTTTCTCGCTCATCTTGACTTACAATAGCTGCTTTAGCTTTCACACAAAGGGCAATAATTGATTCTATATGGGGTAAGTCACCTTGTTCTAATGGTTTGGTTTGTAAATCTTGTAATAATTCTGGATAGCCTAGCATACCGTACTTGATGATTTCCCCACAGCCATTAGCAAATTCTTCGGCTGGTAAGGTTTGTAATGTCGTAGGATCACAGAGTACGAGAATAGGTTGTTTAAAAGCACCCCATAAATTTTTACCGGCCGATAAATTGACTGCTGTTTTACCGCCGACAGAAGAATCTACCGCTGCGAGTAGGGAGGTAGGAATTTGCACATAATCAATGCCCCGTAAATAGGTGGCGGCAGCAAAGCCTGCCATATCACCCACTACACCGCCACCGAGAGCAATGAGTAAGTCCTTGCGAGTTAAGGCCTTTTCTGCCATATATTCCACTAAATGAAGGAGTCGTTGTGCATTTTTTTCAGTTTCTCCATGGGGAAATACATAGGTATAGACCGTATAGCCTGCTGATTCAAGTTGTGCTTTAACGCAGTCTAAATAGTGGGTTGCTACTAGATCATCGCTGACAATAATGGTAGGTCGTGGACTTTTGAGAGGCTTAATATATTGGGCAATATGCTGGAGTGCTTCTTCTTCGATAATAACATCATAGGACGTAGAGGCATCGATGTGAATTCGTTCCATAGACTATCCTTTCTCATGCAATTGAATACGTATCTATTCTGAGTATACAATGATTAGTATAAAAAAGCCACGAGTTGCCAGCGTTAGGCTATCGTGGCTTTGGTGAAGTTTACATACAATGGCCCATTACTTACTCAATACGTCGCGTAAAGCGAATACTTCTTTAGTAAGGGCGGCGAATTGGTCTGGACGTAGTGCTTGTGGTCCATCGCAAAGGGCTTTAGCAGGATCGATGTGAACTTCAATCATAAGGCCGTCAGCACCGCCACCAGTGGAAGCGAGCGATAAAGGTCGAACCATACGGCTCATACCAGCTGCATGGCTAGGGTCCATGATTATTGGTAAATGGCTAAGTTCATGAATCATAGGAATAGCGGTTACATCTAAGGTATTACGAGTTTTAGTTTCAAAGGTACGAATACCGCGTTCACAAAGGACGATTTGCGTATTGCCTTCACTCATGATGTATTCTGCAGCCATTAACCATTCTTCGTAAGTTGCGCTAAGACCACGTTTTAAGAGAACGGGTTTATTGAGCTTACCTACTTCTTTCAATAAGGTGAAGTTTTGCATATTTCGTGCGCCGATTTGAAGCATATCTACATCATCGAAGTATTGTAGTTGTGATGGGTCCATGACTTCTGAAACGATAGGTAGACCAGTTTCTTTTTTTGCTAAAATTAAGAGTTCGAGTCCTTCAGGGCCCATACCTTGGAAGGAGTATGGAGAGGTACGAGGTTTGAACGCACCGCCACGAAGAATAGTAGCACCCGCTTCTTTTACCGCTTTAGCTGTTGCAATTACTTGTTCTGGTGTTTCTACGGAACAAGGACCAGCCATGATGGCGAAGTGGCCACCACCGATTTTTACGCCACTTACATCAACGACTGTATCTTCTGGATGGAATTTACGATTTGCTTTTTTGAAAGGCTCTTGAATGCGTGTTACTTTCTCAACAATATCAAGGGACTCGATTTGTCGTTTGTCGAGTAGTGAAGTATCGCCAATTAGTCCGATGAGGGAGTAGTTGCTCCCTTGCACTGGGTGTAAGATAACACCTTGGGCTTCTAATTTAGCTGATAATTCTTGAATTTTCTCTGGGGTTGCATTTTCTCTTAGTGTGATAATCATAGTAATCTCTCCTCTTTTTTCCGTAATGAATATTTGAAAATGTGTTTCTTCCATAATACTATCCTTCTATCTATCAAACATCATATCGTTATCAAGTATACAAAAAGGGAGCCACCCGCGTGCACTACGGGTAGCTCCCTAACTATACTAAGCCATCAATGATACCTAAATCAGCGTAGCCCAAATAGTCCTTTACCCGTAGACTGGATAAAGAACCAAAAATAGAAGTATTGGCTGTTTAATGTGCTGATTTGCATACTCATTGTATTGGCTCCTTTCTAAAAGTGATTGCCAACATTATAAACCTATGTTTTTCATTTGGCAAGTCTTTTTTACAAAACATTTTCAAAATGAGTGTAAAGTCTTTTATTCCAAGTCATCAAAATCGAAGGCAGCTGCCTTAGTATAGTTTGTTACTTTTGCTTCAAAGAAGTCTGTTTTAGTGCTATTAAGATTGGAGAAACTTTCAATCCAAGCCATTGGATTTTCTTTAATTTCTGGATATAGCGGTTTAAGACCAATCGCATCAAGACGAAGGTTAGCTAAGTATTTAATGTAGCGTTCAATGAGAACATTATTAATACCGAGAATTTTGTCATCAGTAATATATTGGCCCCAAGCGATTTCATTTTCAGTACCTTGGCGAAGCATGTCTGTCAATTCTTCTTCTAATTCTGGGGTAAATAACTCAGGTCGTTCTTGACGAAGTTCACGAATAATGTTCTGGAATAATACAAGATGGGTTACTTCGTCACGATTGATATATTTGAAAATCGTACTAGTAGCGGTCATTTTACCTTGGCGCGCTAAGGTATAGAAGAAGCTGAAACCAGAGTAGAAGTAAATCCCTTCAAGGATGTAGTTCGCCATGATTGTGCGAATTAAGTTGTGTTCCGATGGATCATCGCTGAAGCGTTGGTAGATGTCAGCAATGAAGCGGTTACGAGCCAAGAGGTGTTCATCGGTACGCCATTCGTCATAAATGCGGTCACGAGTAATCGGATTGGTTACGGTGTCCAAAATATAGGAATAACTTTGGGCGTGAATTTCTTCTTGGAATGCTTGAATATTAAGTAGTGACGCTACTTCAGCGGCCGTTACATAACGACTTAAGTTGGGTAAATTTTCACTTTGAATGGAGTCAAGGAAGTTGAGGAAAGAAATAATTTTATCGAAAGCGCGACGTTCGCTGTCAGTAAGGAATGGGAACTGTTTAATATCTTCGTTAAGTGAGATCTCTTCTGGAATCCAGAAGTTGTTAAGCATTGTGCGATAGAGGGTGGTAGCCCAATCGTATTTAATGCGGTTCCATTCGCGTAAGTTGGTGGTGTTACCGCCAATCATACTTTCTGTGCCACGTTCGCCGTGTTCGTTAAAAATTAATTTTTTTTCCATAATGGTATTCACCCTTTCTAGATTCAGTGATAGGCCCTCCGTAAGAGGGCCTTTCCTTTAGTATAGCATGACTGTTTGTAAAACGTCTGAAATATTTTGGTATTAAGAGGAACAGCTAGTGCATTCATCCATTTCAAGAGATTGGTTACGAATGTAGTAAATTGTTTTAACCCCTTGTTTGTACGCTTCTACATATAAGTTAAGAATTTCTTTGGCCTTCATCTGTGGTGTAATGTACAAGTTAAAAGATTGTGCCTGGTCAATGTGACGTTGACGGGCAGCGCACGCACGAATGCTCCATTGTTGGTCGATGGTATGCGCTTCTTTGTAGAGCCAGAAGGTAGAATTATCAAGATCTGGCGCTGTTTTAGGGGTGAAGCTACCTTTCTTTTCTTCGATGAAGAATTTTTTGAAGATTGGGTCAATACCAGCGGTTGTGTTGGCTATATTGGAGGTACTGCCAGTAGGGGCAATCGCCATAAGATAACCGTTACGAAGACCGTATTTAGCTACATCTTTGCGAAGTTGTTGCCAACGTTCAGACGTATAGCCACGGCGCTCAAAGTAAGCACCAGTTTCCCATTCGGAGCCTTTGAAGGCAGGGTAAGCCCCTTTTTCTTTGGCTAGTTCCATGGATGCTTTTATAGCGTAGTAAGCAATGTTTTCAAACAATTTGTCGGCTGCTTCAATATGTTCTTCTGTTTCCCATTGAATTTGATGACGCACCAAGTAGTGGTGGTAGCCACTTGTACCAAGGCCGATGGCGCGGTATTTTTCGCTTGTCATCTTAGCTTCTGGCACAGGGAATTGGTTAATGGAAATAACATTGTCTAACATACGAATTTGAAGGGCTACATTTTCTTCTAATTCTTCGTCAGTGATTTTACCAAGATTAATGGAGTTTAAGTTACAAGTTACCATGTCACCAGTGATAGTTTTGGTAGAAATAGAGCCATCTGGGTGGATGGTTTCATCAGAAAGATTAGTAAAACCAACGTTCTGTGCAATTTCGTGACATAAGTTAGATGCGTAAATCATGCCCGCATGTTTGTTAGGGTTTGTGCGATTAGCTGTATCACGGAAGAAAATGAATGGTGTACCGGTTTCAACAGCACTGCGCATGATTTTCTTCATCATATCGAGGGCGCTAACTTGAATTGAGTGAAGCTCTGGATTGTTTTCACAGAGTAAGTAATGTTCTGTAAATGCTTTTTTATCATCGTCGTCATAGAAATCTTCTAAGTTAAAGCCCATTACTTGTTGTACTTCATGAGGGTCGAATAGACTGAAGTTTTCACGAGCTAAAAGGCGTTCCATGAAAATATCTGGAATAGCAACCGCTGGGAAAATATCATGTGCTTTACGACGATCATCCCCATTATTTGTACGAAGTTCTACAAATTCATAGAAGTCTTTGTGCCAAATATCAAGGGTTACAGTAGCACCGCCTTTACGTTTACCTAATTGGTCAACGGCAACGGCTGTATCATTATATAAACGAATCCAAGGAATAACGCCACCAGAGGAGTTTTTATAACCGCGGATGTCACTGTTTAAGGCACGAACACGGCCCATGTAAATCCCAAGAGCACCACCGTGTTTAGATACGCGGGAGAACTTGCTGTTTACATCATAAATAGACCATAAATTATCGTCTACACCAGAGATAAAGCAACTGCTGAGCTGATGAAATGGCGTACCTGCATTAGCCAAGGTTGGTGTAGCCGTAGTCATTTTTAAGGTACTCATTAAGTCATAGAATTTTTTAGCAAATTCTACTTTGCGGTCTCCTTCAATGAGGGCTAAATGCATAGCGATAGCCATAAAACGTTCTTGTGGTAATTCGTATACTTCTTTATTGTAACCTTTTACTAGGTAACGATCAGCTAATAATTTAATGCCTTCGTAGTTAAATAAATAGTCCCGTTTAGGTTTAATATAGTCGCCCAATTCTTCTAATTCTTCTGGTGTATATTTAGTGAGGAAAAAATCGGCGTAGCGATTAGCTTCAACCAAGGTTTTAACTAGGGCTGGGAAATTGCCGTAGCCAAAAGCTTTATATTTACGCTGGATAGCTGCTTCTTTATATAGGTCGAAAAGGAAAAGTCGAGCCGCTACATATTGCCAGTCTTGGTTCATGCGATTTACCATGTTGCCGAAACCGTCGTCTGCTTTTTGGATTACTTTTTCAATCGCTGTTTGTACGAGAATTTTTTGAATTTCTTTGGTGCTCATACCATCAACGAATTGGAGTTTGGAGTCCATTTCTAGTTCGATAGGATCGCAACTATCGAGCCCCAAGCAAGCAAAAGCAATCATTTTTTTCGTTTTTTCTACTGAGAGCGGTTCATAATGGCCGTCTCGTTTTTTAATCATAATAGCCATGAAATACGTTTCCTTCCCTTTACAAAGTGTTAATTAATTGGCTTAAAAAAACTCAGTCCCTCTAAATACATGGATTATCGTTGAGTTATTTTGAAAAGTTTTATAAATCAATATCTTGTATATGATATTACTTATCATATACAAGATACACCTCATTATACTATTTTTCAGATTAGAAAAGAAAGGGGCAAATTTGAATATAGATTGAAAATTTTGCATATGGACATTGCGCGGACATTTATTTTAGATTTTTCGACTTGACAGGACCCTTAAGGTGGAATGTATAGGGGTGTAAGCGGGCTTACGAAGTAAGTAAAACCGCTTATGGCGTTTGCAAATGGTCAATGAGAATGTTGAGAAAGTCAGAGTACATGTACTTTTCATTTAAGATAGATTTTATTTTAATTCGTGAGATGTATGCTTTTTAGTCATAGATGACTAAGAGCAGTACCGATTTAGGAGGCAATTATGGCAACAGGCAATGTAAATATTTTAAAACATGAATTACAACTCGTATTTTTAGATGAAGATAATAAGGAAACTACGGTACGTATTTCTGTACCAAAAGCAGATGTTACTTTGGGAGCTGTTAAAACTGTAGCTGATATGGTGTTAGCTAAGCATTTAATGGCAAGTGCTAAAGGTAAAGTATTAACTGCTTTTAAAGGGGCGTATATGGTAGACAATACTAGTGCTCCGATTGTGGCATAGGAGGATTAGACGTGCCGACTACTGCTAGAAGTACCGATATTCTAGGAGAATTAGAAGGGACGATTGATTAAGGATGTTTTGTGTATAAAGTAAGTTTGCTTAGTATACAAGTATTGTGAATATTGTAAGCAGTGTGATTGAAGTATTTAGGAGGTTAATTATGGCAGACGTAGCAGTAAAAGAAGTAGTAAAAATTCAGATTCGTTTAGATTTAGGCGATAAAAAGGTAAAAAATATTAGTATTGGCAATATTAATCCCGAATTGACAAATGATGATTTTGAAGAAGTAGGCCAAGCTATGGCTACCCTTTGTGCATATCCTTATAAAGATGTAGTTCGTGTAGAAACTACAACTGTAGCACCTCAAGCTTAAAGGATAAATATATTAACGCTACATACTCGTTGGAATTGACGAGTATGTAGCGTTTTTTTATGCCTTTTACTTTACAAAAATAAGGTTCCTCGGTAAGATGTATCTAATTAGATATGTAAAGAATAGAGAGGTGATAGTTTGACGCCGACGGAGATGAAAATATTAATTGGTTTACATCGCAATGTAAATACCTTAGATAAAAAAACTGCTGATTTAGCGGCTGAATATGGCTTAACTTTTAGTCAGTTTATGGTTTTGGAAGCCTTATATAGTAAAGGTGATATGACGGTAGGCGAAGTGCGTGAACGTATTTTAAGTACAGTTGGTACCATCTCGTTAATCGTTAATAATTTGGTGAAGTTGAATTATATTGAACGTTTAGATGATCCTAAGGACCGAAGAGTCTGTATTTTACATTTAACAAAAGCAGGCTATGATATTATTAGTGAATTAGCACCTCGTAATGTGCAAGCCATTCAAGCTAGTATGGCTCATTTAGACACTACAGAACAAGAGACTTTGTTATCGATGTTAAAAAAATTAAGTGAAGATGTTAAGTAAATAAAAGGTCTAGCTATATTTTAAATTGCGTTACGATTTTATAAAGAATAGGCACACAGATATTATAAAAACTGGTAAAATAGTATATATAGGAAATGCGTGTAAATTTCGATATACTAAAATTAAAGGAATGTATTAGCTGAAGGATAAAGGAGGTTATGTACAGTGTTTGTGAATGTAATTCGTAAAAAATGGCTCTTAGCTTTGTTGGGGGTCACTTTTGTTTCAGGCAGTGCTATGGCGGCGACAGTGCCGACTGGCGGCTTACAAGATGTAGTTAATTATACGACCGCAGATTCTGTTGTGACTGGAGCGCCGTTAGCCGAACGAGGCGTACCAAAGAAATTATTAGAGGCCTATTTACCAGCATCAACGGCCAAAACAGAATTGACAAATAGTAGTAATTCTTTATATCGCCAACAAGCCTTGAAGGTAGCGTTACCGATGACAGATGTAACACAATATAAACAGATTCCTGCCTTTGATGGATTCCCAAAAGAAATTCCTAGTTTTGCTAAGGATGTGCAAGTATTTTATGTACCTCAATTTGGTAAAGCGGGCGGTGAAGCACAAGTTGCGTTCAAAGGAACAGTTAATGAGTTGGCACCATATCGTGCAGAGGCGATGAAATTAGCCATTATGCAAACGAATTTAGAGGATAGTCGCTCTGTGTATATTAAAATGGAATCTACTACTGATATGCGCTATGCTCATAGCTTACGTGAACTATTACCAGATTATCGCTTTAATGTATCTAAGGAATTGAGTAATTTAGGTCCATGGCGTGATTTCTGGAGCGATAGCATTGACGCTAAGACACAGACTTTGCACTTACAAGCTACCTCACAATTGTTTGATGAAGCGACTAATAAAGAATTGCAACAAAATCTATTAGGCTATTATTCGTATACCTATACATCGCAGCCTTTAGGAGATGCGTATGAATATTATGTTTTCAATGTAGGCACAACCTTTGATCACCCTTATGTAACAGGGGCGGCCTTTGCTAAAACTGGTACAGAAGTTATTTATTTCTATCGTCAGGTGTAGTTAAAAACCGAATGTTATTTAATTTTAACTTTATAATGTTCGGCTATTTATATTGACCCCTTATAGGTCCTATGATAGAATGAAATGAGATTATTCAGTCATTTTCATGGAGGTTTAACACACATGATTCAACGGTATACAAGAGAAAAAATGGGCCACATTTGGAGCGAACGTAATGAATTTGAACAAATGTTGGAAGTTGAAATTTTAGCTTGTGAAGCACAAGCGGAATTGGGAACCATTCCTAAAGAAGCAGCTAAAGTGATTCGTGAAAAAGCTAATTTTGACGTAGAACGTATTCACGAAATCGAAAAAGAAACAAATCATGATATTATTTCCTTCGTAACTGCAGTAGGTGAATATGTAGGGGAAGAAGCGAAATATATTCATCTTGGCTTAACATCTACGGACGTAAAAGATACAGCGCTTGGAGCTATGATGAAACAAGCTTGTGATATTATTTTGGAAGATTTACATACTTTGCGTGATGTACTTCGTCGTCGAGCTGCTGAATTTAAATATACACCGATGGTGGGGCGTACTCATGGGATTCATGGCGAACCGACTACATTTGGTTTAAAACTTTGCCTTTGGATGGCTGAAATTGAACGAGATATTGAACGTTTGGAACATGCTAAGAAAAATGTAGCTGTTGGCAAGATGTCTGGTGCTGTAGGTACTTACTCAGTAAATGATCCATTTATTGAAAAATATGTATGTGAAAAACTTGGTTTGGAACCAGTTAAAATTGCTACTCAGGTTGTTCAACGTGACCGTCATGCTGAACTTTGTAGTACCTTAGCTATTATTGCTAGTACCTTGGATAAAATTGCATTAGAAATTCGTCATTTACAACGTACAGAAGTGCGCGAAGCTGAAGAATATTTCAGCCCTAAACAAAAAGGATCTTCCGCTATGCCTCATAAACGCAATCCAATTACTTGTGAACGTATTTGTGGCTTAGCTCGCGTGGTGCGCGGTAATGCACAAGCAGCTATGGAAGATGTAGCTTTGTGGCACGAACGTGATATTTCTCATAGTTCGGTAGAACGCGTTATTTTACCAGATAGCACTATTACAGTGGATTACATGTTATCCTTAACAATTAAAGTAATTGATAAATTACTAGTATATCCAGAAAACATGATGAAAAATTTGGAATTAACGGGTGGTTTAATTTTCAGTCAACAAATTTTGACAGCCTTGGTTGATAAAGGAGCTGTTCGTGACCAAGCATATCGTTGGGTACAGCGTCATGCTATGGCTCGTTGGTTAGAAGGTAAAGACTTTAAAGCCGGTCTAAAAGGTGATGAAGATATTAAAAAATATTTGAATGATGAAGAAATAGATCATTTATTTGATCCACATCGTATGCTTCGTCATGTAGATACTATTATGGCTCGCTTTGGGTTATAATATAGACATACAATAGAATATAAATACATTAAAGGTGTATCTTGGAACTAGATGTTTTACTTTCTAAGATGCACCTTTTTCTTGTGTTTATTGAAGAAATAGATTATGGTTAAAGTAATCTCTCTTTTATCCTCAACTACCTAATGCACGCTTTTCAAAGGTATGCTATAATGAGGTGTATGAATACTCTGATTTAGAGTAGGCCATACCAACAACTGACACTATGTGAGATAAATGGAGGTTTAATATTATGGCAACCAGTATGGTTATCGGCACCCAGTGGGGCGACGAAGGAAAAGGTAAAATCGTAGATTATTTAGCAGAACAGGCAGACGTGGTAGTACGCAGTCAAGGTGGCAATAATGCTGGACATACCGTAGTGGTTGACGATAAAGCATTTGCTCTTCGTTTATTACCTAGTGGGATTTTGTATGATGACAAAATCAATGTTGTAGGTACTGGTACGGTTATCGATCCTAAAGTATTATTAGGTGAAATTGAAAACTTGGAACGAGAAGGAAAAAGTGCTAAAACTTTACAGATTTCCAATCGTGCTCATGTAATCTTGCCTTATCATAATCGTTTGGATGAAGCGGAAGAAGCATCTAAAGGGGCTCTTTCTATTGGCACCACTAAAAATGGTATTGGCCCATGCTATGCGGATAAAGTAAATCGTATTGGCATTCGCATTTGCGATTTGATGAATGAAGAAGTTTTCAAAGAAAAATTAACATATAATGTAAAGCTTAAAAATAAAATTTTGCGTGATGTATATGGTGCAGAGCCAGTAGATTATTATGAAATTCTTAAAGAGTATTTAGGCTATGCAGACCGTTTACGTCAATATGTAACGGATACAAACTACAATGTAGTGTCCTACATTAAAGATGGTAAAAAAGTATTATTTGAAGGGGCACAGGCTACTATGCTTGACCTTGACCATGGTACATATCCATTCGTAACAAGCTCCCATCCAATTTCTGGAGGTGCTTCAGTAGGTGCTGGTGTAGGTCCTAACTATTTGAAAAATATTGTAGGGGTTGTTAAAGCGTATGCTACCCGTGTAGGGGCTGGCCCATTCCCATCTGAGTTATTAGATGAAACCGGCGATTTGCTTCGTGAAACAGGTCGTGAGTTTGGTACTGTAACAGGTCGTCCTCGCCGTTGCGGTTGGTTAGATTTAGCTGTAGTTAGTTATGCAGCAGACTTGAACAGTCTTGATTATTTGGCGATTACTCGTCTTGATATTTTAGATAAATTGCCAGAGTTAAAAATTTGTATTGGTTATACGTTAAATGGTGAACCAGTAAAAGGGTTCCCTGCTGATTTACAAGAATTAGAAAAATGTCAACCAGTATACGAAACATTACCTGGTTGGCAGACTGATATTAGCCATATTCGCAACTATGAAGAGTTACCAGAAAATGCACGTCGTTATGTAGAACGCATTTCAGAAGTAACAGGTGTTCGTCTTGGTATTGTATCTGTTGGTCCTAATCGTAAACAGACGATTGTATTACAAGACGTATTTGGTGCGTAAGAATTAATTTAGAGTCGTGGAGTAAGCTTGCTCTACGACTCTTTTTACGTTTATCCTCTCTTAAGAGACATTTTATAAGGATTTTCCTTAAAAAAGGGGATTTTATATTAATTTTTAGCAAAATATGGTAAAATAAAATTTAGTGTAGTACATAATATTTTAAATTTGAATATTTATTTTTATGAGCGTACAGTATCTAGTGGTGGTTCGACGAGGTAGTCCATTCGTAGTGGAAACTATGTTGACACTGCAGGCTCATAGAAATGAATATACTGAGGTAATGGATTGTATTCGTAAAGGAGATTACAAAACGTGGAGTATTTAATTTCATTTTTAGAAACTTATGGGTATGCGGCTATGTTTATCGCCATGGTATTAGAAAATGCCAATGTGCCGATTCCTAGTGAAATTGTATTGGGCTTTTCTGGTTATCTGATCGCACAAGGTGTGTTTGAAATGAATATGACTATGATTGTAGCTACCGCTGCTGGCGTAGTTGGCTCAGTACTATCGTATTGGATGGGTGAACATGGTGGTCGTCCATTATTAAAAAAATATGGCTCCTATATTTTCTTTAATGAGCATAAATTTGAAATGGCAGAAAAAATGTTCAATAAATATGGTGGCGCTGCTGTATTTTTTGGTCGTTTATTGCCAGGGATTCGTACATTCATATCGTTTCCGGCAGGGATTGCCCGTTACCCTATGGGGCGCTTTGTGATTTGGACTTTATTAGGCACTATTCCTTGGACGATTCTTCTCGTATGGTTAGGTGTTAAATTAGGTGAGCATTGGCAAGATTTGATTGAATATAATCACGAATTTTTAGTGATTATGCTTGCTGTTTTTGCTGTGATTGCCCTTTTCTTTGGTATTCATTATTATCGCAATAAAAAGAAAAAAGCGGCCGCTACGTCGTCTGATACACAGGATACCCAGCAAGACTAAGGAGGGATTTGATGCGGCTTCATCGTTTGACCGTTATTTGTTTCCTCATTGCTTTGGCTATGTATGCTATTGGTAATGGAGGACTGCCGGTGACTGATCCGGTAGAGTCTAATTATGCACTGACGGCAAAGGAAATGGTAGTAACTGGTGATTGGTTATCGCCACAAATTTATCATAATTATTGGTATGATAAGCCGATTATGATTTATTGGCTTATCGGCTTAAGTTATAAATTATTTGGTTTTACTGATTTTGCAGCTCGTTTCCCGGCCGCTCTCTTTGGAGCGCTAAGCGTTGGTTTATTTTATCAGGTGGTACGCAGTATTTCAGGCCGTCGCTTGTTATCCTTGTGGAGCGCCATGATCTTAGGTTCATCTTTAGAATTCTGGCTCTTAGCTAGGGGTATTGTAACAGATATGGTACTCCTATGGGCTACGATTGGTACTTTTGCGTATGCGTATCGTGGTTTGACCGAAGGTAAGACACGCTTTATGGTATGGGCTTATATTTTTGCCGGCCTAGGGGTTCTTACTAAAGGGCCAGTCGCCCTTGTATTACCAGGTATTTTATTGTTAGTGTATGCCTTGGTTATGCGTTCGTGGCGCATGTTCCGTTATATTTTTGTTTGGCAAGGTATATTGGCATTTATTATTGTTGTTTTACCTTGGTACGGATACATGTATTTGACGCATGGTCAAGAGTTTATTGATGGTTTCTTAGGTCTTCATAATGTAGTGCGAGCTACGCAATCAGAACATCCTGATGTGAATCATTGGTGGTATTATTTAGCCATGTTCCCGATTGCTTCATTGCCTTGGACTGGAGCGATTATATATGGTATGTATTATGGTTGGCGTTTGAAACAACTATTTTATGTGTTCTCTATGGTCATGGGGTGGGGTACGTTGTTATTTTACTCCCTCATGGCGACTAAATATCCAACCTATACCTTTATTAGTTTAATTCCTTTTAGCTTCTTAGGCGCTTTTGGGGTAGTTAAACTATTGCGACCAGGTACACCATGTAAACGTTGGTGGATTCTTATGGGACCAGCCTTTTTCTTGTGGATTTTGTTTGGCGTGGCCAGCTTCTTTGTACCTTGGGGCTTTTGGTATTTACTCTATGTATTTATTGTAGTAGGGATTATATTAACAGTCCTTATGTACATGAATAGAAAGCGTTATATGTTGCCTGTTGTGATTGCTTTTGCCACTATGGCTATTGCCGGGTTAGTCATTCATGAAGGGGTACAGCCTCTTATTGAGCAACGATCCTCAGAAGTTTACGCGCCGATTGTAGCTAAGTATGATGGTAATATTTATTTTTACGGTAATTATAGCGCTTCTTTAGTGTATTATGCAGACAAAGAGGTTACAAAGATTGAAGATGACGCCATTCCGTCAATCCGTGAGAAGCGAAGTGCTGCCTGGGAAGGTAAAAATACTATGCCTACCAAGACAGTCGCTGAAGTGGTGCAACAGTTTGAAGTAACACAGTATAATGAAGAGCGTATTTTACGGTCCATGACTAATAATCAAGGGCGTCCTACGCGCTTACCAATGGGTGAAAAGGCGACGGCCCCAATGCCGATTGATAATCCAGTGCCGTTACAAGCCATGATTATTGTGCCTGAAAAATTACAACCGTATTTTGCTAATACGCCACTTTATAAGATGGTGGAATTGAAGCAACATATCAATAAAGTGTTGATTTATGAAACTCCATAAGTTTATTTTTATGAAATGTCATAAGGTATATCTTTATGACATTTCATAGGTTTTGGCCATAGGAGGTTTATTGCTGTGAAAATGACTGATAAGTACGTAGAATTAGAAGCTAAGGTCAATCAATTTATTGAACGGTTGACCTCCTATGAAGGTTCGCCTACAGTATTTAACCCTTGGCGAGATTATGAGGACGGTCTAGATAGTACTCTTGAAGCACCAGCTATTCGCCGAGAACAATTACGTCAGTATTTACTAGCGCGCCTTGGTGGCTGTCCGTATGTGATTATTGCCGAGGCTATGGGGTATCAAGGAGGACGCTTTTCAGGGATTGCTATTACTTGTGAACGCATGTTGTTAGGTTTTCATAATCAAATAAAGCCTACCATGATTTTGCCACAAGGAAAGGGAGAGCGTACGAGTTTAGCTACGAGTCCTTTGCTTACGAAAGCTAAGGTGCAAGTCGAAGGTTTTAATGAACCTACTGATACGGTGGTATGGTCCACCTTACTCGATAATGGCATTGATACATATAAAGCCTTGTTATGGAATATTTTCCCCTTCCACCCTCATGAAGAGGGTAAGCTATTATCTAATCGCACGCCTACAGAGGCGGAGTTAAAAATTGGTGGAACGTTTGCTAAAGAATTGTTAGTGTTAAATAATTTGGCTCTTCATGGCGATGAAACAATGGCTCGTGAACTAGCTTCTGCGATGACGGGTGAGGGTCTTAATGCGAGTGTTTTTGCTGTAGGACGTAAATCATCAGGCGTTTTACAAGAACAAGCTATTTTCGCCTATCCATTGCGACATCCAGCTAATGGGGGCGCACAACAATATCGCGATCAGTTTGCTGAAATTTATGCTACTTTATCCGCTCGTAACTAATGATTTGCTGTTTGTGGTTACATAAGGTGTTTGTGTTTATACTGAGAACCTCCGAGCTTAGCTCGGGGGTTCTTTGAGTTTTGCTATAAATATGATATACTAGATTTAAGATATTCGTTCGGCTTTGGGCAATGGATTTCATCGCCATGTTTATATAGAAGCTTGTGAAGCGCTATATACATGGCCTCGTTGATGAACAGCCCTTTAACTTTACAAGTAGTACTATGCATAGGGAAAGGTGTGTCTAGAAGTAGATTATCCTTTCATTTGTGGTGCATAGATTGGCTCATATACTGACAAGTTAATAATGAACGAGTTCCCTTGATAGAGTTATCGGGACAAGACAGAATGAGGACTGGCTTGACGGTAACTGTTACTATAAGGGAATTTTGTTTATATGCTGACAATACGTTTGATAAGTCGTTATTGGTAGCGCTAGGCGCTTGCGATTTATGTAGGTACATATAGGTTAATCAGATGTTAAGTAAAATTTAGGAGGAGTATTGAACTCATGTTGAAAGAATTATTTAATAAAGTAACAGGCCAGAGTAGCGAAGCGACTACTAATGGGCCTAAGAATACAGCAAATACAGCAATTCCTACAGAAACAGGTGCTGTAATTGCTGGGGAAACTGCTAATGAAGGAGCACCTCGCCGTAACACCCGTCGTACTTCCAATCGTAGTGAAGAAACTCGTGGTGAAACTAAGCGTACAACAACTCGTCGTACTGCCAATGGTGAGGGGACGAAAACGAGTGCACCGCGTCGTAAAAATACGAATGTAGCAGCGACTAGTGAAGGGGCACCTAAAGCGCAACGTACAAATAATCGCACGAATAATAGTAAGAGTAATGGCCGCTATAATTCACGTAATAATAATGAAGGCACTAAAAATACACGCTATACTAACAATGCGAACAGTAATAGTGAAGCGGCTAAAGCCAATGCTCGTCATACGGCCAATAAAAAAGATAAGCTCATGATTATCCCATTAGGTGGTCTTGGTGAAATTGGTAAAAATATGACAGTATTCCAATATGGCGATGATATTATTGTCTTGGATGCAGGGTTGGCGTTCCCAGAAAATGACATGCCAGGGGTAGATATTGTTATTCCTGACATGAGCTACTTGATTGAAAATAAAGATAAAGTGCGTGCTGTTGTTATCACTCATGGTCATGAAGACCATATTGGTTCTTTGGCGTACTTACTTAAAGAAATTAATGTGCCTGTATATGCGACTAATTTAGTATGTGGCTTAATTGAAGGCAAGTTAAAAGAAAATAAAGTAGGCGGCGTGAAACTTAATGTAGTCAAAGCGGGCGATGAAATCCGCATTGGTACTTTTAAAGTGGGCTTTATTCAAACAAACCATTCTATTCCTGATGCGTGTGCCGTATATTTTGAAACGCCAGTGGGCACGGTAGTTCATACTGGTGACTTCAAAGTAGATCAGACTCCAGTAGATGGTAAATTAATGGATGTACATAAATTTGCTGAACTTGGGAATAAAGGGGTATTGGCTTTAATGTCCGACTCCACTAATGTGGAAAAACCTGGCTTTACACCTTCTGAAAGTACAGTAGGTCCTGCTTTGTTACGAGCAGTGGGAGAAGCGCGAGGTCGTGTTGTGTTAGCTACATTCGCATCTAATGTATCTCGCTTACAACAAGCTGTAGATGCAGCGGTAGCGTTCAAACGTAAAGTCATTGTTCTTGGTCGCAGTATGGTTAACGTTTCAGAAATTGCACAAGAACGAGGTTACTTAAATGTGCCCGAAGGTACAATGATTGACGTGGATGAAATGAATCGCTATCGTGATGATGAAATCATGATTTTGACGACTGGTAGTCAGGGTGAACCGATGGCCGGCTTATCTCGTATGGCAACGAATAATCACCGCACTATCGAGATTACACCAAATGATACAATTATTATTTCGGCGACACCAATTCCTGGTAATGAAGCGGCCGTAGGTCGTACGATTGATAATTTATTGCGTTTAGGTGCTGATGTTATTTATGGTCGTGACCGTGGCATTCACGTATCAGGTCATGGTAGTCAAGAAGATTTGAAAACAATGCTTAATTTGGTACGCCCTAAATTCTTTATTCCAGTACATGGTGAATATCGCATGCTTAAAAAACATGGTGAGTTAGCTGTATCTATGGGGATTGTAAAACCAAATCATGTATTAGTAGGCGATAATGGTCAGATTTTTGAATTTACTAGTCGTACAGCTCGCAAAGGCGGTCATGTAACAGCTGGTAAAGTCTTTGTAGATGGTCTTGGCGTAGGTGATGTAGGAAACATCGTAATTCGTGATCGTCAGCAGTTGGCACAAGAAGGTATGGTTATTGTAGTGATGGCTATGGATCGGGCTAGTGGTCAAATCGTGGCAGGCCCAGATATTGTATCTCGTGGTTTTGTGTATGTTCGTGATGCGGAAGACCTTATGAATGAAGCACAAAAACGCATTGAGCAAGTGATTGAGAAATGTGAAGCGAATCAGATGAAAGATTGGGCTACTATTAAATCACAAGTTCGTGATACGCTTGGTAAATTCTTGTATGAAAAGACACGTCGTCGTCCGATGATCTTACCAATTATTCAAGACGTGTAATTTGTTAGGGTCTCTATAAGCTGTGTTATTCTAGATTTTATAAGGTGTTTTGCATAATTGCTACCCTTGATTTACTGGTTAATGATATTCAAAAGCAATACAAAATGATATAATAGTCGTGTGGCCTTGGTCACACGACTATTTTCTTAGGAGTTATTTATACATGAAATATACAGATACACGGGCCGTTGTGGAAACAGGATTTTTGACGGCTCTTATTATGGTATTTACCTTTATTGGCTTAACCGTACCGGCTATGGGTATTTTTGCTTCTATTTTAATGCCTGCCGTATTGGTCGTGCTAGGGGCACGACATGGCGTACGTTGGAGTATGTTAGCGACTATTACCTCTGGTGTGGTGATGAGTGTTGTCATTACTCCGTTAATGGCTTTTATGCAAGTGCTTACTTCAGGTGTTCCTGGTATTGTACTCGCTTATGGGTATGAACGGCGTTGGCCAACAGCACGGTTATTGACGTTACCAGCCCTTACGATGATGGCAATGATTGCCGTTCAACTAGGGATTGCACAATATGTTATGCAGGTAGATTTAGTGCAGATGTGGCAACAGTTTCAGCAAGAAACTCTTACTAGTATGGAAACCGCGTATCGTGAACAAGGTCTATTAGAAGAACAGATACAGCCTATGGTAGCTAGTATGGAGACTATGTTAAAACAGATGATATATGTAGCTTTTGCAGCTTTGTTCATATCGTCTGTGATTATGAGTTATGCTATATGTAAGGTGGCAAATGTGGTTGTGCGCCGAGCTGGTGGGCAAGGTGTTACCTTACCGCCGATTGATCAATGGCACGTACCGCAATGGGCTGTTTATATCTTCGCTTTAGGCATTTTACTCACCTATTGGGGTGACCAATATCAATCGGAATTGATTAATTTAGTAGCCTATAATTTATATGCCTTAGGGACGTATATGTTAGTGCTACAAGGGATAGGCTGTTTGTGGAATATCTTCAAAAGCTATCAGATGTCTGTAGTTTTCCGTTTAGTTTTGATATTTTTGACCTTATTAATGAATTTTGCCACCCTATGGATTGGCATACTTGATTTAATTTTTGATCTACGTCGTCGTTTGGCTAAAAAGACAGTAGATGATGAATAAAGGGATAGGGAGCGAGACTATGAAAGGGAATCAAGGCTTTTTAGGGGCCTTTGAAAAGACCGCGATTGTTGTTATTATCGCATTACTATTAGTGATTGCTTGGCTTAACTGGCAATTAGCTTTATTTGGCTTGTTGTTTGTTGTTGTAGCCTATTTATATAGCAGTAGAGCCATTCATAAACAGCGTCGTCAGATTTATGAACAATTTGATACGATTGCTAAAGGGATTACGCAGGCTTCAAACTTTGCTTTGCAAAATCTGCCAACTGCTATTGTTATTATTGACAGTAAAGCTCGTGTTTGTTGGTGCAATAGTGTATTCCGTGATTGGATGCCACAAGATCCAGACAAAACACAACGCTTGAATGTTTTTATTCCTAGTTTGCGTTTAGATAAGATTTGGGGCAAATCGGGATATTTTAATGAAAAAATTGAAAATAAATATTATCGTGTTATTTATAAATTTATTGATGGCACAGACCGTAAAGATTCAGAGTCCAGCGAAGTGGAATCCTATATGGCGTTTTACTTTGATGATGTGACAGAATCAGAACAGTTGCGTCATGAAGCGGAAGCTATGGCACCAGCCTTTGGTTTTCTTATGATGGATAACATTGAAGATGTAACTAAAGGGCTAAGTGATGTGGAATATACGAATCTGTGGGCTGAGATTAACAATGCCATTGTAGAAGAAATTGACCGTTATGATGGTTTTGTTCGTAACTATGCAGAGGATTCTTATATTTTCTGTATTTCTAAAAATGCACTAATGGATATGATTGAACAGAACTTCCCATTGTTGGCAAGAGTTCATAATATTCCAACTAGTCGCCGTATTCCAGCCACTATTAGTATTGGGATTGCTGCTGGCGAAGAAAACATTAAAGAACAGTCAGAACGGGCTCGTTCTGGTTTAGAATTAGCCTTAGGTCGTGGTGGTGACCAAGCGACCGTATATATTGGCGAAGAACTAAAGTTTTATGGTGGTAAAACACAGGGTGCTGAGAAGAATACACGTGTGCGTGCTCGTGTAGTGGCACAAGCTATCAAAGAGTTAATGGATGATGCGGATAATGTTATTGTTATGGGCCATGAACGGGAAGATTATGATAGCATTGGTGGCGCTATTGGTGTAGCTGCTATGGCTCGTGGGGCGGGTAAACCGGTCCATGTCGCTGTGAGCGATCAAACCGTAGCTATTAAGAAATTGTCTGATTTATTCCCTACTGAACCAGGGTTTGAAAGTTTATTGATTACGCCACAAGCAGCGGAAGAGCTTGTGACTGATTCTACTTTGGTATTTGTAGTGGATGTACATCGACCTGATATGGTTGCCGCACCAAAAGCGTTACAGAAAGCAAAACGTCGTGTGGTTATTGATCATCATCGTCGTGCTTCTGATTTTGTAGAAAAACCATTGTTGACCTATTTAGAGCCAGCTTCGTCTTCAACTAGTGAGTTGGTTACTGAATTGATTCAATATTTTGTAGCCCCTATTTCGTTAAATGTTGTAGAGGCGAGCGCTCTTTATGCCGGGATTGTAGTCGATACTAAGAATTTTGTTGTGCAAACAGGTTCGCGTACGTTTGATGCAGCTTCATTCTTGCGTCGTTCGGGCGCTGATTTGTCGATTGTACGCCATTTATTTATGGAAAGCTTTGATGGAGTTCAATTGCGGGCTAAAATGTTGGCCGACGCCGAACGATTTGATGGTTTAGCTTTAACTATATGCCCTGATGGTATTCAAAATGCCTCTATTATATCGGCACAAACGGCGGATACTTTGATTACAATTGAAGGGATTGAGGCAAGCTTTGTACTTTATCCAATGGCCGATGGCGGCATTGGCGTAAGTGCCCGTTCCCAAGGAGCGATTAATGTTCAGCTTATTATGGAGGCCTTAGGTGGTGGCGGTCATCGAACCGTTGCTGGAGGCCAATTATATGATATGACCATGGAAGAGGCTGTTGCGGCTGTTAAAAAAGCGGCAAAAGAACGGACTAATTCCATGAAGAAGGAGGAAGAAACAGAATGAAAGTAATTTTGTTAGAAGATGTAAAAAAAGTAGGTAAAAAAGGTGAAATTATTGAAGTAAGTGAAGGCTATGGCCGTAATGTACTGATCAAAAAAGGTCAGGCTTTAGAAGGTACACCAGCTAACTTGAATAATGCCAAACAGCAACAGGCCTCAGCAGCTCATAAAAAACAGGTAAATGCTGATGAAGCTAAAATCTTAGCCAGTCAACTTGCCAAAGTAGAAGTAACAATCCCTGTAAAAATGGGGGACGCTGGTCGCGTTTTTGGATCGGTTACGGGCAAAGATATTTCTGATGCATTGGCTAAACAGTTTGATGTTGATGTAGACAAAAAGAAAATTGAATTAAAAGAGCCATTAAAAACTTTGGGTGCCCATGATGTTTTAATTCGTGTACATCCTGAAATTACAACAACCATTAAAGTTGAATTAGTGGAAGGTTAATTATGGCAGAACCACGGATCCCTCCTCATAGTATAGAGGCTGAACGAGCTGTACTGGGAGCCTTGCTTACAGGGGAGAATGTATACGACTCAATTAGTAGCATTGTTACTCGTAGCGATTTTTACCGTGATGCCCATCGAATTATGTATGAAGCGATTGAGAATATTCAGCACTCTCATCAGCGGCCGGATATGATTCTATTAGTAGAAGAATTAAATCGTCTTAAAAAGCTAGAAGAAGTAGGTGGCATTAATTATATTACCGATATTACGAATGCTGCCTCGGCTGTATATAATGTGGAAGAGCATGCTCGTATTATAGCTGGTAAGGCGCAGTTACGCCGGTTAATAGATGTAGGTAATAGAATTGTTGGTGAAAGCTATGCGACGACTAAATCAGTGCCTGAAATTCTCAATGATGCGGAAGTAGGAATCCTTGGCGTAACAGGGCAATTAAAAGCAGAAACGTCCTTTGTAAGTTTAGGTAATGTGTTGCCTAATTTAATTTCGCGCTTAGGGGAACTACAGAATCATGGCGATACGTTGACTGGTATATCCACTGGTTTTAAGGATTTGGATAATATTACCAATGGTTTACAACGGTCAGACCTTATTTTAGTTGCCGCACGACCATCTATGGGTAAAACCGCATTTACGCTTAATTTAGCGTATAATGTGGCCGTTAAAGGTAAAGGTTCCGTTGCTTTTTTCTCCCTTGAAATGTCGGCGGAGCAGTTAGTAGGTCGTATTTTATCCTCGGCTACGGAAGTACCTTCCCATAAACTACGGACTGGTCAGTTACAGCCAGCTGATTGGGATGAAGTGGCAAAACAGATGGATAGTTTGATGTCCTCTAAATTATATATTGATGATACACCAGGGCTTACTGTACAGATGATGCGTTCTAAACTGCGTCGTTTAAAAGTAGAAAAAGGCCTAGATTTAATTATTGTGGACTATGTGCAGTTGATGACAGGCCGTAATGGTGGCAATAGTGATAATCGTCAGCAGGAGATTTCAGAGATTTCTCGAAATCTTAAATTAATAGCCCGTGAGATGAATGTTCCATTGATTGCCTTATCACAGTTAAGTCGTGGCGTTGAATCTCGTACTGATAAGCGCCCTGTATTAAGTGACTTACGTGAATCTGGCTCTTTGGAACAGGATGCGGATATTGTAGTCTTTTTGTATCGTGATAAGTATTATAGTAAAGACGATACACAAGAAGATATAACTGAAGTTATTATTCGTAAACATCGTAATGGTGCGCTGGGTACAATTAATCTCTTGTTCCAAGGGGAATTAACGAGATTTAGAGATACAACTTTGCGTACGGAAGAAGATGGCATGTAGGGAGGTAAAACTATGAAACGTTGGCGTCGAACATTAGGAGCAACAACCTTAGGTGTATTATTAGCTAGTGGCGTAGGGTTTTCGGGACCTACCGTAGAAGCAAGTTTATTTGATGTTTTACTCGGTGGCGCAGTAAATATGGTAGAAGTTAATACAGGAATTTCTAACTTAGATGATACTGAGCAAGGTCAGCAATACATGCTTGAACAGCGTAAGAGTCAAGTAGGGTATTATAATAATTATGCCTATCAAGATAGAGCTAAACGAATCTTTGAGGCCTTGACTAGCTCTCCTGATGTGAAACGGACGTATGTAGTTTTTGTAAATCCTCAAACAGATGCTAATGCTAGCATGGGGGTAGGTCGTGTTATGACAATTAACAAAGGCCTTATGGATATGTTAGATGATGATGCATTGGCTTCGGTAGTAGGTCATGAAATAGGTCATGGAGAAAATAAAGATATCGTTCGTGGTCTTCGTAAAAGTGTGGCATTGCAGACCGCTGTAGGCGCTGCAACAAATAATGCAGGCGGTCTTAGTGTAATATTGGGCAATGCAGCTGGCAATTACTTGAATGAACAAGTATTTAGTATGAGCCAAGAGAAGAAAGCTGATGAATGGGGCTTTAAGTTATTAGCTGATAGTCACTTTAATGTAGGCGCTGCGGCTGTTTCCATGGCGGTAATTCGCGATAAATATGGCGAGTTATACACGGATGGTCTAGGCCAGATTATTAATCCTAATGATCATCCTAAGATGAGTCAACGTATTTCAGATCATTTGAAACGTTTGCATGTGTATTCTAATAAGCATGTAGAGGTTAAAGAGGATGTCGTGTATGTTAATAATCAACCTGTCTATACAGGTGAGGCAGCCGGCAATTACACGGGTGCTATGCGTGCGTATTTAGTAGCTGGCAAATTAGCGCGCTATTATCATGATAATCAAGTAGGTGAGCCTGTAGTACAAGGTAATCAAGTATTGATGAATGGAGCTTCTTTGGTGACTTTAAGTTCTGCTGAAAAAGCGAATGCTATGGGACAGGCTTTAAGTGCAGCTATTGCTAAGCAGGATCATAAAGTAGATAAAAAAGCGGACAAAAAAGCGGACAAAAAAGCAAAAGATAAGAAATAAAATATAAATTTTGCTAAGCTGTAACGGTTTATGGCAATTCAGCTTATAGTAATTCAGTTTGTAGTAATTTAGCTGATACTTGAATAGAAAAGAAAACACCTTTGCCGGAAGTTGGCAGGGGTGTTTTTTCTAATTTGACATCTATTTTTGTTAAAAATACATTGTATTATTCTGAAAAATAGATGTCTTTTTACAATAATCAACTCTAAAAAGACGTAATTTTTTAAAAAATGGATTGCAACTATTAGTAAAATGCATTAATGGAAAAAACAAGTGATAACTAGTGGTTCGGGCATCCCATACCGTCAGTTATTCGTCAAAAATGCTTTGGCTATGCAGATTTAGTAATGGATTTTAGACGTTTTTCGGGCTTTGGAGTATTTAATAATCAAAGGGCCTGTGCTATAATGAACTTGTCTTTAAAAGGAAATAAGCAATTTGAGAAGGGGACCAAAAAACGTCAGAAATTAGGATTTAGATTAGGAATTTCTTGAAGAGCTTGTTTCAGGTATATGTTTTCGGAAAAGAGGATTAGACACATGGGAAACGTAGTAAAATTTAAGTATGAACAACTTGACCAACTTTGCGTAGATGCTTTCGTGAAATTTGGTTTCTCTGAAAAAGACGCTAAAATTATTCGTGATGTATTATTGATGTCTGATATGTATGGTATCCAAAGCCATGGTATGCAACGTCTTGTTCGTTACCATAAAGGTATTGAAAAAGGTACTATCAAAGTTGATGCACAACCAGAAGTTGTTTTCGAAACTCCAGTATCTGCTGTAATCGATGGTCATGATGGCATGGGTCAATTAAATGGTCATTATGCAATGGAATTAGCAATTAAAAAAGCTAAAGAATCTGGTGTAGGTATCGTTTCTGTACGTAACTCCAACCACTATGGTATTGCTGGTTACTATGCTAACATGGCTGTAGAAGAAGGTTTGATTGGCTTCTCTTGCACAAACTCCGAAGCTATCATGGTTCCTACATATGCTCGTAAAGCAATGTTAGGTTCTAACCCTCAAGCTTGGGCAGCACCTGCTGAGCCTTACAACTTCTTCTTCGATGCTTCTACTACTGTAGTAACTCGTGGTAAATTAGAAATGTACAATAAATTAGGTAAAGAATTACCTGATGGCTGGGCTTTGAATAAAGATGGTAACCCTTCCACTGATGCAGCTGACGTATTGAAAAACATCTCTGCTCACGTAGGTGGCGGTATCATGCCACTTGGTGGTAACACTGAACAATTAGGTTCCCATAAAGGGTATGGTAATGGTATGGTTGTTGAATTATTCGCAGCTATCCTTTCCATGGGTGGTACTTCTAACCACTGCATGAAAGATGGTAAATCCAATATTTGCCACGGCTTCATGGCTATTAACCCAGCATTCTTCGGTGATGCTGATGCTATCAAAAAACATTTCTCCACATTCTTAACTGAACTTCGTGAAGCTCCTAAAGCTGAAGGCGAAGCTCGCATCTACACTCATGGTGAAAAAGAAATCGAAGCAGTTAAAGACCGTGAAGAAAATGGTATCCCTGTAATTGATAAAACAATGACAGAAGTATATGAACTTTGCGAATACTTAGGTCTTGATTTCTCCAAATACTTTGGCGATTACAAACCACCAGTAGCTGGTGATATGTTCACTGGTAACTATTAATACTAGTACATTTTATTGATAATGCACCTAGCACATATGACGCAATCCTTAATTGCGCAGTTTAATAGGAATGGCATAGCCTGTTAAGCAGAATGAATGGCAGCCCATACTCGCTTGAGTGTGGGCTGTTTTGTTTCTTCTTGAAATAACTCCTCAACAGGGATAGCTTAACATGATACAATAAAGAAAATAATTGTATTTGAATTATTGGTTGTATTTATAGAATATTTAAAAGTAATTAAAAGTATTTAAAATCTTTACAGTGTGATAATAAAATGCATAGTGTGAGGATGAATACATAATAGCAAGTTTTTGAGATAAAGGAGTCAGCAGTATGACGAAAAGAGAGATTAATGCCGTATGTCCTTACGATTGTCCTGATGCCTGTGGGCTAATAGTAACAACTGAAAATGGTCGTGTAACTAAAGTGGTAGGGAATCCTAACCATGCTTTTACGCGGGGAATGCTCTGTCCTAAAATGGCGCATTATGAGGAAACCATTCATTCCCCAGAACGCTTATTGACACCTTTAAAGCGGACGGGACCTAAGGGCTCTGGTGAATTTACGCCAATTAGTTGGGACGAAGCCATTCAAAGCATTGCTCAGAAATTTAAAGAGAGTTTGGCTTTGTATGGTGGTCAAAGTATTATGCCCTATTCGTATGCTGGTACTATGGGACTAATTCATAAAGCGGCGGGGTTTCCTCTGTTTGCTCGTTTAGGTGCGGTGCGACATAATCGAGGTATTTGTTCTCCTGCTAAAACTTATGGCTGGCAGATGATAATGGGAAATACTTTTGGAACACGGCCACAAGAGTTAGGTCATAGCGATTGTGTCATCTTGTGGAGTCTTAATGCACTTGCTACAGATATCCATATTATGCATGATGTGAAGGCAGCAAAAGCTCGTGGCGCTAAAGTTTGGGTTATTGATATTTATCATACGATTACTTGTGATCAAGCCGATGAAGTAGTGGTAGTGAAACCTGGCACCGATGGAGCTTTAGCTATGGGGATTCTTCATATACTAGAGCGAGATGACCTTGTAAACCGTGATTTTATTGAAAAGCATGTTATTGGGTATGATAAGCTTGTTCGAGCTGAGCTAGGTACTTATACACCAACTAAGGTAGCGGCGATTACAGGTGTTTCAGTAGAACAAATTGAAGCTTTAGCACAGGCTTATGGGAAGGCAAAAGCGCCTTTTATCCGTTTAGGTAGTGGTTTATCCCGTTATGGTAATGGCGCCATGACAGTGCGAGCTATTGCATGTCTGCCTGCTGTAGTTGGGGCTTATGAAACCTTAGGTGGTGGCATGTTAAGTGATGCTAAAGGTAGTTATTACATTAATGATGGTGTTATGTCTTGGGACCTTCATGCTGGTAAAGTAGTACCTACCGTGCCTATGGTAAAATTGGGAGATATATTAAATAAAAAAGAAGATCCTATTCGCTGTCTCTATATTTACTCCTCTAATCCTGCGATTACAGCGCCAGATCAGAATCAAGTGCGTCGCGGTTTACAGCGGGAGGATTTGTTTACAGTAGTACATGAAAGATTTTTAACTGATACGGCTAAATATGCGGACATTGTTTTACCGGCTACCTCTTCGGTAGAAGCAGATGATATTTATAATTCCTATGGCCATTATACAAGTGCTATTGGTTACAAGGCGATTGAGCCTATTGGGGAAAGTAAGTCTAATTGGGATACAATTTGCTTATTGGCTAAGGCTATGGGCATTACAGATCCCTTCTTTGATAAGACGGCGCTCGATTTAATTCAAGATACATTAGATAGGGCGACTCATGTTAGTGAAGCGGATAAAGCTAAATTATTAGCAGGCGAACCTGTTGAGATGGCCGTACCAGCTAATTATAAGATGAACTTTAAGACGTCATCAGGTAAGATTGAGATTTATAATCCAAGGGAACAGGCTATGTTACCTACTTATGTAGCACCTTATAGTGAAACGGTGGCTAGTGGTGAATACCATTTAATTAATGCCCCTGATATTCGTATTTTAGACTCTTCGTTCTGTGAACGTGTATTTGATAGGACTAAACCACTTATGGCAGCTTGGATACATCCTGACGAGGGGATTAACTTGGGGGTACAAGAAGGTGATTTAGTAGAACTCGCTAATGAGCAAGGAACTTTGCAAATGCCGGTATTTTTTGATAAAGGGGTACAACCTAAGACGGTTGTATCGTATGGTGTGTGGTGGCAACGTTATTCATCAGATGCTCAGGCAGGTATTAATGCATTAACCTCATCAAGGTTAACTGATTTTGCTGAAGGAAGCACTTTTTATGATGTAAAAGTAGATATTCGGCCTGTATCTTGATTTTTAATGCAATCTCATAAAAATTTTCTATAAATAGAGTGGTTCTATTAAAGGTGAAAAATAGTTTATTTAAATGCCTTGAATATAGGGAAAATGCGCATTTCGCTGTAATGGTGAAATGTGTTTTTTCTATATGGTTTTCTCTTTTTAAAGAAAGATATGCAAAAATGTAATAAATAAAACTAGGAAATATTTCAAAATACATTTGTCCAATTCTTAAAAACGTTGTATAATCTAATGCAAACCTTAATTTAATAAGAGAGAGGATGGGGATTATGAATACGGAAAATGTTAAATTAAGTAACCGAGCCTATATCGCTATTGGCTTGATGTTGTTCGCTCTATTTTTTGGAGCTGGTAATCTAATTTTCCCTGCGTCCTTAGGACAACAAGCAGGCGAAAATGTTTGGTGGGCTATTTTAGGCTTTATCATTACTGGTGTGGGTCTGCCATTACTTGGTGTTATGGCTATGGGTTACTCTGGTTCTAAGGACGTACAGGCTTTAGCTAGTCGCGTACATCCAGTGTATGGTTTCATTTACACGGTATTATTATATTTGACAATTGGACCTGCTTTTGCGATTCCACGTACGGGTACAGTATCTTATGAAATTGCAGTAAAACCATTTTTAGGTGGGGCGGCTAATGATACAGCGCAAACTATGTTCTTAGTTGTGTTCTTTGCCCTTACGCTTTGGTTATCTATTAACCCAGCTAAGTTAGTTGATCGCATTGGTAAAGTGTTGACGCCATTATTATTAATTAGTATTTGTGCTTTAATTATTAAATCATTGGTTACACCAATGGGTGGGTATCAAGAGCCGACAGATGCCTATGCTACTACTGGTGTAGCTATTGTGCAAGGTGTTTTAGATGGTTATAATACGATGGATGCGTTGGCATCATTAGTATTTGCTATTCTTGTTATTGATTTTGTTAAGTTGTCTGGTGCTCAGACAAAAGAAGAAATTACTTCGGCTACTTTTAAAGCAGGTTTAATTGCTGTGGCTTGGTTAGGCTTTGTATATATTTTCGTAGCTAATCTTGGGGCTACTAGCGTTAGTCAACTTGGTATTTTAGATACCGGTGCTCCTGTATTGGCAGAAAGTGCTAAATTGTTATTTGGTAACATTGGTGCTTTAATTTTGGCCGTAATTGTATTATTGGCATGCTTGACTACAAGTATTGGTCTTGTAACATCTTGTGCTAAATATTTCTACCGTGTATACTCTGGCATTAATTATAAAATTTATGCTGTTATTTTCTCGGTAGTGTCCTTCTTTATTGGTATGTATGGCTTGAAAACTATCATCGTAGCCGCTATTCCAGTATTAATGTTCTTGTATCCATTGACAATTGCTATTATCACTTTGGCTTTCTTGAATAACACATTCCAAGGCCGTCAATGTGTATATGTTTGGACTATGGGTTTAACTTTAATCAGTGCTTTTGTAAGTGGTTGTGAAACAGCGGAAGTAAATCTTGGTGCTTTTGGTCAATGGTTTGCTACGTATGTGCCATTCCATGATGTAGGTATGGGTTGGATTACCTTTACGGTAGGTGGTTTAATTATTGGCTTTATCCATAAAACGCTTGTATCTAAACCAGAAGTAGCACCTGAACAGGAAGAATCTGTAGCCTAAAGGATAGACGCTAATCGGGGGAATCAGCGTACTACAATCAGTAAATAAGATTTTAGGTAAAACTTAATCAGAAACTTTATAAAATGAGTAGTTCTACATAGAACTACTCATTTTTTATATGTCTACAAATTATGAAAATAGTGTATAATGGATAAGTAAAACAGTAGCTTATAGTAGTATAGGAGGATTTTTGGTGAGTTGGTTGCGTAGGAAGCCCTTAGCTGATTTAACAGCAGTGGCAGAGGAGAAAAAATTGTCAAAAGCCTTGAGTGCTTTTGATGTTACCCTATTAGGGTTAGGTGTTATTATTGGGACTGGTATTTTCGTATTGACGGGTATTGGTGCTGCTGATTATGCAGGCCCTGGTTTGATGCTCTCGTTCGTATTGGCAGCCATTACTTGTGCCTTTGTTTGTTTAGCCTATAGTGAACTAGTTGCTATGCTACCTGTATCTGGTAGTGCCTATACCTATACATATGCATCCCTAGGCGAGTTTTTCGGCTGGTGGGTTGGCTGGGGCTTAGTGTTGGAATACTCCGTAGGCGCTAGTGCTGTAGCCGGTGGCTGGTCTGCCTATTTGGTGGGGATTTTACATGCTGCCGGAATTGATTTACCTCATGCTTTAACAGCGGTTCCTCATGATGGTGGAATCGTTAATTTACCAGCGGTTTTAGTGGTGTTATTTGCTACAGGTCTCTTAGTATTGGGGATTCGTGAGAGTGCCAAAGTAAATCGGGTGCTTGTATTAATCAAAGTAGGTACAATCTTCTTGTTTTTATTCCTAGCAGCCCCTCATGTAGATCCTGCTAATTGGGATCCATTTTTACCTTATGGTTGGCAAGGGGTTACAGCGGGAACCGCTATTCTTTTCTTTGCGTATTTAGGTGTAGATTCGTTAGCTACAGCGGCGGAAGAAACGAAGAATCCAAAAGTAGATATGCCGATTGGTATTATTGCTTCGCTCGTTATATGTACGATTTTATATATTGCTGTTAGCGTTGTTATGACTGGCGTAGTACCGTATCCTCAATTAGATACAGCAGCACCAGCCTCCTATGTGTTGGAATATGTAGGTATGCGGGCTGGTTCGGCCATTGTAGGGACTGGTGCTCTTTGTGGTTTATCTACGGTGTTGTTGGTTATGATTTATGCGCAGACCCGTGCTTTTTATGCTATGAGCCGAGATGGTCTAATTCCACATAGCTTATGTCGTATTCATAAGAAATATCGTACGCCTCATATTATTACGATGGTTGTTGGCGTAGTAGTAGCCTTGATTTCTGGGTTTACCCCTATTCATGTGGTGGCTGAAATGTGTTCCGCTGGTACCTTATTTGCTTTTATGTGTTCCGCTTTAGGCATTATGGTATTGCGTCGGGTATATCCTGATGTGAAACGAGATTTCCGTTGTCCTGCTGTATATGTGGTGGCGCCTTTAGCTATTTTATTCTGTGCATTTGTTTTTTCCCAATTATCAGCCCATACAATTCAATTATTTATGGCTTGGAGTGTATTAGGATTTTTGATTTATATGGGTTATAGTCGTAAACATAGTGTGTTAGGACAGGCTCACCGAAGTGATTCTTAAGATAACATAGAATATGTATTTAAGATAAAATAGAATATGCATTCAATGTGCACTATGAGTGGATATATGCTCATAGTGCATATTTGTTTTGTTTAATAGATATGGATATTTGTCCGCAAAATTTTGAAAAAATTAAAATTTTTACTTGCTATTTTAGAAATAGGGTGTTAATATAGTGTACAACAATACACAAGCAGTGGATGTATTGTTTGATGAATTTATAATTTCGTGCTAGTTAGCACATAGCGTATACAGTGGAAAGGAGGACATGTCATGTTAGGTTTAGTAGTAGTCATTATTAGCTTGCTCATTATTATTGACATTATTGTCATTAGCCATGAATACAACTTAACAGACATCGTCTTAAAAGTTTCCACAAATCATGGGCCTGAGCTCACCTCAATGAGAGGTTTTGCAAGCTAATATAAAGTAGCTTAGGACATGTAATACATTTTCATATTTGTGCGAGACAATACGAATATTTTATACGGTACTTTTGAGACGATTCTTCGGAATCGTCTTTTTTTATTACATCACCTAGTGGTGATAAAGGAGAGAAGAACATGCGTAGTGATAATTTTTCAAAAGGTGTAGCGAGAGCACCTCATCGGTCCTTACTAAAAGCATTGGGTTTTGTGAATGAAGAAATCGGTAAACCTGTTATTGGTATTGCGAATTCCTTCAATGAGATTATCCCGGGCCATATGCATTTACGAAACCTAGTGCAAGCTGTTAAGGATGGCATTCGCGAAGCTGGTGGTATTCCTATGGAATTTAATACCATTGGTATTTGTGACGGCACGGCGATGAATCATATTGGCATGAAATACTCCTTAGTAACGCGGCAGATTGTGGCTGATTCCATTGAAGCCACGGCGATGGCCACCCCGTTTGATGGGCTAGTATTCATTCCTAATTGTGACAAAATTGTGCCAGGCATGTTGATGGCAGCAGCTAGACTCAATATTCCTTCAGTCTTTGTAAGTGGTGGTGCTATGTTAGCCGGTAAGCATAAGGGTAAGCGAGTCGGTCTTAGTGATGTGTTTGAAGCGGTTGGCAAAGTAGAGGCTGGCTTGATGAGCGAAGAAGAACTAGCACAGTTAGAAGATACCGCATGCCCTACCTGTGGTTCTTGCTCTGGTATGTACACGGCGAACACAATGAATTGTTTGACTGAGGCTTTGGGAATGGCGTTACCTGGTAATGGTACAATTCCTGCGGTGTATTCAGAACGATTGCGCTTAGCAAAACGAGCTGGATTACAGATTATGGAGGTTCTTAAAGCCGATTTACGGCCAAGGGATATTTTAACACGTGAAGCCTTTGAAAATGCAGTGGCTGTAGATATGGTCTTAGGTGGTTCTTCGAATACGGCGCTTCACTTGCCAGCGGTAGCGTATGAAGCAGGTGTTCCACTCACGTTAGCAGATTTTGATAGAATTGCACAAACTACACCGCAATTATCTAAGCTGTCTCCTTCAGGGTCGTATTTCATTGAAGATTTGTATGAAGCAGGTGGCATTACAGCCGTATTGCACCGTTTACAAGAAGCACATAAGCTTCATGAAACAGCAAAAACTGTAGCATTAGTTACGCAAGGTGAGTTAGCTCAAGTAGCTAAGGTAATAGATGAGGATGTGATTCACTCTTGGACAGATCCAGTATATCCAACGGGCGGGATTGCCGTTCTAACTGGTAATTTAGCACCTGATGGCTCTGTAGTTAAGGCTGGTGCGGTGGATCCAGAAATGTTGGTACATAGTGGCCCTGCTCGAGTTTTTAATAGTGAGGAAGAAGCTTGTGAGGCTATTACTAGCAATCAGATTAAGAAAGGAGACGTCGTTGTTATTCGGTATGCAGGACCAAAAGGAGGTCCTGGGATGCCTGAGATGTTAACGCCTACCTCTACGATTACGGGAATGGGCCTTGGCAAAGAGGTAGCTCTTATTACAGACGGTCGTTTCTCGGGCGCTACACGGGGTGCATCCATTGGTCATATTTCACCAGAAGCGGCGGCTGGGGGGCCGATTGCTTTGATTGAAGAAGGTGACATTATCGAAATTGATATTCCGAACCGTAAGTTAGCAGTACAGTTGAGTGATGAGGAATTAGCGGCGCGTAAGGCCAAGTTTACACCTCGTGATTCAGGGGCTACAGGGTATTTGAAAAAGTATGCCAGCCATGTATCGTCGGCCGCTGAAGGGGCTATTGAGAAATATTAATTGACGACGTGAGAAATCGTCATATGGGAGAGCGGACATTTTATATAGAGCGTTTAACGCAATATGCTATAAAGAGCAATACCCTATAATAGGGAGAACTAGTGAGAATTAGTGAAAATTAGAGAGAACTTGAGAGCAGAGAGAACTAGATATAGAAGAAATATCGAATAAGGGGTGTTGAGAGAACCCTAACTGATATTTGAAGGATAGAGAGTAGAGAGAACTAGGTATAGAGAATACAAGTAAGAGAGCAAAAGAAAAGGATTGGTACGATGTTAACACTTTATGATTTTATAGAAGCCCGTGAACGATTAAGCACTGTGACGGTGAAAACAAAGTTAATTCACAGTAACGTTTTTTCTGAAGAGTCGGGAAATGATGTATATATTAAGCCGGAAAATTTACAGCGTACAGGATCCTTTAAATTGCGAGGCGCTTATAACAAGATAGCTAAGCTAACTAAAGAGGAAAAGGCTTGTGGGGTTATTGCTTCGTCGGCTGGCAACCATGCCCAAGGGGTTGCTTTAGGGGCTCAAAAATTAGGGACAAAGGCGGTTATTGTCATGCCAAAGCCTAGCCCTCTTATTAAAGTGGAGGCTACCCGCCAATATGGGGCCGAGGTTGTATTAGCTGGTGAGGTCTATGACGAAGCTTATGCAGAAGCGGTGCGTTTACAAAAAGAGAATGGTTATGTGTTTGTTCATCCTTTTAATGATGAAGATGTCATTGAAGGGCAAGGTACTATTGCTCTTGAAATTTTGGAAGAACTACCTGATGCTGATATTTTATTGGTTCCTGTTGGTGGTGGCGGTTTAGTAGCAGGTGTAGCGGCAGCGGCTAAATTAAAAAATCCTTCTATTAAAATTGTTGGGGTTGAACCAGAAGGGGCAGCCAGTGCTGTAGCCGCTTTGAAAGCGGAATCGCCAGTCGCATTAGAGAGTGTGAGTACCATTGCTGATGGTGCGGCGGTGAAGCAAATAGGGGACGTTACCTTACAATACATAAAAGAGTATGTAGATGAGATTGTAACGGTGTCTGATTATGAATTGATGGAAGCCTTTTTATTATTAGCAGAAAAGCACAAAATTGTTGGTGAAAATGCAGGCCTTTTATCTGTAGCGGGGCTCAAGAAGTTAAAGGAAAGAGGCAAAAAGGTAGTCTCTATTTTGAGTGGTGGCAATATTGATGTATTAACCATCGCTTCTATGATTAATAAGGGCCTTGTCTTACGAGGACGAATTTTTACTTTTTCTGTTAATTTACCTGACAAGCCAGGTCAGTTGGTGGCGGTTTCACAAATTGTTGCAGGACAAAATGCGAATGTAATTAAATTAGAACATAATCAGTTTAAAAATCTTGACCGTTTCCATGAAGTGGAGTTGCAAGTAACGGTTGAAACAAATGGGGAAGAACATATTCAACGAATTACAGAAGTGTTTGCAGAACATGGCTATACGATTCATCGTATTAATACAAGTGAAGTTAACGAATATAACCGCTAAGGAATGAGAGTTGTCGAGGTAGCGGTAAAAGAGAAGAGAGGATGTGAACACATGAGTACAGAGACAATCAATGGGGCTAGAATCGTACTGGAAACATTACATCGCATAGGTGTAACGGACTTTTTTGGTTATCCTGGGGGCGCGGTTATTCCTATTTATGATGAAATTTATAAATACCATGAGTTAACCCATTACTTTGCTCGTCATGAGCAAGGGGCTGCGCATGAAGCGGATGGTTATGCGAGAGCTACCGGTAAATGTGGTGTTTGTTTAGCTACTTCAGGACCTGGAGCAACTAATTTAGTGACTGGTCTGATGACAGCGCACATGGATTCAGTGCCGGTATTAGCTATTACAGGACAAGTAGGGCGGTCGTTACTAGGTAAAGATGCCTTTCAGGAATCCGATATTGTAGGTATCACTATGCCGATTACTAAAAATAATTACCTAGTTAAATCTATTTATGATTTACCACGGATTTTGAGGGAAGCCCATTATATTGCTACCACAGGGCGTCCTGGGCCAGTGTTAGTAGACATTCCTAAAGATGTGCAGTTAGCTAGTATTTCGAGAGCTGAATTTGATCGTCTTTGTGAAGATCCCTTTGCTTTGGAAGGCTATGAGCCAACCTATAAAGGTCATCCTTTACAGATTAAAAAGGCGGTGTCCTTGCTGAAAGCTGCCAAACGGCCTCTCATTATTGCAGGGGCAGGCATATTAAAAGGGCGGGCTGCGGATGAACTGTATGAATTGGCTACGAAAGCACAAATTCCAGTGACGAATACTTTGTTGGGGCTTGGTTCCTTTCCAGGCAATCATGAACTATTTTTAGGAATGCTTGGCATGCACGGCACGGCAGCGGCCAATTTTGCTACTGATGAAGCGGATGTGGTATTAGCAGCGGGGATTCGCTTTGATGATCGCATTGCAGGGAATCCAGAAGCCTTTTGTAAACAAGCTAAGATTATTCATATTGATATTGACCCTGCTGAGATTGAAAAGAATCGCAAAGTAGATGTGCCCATTGTAGGTGATGTAAAGCAAGTTCTGCAAGCAATGAATAGCGCTATGACTGAACTTTCGCATGAAGAATGGGTAGGGCAAACGAATAGGTGGAAAGAAGAATATGCCCTACGCTATCGAGACGTTTCAGAAACGCAATTAGTACCACAAAAGGTATTGGCTACATTGAATGAATTGCTACAAGGAGACGCTATCATTGTTACCGATGTAGGGCAGCACCAAATGTGGGCGGCTCAATATTTTACCTATCAATCGCCTAATAGTATTGTCACCTCTGGTGGGGCCGGTACAATGGGTTTTGGTTTGCCAGCCGCCATTGGCGCGCAAGTGGGACAACCACATAAAAAGGTTGTCTTAATTGTTGGCGATGGGGGCTTACAAATGACGGCTCATGAATTATTGCTTATCAAGCAATATAAGTTGCCAGTAAAAGTAGTCTTACTAAATAATTCTTATTTGGGCATGGTGCGACAATGGCAGGAATTATTCAATGATAAACGGTATTCCTTCGTTGATTTATCCGTGAACCCTGACTTCCAAACCTTGGCTGCTGCTTATGGTGTACGCAGTGTTAAAGTGGAAGGACAACATGACTTAAAGGCAAAATTACAAGCGGAACTTGAATCTGATGAAGGCGTATTAATTGAATGTATCGTAGAGCGTGAAGAGAATGTGTATCCTATGATTCCAGCTGGTATGACTGTAGGGGATATGCGTGGCGCAAAGGGGGTGGCCGACGATGGCAAATGAACATCAAATCTTAGTGATTACTAAAAATACACCAGGTATTGGTGCTCGCGTGTTAGCGTTGTTTAACCGTCGTGGCTACTCTGTAAAAAAGATGACTTCTGGGGTTACTGTCCAATCAGGCTATGCGCGGATGACGTTGACTGTAGATGCAGATAGTAATACATTAGATCAAATTCAAAAACAAATTTATAAAATTATTGATGTTGTTAAAGTAAAAGTGTTTCCTAAAACGGATGTAGTTCGACGTGAACTGATGCTCCTTAAAGTAAAAGCGGACGATCAGACGCGGTCGCAAATTGTACAAATTGCCAATATTTACCGTGGTAATGTATTGGATGTAGGGCCAAGTTCACTGATTATTGAGCTGACTGGTGATGAGGAAAAGCTCCGTGGTTTTATTGATATTATGAAGCCTTATGGAGTGCTTGAAATGGCTAAAACGGGCGTGACGGCTATGAGTCGAGGCGAACGATTATAAGCATATAGTAAGAGGATATATTTATTATTATTCTACGACGGACGTAATTAATAGCGTGATTCGTTGAGGATAGGTTAGCTAGTTAACTAGCAGAGAGAGAGGAATTATTATGGCAGGAACTATCTATGGTGCAACAGTGTATTATGATGCAGATTGTAATTTGGACGCATTAAAAGGTAAAAAAATTACCGTTCTAGGTTATGGCTCACAAGGTCATGCCCATGCTCTTAATTTAAAAGAAAGTGGTATGGATGTAACCGTAGGGCTTCGTGAAGGTTCTAAATCTTGGCAAGTAGCAGAAAAAGACGGTCTTCCTGTTAAGACCACCGCAGAAGCTGTTAAAGATGCGGATGTAGTAATGGTATTAATTCCTGATGAATTGCAGGCTGAAACTTATGAAAAGGATATTGCACCTAATTTAAAACAAGGTGTATATCTTGGGTTTGCTCATGGTTTTAATGTGCATTATAAAAAAATTGTGCCACCAGCTGATGCCAATGTATTCATGGTAGCCCCTAAAGGACCGGGCCATCTTGTACGCCGTACCTTCCAAGAAGGCAGTGGTGTGCCTAGCTTATATGCAGTTGAAAAAGATCCATCTGGCGACACAAAAGAATTGGCGCTTGCTTGGGCTACAGGTATTGGTGCGGGGCGTGCAGGCATTTTAGGTACGACGTTCCGAGAAGAAACAGAAACAGATTTATTTGGTGAACAAGCAGTTCTTTGCGGTGGTATTTGTGAATTAATGCAAGCTGGTTTTGAAACATTGACAAAAGCTGGTTATCATCCAGTAAATGCTTATTTTGAATGCGTTCATGAAATGAAATTGATTGTTGACCTTATCTATGAAGGTGGTTTCCATACTATGCGTAGTTCTATTTCCAATACAGCGGAATATGGTGATTATGCTACAGGCACTAAATTAATCACAGAAGATACACGCAAAGAAATGGAACAAGTATTGGCGGATATTCAGTCAGGGGATTTTGCTGATGAATTCTTAGCCGATTATAAGGACGGTTTCAAGAAATTATATGCGCGCCGTGAAAAAGCAGCTAATCATGAATCTGAAAAAGTAGGTGCTGAACTTCGTGGCTTAATGTCTTGGATTAAAAAATAAAATATCTCCTGTAAAAGGGAACACAAATGAAGTTTCATTTGTGTTCCCTTTGTGTTTATGGGGTGAAAATTTTAATAAAGAAAATCTTTATGCATTTCTAACTGATGTGTTACAATAAAAGACGATAAAAGATGATTTTCGTTCGTAACAACACGATTTGTTGGAGGTTATATGCAGGAAATAGTAGTTGGTGGCTTATACCGTCATTTTAAAGGGATGTATTATTACGTAAAAGATATTGCTATCCATTCAGAAACAGGCGAGCCTTTCGTGGTATATCAACAATTATATGGTGAGCGAAAGACGTATATTCGTCCATTAGGTATGTTTGCGAGTCCTGTTGATCATGAAAAATATCCTGAGGTACAGCAAAAAGAACGTTTTAAATTGATGTCAGGTCGTGACAAAGGGTAAAAATTAATCGAGTATGATAGGAGGCATGGATGAAAAAGAAATTTTTCTTTTTTGACATTGATAATACATTGGCTGTTTGGCCAGATGGCGTTATTCCGGCGAGTGCGCAAGAAACGTTGGATACATTAAGAGCTAATGGCCATCGAGTAGCTTTGGCGACGGGGCGTCTACAAAAAGATGCGCAACGATTTGCAGAGTTAGCCCGTGTTACTGATTTTGTGGCTGATGGGGGCAAAAGCGTTACGATTAATAATGAAATTGTATTTATGGAAGGCATGGATCGTGAAGCTTGTGTCAAGTATTTGTCTCATTTAGATGAGCTTGGTTTACATTGGGCGGTTACAGATGTGAATGAATTGGTGCGTGTGACCCCTTATGAAGATGTGCTACAGTGGCATCCAGATTGGGATGTATTTAAAACTATATATGATCCAGCCTTTGATTATCGACAGGTAAAGCATTTTTATAAAATTTATGCCTTTATGACACCCGAGCAAGAAGCAAGTAAACAAGTGGTTCATATGACGAAGGATTTGATTCGCTATGGAGAGAATTGTATTCTCTTTGAACCAATGGCTAAAGCAGAGGGTGTGCGTCGTATGATTGCTCATTATGGTATGGAGCCAGCCGATGTAGTTGTTTTTGGTGATGGCTATAATGATTTATCCATGTTCAGTTCAGAGTGGCTTAATATTGCTATGGGTAATGCTCGTGAGGAATTAAAGGCGGCGGCTGATTATATTACCTCTGATTGTAAACGAGATGGTATCTATGAAGCGTGCAAAAATTTTGGTTGGATTTAAGTTGTTGCCCTAGCGTAATTTAATAGCCTATGTTATAATGAAATGTCAAAAGTACCGCTCATATTGTTTGTGAGCGGTTTTTCATATATAGGAGATACGAATGAAACTAATAAAACAGTATGGGAATTGGCGACGTTTGTGTACCGCCGGGCTATTGGGTGTAGCTCTATTAGTAACGAGTGCTTGTGGTGCGGCTCAGACGGATAACACGGATGCGGCTAAACAGGGAAACACAGCTACAGCGCAAGTAAAAACTTTGCAAGCCCCTAATTTAGATAATACGCCAGTAAAAGATCATTATGCTGTGTTTGAAACATCAGAAGGGACTTTTAAAGTCCGTCTGTTTGGGACTAAGACACCGATTACAGTTAAAAACTTTGATTATTTAGTTAACCAAGGCTACTATAAAGATTTAACCTTCCACCGAGTTATTGATGATTTTATGATTCAAGGCGGTGATGATGGGAAAGGTGGGCCAGGCTATACCATTCCTGATGAATTTGTAAATGATTTACATTTTAATAGAATGGGCCTTTTGGCGATGGCGAACCGAGGTCCTGATACAGGGGGCGCTCAATTTTTTATTACTTTAGGACCGACTCCATGGTTAGATAATAAACATACGATTTTTGGTATGGTTACACAAGGTATGGATGTAGTGGCTAAAATTGGTAAAGTAGCCACGGATAAGAAGGATAAACCGATTGAGCCAGTGGTGATTAAGTCCATTACCTTAGAACCGATTACGGATACACAAGGTAGTGCTAAATGAGGTGCTTATGAGTAAGGACGCCTTTTATACCTACATGGTAGAATGTGCTGATGGTTCTTTGTATACGGGTTGGACCATGGATTTGGTACAACGGGTAGAGAAACACAATGGTGAAATTCCTGGTGGCGCTAAGTATACACGGGCACGTAGGCCAGTTAAATTAGTATGGTATACATCATTTCAGCGTAAGCAAGACGCTCAATCTATGGAATATCAAGTGAAGCGCATGCCAAGAAATCAAAAAAGAGCCTTAGTCGTAGCTTTTGCTAAAGCACATCCTGAGGCTATTGAACAACTTATGACAGAGGCTAAGTCAGGTAGTGAGATGGGCCAAAAATCGGAAGGGAATCTTGGAGAATAGGCTTGGATTTGGGGAAAGAAATTTCTTAAACTTCCTTGTTTTCTATGGTATAATGAACTGATGTATAGTTTATCAAAATAAGCTATGAAGTGAGTTGTAAAAACGCGGAAGGAGGACTTCGATGAAGCGCGTTTTAGTTGGCGTGAAAAGCACGCAACGTGATGCTGACGGGAAAGACACGGTCATTGAAATGGTTTCTCCCGGTGAATATCACGAAAAAAATGATACAAAATATATTATGTATAGTGAAACCGAACTATCTGGGATGGAGGGTTCACATACAACCATAAAATTGAAACCTCATTCCATTGTGTTAATTCGTAATGGGAAGGTATCTATGCGTCATGAGTATGTTCTTGGTGAAACGCGCCAAACAGTATATGAAACGCCTTTTGGGGAGTTGCATATGGCATTTAAAACTCATGAGTTAGATGCAACGTTACAAGATGGAATTGGTTCAATTCATTTAGGCTATGACATTTCTGTTGGTGGTGAATGGCAATATTACAACCAACTAGATATTAATTTACAGGAGGACTTAGAGTATGGAACTAAAGGACAAGCTCAAGCAAGGAATTGAGGCTGCATTAGCAAAAGCGTTGGCTGCGGGCACATTGCCAGAAGGGACATACCCTGAAGTTGTGCTAGAAGTGCCACCACAGAAAGAATTTGGTGATTTCTCTACGAATATTGCTATGCAGTCTGCCCGAGTTGCTCATATGAATCCAGCTGCTATTGCAGATATTATCATTGCTAATATGGACTATGATTGGTTAGAAAAGGCAGAAAAAGCAGGGGCAGGCTTTATCAATTTCTTCTTAAAAAATGATATGGTGTATGACACTTTGAAATCAGTGTTAGAACAAGGTATTTGCTATGGTACTCAGCCAGTGCGTGAAGATGATACCATTCAAGTAGAATATGTAAGTGCGAATCCTACGGGGCCACTTCATGTAGGTCATGGTCGTGGGGCTGCTTATGGGAGCGCTCTTGTTAATCTATTGCGGGCTGCTGGTTATAAAGTAGAATCAGAGTATTATATTAATGATGCCGGTAATCAGATTGATAATTTAGCCAAATCAATTAATGCTCGCTATTTAGAATTACTAGATATGAAGAATGAATTCCCAGAAAATGGGTATCATGGTCAAGATATTGTAGAAACAGCACAAAGCATTATTAACTGGCGTGGCGATTTCTTTGCTATTTTATCTGATGAAGAACGGTTGCCATTCTTTAAAGAATTTGGTTTGACAGAAAAATTAAATGCTTTGCGTGTAAGCCTTCGTAATTTCAATGTAGAATTTGACCGTTGGTTTAGTGAACGTTCCTTGCATAAGAGTGGGGAAGTTAATAAAGCGGTGCAGTTCTTAAAAGATACGGGCGATGTATATGAAAAAGATGGTGCTTTGTGGTTTGCCTCCACTCATTATGGCGATGACAAAGACCGTGTAGTCATTCGTGAAAATGGCGAACCTACCTATTTAGCATCAGATATTGCGTATCACCGTAATAAATTTGAACGGGGCTTCCAAAAAATGATTAATATTTGGGGCGCTGATCATCATGGCTATGTAGCACGTGTAAAAGCTTCGATGGAAGCGTTAGGCTATAATCCAAATCGTTTGGAAATTCTCTTATTGCAGATGGTAGCTTTATATCGTGATGGGGAGCTTGTTAAAATGTCGAAGCGTACTGGCCAGTCAGTAACGCTTGATGAATTGATTGAAGAAGTAGGCGTTGATGCGGCTCGTTATTTCTTCCTTATGCGTTCCTTGGATAGCCAATTGGATTTTGATATTAATTTGGCCGCCTCTAAGAGCAATGATAATCCTGTATATTATATTCAATATGCCCATGCACGTATCCATAGTATTTTCAATCAAGTGAAAGAAGCTGGCATTGAATATGGTGATTGGACAGGTGTTAAATTTGATACCTTAACAAGTGAGTTGGAATTAGATATTATCAAGAAATTAGGGGCGTATCCAGAAGAAGTTCGTTCTGCTGCTGAACATCGCGCACCTCATCGTATTGCTCGCTATCTCTATGACTTGGCTAGTTTATTCCATTCATTCTATAAACGAGGCCGTATCATGGGCGTAGATAGTGATTTACAACAAGCTCGCTTAGGTTTGATTACTGCGATTGCAGCCGTTTTACACAATGGATTAGATATCTTGGGGATTTCAGCACCTGAAAAGATGTAAGCGTTTGAAAAGAGGTAGCTTTTAGGCGTTTAAGGCATAAGCGAAAGCTTGTAACATTAGTTTTTAAAAACTGTCGCAGTGCGGCGATAGTGTGTATATACCATTCATAGCTTTGGGAGGAATCATGGCAACAAAGTATATTTTCGTAACGGGTGGGGTTGTTTCTTCATTAGGTAAAGGTATTACAGCAGCGTCCTTAGGTCGTTTGCTTAAGAATCGTGGTCTAAATGTTACGATTCAGAAATTTGACCCTTATATCAACATTGACCCTGGTACGATGAGCCCATATCAACATGGGGAAGTGTTCGTTACTGATGATGGAGCAGAAACGGATCTTGACCTTGGTCATTATGAACGTTTTATTGATATTAACTTGGGGAAACGTTCTAATGTAACAGCTGGTAAAGTATATTGGTCTGTTATTAATAAAGAACGTAAAGGTGACTATTTAGGTGGCACTGTTCAAGTTATTCCACATATTACGAATGAAATTAAACAAAACGTATATCGTGTAGGTAAAGAAGATAATGCTGATGTAGTTATTACTGAAATCGGTGGTACCGTTGGTGACATTGAAAGCTTACCATTCTTGGAAGCCATTCGTCAGGTAAAAAAAGAAGTAGGCCGTAATGATGTACTTTACATTCACGTTACGTTAGTGCCTTATATTAGCGCAGCTGGTGAGTTGAAAACAAAACCGACACAACATAGTGTTAAAGAATTACGTAGTATCGGTATTCAACCAGATATCATCGTATGCCGTACAGAAAAACACATTTCTGATGAAATGAAAGAAAAATTAGCGTTATTCTGTGATATTGATCCAGATGCAGTTATTGAAAACCGTACTTGTAATACGATTTACGAAGTGCCATTGATGATGCAAGAAGAAGGTCTTGATGATATTGTAGTTAAAAAATTACAATTGCCAGAAGTGCCAGCTGATATGGAAGCTTGGAAAGAAATGGTAGCTAAGATTCTTCAACCAAATAAAGAGATTACCGTAGCTTTAGTTGGTAAATATGTAGCCCTTCATGATGCGTACCTCAGCGTGGCTGAAGCGTTAACGCATGCAGGGATTGCAACGGATACAAAAGTTAACATTAAATGGGTAGATGCTGAAGAATTAGAAGAAAATGACTGCGATGTAACAGAAATCTATAAAGACGTAGATGGCATTGTGGTACCAGGTGGCTTTGGCTATCGTGGGGTAGAAGGCAAAATCCGCACAATTCAGTATGCCCGTGAACATAAAGTGCCATATCTTGGTTTATGCTTAGGCATGCAGTCCGCTGTTATGGAATTTGCTCGCCACGTTGCAGGATTAGAAGATGCTAATTCTACGGAATTTGATGAAAGCGTAGCAAACCCAGTTATTGACTTAATGCCAGATCAAGTGGATGTGGATCAAAAAGGTGGCACTATGCGCCTTGGTGTATATCCATGTAAAACAGTGGAAGGTACTAAAGTACGGGAAGCGTATGGGGAAGACTTAATTTATGAGCGCCATCGTCATCGTTATGAATTTAATAATGCATTCCGTCAATTATTGACAGAAAAAGGCTTGATTATTAGTGGTACATCCCCAGATAATCGTTTAGTAGAATGTGTGGAAGTGGCTGATCATCCTTGGTTTGTAGGAGTTCAGTTCCATCCAGAATTAAAATCTCGTCCAACTAAAGCACATCCATTATTTAAAGGCTTTGTTGATGCTATTTTAAAACTTAAAGGTATGTAGTTGTGCGTAAAACTGTACGCACAGCGCGTTACCAGCAAATTGCGGCTGATGTAGCTGGTAAAATCGTATCGGGTGGCTACAAGGAAGGGGAGCGTATTTTTGCGCGCTCTGCCTTGTCTGTCCATTATGGAGTATCCCCTGAAACCTCGCGCCGTGCCATAGCTTTATTAGCTGATTTAGGCATTGTTGAGGTAACTAAGGGCAGTGGTTGCACTGTTTTATCAAAAGAAAAAGCCGAGCAATTTCGTATGCAGTTTAATGATTTTGACTCAGTTGATTCATTGCGTCGTGATTTAGACCAGCAAATTGAATCACAGATTAAATCGATGCAGGTGCTAAAAGATACCATGCAGCGATTAAGTGAATCAGTGGGACATTATCAGTATAAAAATCCTTTGCAACCTATGAAGATGGCCATTACTGAAGAGTGCCGTTATTTAGGACAGTCTATTGGCTCTATTCAATTATGGCAACATACAGGGATTACGATTGTGGCCATTGAGTCGCAAGATAAGACTATGACTATATCCCCAGGGCCATATGCTACCTTTACGGCTGGAGAGGAAATTTATTTTATTGGGCCTGCTGATAGTTGGCCTCGATTGAAACGATTTTTATATAGTGAAAACAAGGAAGAGGAAATATAGCTTCTTGTTTATAAATTTTATACAACATAACACAAGTGAGCGCTCAACAGTGGTTGGGCGCTTTTTTGTATGCACTAGATTATAGACAGTGATTATGCATTAAGGTAATAAAAATTATTCTATATTTATAAAAGTCGATATTTGACCAAAGTAACAACTTGGTGATATAATTAGGTTGTCACTTGAAGAAGGGGCAAAATATATAGTTTTAATTAATCCATATAATACGTGAGTTTATATATGTGTAAGCAGCCTGAGGTGACTGCTCATACATAAAAATATATAGTAAGTAAGCGTATTAACAGTTGTAGTTATTATAGCGTGCAGTTAATAGATGTGAGTTGTAGTATTGATTGTAAAAGGCTGTAAGAACTAGAACTGTTAGTTTTTTTAGGGAGGTCTTACATGATTGAAATTAAAAATGTAAAAAAACGCTATGGCAAAAAAGAAGTATTACATGATATTACCTTATCTATCCCTGATGGTGAAATCGTTTCCCTTATCGGTGGTAGTGGTTGCGGTAAATCAACATTACTTAAAATGATTAATCGCTTGATTCCAATTACGGGTGGCGATATTTATGTAAATGGCGAAAATGTTCATGATATAGAACCAGTAGCATTACGCCGTAAAATTGGTTATGTTATCCAGCAAACAGGCTTATTTCCGCATATGACAATTCGTAAAAATTTAGAATTGGTTATGAATCTTCATAATATGCCGCAAGAAGGACGTGCTGAAAAAATTAATGAAATGATGGACTTGGTTGATTTATCCCGTGATTTATTAGATCGATATCCCATTGAATTATCTGGTGGTCAGCAACAACGTGTAGGGGTAGCCCGTGCACTTATCGTAGATCCCGATGTTATTTTAATGGACGAACCATTCTCGGCGATTGACCCTATTACTCGTGTATCCTTACAGGATGAATTGCGTAGTTTACAAGAGACTTTGAAAAAAACTATCGTATTCGTAACCCATGATATGGACGAGGCTATTAAGATTTCTGACCGCATTTGTTTGATGCGTGAAGGGCATGTAGAACAGTATGATACACCAGAGCAGATTTTACGAAATCCAGCTACTGAATATGTAGAAAGCTTTATAGGTAAAAACCGCATTTGGAACTCGCCAGAGTTTATTAAAGCTGAAGATATTATGATAGAAGCAACCAATACAGCATATCCAACCGATAGTTTGTTGCGTTGTATGAAAAAAATTAAAGATATACCTCAAGATTTCTTAATCGTTATTGATCGTGGCACCCGCCGTTTTAGAGGCCTTGTTAATGCTCGTATGATTCGTGAGCAAGATAGTTTACAAGGGCCTGTTAGTGAAATTATGGCACAGCCTCAGAAGGTGGCCCATATCGGTGACTCCTTATTGGAAATTGTTGAAACAATTCAAACCTTGCACCGTCCGTATATGCTAGTTTTAGATGATTCGGAACGTTTAGCAGGCGTTATTACTCAAAGTAGCTTAATTACTACTTTAGGGAGCCAGTATGTAGATGATGCGGAGGTAATATAATTGAGTATATTTAGTTATATGTTTGAAAATACAGATCAGATTATGCGTCTTTTGTTAGAGCATATTCAGTTGACTGCCATTGCCGTAGGCCTTGCGATTATTGTAGGCTTACCGCTTGGTATTTTAATTAGTTATGTAAAACCCCTTAATAAACCTGTTATGGGGGCAACCAATTTAATTCAGGCCGTGCCTAGTATGGCTCTATTAGGTTTTGCGATTCCTTTATTAGGGATTGGTACCTTGCCGTCGGTTATTGTAGTATTCTTATACTCTCTGTTGCCAATCGTAAAGAATACTTACATTGGTATTAGCCAGATTTCACCAGGGACAATTGAAGCCGCTCGTGGTATCGGTTTAACGCGTCAGCAAATTTTGTGGAAAGTACAGTTGCCGTTGACGTTGCCTATGTTGATGGCTGGTGTTCGTATTTCCGCCGTAACAGCAGTTGGTCTTATGACAATTGCGGCCTTTATCGGGGCTGGTGGTTTAGGTTTCTTAGTGTTTAGTGGTATTAGTTCCGTCAATAATGGTATGATTTTGGCTGGTGCGATTCCAGCTTGTATTTTGGCCTTAGTTATTGACTGGGTATTATCTCAAGTAGAGTCTTTGGTAACGCCTGTAAGTTTACAGCCAGAATTATTAAAAACAAGAGCTACGCTTACAGCGAAACGTCGTCGTCAAAAGTGGAGCGTCGGTATCGTTGTAGCCTTGTTAGTCGTTATGTTTGGTAACAATGTATACAGTAGTTTTGTCAAAGATCCAAATACTATCCGAATTGGTAGTAAGCAGTTTACAGAGCAGTTAGTGCTTGGTAATATGTTATCTGAAATGATTGAAAAAAATACTGATATTAAAGTAGAAAGTCATTTAGGCGCTGGTGGTACGCAGGTGTTATTTAATGCCATGGAAAAAGGTGATATTGATGCCTACATTGATTATACCGGTACAGCGTATGTAGATATTTTGAAACATGATCCTATTAATGATGCAGAGCAAGTATATAATACGTCTAAGCAAGAATTAGCGGATAAACATAAGATTGCTTTGTTGACGGCGGCACCATTTAGTAATACGTATACCTTAGCAGTAGATCCTAAAGTAGCCCAAGAATATAACTTGCATACGATGAGTGATTTGAGCCAAGTTGCTAGCTCTTTGAATGCAGGGACTACGCTTGAATTCTTAAATCGTCAAGATGGTTTATTAGGGGTACAAAAAGAATATGGATTTACCTTTAAAGATGCTAAAGGGATTGACGGCGCTACTCGTTATGTAGCATTAGCTAGTGGTGACGTGCAGGTTGTAGATGCTTTTTCTACGGATGGTTTGTTGAAAAAGTATAACTTAACAGTACTAGAGGATGACAAAGGGGTATTCCCGCCATATTATGGTGTACCTTTGGTTCGTGAAGAAACATTGGAAGCTCATCCTGAATTAAAAGGTGTTATTGACCGTATGATGGCAACCTTGGATACAGAAACTATGCGTGAGTTGAATTATCAAGTAGACGTAGAGCATAAGAACCCTAAAGAAGTAGCTCATAACTTCTTAGTAGCTAAAGGTTTAATCAAATAATAAATAGTATATAAGTAGTATGATTCAGTTAAACTTGAGTTGATTGAATTTAAAATCAGTGAAACTACAGATAATATCTATAGTGGTGGCGATAAGATAAAAGTATCTTATCGCCATTTTTCATAGTTTGCATAATAGATTTTCTAATTTAGATTGATTTTTCTCGTTGTATAGTGTATGATGAATATATAATCAATATAGATTATTTGTTGTTAACAACTATCAATTAAAAACTATTAATTGGTAGCTTATGATGTTATAGTAGATAATAAGGAGTGACTCACACATGGCAATTATTGGTAAAGAACTTCCAGAATTTTCCTTACAGGGTTTCAGAAATCCAGATGTAGTAACCGTAACTAAAGCAGATGTTGTTGGTAAATGGAGCGTATTCGTATTCTATCCAGCTGACTTCACATTTGTTTGCCCTACAGAACTTGAAGATTTACAATCTCATTATGCAGAATTACAGGAAATGGGCGTAGAAGTATTCTCCGTATCCGTTGACTCTGAATTCGTACATAAAGCATGGGCTGATGCATCTCCTAACATCGCTAAAATTCAGTACACTATGTTGGCTGACCAAAAACATGAATTAGCTGATTTCTTTGAAACTTTCTCCGAAGAAGATGGCCGTGCTTATCGTGGCTCCTTCGTAGTTAACCCAGAAGGTAAAGTAGAAACAGCTGAAATCCATAACATGGGCATTGGCCGCTCCGCTGACGAATTAGTTCGTAAAGTGCAGGCTGCTCAGTTCGTAGCAAAACATGGTGATCAGGTTTGTCCAGCAAAATGGAAACCAGGTGCTGATACTTTAAAACCAGGTTTGGACTTAGTAGGTAAACTATAATATAAATAAGTGGTTAGTGCGTCCCTCCCCCTTTGCACTAACTACTGTCATAGATTAGTTTAATCCCTTTTCCTCAAAAAACCGGCGGTGCGAGAGCTTCTCGACCGCTGGTTTTTTCTATCTGGCTGTTCATAATTTTTTATCGGCTCTTATAATTAGTTAGGTGACTGATAAATGGATTGTTATTTAAAATTTTGATAACCTTGTGTGTGATAGGGAGTAAAACTTGATTAATTAAGTATTATGAATTAGAATTTTTATTCATGATTATTATCAAAAACTTGGTGAATTGAAATTATTAGATTTATTGAGGAATTTAGTATATAATATATTACATAGAATAAGGTTAAAGGAATGAAAAGCTAGGGTTTAGTAAAAGGAGTATTGGGTATGGAAGTATCATACGAGAGATTGGCGAGTATTTTTAAGGCGTTAAGTGATGAGACTAGATTGCATATAATCGACATGTTGTCATGTAATGAATTATGTGCTTGCGACATTTTAGCAAGTTTTAATCTGTCTCAATCCACGTTGAGCTATCATATGAAAATTCTCATTGATGCCGGTGTTGTAAATTCACAGCGTAATGGTTTATGGACACGGTATTCAATTAATGAAACTACGTTTGATGAGTTAGTAAAAATTCTGCCTGAGTTATATAAAACTAAAGATGAATGTATTTGTGCTCAGATTAAATACTGTCGCTTAGAAGATAAGCCAGAATAATAGGAGTAACTATGAGACGTTGGATTATGCATGTGGATATGGATGCTTTTTATGCATCAGTGGAACAACGTGATAATCCTGAGTATAGAGGCCGCCCGGTAATTGAACGACAGGTACATTCCATTGGCAATGAATTGACCTATGAGGAGGATTTAGTAGATCCTCAAATTATTAATCAAGAATGGTATTTTTTTGCTCATAAAGTCGCTAAGCGTTTGCGCCAGCAAAATTTGAAAGGTCGTACCATTGCTATAAAGGTTAGGTTTAATGATTTTGAAACGTTGAGCCGCCAAAAACGAATTGAAGTGCCAACAGATAATGAAGAAACACTGTACCGAGTAGGTATGATGTTGTATAATAAACTCAATATAAATAAACCAATTCGCTTATTAGGTCTTACGGTCAGTGATTTTGCTGGTGCATTGGGGCAGACATCTCTATTTGAGGAGGAGACGTTTCAGGAAGAACTGGCAAGAGCGATGGATGGGCTAGAAGCGAAATTTGGTGAAGGGATTGTTATGAAGGGGGCTCTTTGGCAACGGGCTACCCAACAGAAGAGAGAGGAAGAGAATCACAATGAAACATTTTAAATTAAAATATGGCCGTGGCTATGTAGAGTTTGATTTGCCAACACAAGAGGTATTAAATGTAGTGGAAGGGGCCGAATATCCAGCCCTTGAAGATATGAGCAGTGCGTTAGTTGAAAGCTTGAATAATCCTACGGGAACAGCTCCTTTAAAGGATATTGTTCAACCTGATGAATCAGTTTGTATAGTTGTATCAGATATTACGCGCGCTTGGATTGGCTATCAGAAGTTCTTGCCAACTTTATTAAACTACTTGAATGAGGCAGGCGTGCCAGATGAAAAGATTTTCTTGTTGATTGCCTATGGGGCTCATCGTTTACAAACAGAAGCCGAATCTCGCGCTGAATTTGGGGATGAAGTTGTAGATCGCGTTCGTATTGAACATAGTAGTGGCATTAATCCAGACAGCAAATTCCGTCGTTTAGGTGTAACTAGTCATGGTGTACCAATTGAAGTCAATGAGTTAGCACTTGATGCAGATCGCCTCATTTTAACAGGGGGCTGTGTATATCATTTAATGGCTGGCTTTGGTGGTGGTCGCAAAGCGATTTTACCAGGTATTTCCTCCTATGAAGCAATTCAAAAGAACCATTGTTTATGTTTACGTGACAATGTGGGGGAAGGTACTAATCCTGAAATTGTGAGCGGTAATATTAGCCATAATATTATGCATGATGACCAAAGAGAACATGGTTGTGCTGTAGAGGCTGACTTCCTAATCAATACAGTGGCTAATACAGAAGGCAAAGTGGCTAAGTTTGTTTGTGGTCACTGGGAAGATGCATGGCTTGAAGGCACTCAATTAGTTGAAAAAATTTATGGTGTTGATATTAATGGATTAGCAGATTGTGTCATTGCTACGGCTGGTGGCTATCCAAAAGATATAAACTTATATCAAGGGGTTAAAACACAGGTTAATGCCGTAGGCGCATGTAAACCAGGTGGTGTTGTTATCTTGTTGATGGAATTAGATGACATTGCTGAGCCAGCTGAATTTATTGATTGGTTTGAAACTCGTGATCTTCGTGAGCGTGAAATCAAACTTCGCAATGGCTTTACCGTACCAGGGTTTATTTCTTTACATTTAGGTGAAGACTTCCAAAAATATCATCATATTTTAGTTACTAAGCCTGAAAATAAAGAAACTTGTGATCGAGTGGGAATCGATGTTGTTACGTCCATCGATGATGCCTTGGCTCATGCGGCGAAGATTTTAGGTCGTGAAGATTACACAGTTAACATAATGCCGTTGGCAAGTAATACGGTGCCTATGTTGAAAAAATAGAAGCAGTACGTAAGACTTTTAGTTGTTAGTAATATTGTGATAGCACGTTTTCTTGTAAAAGATAGGAGCTGGGAATATGCATAATCGTCATGGCATTATTGGTAAGTCCGTTATTGATTCAGTTCGTCGTTCGTTACAAAATAAGTATGCCGAGGATCGTCACATTCAACAAATGATTGAAGAGTTGGATGCAACCGATGATTTGACATATGAAGAGTTACATATTACAAAGCAAGCCTATGAAGAAGTAAAGTCTCGTTTATTTTATACGGCTTTGTTAGATAGTTTGTGGCAAGAAATCAGTGAAACGCAGGATTTATTAGCACAACTTCACGTATATGATTCCCTAGAAGACGAGTTCCAAAGTCAAGGTGAGGAATTAACTAGTGAAGAGTTGGATATTGATCAAGTGGATTTGGATGATGTGGATGTAACCGAGCGCCCTCTTGCGCTTCGCCAGACTAGTGCTGTGGCAGCGCGTCAAGCTGGTACGGTAGCAGCTCGACAAGAGGGGACTGTAGTAGCACAGTCTGATGGTGAAACACTAAGTTCGGTTAATTCTAAAGCGAATACAACCAACCCTAATTTAACAAATTCTAAATCCGCTACCTCAGGGGTGTCATCAGCTAATCCCCTTCATGATACAGAAGTACCATGGGCGCCATTAACACAAGGTCGTGATGAGGCTAGTGATTTAGCTGTTGATAACGCTGTAGAGGGCACTAATGCAGTTATTAATGCAAAAGCGGCTACTGCTAGCTCAGTTGCTGAGTCAGATACTCAGTCTTCAAAAACAGAAACATCTGATGTGGTAAAAAATAGTTCTAAAGCTGCAAAGGCTGATGTAGTGAATGATTCCTCTAAAACTTCTGAAGCGATTGAAGATAGCACTGAAGAAACGGGCTTCCCTACTGGGGAGATTTTCTTGCAAGACATTTTTAATATGTTGAGTAAGGGTCTTAATAAAGGGGAATCTGTGCAAGCTACGATTGAAGACTTGATGCAACATACTGAATGGAAAGAGTTTAAAAAGTTAGCTAAACAGGCTAAAAAATCTATTAAAAAAGCTCAAAAATCAGCAAAAAAAGAAGCGAAAAAATTAGCTAAAGATGCTAAAAAAGAAAGTAAAAAAGCTTTGAAAAAAGCAAAACATGCTAAACAGGATGTAGAAGCTCGTAGTGAGGAATGGTATCAAGATTTTGATGCGGCAAGTGAAGAGTTGGCTAAAGAGGTTAAAGCCTCAACGGAGCAGGTAAAGGAAAAAACTTATGAAACTGTAGAGGCTACAAAATTAAAAGCCTCAGAAGTGTTACAGACTGCAGAAGAAAAAACAGGTGAAGTAAAAGCTAATGTTGAGGGCGTTGCAACGCAAGTGAAACAAAAGGCTAGCGAAGTGAAGGATACTGTACAAGATTTAGGTCGTTCAGCAGTTCTTCAAGTATTGGATATTGTGGAATCAGCCATCCAAAAAAAGCCAAAAAAGTAAATGACCTTGGTGGGCATACTACAAAACGTGATGTTTATAAAAAGCAACTTACGTCGATCAAGGGTGGTTTTATTGGTGAGTTGATTCATGGAGTGTTAGCTGGTATATTTGCTAGGCCTAATACAAGTAGCAAACAAAATGAGGCTGAGCAGAGGGTTTCCGATATACGAGTACCTCAAGAACCTAAGAAGCAAAGTTTAAATGTTGAAAAATCTAGTAAATTTACTAGAACTGTTCAACCTGAGCAGGGGGCTGTTTTGCCGTTGACTGATGCTAAAGGGCGTTGCCAAGTGTGTAGCAACCATTGTAGACCAGTTAAACAGAATTGTAAAAAGCGGCAAAGAGCGTTGGCTAAACGAGGGTATTAACTATAAAACTTTAGTTATAAAAATTATAATAAAGAAAATAAATGAAGAAACTTCTTCTTCATTATTGCGAATTATGCAATAAAATATCGATAAACTTAGAAGTTTATTTATAAAAAATGTTGATGATATAAGAATTTTTTTAGCTCTGTGCAGCAAATCGAGATAAATTATCAATATTTTCTATGGATATTCTTTTATGCAATGTGAATATGTAAACACGAAAAATAACAAAACATTAAAAAATAATGAAAAAATTGTAAAAGAACTGTAAAATAATGATGTTATATTTCAAATATAATATATGTCAAAATATAGATTAATATAAATTACTTGTGTATAATGATATAGAGTTTATCTAAAAAAGTGAAATAAGAAATAAAGTAAAGTAATAATTAATATATGATGAATATTTTGCTTTTTTGTATAAATGGTGTGTTGGATTTTAGTGAGTAATTTAAGTTTAAAAGATTTAAGGAATGGTAAGGTTTGTGTTTTTAGTAAGGAGTAAAGGGTTATGAAGAAAAAAACTACGTTAAGTGTTTTAGTGTTAATGGGACTAACAGCGACAACCTTAGGGAGTGTAGACGCAGCAAGTACAGGTGCTAAATTTTTAGGTATTGGCCCAACAAATCCCGAAATAAATTCAGGACAAAATTATAATGGTGACGGTGCCACTGGCGTTAATGCAGTGGCGATAGGTGTGAATGCATTAGCTACAGAAAAAGATAGTGTAGCTATAGGCTCTACTGCTAAGGTAAATAATGAGGGTGGTCCCGCTATAGGTGGTATTGCTATAGGTACTAATGCTCATTCTCATAATATGAGTAATGGCAATCATGAAAGTATAATTGTTTTTGGCCGAGATAAATCAGTACTTACTGGAGGTATTGCTATTGGTCAAGATACACATGCACGAATTGGCAATGTGGAATTGGGGAATCGCGACTATCGAGGGCAGATTGGTGATTTTGATTTTAGTACGGCTAATGGCAAAATCGGTGGAACAGCAATTGCTAATAATGGAAAATTAGCGAATTCAAATGTAACAACTGGCGTAGGTTCTACTACAGTGGGTGATAACTCATTTAATATGGGGAACTTCTCTAGTATCAATGGTTCCTATAATGTTATATCAAAAGCGTATGATAAGCCAACGGCATCTTGGGTTGGGAATCAGATAACTCGTGGTACGAATGCCCTTCATAATGCTGGGGCTGCTATTCAAGGTTTTGGCTCTAGTATTAGTGGCTCTTTAAATAGTATTGAAGGCAATGAAGAATTAAGTGCTAATATCTTTTCGTTGTTGGGTGGTTCTTCTGATCCTGTTTCAGGGCTTATGTATTCAGGGACGGCTTCTAATATTGTTGGGACAGCGAATCGTATTAATAAGAGTAATGGGGCACTGATTTTTGGTACGGGCAATGAAATAACTAATTCCTATATTACTCCAGATAGTCCTATCATAATGGACTCGCTTTCTACCAATGTGCCATTTTTAGGTACATTAACCTTAAATCCTACAGTAGCTAATAATTCAATTAAAGAATTAGCAGAAACGCTTCGCAAGTATTCTCAAGATAATCGCATGGGTTCTGTGGGGATTATTGGCGGTGCGAATAAAGCTGATTACGCCTTATTCTCTACTATTTCCGGGGTAGGCAATACCTTAACGGGGCGTGGTGTAGATACCAATTTTGTTTTGAATTCAAGAGATACTAAATTGACGGAAGCTATCAATGGAAATTCTTTTGCTGCTTTTAATGCCATTACCGGGTATGAAAACACTGGTAAAGCTGTATCTCATAGCTATATTAGTGGCTCCTATAATACTCTTGAAAATGCCGTGAAAAATGCTGTAATCGGTAATCATCAAACTCTTGCAGGCTCAGCAACTGAGGCTGTTGAAGGGAATATTATACTAGGCTTTAGAGATAAGAAAGACGAATCTGCTTTTGCTACTAGCTTAAAGAATTCAGTTGTTCTTGGTAATGAAACAGGTGCGACAGCTAATCAAGTGGTAGTTATAGGTCATAATGCTAAAGCTACTGTGGTTGATGGTGTAGCTTTAGGATCACAATCAGTGGCAGGAACTGCAGTTGGCGTAGCTGGCTATGATCCAGTAAAAGGGATACAATCAACTGAAACTGATAAAACTTGGAAGTCCACTTTAGGGGCTGTATCTGTAGGTAATGATACTAATACGCGTCAAATCACTAATTTGGCAGCTGGTATGGCACCTACCGATGCGGTCAATGTGGCTCAGCTTCAGGCCGTTAGAGGGCTGATTGTTAGTCCTACGATTTCTATCTTTAGCAAAGGGAGAGAAGCAGATAGCACATATAAAGAAGGCACGCCAGTAGTGACTAATCAGGCTGTTCATGGTATGATGTTTGACTTTGGTGATGGTTCATATGCGGAAGAAAAGGAAAATAGTGAAGGCAAAAAAGTTATTTTAGTTGGTGTGGATCAAAGCGTTATTAAGCCAGGTTCTCCAGGCAAAGATGGAACTGTAGTAGAAGTATCAAAAGATGAAAAAACTGGAGAAACTACTATTACCACTAATCCTAATACGGCTGAGGAAAAATCTGTTGTTGTAAAAGATGGAAAAGATGGTAAAGATGGAGTTAATGGTAAAGATGGTGCTTTTGACTTCTCAATTACAGCGGATAAAACAGTATTACCTATTACTGTGGCAAAAGATACACCGCACGTTCAAGTGCATGGCGATAATAATATTCAGACGACCGCTAATGGCAATACGTTAACTGTTAGTCTTGCTAAGGATATTACAGTTGATTCAGTTACAGCGAAGACAATTCAAGCAGAGGCGTATAAAGTAGGCGAGGCAACGTATATTAGTGAACAAGGTCTTAATGCTAATGATAAGATTATCAAGAATGTAGCGCCTGGCGAAGAGGCTAGTGATGCAGTGAATGTAGGACAGTTGCGTGAATTAAATAATACAGTGAGTCATTCTATTCATAAATTACAAAAAGATAGTAATCGTGCTGATGCTATGGGGGCTGCATTAGCTGCACTTAGTCCACTTCAGTATGATCCATTAGAACCAACACAAATCATGGCTGGTTATGGCTATTATGGCGGTGAGAATGCCTTTGCTTTAGGGCTTGCACATTATAAACATGAGTCCTTGTTATTCCGTGCCGGCGTAGCTATGAATGGTGGTAATAGTAAATTAATGGCTAATGCGGGGGTAACTTGGAAGTTTGGCGATAGTAAAAAAGAACGTGCTCTTGTAGAAGAATATCGTCAAGGTCCAATTTCTTCTAGCTATGTGTTGCAAGATAAATTGGCAATTTTAGAAGCTGAAAATATTCAGATGAAAGCAATGCATGAAAAATTAATAGCTGATTATACACAATTAGAAAAAGATAATGCAGATATGAAAGCTAAAATTGATATGTTAATGCAACGTATGGGGCTATAAGTAGATATTCTTTCAGTAATACTGAAAACTGGACTTTAATACATTATGAGGAGTTGTAAATGGGAAAGTTGCAAAAAAAGCAAAATCATTTGAATAAATTAATGGTAGCTAGTTTAGTATGTGGTGTATTTGGGACATACTTTGGCTCTACTGTATGGGGCGCTACTGTTACCTATGATGAGACTAAAAAGAATATCATTTTAGGCAATCAAATTTCTGATGCTGGTGGGGCAGGCAATACGGCCGTAAATGGCAAGTATAATTTTATTCGTGGTAATGGCAGAGCTGATAGTAGTAATAATTATGCTGGTTGGATTGGTGGAGATTTCAATACTGTTATTTCCGAACAAGTGGGCCGTGATAGAAGCGGAAAATATAATGTAAGTATAGGCGACTATGCACATGAAGTGTCCTCTGGTGATTTTAAATTTGCCATGGGCTATAAAGCAGGTATGACATCTAAAGGCAATTATAATTTTGCATTTGGTTCAGAAGCTGGCCACAATGTAACGGGGAATAATAATATTGCTTTAATGGATGGTGCTGGCAGTGACCTACAAAGTGTTACAACTGTTGAAAATGGTATAGCAAAATCTGAAGATAGTAATTATAACTTAGCTATAGGTTATCAAGCGGGCTCAGATTTAATAGGTAGTTTTAACTATGCCTTTGGCTCACAAACTGGTAAGCAAGTGCGGGGCAATGATAATGTAGCCTTTGGTGCGAAGGCAGGTACAAATGTTGTGGGAACCTCAAATTATGCTTTTGGTACAGATGCTGGTAAAGATGTAAATGGTGATGGTAACTATGCATTAGGGACTCAAGCAGGTCAAAATATTCGAAAATTTGTCAATACTGCTGGTGCTACCGGTCAATCTGTGGGCAATAATAATATAGCGTTAGGTAAGTTTTCTGGCTCGAATATTGTAGGTAATTTCAATGTGGGCATTGGTGAAAATGCAGGACGTTATGTAGGCTATGAAGCTAGCAGTTATGATGTGTCTAATGTAGATAGTTTTGGTGAGCCTCAAGTAAATGTGAAGGGGACCACTCTGGTTGATGGGGCAGAGCATAATATAGCATTAGGTTTTTCCTCAGGGAATTATGTAGCTGGTCAAGATAATTTCTCTGTAGGGGTTGCTGCTGGCAGTTATATTAAAGGTGACAGTAATGTGACCTTAGGCAAACACAGTGGTCAATTTGTTACTGGTGGCGAAAATATGACTTTTGGTGCTCGCGCTGGTGTATTTGTAACGGGCGATGATAATGTGGCCATCGGTGTGGAGTCTGGCCGATATATTCAGGGCGATAAAAACATAAGCATCGGCAGTCGTGCAGGAATTAATGATAATAGTGGACATACTGCTTTAGCTAAGAAATCTAATACAATTGCAATTGGCAATGACTCCAATTCTGAAGTAGCTACGGGTATAGCCATAGGATCTGAGGCTAAATCTAAGAAGTCAGGAGCCAGTGCTTTTGGTGCCAATGCTGAGGCTGTAGAAGAAGATTCCTTAGCATTAGGCGCTGGTGCAAGTGCTGGAGTAGCTAATTCCGTGGCTTTAGGCAGTGGATCAAGTATTGCGGCTAGTAAAACAGCTAATACTGCTGGTAATACTGAATATGGAGCGGCAACGATTAATTCCTTGGAGTTGACTTTTGCTGGTGGCAAGAGCAATGGCATTATTAGTGTAGGCAGTGTGGGGAATGAGCGGCGCATTCAACATGTAGCAGCGGGCCTTATTTCTGCTACATCGACTGATGCTATTAATGGATCACAGTTATATAGTGTAATTAATACAGTTACTACACCTACCATATCCTTGCGTTCTGCTGGTGTAAATGGCGGCAAAAATGCAGCCACTAGTTATACAGCAGGTACAAATGTGGTAACTAATGCAGCCATTCATGGTATGATCTTTGACTTTGGCGATGGTTTATATGCTGAAGAGAAACAAGGTATTGATGGCAAAAAAGTAATTTTTGTAGGGGTTGATGAAACGGCTATAAAAGCCGGTGCTGATGGGGCACCTGGCAAAGATGGCGTTACGATTAAGAGTATTGAGTCCGATGGAAAGGGTAATACTACAGTAACCTTTACAGATGATCAGAGCTTTATAATCAAAGATGGTGCTATTGGTCCACAAGGTCCTAAAGGTGATACAGGTGAAACTGGCCCACAAGGCCCTAAAGGTGATACGGGTGGTACTGGCCCACAAGGTCCTAAGGGTGATACGGGTGAAACTGGAGCTACTGGCCCACAGGGCCCTAAAGGGGACAATGGTGAAACAGGAGCTACCGGTCCACAAGGACCTAAAGGGGATACGGGTGGTACTGGTCCACAAGGTTCTAAGGGGGATGCGGGAGATACCGGCCCACAGGGCCCTAAAGGGGAAACAGGTTCTCCAGGTAAAGATGGAAGCATAGTAGAAGTATTAAAAAATGAAAAGTCTGGAGAGACAACAATTACGACGACTAATCCTAATACAAAGGAGAGCCAATCGGTAATTGTAAAAGATGGTCAGGATGGCGTATTTGATTTCACAATTACCGCTGATAACACGATAACGCCAATTACTATAGCTAAAGAAACACCGAAGGTCCATGTGCAAGGTGATAGTAATATTCATACAACTACAGAAAACGGCGTATTATCCATCAATCTTGCTAAGGATATTCAAGTAAATTCAGTAACGGCTAAGACCGTTCAAGCAGATTCCTTTAAAGTAGGCGATGCTACGTATATAAATGAAGCAGGCCTTAATGCTAATAGTAAGACTATCAAGAATGTAGCTCCTGGAGAAGCGGATACAGATGCCGTTAATGTTTCTCAATTACGGGATTTAGGACAAAGTGTAACGCACTCAGTAAATAAATTACAAAAAAATAGTGATAGAGCTGATGCTATGGGTGCTGCTTTAGCTGCGCTTAGTCCACTTCAGTATGATCCATTAGAGCCAACTCAAATTATGGCAGGCTATGGTTATTATGGTGGTGAAAATGCCTTTGCTTTGGGGCTTGCTCATTATAAACATGAGTCTTTGCTTTTCCGTGCGGGCGTAGCCATGAATGGTGGGAATAGTAAATTGATGGCTAATGCAGGTGTAACTTGGAAGTTTGGTGATAGCAAAAAAGAACGCGCTCTTGTAGAAGAATATCGTCAAGGCCCAATTTCTTCTAGCTATGTGTTGCAGGAAAAAGTAGATTATTTAGAAAACTTAGTAGCACAACAGCAAGAACAATTAGCTTTACAAGAAAATCGTCTAAAACAACAAGATGAGAAGATTGAAGCATTGTTACAGCAATTTGCTAAGCAGTAAAAGGTTATATAAAAGCAGTGTTAATTAAACCAAAAAACTCTGACCTCATATTATGGGGTCAGAGTTTTTTTATTATGACAATATTAATCCTTATTGTGAAATCTCTTCATGACTGGTTGTTTGTTCAATTACATGCGAGCGGAAGTAATTAACCCACAAACGAATAGCAGGTACAATCATAGAGCGTTCATTCCAAATCATACCTAAGACCCAATTGATGCGAGGTTCAATTGGGATAGATATAAGATGTTTGCGGTCAAGGCGCTCACAAATTGTTTGCGGTAAAATAGCTGTACCTAAACCACTTTTTACTAGCTCCGTAATGAAATCCCAATTGTTACTTTGCGCTACAATTTGTGGAACTACACCGATTTCTTGAAAACGACCAAGGATGATATCGTAGAGTGAAAAAGACGGGTGAAAAAATACAAGCGGTTCTTTACGAATTTCTTGTAATGTAATGGACTCATAATTGGCAAATGGCGAGTCTGGCTGCATTACATAGTATAGAGGCTGATGATTGAAAATATAGGTTTGAGTATCTGGATTGGTAAAATCCGATACAGGCAATGTAACAAAGCCGACTTGTAGTTGTCCATCTTGTACTAATTGGGCAATTTGAGGTGAGCCATGTTCGCTAACTTTTAGGGATATTTGAGGGTAAGCGGCCATGAAATCGCGAATGATAGGGGATAAAAAGGAAGATCCGATCATCGGCGGAATGCCTAAGCTTAATTCACCAGACTCCATATCGTTCGTGTGATGCATTTGATGTTCTAATACTTCAAATTGGCGCACTAAAGCTTCAATCTGTGGTAATACGGCGCAGGCCTCGTTAGTTAACTCGATACGATGGCCACGACGACGAAATAGTTGTTTATTCCATTCTCCTTCTAAGAGGCGAACGGCTTTACTGAGAGAAGGCTGACTTACATGTAAAGTTTGAGCGGCTTTAGTAAAACTTTTTTGTCGAGCCACTTCAACAAAATATTTTAAATGGGTAATATCCATACTGTCCTCCTGCAATTTTTTCTTTATTTATTATAACTAAAAAGAATAGTGTCGTATAGGGAAAAAATATTATTTTTTTTATAAAAAATGAGATACAATAAGTCATGCCAAAGAGGATATCGATAAATTACAATTTAAGTAAATGATTCGTTTAACATTCATTTGGAGAATGAATATATCTATTAGGGGAGGCAAGGACGAATGAGACGTGTGGCGATGGTAGTAGGTCAAATTCTATTGCTCGCCTTAATTGGGGTGTTAGGTGGTTACCTAAAAGACTGGTTGCAATTGCCATTGCCAGGCACCTTAGTGGGCATGATTTTATTATTCCTATTGCTTTGTTCAGGGATTATTAAATTAAACTGGGTAGAGCAAGGTGCAGCCGTATTGATTGGGGAATTATTGTTGTTCTTTATTCCCTCGGCTATTGGGATTATTCAGTATACACAACTCTTCGGTAGTACAGGGGCTATGTTACTAGGTGTTATCGTAACGAGTATTATAACGCTTTTAGTGTCTGTCACTGTCATTACTTTGAGTATTATGAAATTACGTAGAAAGGGGTACAGATTATGGTAAACTACACATTATTTCAGATGATTAGTATTCATATCATCGAATCATTAGTGGGTACTGTAGTATTGTACTTTCTTTTCAAAAAATTGTATGAACGGTCTGGTAAGAAATTATTTCTTACGCCTTTGTTAGCCGTGCCAGTAGTGATTGGTTTATTCTTAGTGACGATGAACATTCCTTATGATGTGTATCAAGAAGGCAGTCAGTATATTACCATGATGTTACAACCGGCGACGGTAGCCTTTGCCGTGCCTTTATATAAATTCCGCAGTGTAGTGAAAGAATATTTTATTCCTCTACTTGTGGTTATTGGTATGGGCTGTTCCATTGCCTTTTTAGGATCGATGGGGCTAGCAGAACTTGTAGGATTAAGTCCAGAACTTGTTCACAGTGTGGCACCGCGTTCAGTAACAACACCACTTGCTTTAGCGGCCTCTGATACGATGGGTGGGGATCCGACGATTACAGCCATTTTAGTTATTGCAACGGGTTTAATAGGTATGATTATGACAACGATGATGATTAAGCGTGCTCATATTCATAATCGATTGTTAAAAGGCATGCTTTATGGTATATCGGCTCATGGCACGGGGACGGCTAAAGCGTATGAAGATGGCCCTAAAACGGGTGCTATTGCTTCTTTAGCCATGATTTTCATGGGCATTATGACTACGGTGATTGCACCAATTGTAACGGCTGTATCAGCCGTTTTGTAAGGGCTATATAGATTAAAAAGTAATCTTGATTTTAAGTTTACTTGTAGTTAGTCAATAGTTAGTCAGTAGCTATACTAACACATAATTTGAAAATTGGACGGTATTTATTGAATAAAAAACGTCCGTACCTAATTAAGGTAGTTCTTTGACTGGCTTCGCCAGTTAGTTAACTATAAACGTATTTACACAAACTTACACAAACTTACTTAAACAGAAACGCCATTGCTACATAAGATAGCTAATTTATTAGTTATGCTTAGGAAGCGATGGCGTTTCTGTTTATTTTAGGGTATACTAAGTTTAATTATTGAAATGTTATTTTATTGCTATTGTTATTGTTATTGTTATTACTATTGCTATAGGTGATCTTTGGTAATAGGCAGTGAGTCATAAATAGAGTAGATTCTGTTGATTAGGAGTTTAATAATATGGATGGTGTAAGTGGTGTAATATTAGGCATGTCTATAGGTGTGCTTTTACAATTTATTTTGCTTGGCATTGGCGTAGGTGCTTTTGGAACCTTAATTGGTGCTGGTGGCGGCTTAGTCTTTGTGCCTGTTTTTTTATATACTTTTACCGATTGGTCGCCTGCTATGGTAGTGGGAACATCGCTTACGATTGTTATGTTTAATGCTATGTCAGCTTCGACGGCGTTTATTAAGCAAAAGAAAATTTTATACAGTGCGGCTATTTGGTTCACGATTGCCACTATTCCTGGGTCTTATCTAGGTGCAGTAGCTTCTGAAGGATTTGACATAGCCATGTTAAAATTTTGGTTTGGTCTTTTTTTATTATGTATGTCTACGTTTATTGGTTATAAGAATTTTACAAAAGGGCAACGAAAAGAGGAATCTCTTCAGTTGCATGAATTAACTTATAGTAAAACAATTGGTTGTTTAATCAGTGTTGTAGTTGGGTTTATTTCCAGTGTCTTTGGCATTGGTGGCGGTCTAATTCATGTAGCGGCCTTCGTGTATTTATTGGGATTTCCAACCCATATTGCAACTGCTACGAGTCAATTTATCTTATTTTTGTCTACGATTAGTGGAGTAGCGACTCATTTTTATTTAGGGCATATTCAGTGGAATATTGCTATTGCTTGCGGCATTGGTGCAGTTATAGGGGCACAAGTAGGGGCGGCTATAGCTAAACGATTGAAGGCAACAAGTATTTTATTAGTATTTTCATTAGGTGTAGGTTTGTTGGCGCTACAGTTGATCTTTTCCTCTGGGAAATTGTGGTAGTTTTAAAGTATAATTATTAAATGAAAAATAGTGCTTTATATGGTAAGATGGATATAGGCACTTAAACTAGACATTTTATTATTTTTAAATAGTGCTTATTTATAATCAACTTGTGCGAAACTGTAGCATTTTGTGAAATGATGGGAGTTTCGCACTTAAAGTTGTTAAAATTAATTTATCATATTTATATATACTGATGAAATTAATTGTCTGAGCTTATGAAAGGGCTCAGTTTGCTGGGTATAGTAGAGTTGGTCTACTATATGTAGCTGTCGCTCCTCTTTCGGGGAGCGTGGATTGAAGTATACGCACTACAATGAATTGAAACGGTTGTTTGGGTCGCTCCTCTTTCGGGGAGCGTGGATTGAAGTAGTGGTAGTCCATGAGAAAGGACACCATATGATAAGTCGCTCCTCTTTCGGGGAGCGTGGATTGAAGTTAAAGATATGATACTTGATGATGTAGATACATATTGTCGCTCCTCTTTCGGGGAGCGTGGATTGAAGTCAAGCGTTAAGGCGGAGTTTAAACTCCGCCATGATGTCGCTCCTCTTTCGGGGAGCGTGGATTGAAGTCGTCATTTATCGCTTGCATATGTCTTGGAGCGGTGTCGCTCCTCTTTCGGGGAGCGTGGATTGAAGTCTAAGTTAAAACAGGCCATTGGATAAGAGTGGTTGTCGCTCCTCTTTCGGGGAGCGTGGATTGAAGTTGTTTGTTGTCCCTTTCTATATCTTTATTATACGCGTCGCTCCTCTTTCGGGGAGCGTGGATTGAAGTTGCTATTGTGTCTATTTCAGCCCGTCTATCAAAAAGTCGCTCCTCTTTCGGGGAGCGTGGATTGAAGTTACTGGTACTTTATCTCCGATGTGATACTTAAAGGTCGCTCCTCTTTCGGGGAGCGTGGATTGAAGTCTTTCCATTGTCATCGTAACCTATCGGAAACTGTGTCGCTCCTCTTTCGGGGAGCGTGGATTGAAGTTACCGCTGTTTTTATTGCGTCTTTATAGTCGCTAGTCGCTCCTCTTTCGGGGAGCGTGGATTGAAGTATCGGCCACTTAATCACCCCTTTGACATCTTATAGTCGCTCCTCTTTCGGGGAGCGTGGATTGAAGTTATCAGTAGGGGTATCACGGTAGATTAATAGTAAGTCGCTCCTCTTTCGGGGAGCGTGGATTGAAGTAATGTGGATAACGATTGGCTTGAAGAAGAAGTTAGTCGCTCCTCTTTCGGGGAGCGTGGATTGAAGTACCAATTTTAGCAACACTTGTAAAATCATCATCAGTCGCTCCTCTTTCGGGGAGCGTGGATTGAAGTGTTTAGTTGTGTAATCTAATCGCATAAAGTCTACATGTCGCTCCTCTTTCGGGGAGCGTGGATTGAAGTTTCTGATACACAAATTGCGTCAGACCACCATTGTGTCGCTCCTCTTTCGGGGAGCGTGGATTGAAGTTTTGATTAATATTAGCTGGTACACTTTAGCGGTTGTCGCTCCTCTTTCGGGGAGCGTGGATTGAAGTACTTGCATTTTACGATGGATGATAATTTATCACTTGTCGCTCCTCTTTCGGGGAGCGTGGATTGAAGTGTTTCGTGTGCAGAAAGGAGTATTTTATGAAAGATGTCGCTCCTCTTTCGGGGAGCGTGGATTGAAGTCATATGATTTCTAAGAGCTGCATACAATCAAACACGTCGCTCCTCTTTCGGGGAGCGTGGATTGAAGTAACGGCTAATGGATATATTAATAGTCTAAAGCACTGTCGCTCCTCTTTCGGGGAGCGTGGATTGAAGTAGGAATATCTAATTTGAAACCAAATGGTACAAATGTCGCTCCTCTTTCGGGGAGCGTGGATTGAAGTCTTACGGTTGTTGTTGATGCAGAATTAGATGCTAGTCGCTCCTCTTTCGGGGAGCGTGGATTGAAGTGTACACGCTTTTAATAGACTTTTTAACGATTTCTAGTCGCTCCTCTTTCGGGGAGCGTGGATTGAAGTTTTTTATTTTTAAGTCCATTAAATAATAGCTCTATGTCGCTCCTCTTTCGGGGAGTGTGGATTGAAGTTGGCCGTTACCGAGCTTACCTTGCCATGCAGTAAGTCGCTCCTCATTCAGGGAGCGTGGATTGAAGTCTAACACAAGACAAAACTTATCTAAAATTTTAGCAGTCTCTCCTCATTCGGGGAGCGAGAGTTTGATAAGTTATTTGGTACAGAAATCTGATTTTAAGAAAGAAGAATATCCAAGAAATAAGGTTGCATATAAAAATGAAACTACAGTATTACTTGTATCAGATGGACAATTAATATCAAGTTAATATAAAAATAACTTTGCTAGAATATATAATAAATAGGGGTGTTTTGAAAATGGGTGAAATAAAAGAGTGGTACTGTCCATATTTTAATTCAACAATTGAAGATAGTGAATGTTATGATATTAATGCAGTTATAGATAGGTGTTTAAAGCCTAGTTCGGTTCCGGAAGTAAAGGAATGGGATAAAGCTATAACTTGTTGTGAGAATTGCATATATCGAGGATATTAAAGGAAATTATTACTTTGAGTGCTTTTTATGCTAGCGATAAGCAAGCGCTCAAGAAAAAGAGCAAAGAAAACAGCCAAAGAAACCACAAAAGTCGGTAAAGAAATAGCAAAGAGACATAAAGAAACACAAATAAAAGCAAATAAATACAAAGAAATGTAAAGGAATACAAAAAATAAAAAATAAAAAAATAAAAAACATAAAACAAAAAAAGGTAAGTAATAAAGAAATGATAAATAAGGAGGAAAAATCCGTTAACAGGATAAAATAAAGAAGATAGATCAATTCAAGTTGGAGCATATTAGATAGTAAATATAAAAATATAAAAATATAAAAATATCCTCAAGCCATCAATTTTAGCAGAGAGCTAGAATTTGATAGGCAAGAGGATATTTTTTATAGACTGTTATATATAAAGGTTAAGCATATGATGTATATATTGGGGTTTATGTATTTTGTATTTTATATTTTAGAATCACGCATATTAGCGCTACACACTCATACCTTTAGCATAGTTTTCATATAACGTTGTATAGTAGCCACCTTTAGCCAACAGTTCTTGGTGTGTACCTTGTTCTACAATTTGACCTTGGTTAACTACAAGTAATAAATCAGCATCACGAATAGTTGATAAGCGATGGGCAATAACGATGCCTGTTCGGCCACGCAATAATTGTTGCATGGCTTTTTGCACTTCTACTTCGGTGCGTGTATCTACGTTAGCCGTAGCCTCGTCGAGTATGAGAATACGAGGGTTTGCTAAAAAGGCACGGGCAATTGTTAATAATTGTCGTTGGCCTTGCGATAGGTCATCGGCTCCATTTTTCAGTACCGTATCATAACCTTGTGGCAAGGTGCGGATAAAATGGTCAGCCATGGCAAGTTTTGCGACAGCAACGATTTCCTCACGTGTTGCTTCTGGTTTGCCGTATGCAATATTATCCGCAATGGTTCCTGTAAAAATCCAAGTGTCTTGTAGAACCATTCCTACTAACTGGTGGAGCGTTTTACGGCTGAGGTCCCGAATATCTACACCATCAATCGTGATTGACCCGCCATTAATTTCGTAGAACCGCATGAGTAAATTTACAATCGTTGTTTTACCTGCCCCAGTAGGACCTACAATAGCGACAACATGACCGCCAGGAATTGTAAAGTTGACCTCATTCATTAATAACTTGTCAGGACTATAGCCAAAGCTTACATTTTGAAACTCGATAGTCCCTTTCAGTGCATCTGATTGGGCTGTCGTTTCAAATGAAGTGTTGGCACCAGAATCTTCCTCTGGTGTTTGATCAAGAATTTCATAAATTCGTCCTAATGCAGCTTGGGTTTCTTGGAATTTGGTTAAGATGTAGGAGCTACGTGAGATTGGGTCGGAAACTTGTGTTACATAGAGGAAAAAGGCTTGAATATCACCCAGTGATATTTGACCACGCAATACAAGTAAGCCACCTTGAATAGCGACTAATACATAGCCTATCTGGTTGATAAAGTTTACTAGAGGCATAATAATTTGCCCCATAAAACCAGAGCGTCTTTCGTGTGTAAATAAGTTACGATTGAGTTGGTTTAGATTATCGGAAGTGACTGTTTCTAAATTGAAGGCTTGTACAATTTGTTTGCCTGATATTAGTTCTTCAATACCACTATTAACAGCACCCAGCGCTTCTTGATTATGCAGATAGATGGTGCGTGCTTTTTTTGAGGTAATCACTAAGCCGATGATACCTAAGACGATAATACCGATGATAATGCTAGCCAGTAAGGGGCTAATCCAAAGCATCATAGCAAGGGCGCCGATGATGCCAATGAATGATGAAATTAACCCAGGAATACCTTCTCGAAGGGTTTCACTAATGGAGTCTAAATCGCTAGTAATTCGGCTTAATAAATCGCCACGATTATGATTGTTGAAATAGGACATAGGTAATCGATAGAGATATTCGCTCACTCGATTACGCAAATTTAATACCATGTTTTCCGCTACACCAGCAATAATATATTCGCCTACATAGGTAAATATAGAATGACCACTATATAGAATGATTAGCATGAGAATGGTATCGGTAGTATTGTCGATAATATAAGAAATATCTTGATTACTACGCAAGCCTTGAACAATCGCATCTATGATTTGGCCCAGTAGTTTAGGGGCAATAATTTCAAAACAGGCCGCCAAAATAAGGGCAAAAATAATTGCAATTAGCCAGCCCCATTGTGATTTTGATTCATAGAGAAAACGTCTGAATAATGTCATAGGGCCACCTCCTGAGAGGCCACAATTTGTTGATAAATTGGGCAATTTTCTACGAGCTCATCATGAGTTCCTAGACCGACTGCACAGCCTTGATTAATAACGAGAATTTTATTGGCTTTGCGAGCGGCACTTACTTTTTGCACGATGGAAATAAAGGCTCGTTGTGGGAAGTCTGCAATTTCATGAGCCACAGCTTTGCGAACTTGTTGCTCAGTAATACCGTCTAAGGCAGAGAAACTATCGTCAAAGATAAGTAAGTTTGGTTGACGAATGAGTGCTCTTGCCATAGCTAGTCGTTGGCGTTGACCACCAGATAAATTGGTGCCCCCTTGTGATAATTGATGTTCATAGCCATCACTAAAACGGCTGATAAACTCGTGAGCCCCTGCTAGTTTACAAGCTCGTTCCATATCAGCTAATGATAGGGTCGACGTAGTATTAGGGGAATTTTCAGATGGTTTGGTACCATGAATGCCGTATTCTAAGTTCATAGCAATAGAGCCAGTAAATAAATAGGCTTTTTGTGGTACATAGCCGATTTGAGCTCGCACAGTATGTATAGGCTGCTCAAAAATAGATTGCCCTTGGAATAAAATATCGCCAGATTCAATTGGATAGAGTCCTAGGATTAATTTAGCAATGGTACTTTTGCCAGAGCCAATATCACCCATAATAGCTAAGGTTTCACCAGCTTGTAAGGTGAATGAAATGTTGTGTAACGCCGCTTCTTCTGCATTGTCGTAGCGGAACGTAACATTGCGAAACTCTAAAACTGGTGTATTTAAATTAGAAGCCGAACTCTTATGAATACTAGGTTCTTGCTCTGTTTTAGTATATGGCGTGAGTGGATGGGTGAATAACTCTTGCACCCGTTGATAACAAATAATTGCTTCAGGCACGTCTAATAAAACAAAGACCGCCATTAATAGGTTGAGCAAAATGAGCGTTGCATATTCGATGATAGCCATAATATCACCGATTTGAATATTACCAGCACTAATTTGGTAACCACCGAGCCAAAGAATAACGACTGTACTCATATTAAAGATAATAAGAATACTTGGTAAACCAATCGCATAGGTGCGTGATAGGCGGGCTGATGAGCGCGCAATATTGCTAAATGCAGATTTTTCACGCGATTGTTCGTCATTACTACGGTTAAACGCTCGAATAACGGCCATCCCGATCATATGGTCACGAACTAGATCGGTAATATAGTCTAATTGTTGTTGGACTGATTTTACAATAGGCAGTGCTTTTTGCTGTAAGAAGGCCATAATGGCTACCATGATTACCATTAAGCTTAAAATCACAAGACCTAATTCGAAACTTTTGTAAAAAGTTAAGCCTAAGCCAACGAGAATCATGAGTGGCATAGGCAGAATCATGTTAATGCCTTCCGCCAAAACAGATTGAATTTTTTCTACATCACGAGTGGCACGCATTAGTAAGGTACCCGTTCCATATTTTGAAAAGTCTGTGAGTGAAAAGTCTTGTAAGGCTTGCACTAACTGTTGGCGTAGACGAAGGCTGACACTAGCAGCAATATGTGAGCTCATGTAAACGGCACTAATAGAAGCAACGACAGTTAGTAAGGAGGCTCCCAGCATAGATATACTAAGAGCGCTGATTGTGTCTAAATCGCCATGCAATACCCCTTGGTTGATAATGTCAGCTGTTAACGTTGGCACGATGAGTGCGCTGACTACATGTATAAGTGATAATATACAGGCTGCAAAAAAAGCCCATTTTACAGGGCTTAAATATGTATGTATAAATTTCATATATATATTTTTTCCTTTCCCCAGTAATGTTCAAGGGCATTATAGCATATTGCTAGGTAATAAGAAACCATAAGAAACGTATGTTAGATATGAAAAAGTGTAATACAGAGGCAAAAAAATATAGAAAAAACAAGAATATAGATATATAGAAGTATAAAATATAATTAAATAAGATTATTTGATTATTTTTACAGTATATCCATTGGCATGAATATTGCTGTTAGTAGTGTCCTCATTGTGCAGGTCGGTTAAATAGGAATCAGCCGTAACATTCCAAATAGAGTCTTTGCTGAGAAAGAGGCTGGCCTTCTTGGATGTGTGATTAGGATTAATTGCCCCGGTTAGAGTAGAGCCTTGATTTAATTTAATCTCTACAGTACTAACATTGTCTGCTTTGATATGCCCATTGAGACTTTGTTTGTTGGCAGTGAGTTTAACCTGACCGCCGTTTTTACCGTTACGCCCCCATTCATTGGCTTTAGACTCTAATATGGTGTCACTATGTGGTGCGTGTAAGTCTACTTGTTGCAGCTTAATTTGGCCCTTTGTGTTAGATACGGTGAAAAATGGTGTTCGTCCCGTATTGGTAAGGGTACTGTTTTGAATTGTTAATTGAGTTGTGCCGTCATCAGCGGTATTAAGGTCACTGAAATATAAGTTGAAACCGTCAGCACCAGTCAGGCTTGCTTGCGTTAGGTTCACTTTGGTAGCTCCTTCTAATACACCTAAGGCACTGTGGCGCGCTTCGCCAGTTAGGCCCGTTAATTTCATAGTTCCTGTTGTTGAAATGAGAGGACTATTGAAACCGTTGGTAGTGAGTTGGAGTGTGGCGGCTATTAATTCGCTCTTAGCTTTACTGCCGATGAGTAAAGCGGGGCTACGATCGCCATACGTAGTAATGGCACTTTGTTTTATGGTGGCTACGGCACCATAAGCTAAAGATAAGCCTGGTGAAACGCGTCCATCAGTTCGCAACGTGATGCCCGTGGCTTGTATTTTAACATCTTGACCACTGCCGACTAAGGCGGCAGATCCTTGTCCATTGGTACGTAATGTGCTATTGGTTATAGTCGCTTGGCTATAAGGGGCTACTAAGAGGGCTGCATTTTGGCCACGCCAAAGAGCAATGCCTTCGTTATCCGCATTACCTGTTTTAGAAAGGGTAGCCCCTTTTAATTTGGCGTGACCTGTTTTTTGCACGAGTATTACATTTTCATTGTGTTTGGTATTAGTAAGACTCTTTTTAAAGGTTTGCGTACCATTAACTACTTTAGTAGCTTTGAATTTATAGTTTTTATTTACTTTTTTGCCTTTTTTGATATCATTATCAGAATCGCTGACAAGACCTAACAGTTTGCCTGCTGCTTTAATAGGGTTAATCGTGGGCATGTCAGGCAATACTTTGCTAGCTACATAGGCACTGACTGGATCGGCTGCGTACATAGTTGGTGTTGTGTATATGGTGAACGTGCTACCAATGAGGGTAGCAGTTATGATTCGTTTGAGCAATGTGTGTTTCATAGGAACTCCTTTGTTGGTGAAATGGGGGAGAAAAATAAGATAATTTAATATATATTATACCGTAGGCCACTTGCAGAATAAAGAAAAGCTAATAAAAAAGAGCCTGTACAGAATCATGTCTGTATAGACTCTAAACATATTTGTTGATCTTTTTCGCTGAGGTTTAACAGCATACCTACTTCGATTTGTAATCCTGTAGCAATATGGACTAGCATTGCAATGGATACATTGTCGTTGTATTTGCCTCGTTCAATGCGACCAAGAGCTCCAGGACTGATAGAGGCTTTACTGGCTAGCTCGTCTTGCGTTAAACCGCGCAAGGTTCGATAGTAGGCAATGCGTGCGCCGATTTGTTTAATTACAGCCCGCTTTTTTATATCTATATCTTTGTCCACTTAGGTCACCTCGCAATGATTGTATTATGGCGTATTAATTACATATATAAATTATGTCATAAAACGATTAGAAGGAAGGCGCCTAAATGTGGTGTATTTGCGACTAAATAGTTTTCTTTTGTATTTTAAAGCTTAAGGACTTGATTTGTTGGTCAAAACAAGGTAATATAGTAGGGTAATAATTAAATATGGAGAGGTGTCCGAGTGGTTTAAGGAGCTGGTCTTGAAAACCAGTGACTCCGCAAGGGGCCGTGGGTTCGAATCCCACCCTCTCCGCCATCAGAATTTAGGCTTTTGCAGATAGTTGCATTAAGTTGCAACACGTTGCAAAGCTAGATAATATAAGGGTATTTGAGAAAATGGAAGTTGTAAGTGGTTGACTGATGTTGCAACCATTTGCCCCTATCTTGCCCCTATGGCTGCCCCTATGAGAAAAGAGCTCCTACAGTGTGTAGGGGCTCTTTTTTTATTTGTTAGAGATGTTAAGACTTATATTATCTACAGCGTTATCTAATTGTTGTTTCATTGATTCTGTGACATGAGTATAGACTGATAAGGTGGTTCTTGGCTCGTTATGACCTACACGCTCCATAATGGCTTTAAGTGGTACATTTGCCTCTGCCAAGAGGGAAATATGAGTATGTCTGAAGGTATGTGTACTGACAGGTTTATAAAAGTCAGCACGTTTAATGATTTTATTAATGAAATGGACATCATAGGGTTTACCGCCATCAGTGGTAAAAATATAGTTGTCAGTATTATATTTTTGGTTAAGTGCCTTTCTTGTATTGTTGGCCATGATGAAGCGGTGTAAAATTTGAATAGCTCTTAAACTTAAACTAACCGTACGAATTGAATAAGAGTTTTTAGGCGACAGCCTTATTTCGCCATCTTTAATAGTATAGCGTGATGTTAATGTACCATTAATATCTATAGTTTTATTTGTCCTATCAAAGTCTTGACGTCTAAGAGCCAATAATTCTCCTATGCGTAAGCCTGTTAAAGATTGAAATTCACAGATTAATGAAACATAGACATTTATATTTCTTATTCGCTCAAGAATATCAGCAAGTTCATCTTTAGTTAAAAATTTAGCACGCTCTTTCTTTACTTCTTCAACGGTTTTTTGAGATTTAGGTAACTCTACATTTTCAATAAATGATATTTCTTTTATATAGCCTAATCGTTTAGCATACTTAAAAGCTTGATGTATTAGACAAAATAATGATCGTGTATAACTATATGAATTATCTTCTAGAAATTTACATAAGCTTGTTTGAAGTAGAGCTGTGGTTAATTTGGAAATTAAAATATCTTTGGGGAGTAATTTATTAATAGCACGTTGTTTTTGTAAGTGACCATGATTGGTTGTTGGTTTAACAAAAGGCTTACGAGAATTAATAAATTCAGTCAATAGAGCATCTAGTGTTCGTTCTGCATAAATATCAGCATTGAGAATTTTTTGTATTTTTTCTTGTAATTCAGTGTAAGCTGCTTTTTCAGCTTGTTTAGAATTTTTGGCAAAGGTAACGGATACTTTTTTCTGTTTTCCGCTGTAAGGGCAAGTATAACGTTCGCTGTACTTGTAAGTTATAGTGCCATCTTTTGCTGTGTATTTTTCACACCACATAAAAAACACGCTCCTTGTTGGTTAATAAGATATGACAAACTAACCTAGAGCGTGCTATAATCAATTTGCAAGGATTGATGCGGTACATGCTCTAAGTATGTTACTGTATTCAATTTATTCCCTCATCCTGTTGGCGCAGGGTGGGGGATTTTTTTCATTTTAACTATATTTATATTTTCTTTTTAGCATTCTTTGGCGGTCTATTTTTTCTTGTTCGCCTTTTTCGAGTAGGTCTTGCTCTTCGAGTGTTAAATCTACCTCGTCTTTAACAACAAGTTTTACTCCACAAATTTCACTTATTCGGATAAACTCTTTCAACAATTCTTTTTCTTCTTTGTAGTCCATTTTAATTCTTTCTGCATAATTAGCTGTTCCCTCATCCTGTTGGCGCAGGGTGGGGGGAATTTTTTATTTTAAAAGGTTTTTTTGGGATGTTCTTGGTAATCATAAAGGGTAAATATATCTTGGCCACAGTGTTGGCATTTGTATATTTCTCTTTCTTTCTTTCCAGTTACTGTATGCATCACAAATTGGAATTGATTAGATGATGACCCACAATTAGTACAAACTAATTTATTATCTATATATTTGGCATTACCTATTAATCGACCATTGTAGATAGTCTTTACTTTTATTTTATCTGAATCAATGGATAGCTGTAATAGTCTTGATATTTGTTTGAATTGTTGGTCATTGAGTGGTTCTTTTTGAATTGTTATATTAATGTTCTCTTTCATATATAGTCACTATTTCATATTTGCTTTATTTATTAGTTAATTTTTCTAGATTGTTGTTTATTCGATTTAGCATATTAATAATAATCCAGTTTTGCTCTATTAAAGCAGATAGGGAACTTACTTTAGCTTGTTCTTCTGCCTTATCAAAAGATAAAGCCATACCAAGTTGAATTAAATCATTACCTGAAAGTGAACGAGAAATATTTAAAATAGCTTTAAAATCATCTTCTGATATTTCGGATAGATTATATCTATCTTTGAATTCTTCCATATTTTGTTTCAATTTTGCTTGCTTTTTTGCTTCTTTTTCTTCTGCTGATTCTTTTTTTAGTCCAAACATAATAACACCTCATTTAAGTTTCAAACTTTCTAATCCTTCGGGAATACCATAGCACTTACTTAGCAAATAAAAATTAAGTTCACTATACTCTTTTAATATACTGTCAGGAAGCAATAATTCTACTGCAAATGTATTGGCTTGACGTTCTATTTTATCAATAGAAAAGAGAGTATAACGGCTTAGAAATGGAGTATTCACATCTTTATGTAATAACATATGCCCTAATTCATGCGCACAGATGAACGGATGAAGTTCTTCTGGTGCATTTTCGTTAATGTGAATTGTCTTCATTCTGAAGTGAGTGTCACAATAGCCTAAGATAGCGCCTAAGTTTTCGTATTTGACAACAATATCTAATGCCTTGCAAATCGAAAAGGGATTATTGGTATTGTTGTTTTTTATTAATCTATTAACAGTACCTTTAATGTCCAATGGCAATCAGTCCTCTTTGTCCTTGTTTTTGTACTTATTAGGTGTAAATTTTTGTTTTGCTCTGCTTTTGGCAAGTCGAATCGAGGACTCAAGAGAGATACGTAAGAGTTCTTTGGTTTCTTCGTCCATTTCTTCATCGCCGTTATAAAAGTTTAAGGATGCATTATCATCAAGGTCATTCAAGATGTTTTGTAGGCGTTTTTGAATATCACGCTCGTCTTTTGGTGTAAAATTAGATGGGGTAGACGTGGAATAAGATTGAGAAGAAAGTGTATTCAAATCAACATTGAAGAAATCTGCAAAAGCTTCTAGTACTTCAAAACTAGGCTTTCTTCTGTTTTGTTCATACATTCCTATTGCACTAGCACTAAGCTTTTTATTATTAGGTAGTACAATTCCAGAGGCTACCTGTGCTTGAGTTAAATTTCTAGCTATTCGAAGATCTCTTATTTTTTTCCCAAATGTGCTCACTATGTTCACTTCCTAACTATATAACTTATTGTAGTTACATTGTAACACGTAATGTGTAGGTAATCAATAAGAAAATCACACAATTGGTGTTGACATATTGAAAAATGAATGCTACACTTTTAGTGTAGTTAAGAGATAGCTGGGATAGGGGGTGATGAAAATGAATTTAAAAGAAATTGGCAAAAAGCTTTTAGAATTAAGAGTAAATTTGGGTATGGCTAGAGAAGAAGTTGCTAATGAGTTAGGAGTAAGCGTTTCTACATTAGGAATGTATGAGCAGGGACGGAGAATTCCAAGAGATGAAATTAAAATTAGAATTGCAGAATTATATAAAAGAAGCGTACAGGAAATTTTTTTTAACAATTAATCACACTTATAGTGTAGATGTAGGAGGGAGTAAATGGAGAACAAAAAAATGGAATTTACCATACATGTAGAAATGCCTTTTAATGTAGCTAATTGTACAGATAATTTTGACAAGTGGATAAAAAAGTTAGCTGAAATACAAAAAGAGTACAGCTGCCACTGCACTCTTTCTGTTAAAGCTAATTAACAATTTTGGAAGTGAATATACGAAATATCATCGCCAAAAACAACAAGGCTACTTTTGCCGATGAATGTATAAAAAGTACTTCCATATGGGCAAAAATTATCAAAGTCTGTAAATTCTTGGTTATTTTCATGACATTTAATTGATTTGATATTTTCAATAGTAATAGTGTCATTTGTTTTTAAACTAATTACAGCATTCATTGTAAATACCTCCTTTCTTAAAGGTATTATAGCATGAAGGAGTGAGGTTTATGCCACCAAATAAGAAAAGTTTATTTCAAACTTTATTACATAAGCAAAAATGTGGTCAGATTGATACTTTTTTTAGCTTGAACAGCTTAGATTTTCAGAAAATCGGTATTGTGCTCAAAAAAGTAGGAACATTTATGGCAGCTAAAGAAAAATTTAGAGCCGTATTAGAATACGACTCTGAGGTGAATAAATATTATGTGTCAATTAAATTTTACGGATGTGACATTCCTGAGGAAATTCGCGTAATTCAAAAGGCGGAGGTTGATTATCTGGCCAATAAGAGATAAACCAACGAGGCTTAGATAAGTCAATGGAATCCATAAAGTGGTTTCGGTCAAACCATTCATAGATTTCATTAAATTCATCAGGAGAAAGTTGAGAGCAGTCGACTTCATAACGGTCTAATGACATGTAGACACCTCCTTTCTTAAAGGTATTATAGCACGGAGAAGTAAAACTTATGGCATCAAATAAAAAGGAGTTCCCTAATATAGTTGCTCTAAAAGAAATTAATTTAACTATATGTAAAAGTATTTTGAAGCTAGTGATCGCCTTACCATTAGTGTTAGAAATTGTCTTTGCTAAATCAGATGAAGTTTTTTATTTATCACTAGGTGGTTGGATATTAGTAGTTTCACTATCATTTTTTGATGTGCTTTGTTGCAATAAAAAGTCTTGATGAGCTTGTGCGGCATCTTGATGCGCTTGCATGGCATCTTGATGTGCAATTTCGGCATCGTTATGTTGGATAATAAAAGTAGTTATGGTAATTACGATACCGATAAGCCACATTATAAATTCTAATTTTTCTTTGTTAGATAAATCTGCAAGAAAGTCAAACTGATTTAAAATGCCTTTATTTATGTCAGATTCAATTTCAGTTTTAATTTCAGCATCAATAGGTAGAGTTGTTAAGTCTTCTGTATTGGAATTAACAGAATCCAAGTTTTCTTCATAGGCATCATAGAAGACTTTTAACTCTTCTGTAGTAAGGGAGTTAATCCAACTTGGGAGATTAATCTGGTGGTGTAATGATAAAGCTTTTGAATAGCCTACTTCTTGTCCAATAATAGGGGCTAGTTGAGCTAGATAAGATGTTGTAGACATTTGTTGATAAGCAGCTAAATTAGGGGCTATAGGCGCAGACATAATTGCTTCACTGATTTTTTGGACAGTATTCCAAGGATTAGGTTGAATAAATGCAGCTTGTTGCGCTGCAATAGTTGCAGGATTCATAGAATTGGCTATGACTTTTGAAGGCATTAGAATTTTTCAATTATTTTTTGTTGCTGTTGAAATTTTTTAATCATTGGCGAATTAAAAAAATTGTCGATTGAGCTCATAATATGATGTCCTTTCTTAGATAGATTGTATTTCAGATTTTAGTTAATTATATCATTTGGAGGTAAAAATGAGGAAAGAAGAAATTGTATATGAAAGAGTTAGTCAAATTGCGAAGAGATTTAATATTGATAGAACAACTGTTTATAGAAAGCTAGAGCTAATGAGGGAAAAGGGCGTTTATAACAAAATTGTTATCGAACTTAGTCCCAAAGCAAGGCGAATAAATGTAGTTGGCTTTGAAGCTTTTATGAAAGGTTGTTATTTATCGTATTTAAAAGGATAAATAGGGTGATAAAGTGTTGAAATTTATAAAGAAGAACATCAAGTTTATTTTTGGAATTATTTTAGGTATTTCAATGGCTTTTTTGTTTGGAACGATGGATGGAGCAGATGCTGGTGTAGTACCAGAATTACCAATGGAAATATATCTTGGCTGGGGAATTTTAACAACATTAGGAATGATCTCATTGATGAAATGGAATGATGCGGAAAATGAGGCGTCGTATTGGCAATTAGAGCATAGACGATTGGCCATGCATCATGAAAAAACACTAATTGAACTATATAGACAAAAAGAGCCTAAGAAAGTATATAACCGTGAAAAAGAATAAAAAAGAGGCCTAACTAACGGCAATTAGTTAGGCCAAGTACAAATAAGTTTGAGAAGCATTATTTGTATTGTTTTTTATTATAGCAGAATATCATAAGAAATTAAATAAATTATTGAAAGTACTTGGTAGATGTGATGATTAATTTAGAGATAGTTTTGCAGAATAAACGGAATGAGCTAAATAAGACATTGGCTTTAGCAAAGGAACGAGGTTTTGCATTAGCAGAAGCAGAGCGAGTATACAAAGTTGCTAAAGCCAAATTTATTGCTAAGGCAAGAATTGAAAAGGTAGCGGTTACCTTGATTCGTGATTTGGCACAAGGTGATGCGGATATAAGTAAATTAAGATTTGAGAGAGATAAAGCTAAAGTGCTTTATCTTAATGCTCAAGAAGCTATTAATATATTTAAGCTTGAATGCAGAATTGTAGAAGCACAGATAAAGAGGGAATGGGAAGATGCTTAGACGAACGCCACTTAAAGCTAAAACGAAGTTAAAAGCTAAAAAGCCACTTAATCGAAAAAGCAAGAGAAAAAATTATATGATGCGGAGTTTGAAGCTATTAAGCCACAAGTAAAAAAGAGGGATGGATATAGATGCATCCTTTGTGGCAGACCATATCAAGAAGTGCATCATATAAATTATCGGTCGAATATGGGAAATAATAATATAGAAAACCTCTGTTGCTTGTGTTGGCATTGTCACAATATAAAAATTCATCATGGATGCCATCCGAAGGAATACAAACAGCTACTTCAAGATATTTTATCAAAGAGGTATGGATATGAGTACTAAATTTAACGGCTTTAATAATTATGATTGTCCTGTATGTGGTCAGTTTCCGCACCATGCAGTAGTTTGTCATCTTAATCAGGCAAATATTTGTATGAAGCATTGTTATGAAAATGGTAGATGTAAGTACCAGGAAATAATTTGTGGTCAAGCACACTGCCAATATAAAGAGACAGCAGCACAAGTAAGAGATAGAGTATTAAAAATGGTTGCAAAATCAAAAGGGCTACCACCGTAGTGATAGCCCTTAAGCGTTACATGTGATGTAACAAATTCTGGATAAATTTATTATATCACAAATGGGCGCAAAAGTCAGTAAATAACAGCATTTAAAGGCTGTTAAGTGACTTGATACTACACATTAATAAGTCGTTCAGGTGATATAAAAATGAGACGTAGAAGAATAGTTAAAAGTAGAAATATAACAGAAATATATGACAGCTTATATATAAGGTCATACCAAGGGAAGGGAAAGAAGCCGAGGCTACCACGTCAACAACCTACAGCTGAAGATGTAAAAAGAAATAATTTACGAATGGCCAAAGCAAAATTACGAATGCTGATAGACAATAATTTTGTAGAAGACGATTACTATCTTACTTTGACATTTAAAAATCAATTAGATCCTGATGAATGTAAGAAAGCAATTCAAAAGTATGTGAGAGATTTGCGTAAGCAATATAAAAAGCAAAGTAAGGAGTTAAAGTACATCTACTTTGCCGAAGAAAAAGGGCATATTCATTTTCACATGTTAGTAAATCGAAGTATTGAATTAACTACTAATATGATGCGGAAACTATGGCCATATGGATTTATCAAGATTGAGTATTTTAGAGGTGATGCGGAGGATGCAATTAGATTAGCAGAGTATCACACAAAAGAGCGCAATGTATTTGATGATACTGATAGGCAAAGAATATTCAAAAGAACGTGGGTAAAAAGTAACAATGTCAAACAGCCAGAAGAAAAAATAAAAATACTCAAGGCAACAGAATGGAAGAATGATGTTAAGGTGCCACAGGGATACTATTTGGATAAAGAGAGCTATTTTGAAGGCGTAAATAATGCTGGGTATCCATTTAGATTTTATAGATTGATTAAGATAAGGGGTGTACAGCGTGAATGACAGAAAAAGGCAAAGACAAAAGGCGTTGAAATGTTTGCCTTGGCATAGGAGAATAGCATATTTAACAGTTGAATTTGATATGCTTGTGAAAAAGGTAGCAAATAAAATTAATGAGATGGAAAAAGGCATAAATAATGCGATTAAGCATATAGCGAAAGTTTTAGAAAGGCAGGATTAAGTAATGAATTCAGTACAAATTTTAGGCAATTTAGTACGTGACCCAGAAGTCAGATTTACCAAGACGGGGAAAGCCGTAGCAACATTTACAGTAGCAGCAACAAATGAGTATGTAGACACATCGACTGGCGAAGTTAAACAACAAACTGCTTATGTCAATTGTGTAGCATGGGGCAAGCAAGGAGAACTAGTAGGCACCTTAAGAAAAGGAAGCCGTGCGTTTGTAGAAGGTAGATTAAATACAAGATCATATGAAACGAATGATGGTCAAAAGCGATATATCACGGAAGTAGTTGCTAATATGGTAGGCGTGTCATTGGCGGATGCAGTGACCGAAAGTAATTTTGATAGTTTTTCAGCTGCAGGAGACCAAGAAAATATTCCCTTCTAAAGGCAATGAAGTACATGTAACCAATGAAGCGGCATTGCCCAAAAAAGAATATAAAAGAACTAAGGCCCTAGAAAAAGCAAGAAAGGTAAGAAAATATGGGAAGAAAAAAAGACGAATTGTTGAGAGCTAAAACATGCAAGCATGCAAAGGCTATTACAAAGTTACGTGGACTATTTGTTAAAGAGACATGCAAAAATAAGGCAGTTATAAAAGTACCGACTAAAAACTTGATAGGTTGTTTAAGTAAAAAATCTAAGCAGAGTTATCTATTAATGGCGAAACATTGTAATACGTGTGAATTCTATGAGAGGTCTAAGCATGGTAAGAAAATTGTGTGATAAGAATTTAGATCCATGTCCTTTTTGTGGCAGTCAAGAAGTAAGAGTAGTGAAAGGGATAGGCGCTAAATTTGCACAACCTATAGTTTTATGTGCTAATTGTGGCTTGACTGTATCATTTCACGAAGCACTTACATATATTCAGCTTATGGAAAAATGGAATGGAAGGAGTGTTGGAAATGATTAAGATTATGAGTGTAAAAGTTGATTCTGGCTATTACAAAATTAATTATGCGAAAGAAACTGAGTCAGCTAACATGGAATTTTATTCTCTTGAATCAAAGGATAGTCCAAGACCAGAATTTATTGAAGCGGTATTAGGGTTAAAAACGCTATTGTTGAATAAGTTTAGTTTATTTAAATTTAATGCTAATTTAGTCAATGTATATGCAGTGCAGCTAAAGTATGGCGGAAAAGGATATCCTAAAGATGCTATATCTAATTACAAATTAATTGGTGGAACAGTTAACAAAAGTAATGATTATTGTAAGTTGGCAACACAAATGATAAAAGTTAGCTTAGATAAGGAAGATATGGCTAATGATATTTTAAATAATCTTACAAATGAAGCGGCATTATATATTCGAGGTAAAAGAGCCCAAGTTAGTTTATTCGAAACAGAAAATGAGGATGCGAATAAATTAAAAGTAGAGGTTAACTTTTTAGAGTCAAATAGTAATAGTAGTGAGCAACAAGGAGTAGTACAGTGAAAAAATTAGTATATGTAGCACACCCTTATGGGGGGTTAAAAGCAAATAAAGAAAAAATTGATAAGATAATGACTGAATTAGTTTTTGGAGATACAAAACATGATTATGTATCTCCAATACATAATTATGGATTTGCGTATTTGACAGGTGAAGAATACCAGAGAGGATTAGAAGTATGTTTGGGATTATTAGTCCATTGTGATGTATTAGTAGTGTGTGAAGGATGGGAAACAAGTAAAGGATGTTTAGGAGAAGTATTAGTAGCAGTAGGAAATGATATACCAATTGTTACATTAGATACATGGAAACAAAAAGTATTGAAGGAAGATAAGAACATATATCCGGACTGTATAGTGCCACAAGAATAGGTGGATGTAAGAGATGCTAGTACAAATCGTGAAATGATAGGAGATAAAACTATGACTAGAGAAAACTGGCAGTTAAGACAAGATATTTTGCGATATTTATATAATAATGGGAACAATTATTTGTTTAAAAATAGTGAAACGAAAATTTTCTTATCTTACTGTGAAATGAGTAAGGATGATTGGATGGGATGTATTCGAAGCGAAGAAGATTTTGCGGGCACAGTACAATAAAACACCGATTACAGATCCTGTAATTGTAGTTTGTCATTACTGGTTGCCCAATAAGCAACATTGGCCAGATTTAGTTGGTTTATTACAGGCGACATCAGATATTTTGGAGTCCTCAGGAATTATTAATAATGACCAACAAATCATGCATTATGGCGATAGTCGTATTGTTGGATTAGATAAAGATAATCCTAGAGTTGAGATTAATTTGGTTAAGATGATAGGTGGGAGAGATAGTAAGTGAACATGGTACATAAATTGAGTAAGGGAAGAAATTATGAGAGCTAAAGACAAATTAAATGTTGCACCTTATGCTAATTTAGGAGCTAGTAATCATAGCAAAGAAAAGAGAGCCTTAAATGATTATTATGCAACGCCACAAAAATGTGTAGAAGATTTAATGGGAAAAGAAGTACTATCAGATGTTATTTTAGAACCTAATGTTGGTGGCGGTCATATTGCTGATTGTCTACTTAGGGGGGACATAGTGTGATAGGAATAGATATTGTTGATAGAGGGTGGAAGGGAACTATTGTAGAAGATTTTTTAGAGTATGATAAAGAAATATCAATCGATATCGTTATGAATCCACCTTACCATGATGCGGATAAACATGTACTACATGCGTTAGATATGATATCACCTGAAAATAAAGTTTGTGCATTTCTAAAGATACAATTTTTAGAGAGTAATAAAAGAAAGCCTTTATTTGAAAGATATAAACCTAAAAGGATTTATGTGTATCGTAAACGGGTTGCATGTGGGCTCAACGGAGATTTTACCAAAGTTAAAAGCAGTGCAGTAATGTATTGTTGGTTTATTTGGGTTAAAGGATGTAATGATGATCCAGTAATTAAGTGGATTGATTAAAGGAGGATGTGGATGACTAAAGAAGAAATTATTAAGTTAGCATCAGAAACGGCTATAGATATTTGGGACAAAAGAAATGAAAGTAAGCAAGAGCGAGTAGAAAAGAAGTTAAGAGAGAATACCAAAAAACTTTTGAAGGATTATAAAAAGCTTAAAGCTCATGCAGAACAAGCAATTGAAAGTACTTGTAAATCAAAGCCTAGTGATTTGAAGTTAGTAATTGCTGAAATATTTGATAAGCGTGGGTATATTAAAGTTAGGTCAATTATGGAAAGTAAAGAACGGACTGAAGTTATGCTGAATCATATAGACAGAATGCTTGAAGTATATCAAAAAGAGTGCAAGGAAGAAGCTAGTTTAAAGTATGAATTACTTAGGCTATATTATATTGAGCATAAAACTGAAGCGGAGATATTGGCAACACAGCCAGTAGGGAAAACGGCTTTTTATGATAAATTACGGGAAGCTATAGATGATATGACATTGCTTATTTGGGGGTTTTCAGGGGCATATGTTAATGCTTAAAATTGCGGAGTAATTGCGGAGTGACAGCGGAGTAAATCTATAATATAATGATAGTGCGTAATGAAAGGTATCAGCAAAAGCTGATGCCTTTTTTTGTTTGTCATAAAAGGTTAAGGCGTGATGTAATATGACTGATGTATGCTGCAGTAAGAAGCGATGTCTTAACAATAGACACGGATGGTGTAAAGCACATGCTATTTGTATTGATGGTGTATGCAGGACATTTGCTGATAGTAAATCATTGGTAAAACATTGCGTGTCTAAGGTTAAGAGAGAGAATAGAAGGTATAAAGTAAATGACAGTAAAGTATTTAAATAAATACTCTAAGAAAAAATTAAGGTACTTCTTGGGGGCCCCCACCCTTGCGGGTGCTTGCGAGCCCGAAAAGTCTCTCAAAAAAATGTAGAAAATCAAGGTAACCAATAGTATAAAGGAGGTGTTTACTAGTGGAGGACATGAACAAATTTTTTAAAATGGAAAATGGTCGAATTTTAGCCAGTACACAGGCAATTGCTCGACTTTTTACTGTTGATAAAAAAACGGTCGCAGTTTGGGCTAAAAAAGGTCTACCACGAGTAACCACCGGTTGGTATGATTTGCAAGGCTGTTTGGAGTTTAAAAATATTAAAAATTCGGAACATGGTGAAAGCCTAGAGCAGAAAAAATTAAAAGCCGATTTGCGTTATCGTGAAGCTCGTGCAGATAATGAAGAGCTAAAACAAAAGGCTGCTATTGGTGAATATATTGCAGTAGCGGAAATTGAAGAACGATTAAAGGAAACCTTTGCACAGGTAAAAACTACATTATTAGCTATTGGACAAAAAACTATGGCGGATATATACAATCAGTATCCAGAAGTTGCATTTGATGTAAAACATACAGTGGAACGAGAAATAGAAAGGGGGTTAGCTCAACTTGCGACAGGAGCCAAGCAGACAGGAAACGGAAGATATAGTAAGACAAAATCTAAGTAATGCTGTAACAAGAGCCTTAGCTATATTTACGCCACCAGAACGGCTTACTGTATCAGAATGGGCGGATAAATACCGTGTAATGAGTTCGCAGGAGACTAGCCGACCTGGTATGTGGGATACTAATAACGTACCTTATATGAAATTTATAATGGATTGTTTTAATAAGGATGAAATTGAGCAAATTGTTTGGCTTAAATGCACACAAATTGGTGGAACAGAAGCTATGCTTAATATGGTGGGGTATACAATCAGTCAAAATCCAAGCCGGATTATGTATGTACTACCAGATGATAATTTGATAGAACAATTTAGCGAATTGCGACTACAGAGGATGATAGATAATTGTCCTTCATTAGCTGATAAAGTAGACCGTAGAAATAGTGTAGATTTGATAAAATTCCAAGGTGGTTTTTTGGTATTTGCTTCAAGTCGTTCTCCTAGTGCATTGGCCTCGTGGTCAGTGCCTATTTTATTCCTTGATGAAATAGATAAATTTCCGATATTTGCAGGTAAAGAAGCAAGTCCTATTAAATTGGCTGGCGAGAGATTGAAGAACTGGCCGATTCGTAAGATGTTTATGTGTTCAACTCCAACTCTTAAAACCGGTAATATTTACTCGGCCTATGAAGCGGCTGATGTGAGATATCGGTATTATGTGCCATGCCCTCATTGTGGTAAATTGCAAACTCTAGATTTGGGCGGCATTAAGTGGCCAAAGAATGAAGAGGGACACTCTGATGTAACTACTGTTAGATACTCAGCTTATTATGAATGCACCTATTGTGGTGGTCGTATTGATGATCGTCATAAGATGCAAATGTTAAAACAGGGGAAATGGATTGCAGAAAATCATGTGGCAGGGATTGCTAGTAAAGTTGGATTTAGTATTAATAGCTTGTATAGTCCATGGGTAACATTTGGGAGAATTGCAACTGAATTTTTATCATCAAAAGACAATCCAACAGATTTACAAAATTTTGTTAACTCGTGGCTGGGTGAACCTTGGGAGAATAAAGCTGATACACTTGATGCGGATATTGTGTTAGAAAAAGAAACAGATTTAGAAGAGGGGGTTGTACCGGAATGGACTCAGTTACTTACAGCTGGTGTTGACGTACAGAAAAATGGCTACTATTGGACTATTCGGGCTTGGGGGTATAGAATAACAAGTCAAAATATAGCACATGGTTATTGTGAAACACTTGAAGAAATAGAAGAAATTATGAACCGACGTTATCCAGATAGTGATGGAGAATTACGCTGGCAAGTACAATTATGCGCTATTGATTCGGGTTACAAGACAGACGAGATATATGAATTTTGTCTGTATAACAGTGATTGGGCAGTACCAGTTAAAGGTGCTGCTAATAGTCAGAAAATAGCAAGATATACACGTAGTAATATTGATGCATCGGGTAAGTCTTGGAATGGGCAAGGGGTATATGTAATTAATACTGATCAGTACAAAGATTTTATTTATGCACACTTGCGAAGGCCCTTAGGTGAAGGTTGTTGGATGGTATATAACAGTTGTGACAGGCGATACGCTGAAATGATTACGGCAGAGCATAAGATTGAAACGATTAAAAATAATAGGCGTGTGGCATCGTGGGTACCTAAATCATCAGGCATAGATAACCATTATTTGGATACAGAAGTGTATGCAGCACTGGCAGCTGATTTATTATCAGTTCGATATTTAGGTGAACAGGTGAAAATTAATAATACAAGTGCTCAACATCAAGGGCGTAAACAATCTAATGATGAATTTGGTGATGACTGGTTAGGAGTATGATGAGATGGACTTACAAGAATTAAAAAAACAATTAGCATCAATTAATGAAGCAATTAAAAATATTGAGGGTGGTGCACAGGAATATAGGTTATCATCAGACACAACTGTAAAACGTGGTGATTTGGCAACGTTATATGCAGAACGTAGACGGTTGATAGCGGATATTGCTGCTATGGAAAATGGTGGAGGTGCTTTTGTTGCCGCTTATGTGAGAGGTTAGATTATGAATATATTAGATAAAACGATTGCTTGGTTTAATCCTAAATGGGCGTATGAGCGTCAAGCTTGGCGTAATGGTTTGTCAAATAGCTATAAGGCAGGAAAAAATAATAATAGTAGCTTAGGTTGGTTACCGACAAATGGTAAAGCTGAACAAATAAATACAGCAGCACGAAGCTTAATACGTGCCAAGGCAAGAGATTTAGAGCGCAATAGTGATATATTGGGCTCTATTTTAATTGCGTTTGAAAATAATGTAGTTGGTACGGGTTTTACATTACGAATGAAAACAGAAAATGAGACCCTAAATAATCAGATTGAGAAATTATTCCAAGAATGGAGTAAGCCTAAGAATTGCGATATTACTGGAATGCAGAGTTTTGATGAATTATGTGCGATGGCATTGCGACGAATGCGTGTAGATGGTGGAATTTTATTGCTTAAATGTAATACGGGTGCTAAACGATTTCCATTTCAATTACAGGCTAAGGAGGTAGATGATTTAGATGAAACATTAATTATTAAGCCAGGTCGATATACGGTTATTAATGGGGTAGAGGTCGATGAAAACCAAAAACCGATGGCGTATCATTTACTTACAACAACTCCTGAAGGGTGGACGTTGCCGGAAAGTAAACGAATTGAAGCGGATAGAGTAATTGCCTTATGGCAGAAAGAATTACCGTCACAAATCCGTGAAATGCCACCATTGGCTAAAGCAATAGAACGAGTAAATGATATGGAAGAGTATATGGATACTATTTCTATCAAAGAAAAAATATTAGCTTGTATATCAGCATTTATAAAAAGAGCATTACCTATGGGTGGTATTGGGCGCTCTACAAGTCAAAATCCACCAGAAGGTAAAGATTATGACCCGGCTACTGGATATACCAGAAGTCGGATATCACCAGGAATGATTATGGAGTTACAACCTGGTGACGATGTTTCATCGGTAATTCCAGCCGGTCAAGCAAGTAATACAAAAGAAATGGTTTCACAATATATTAGAGCGATTGGCTCTGGTCAAGGGCTTAGTTATGAAGCCACGAGTCGTGATATGAGCCAAGTAAATTATTCGAGTGCTCGGCAAGGGTTAATTACTGATACACAACTATACAAACGCCTACAGCGTTTTATGATAAATCACATGCTTAATGATGTTTTTGAGGCTTTTCTTGACAGTTTGGTTTTAGCTGGTACGGTAAAAATCAAAAATTATTGGGAAAATCGGGAAGAATACATTAGTGCATGTGCTTGGAGTATGCCGGGACAGCCATGGATTGATCCATACAAAGAAGCTAATGCTAACCGAATTGCATTAAAAACAGGGCAAGACACTTTAGCAAATATTTGTGCTAATAAAGGAATGGATTGGAAAGATGTAATGGAACAACGAGCTGCTGAATTGGCATATATTAAAAAGTTGGAGGCTAAGTATGGTATTACTATGGAAGGAGGAAACAATAATGTCACAGCAACAACACAACAGGAATCAAGCAGTACGACAATTGCAGTTAAATCGTGATGCGGTAAATGATGAATTACGAACCGTAAGATTATCTTTTGCATCACAGGAGCCATATCAACGTTGGTTTGGTATGGAGATTTTGCAATGTACGCCTGAGGCAATTAATCTACAACGTTTTAATAATGGATTAGGTTGTTTATTGTATAACCATAATCGGGACAAAGTGATTGGGCATATTGAGGCAGTTGAAATTATAGACAATAGAGCTTATGCTGATGTGCGATTTGATACAGATGAAGAATCTAATACAATCTATGAAAAAGTAAAAAACGGAACCTTACAAGGCGTATCAGTTGGTTATCGGGTAGATAGCTGGGAAGATGTAGAAGCAGGTAAACAATCGGCAACTATGCCGGGAGTGACAGGGCCAGCAAGTATTGCTATGCGCTGGGAACCGTTGGAAATTAGCATTGTATCGGTTCCGGCTGATGCAACTGTAGGTATAGGCCGCAGTGAAGAGGATTTTGTAATTAATGATGAGGAGGAAGAAAAGGTTATGCCAGGAAAAAATCAGGAAGTAGAAAATGTACGCACAGATGTAGTGCAGACATCTGTAATGCAGGTAGTAAATGAAGAAGAAATTCGTGCAGCAGCTGAAGCAACAGAACGCACAAGAGTAGCAGATATTAATGCTTTGTGTCGCAATTTTGATATTGATGCGGATGAATACATTCGTAGCGGTGCATCTGTAGCAACTGTACAATCGGCAGTATTAAAAAAATTAGCAGAAGAACGTGCAGCGGTACCTAGTAATATGGCTGAAATTCGTCAAGGCGCACAGGAGGCGGATAAGATTCGTGAAGCAGTATCGGACTCTATTTTAATGCGTGGTGGAATTAGTGTGGCGAATCCGGCTGAAGGGGCAATGCAGTATCGTGGCATGCGTTTGCGTGAAATGATGATTGATACTTTGGAGCGTGAAGGGAAATCCAATGCACGCTATATGGATGATGAGGATTTAATTCGTGCAGCATTAACTGGCACAGGTGCATTCCCTAACATTATGGCATCTACTGTAAATAAAGCAGTAGCTACAGCATATCAGGCTGCGCCAACAACATTTGAAATTTTTACATCTACTGGCAGTATGTCGGATTTTAAGCCAACTAAATCAGTGAGAATCTCTGAAGCGGGTGAATTGGTAGAAATTAAAGAAAATGGTGAGTTTAAATTTGATGAATTAACAGATACTGGTGTTGATAAGATTTTACTCACTTATGGGCGATCTTTTGGATTTACACGACAAGCAATTATTAATGATGATTTGGGTATGCTTACTAAAATTCCACGTTCTTATGCAGCAGCGGCACGGAGAGGTTTAAATCGTTTAGTTTATCAAGTATTAAGTGATAGCAAATTATATGATGCTAAAAAAGGTAATTTGGGTAGCTCAGCTGATCTTACTATTGAGGCTTTATCTGAAGGTCGTCGTGCAATGCGTGTTCAGAAAAATATTCGAAATAAAGAAACATTAGGAATTATGCCTAAATACTTGATTGTGCCAGCAGCTTTAGAAACTAAAGCATATCAGTTAATTCATTCTATGGCTGACCCTAGTCAATCTAATGCAGCAGTTGTAAATCCATTTGCATCGTCTCTTACGATTGTAACGGATGCAGAATTAGATGCGATTAGCGAAACTGCATGGTACTTAGCTGCTGAACCAGGGTTAGGCGTAGATACCATTGAAGTATCTTATCTTAATGGCAAAAATGCGCCTACGATTGAGTCTCGTGTGTCATGGGACACCTTAGGTATGGAATATCGTATTTATATGGATTACGGTGTACAGGCATTAGATTATAAAGGTCTTTATAAGAGTGCAGAGTAGGAGGAGAAAACTATGGCAACGTATGTTAACAAAGGCGAAACAGTAACAATTACAGCAACGGAAGCACTTGCTTATGGCAATGTAGTAGCATTTTCTAGTCGCATTGGTGTAGCATTAGCCAATATTCCAGCTGGTGGTACTGGCACTGTAGGGATTACTGGTGTGTATGAAATCCAAGCTAAAGCAGCCGATAAAATGGCTATAGGTGATGCGGTATATTGGTCTAAAGCAAATAAAGAAATAACAACTACTGCTGACGGTAATATTACAGCTGGTATTGCTGTAAGTGATAAAGCAGCTACAGAAGGTGTAGTTGCTGTGAAGATTGGCTAGTAATTTACGTAATCAGATAAAACGGGACATAGAAGCGGTTATCTTTTCGGACTTTGGCGAAATACATAGGATTGATGATAAAGATGTATTCGCCATAGTCGAAAAGAATACTAGTAAATTACTCAATGACCGATTTAGGCAAGGGTTTGATGGCTCCTATCAGGTATATCTATATGTGCATGCCAAAGTTAAAGATTTAGTAAGAATGCCTGTAGAAGGTGATTATTGTAATATCGATGGTCTGCTTTATAGTGTTATATCAGCCACAGATGATTGCGGATTAGCCATCTTAATATTAGGAAGTGATGTTGGATGATACTTATTGATGTATCGGGTTTAAAAAACTTAGAAGAGGAATTAAAAAAAGTACCCAGTGATACTACTAAGATTTTAAATCGTACAGTGAAAGAGGCGGTTGAGGGCGCAGGAAAAGTCGTATCAGATGTAATTCGTCAGAACTATTCATATATAGGGAAAGTAGGTGGGATTAAAAAGGCTATCAAAGTATTGCGACCGATTGATAGTCAGGACGTAACTGCAATAATTAATATAAGTAGTGGGGCTCAACCATTGCGAGATTTTGCCCATAGTCCTAAGCGAATGACATTTGGTAGAGGAAAGGTATTAACTGCAAAGGTAAAAAATGGCGGAGGACCAATACTAGGTGCATTTAAAACAATAATGAAGAACAATCACATTGGAATTTACAAAAGACTTGATGGTAAATTTATGCAACGTACTAATCGCATAGGGCCTGCTAAAGGAATGCAAATGCGACAAGCAATTGATCAACTGTTTGGTCCTTCTATTGCAGCCATGGCAGGTAGTGAAGATTCTCGCAGTATCATTGAAGAGCATATCCAAAAAAAATTTAATGAACGGCTAGAGCATAATATTGAGTATATGTTGGAGAGGGGAAAATAATGCTTACACCATTAAATTTATCAGATGCTTTAAAAAGGGAAATAGAAAATGCTTTAAAGGGATATGCTTTGCCTATTAGAGCACCGAACAGATTAAATAAAGTTACAGTTTATCAGCAATTTATACCAATTGAAGAAAAAAATAATCGCCGTAATGATAATTTGGATGACAGTTTATATCCTTATGTGTTAATTAAGTTGACAGAGGGACAAGATGGTAAACCGAATCAAGGTGGTATATGTAAGGGATATATTGCTTTTGGGACATATGATACTAATAATGATGAATGTTGGAGAGATTTATTTAATTTAATAGAACATGTAAGGCAACACCTAGATAAAATTAGATTTTTATCTGGGTGTTTTGTATTAGCAGAACCTTTTAGATGGGAAGTGCCAGAGCAACAAGGCGTAAACCATATGGAAGGATTAATGTATTTTAGCTATGAAATTGGCAAGCCAGTGCCGGAGGTAGATTGGGATGGCAAAGAATTTTACGGAAACGGAAGTAGTGAAGACGGACAAATTATTGAAGTCTGATAAGAGGGAAGTGGTCGAGGTTAACTATATTTATATTGGACCGACTCAGCCTGGGTATAAATTAGTAAAAAATGCAGTATATTATGGAGGTATTCCTGATTATGTTGAAATGGAGTTAATTGAAAAACCACATTTACGTCGTTTGATTGTACAAACTACTGATTATGCAGATAAAGTGCAAAAAATGAATATTAAAGGAACACCGGAATATGATGCGGCTCATAGATAATAGGAGGTAATTATGGAAATTAAACATGGTATTGGGGTAAGTGAAAAGTCAACGTCATTGCAACAGATTGCAACCGTTAATGCTGATGTGCCAATTGTTATCGGGGTAGCGCCTGTACATTTGGCAACAAATCCAGTGTCAGCTAATGTACCAGTATTTTGTAATGATATTGGTGATGCACAATCACAGTTAGGTTATTGTACGGACTTTGATAATTATGATGCTTGCGAAGCGATGTATGCATATTTCTATTTATATAATGTGGCACCAGTGGTATTTATCAATGTATTGGATATTACCAAACATAAAAAAGCCGGGACACAAACATCACTTAAATTGACTAATAAAGTGGGAATTATTACAGAACCTGTAATTGTACCTACCTTAAAAGTTAAAGATAGTGCAACGCAAAAGGATTTAAAACAAGATGTTGATTATACCGCATTACATGATGACGATGGTAATTTGGTAATTACATTGCTTGCTGCTGATGCGGTAAAGAATACTGTTAATTTGGCGGTAACATATGAACAGGTAGATCCTTCGGCAGTTACTAAGCAAGATATCATTGGTGGTGAAGATGCATCGACAGGTATAAAAAAAGGGATTGAAGCTATTGAAAATGTATTTCCTAAACTACGTGTTGTACCAGGTATTTTATTGGCGCCTAAATATTCTAAAGATAATGAAGTTGCTATGATTTTAAATGCTAAGGGTGAAGCTATTAATGGATTGTTTCCAACAATGGTTTATGGCGATTTACCGGCAGATAATACATTAAGTAAATATAGTGATGTACCTGCTTATAAAAATGAAAAAAACTTTGTAGATAAAAACTTAATGGTACATTGGCCAAAGGCTAAGATTGGCGAAAAAGTATTACACATGGGGCCGTTAAATGCTGCTCTGACGTATTATATTGACGCTACAGAAGGCGATGATGTGCCCTTTATTTCTCCATCCAATCATGTAATGAAAATTGATGGAACTTGTTTGGCAGATGGAACGGATATTTTATTGAGTATTAAAGATGCCAATGTTCTTAATGGAGAAGGCATTACTACGGCAACTAATTTTGTTGGAGGTTGGCGCAGTTGGGGAAACCGCACTGCTTGTTATCCAGCCAATTTAGATCCAAAAGATAACTTCAATCCACTTCGCCGTATGGCTAACTGGATTAGTGCTACGTTAGTATTATCCTATTTCTCTAAAGTGGATGGCCCTATTCGGCCTCGTTGGTGTGAACAGATTACGGATACCATTAATATTTGGTTAGCAGGGCTTACAGCAGATGAAAAATTATTAGGTGGACGTGTTGAATTTAGACGTAACGAGAATCCAGATACAAGCCTTATTAATGGACATGTAAAATTTCACTTGTATTTAGGTTATTTAGTACCGGCAGAATATGTTGAGTTTATATTGGAATATGACGTATCGTACTTACAACAATTGTTTGCAGCGGCTTAATAAAATAAGGAGGAACTATGAAAACGCATAATATTCCGGACCGTTTACATGATATGCGAGTCTATAATAATTCAAGTAATGTAATGTTAGGTATCAGCACAGTAAACTTACCTGATATTGAGTATCTAACAGAAACTATGAAAGGCGCAGGCGTAGCAGGTGAGTTTGAGTCTATTGCTCCAGGCCTACTTAAAGCGATGGAATTGAGCTTAGAATTTAATACTGTGACTAAACATACATATACTTTATCTGCACCAACTAGCCAATATATTGATTGTAGAATGGCAGTTAATACTGTTGATGGAGGCGATGGCGCACCAAAATCAGAGGGCTGGCGTGTAGTGGCAAAAGGTGTACCTAAAAGTTTTAAACAAGGTAAGGCTGAGCCATCAGCACAAATGGGGACATCAGTTACATTATCATTGACATATTTAAAGGTGACTAATGCTGGAAAAACGATGATGGAAGTTGATGTTATCAACTATATTTGTAAGATTGGTGAAACTGATTATTTAGCAGAAATTAGAAGTTTGTTAGGTATGTAAAATAGATATAGAAGGCGTGGCGTAAAGCTACGCCTATTTTATTTTGGAGGTAAAGATGGAAACAATTAAATTAGTAAAACCAGTAATGATTAATGATAAAGAAGTGGCAGAATTACACTTTGATTTTAATAAATTAACTAGTGCAGATTTTTTTGATTTAGAACAGGAATCTCGTATGTTAGGTGAAATTACACCGAATATTGTATGGGGGGCAAAATATCGTGCTATGGTTGCGGTTAAAGCTTGTAAGGAAAAAATTAAATTTGAAGATATTCGTGATTTAATGACATTCAAAGATGTCGCTAAGATTACAGAGGCAGCAGGAAATTTTTTGCAATTTCTGGATTAAAGCCAGAAGAGATCGTGCCTTATTTGCGAGAACAATTATTAAAAATGTCACTGGAAACAAGAACATCCATAGAATTTTGGGAAAGGCGACCAATACCAGTATTGTTTAAATGGATTAATTGTTGGAATGAACGTATAGCTAAAAAGAAAGGGTGATTGACTAAATGGCCAAAAAATATACAACCGAGTTTTTTATTACGGCTAGTACAGCTGGCACATTTAAAGCAGCCTTTTCAAATGCAGCAAAAACATTAAGGCAGACGCAGACTTATGCTAAATCTTTACAAAAAGAGATGGACAACTTGAAACAAGCCTATCAAGCAGGAAAAGTTGATGCTTTAAATTATGCTAAAACAATGGATAATTTAACAAAGGCTTATGAAAGACAACAAAAAGCAGCTAAAGCATTAGGCCAAGTTGAGAAAACACAAGCATTAAAAGATAAGGTTGATAACGTAAGAGATAAAGCTGGTGGATTAGCAGTTAAAGCAGGAGCTGCCGCAGTAGCAACATTAGGTTTACCAATAAAAGAAGCAATGGCTTTTGAAGATGTCATGGCAGATGTACGTAAGGTTGTTGACTTTGATTCACCTGAACAATTTAAGCAAATGGGGAATGACATTAAAGCAATGAGTGCAGTGCTACCAATGTCAGCCGAAGGCATTGCTCAAATTGTTGCAGCTGGTGGTCAAGCGGGTATTGCTCGTGAGGATTTAAAGGCATTTGCTGCTGATGCGGTAAAAATGGGCGTGGCCTTTGATATGAGTGCAGAAGAAGCCGGTCAAACTATGGCTGAATGGCGTACAGCTTTTAAAATGTCACAACCAGAAGTAGTTAATTTAGCTGATAAAGTCAATTATTTGAGTAATACAACAGCTGCTTCTAGTGCTAAGATTAGCGATATTGTATCTCGTGTTGGGCCTTTGGGCGCTGTAGGTGGTTTAGCTTCTGGTGAAATTGCTGCATTAGGTGCGACTATGGCGGCAGCTGGTACGGAATCAGAAGTAGCAGCTACAGGAATTCAAAAAATAATTTTGGCAATGACAACCGGTGAAGGGGCTACAAAATCTCAGGCGGCAGCATTTAGTGCTTTAGGTCTTGAGGCAGTTGATATGGCTAAACGAATGCAAACTGATGCTAGTGGAGCTTTACAAGATGTATTTACAAGATTATCTCAGTTAGATAAATATCAACAAGCAGCAGTTTTAAAGGATTTATTTGGAGCTGAAGGTATTAAAGCAATTGCACCGCTATTGACTAATCTTGATGCATTGAGAAATAACTTAGCTAATGTAACTGATCAGTCAAAATATGCACAATCTATGCAAAAAGAGTTTGATACACGGATGCAAGCTACATCAAATAGTGCACAGTTAGCAAAGAATTCTATTAATAATTTAGGGACTACAATTGGAAATGCATTGTTACCAACAGTAAAATCATTATTGGATAGGGTGACTCCAATGGTTCAAAGGATTGCTAATTTTGCTAATGAACACCAAACGTTAACTGCTGTTGTAGTAGGAGGTATAGGAGGTTTATTAGCGACTGTGGCCGCAATATCTGGTTTGACTTGGATAATAACATCAATAGCATCGCCTATATTATCCGCAAAAAAAGCGTGGGAAGCATATAGAGCAGCACAGTTATTATCTACGACGGCTACAAATACACATACATTGGCTAGTATTCGTAACGCAATAGCTACAAAGGCTACAGGCGTAGCAGCTAGAATATCAGCCATAGGGCATACTGTATATAATACAGCGTTAGCCACTGGGAGTAAGCTTATGTCTATAGGTAGAATTGTCGCTTATCATGGGGCGATAATTGCTACAAGTGTAGCAACAAAGGCAGCTACTGTTGGTCAATATATGTATAATGGCGCAATGGTAATAGGTAGAGGATTAATGAGCGTAGGACGTATTGTTGCTTATAGTGCGGCTATAACTGCAGTAAGAGGAGTGACGATGGCTTGGACTGGGGCACAGTGGCTACTTAATGCAGCAATGTTGGCAAACCCTGTAGGCTTAGTTATAGCTGGGATTGCTGGTTTAATTGCAGTTGGTTATTTATTAGTTACTAATTGGGATACTATAAAATCACGGTTTACTACTTTATGGAATGATCCTGAAACAGCTATAGCTCAATTTTGTGATGGTGTAAAAAGTCTTTTAGGCAGTACTGGTGATTGGATTATGGAAAAGTGGCAAAGTATAAAAGATTTTCTTTCACATCCAATTGATGGAACAATTAATATTGTTAAAAATATGATGGATAATGGCAATGGTAGTGTAGAGAATCATAATGCAAAAGGTGGTATTTATGGGAAAGGGGCATTTACGACCTGGTTTGCGGAAGACAGTGCTGAAGCGGCAATTCCACTTGATGGGAAACCACGCTCAATTAGTTTGTGGACGAAAGCAGGGCAGATGTTAGGCATATTACCACAAGCTATGAATGAACCGACTGCGGCAACATCTCATAATCAAAAATATCAACCAAGAGCAGTACGCTATTTAGCCCCGAAAATGGCAGGTAAGACAGCGCCTACAGTAAATGCTCCTAGAATGTTAGAAAATAATACTAGTAGTAATAATGAAACTGTTATTAATCCATCGTTTACATTTCATATTACAGTAAATGGAGATAGTACAGAATCTGAAGCTAGAAATCTGGCTGCAATGATTGAACGAGAGGTTTTAAAGATTTTGGATAAAATCAAACGGAAGGAGTCAAGGGTGGCATATGGCAACTAAGTATACTACTAGATTAGGTGACATGTGGGATATAATTGCTAAGGAACAAATGGGTGATGAACGATTTATGTCTGTACTTATGAAAGCAAATCCTGATTATATTAATTATAATATGTTGCCATCGGGTATTACGCTCAATATTCCTTCTATTACTAAAAAAGTTATAGTGAACTTACCACCGTGGAGGCGTTAGTATGATAGATATTACAAGATTAACACAATATTTACCTAAAGTAACACCTCTAGAGTTAAGCCCTATCTATCCGGCTAGGCGTGTAGCTTTACAGATTTTGTATGAATCAACAGATATTTCTGTTGATTTGGCACAATATTTGATTAGTGCAAGTTATAAAGATGTAATGAGTGGTGAAGCAGATACCTTTGATTTAACTTTGGATGACAGGCAAGGGCTTTGGTCTGGTGACTGGTATCCTTCTAAAAATGCACAGATAACTGTAAATCTAATATTAATTCATTGGTATTATGATATAATAACTGATATTAATATTCCTCTTGGTAAATTTTACATTGATGATATCGGGATTGCATTAGGTAACTCAGGGGCTACTGTACAGCTTAATACAGTGTCAGTTCCTGATGGCGTGGCCAGGGATATTCAAAATACTAGGTCATGGGAAAAGGTACAACTAAACGTTGTTGCCCAAGATTTAGCCAATAGTGCTAAATTAGGGTTAGTTTACGATTCTGAAGATAATCCTACTCTTGATAGAGTAGAACAAACGGAAGAAGCTGATTTGGTGTTTTTGGAACGACTTTGTAAAGATAATGGACTGTGCACAAAGGTATCAGATGGCAAAATTGTAATCTTTGATGAGGCAAAATATGATACACAAGATCCAATTACGACTATTGATAAATTAGTATTAGAGGATATAGAAGATTATGAGTTCCATAGTAAGGTTCGTGAAATATATACAGCTTGTACAGTAACTTACCAAAAATCTAAGAAGAAAGAAAAAATTTCAGCCACTTTTGAAGCTCCGGAGCAGAATAATAAGTTGAAAGGAACAACAGAACAAAAAGTCCTTAAAATCAATCAGGAGGTAGCCGATACAGCGGCCGCTTTACGATTAGCTAAGAAAGAATTATTTAATAAAAATAAGGAAGAAACAACCGGAAAGATTACATTAAAAGGTAGGCCGGACTTATATGCCGGGGCATGCATTATGTTAATTAATTTTGGCGCATTTGATGGCAAGTATGTAATCAAAGAAGTGGATGTAGAATTATCGGGCAATTATGTCACGAGTTTAGATTTAAGGAGGGCTCTAGTTGGTTACAATTAATCAAATTGTTGTAAAAGGGTATATTGATGCCATAGACACTGCAACTCATACTGCAAGGGCTGTAATACCGGATAAGGATAATAAAGTAACAGGGCCACTGCAGATTTTAGAAAAGAATACATTAAATAATAAGCACCAACACTCTTATGCAATAGGGGAACAGGTGCTTATTATTTTTGATCCAAATAGTAAGAATCTCAATGAAGGATGGATTATTGGTGCTATGTATTCTAGTGCAGATACTCCACCAGTATCCGATGCAAATGTGGAAACAGCCGTATTTAGTGATGGCACATCAGTAGTTATGAATACAAGTAACGGAACATTAAGTATAGATTCTCCCGGAACGGTTAATATAAAAGCTAGCACAGTCAATATAGAGGGCTCAGGCGATGTTGTTATTAATGGCATATCATTGGTAAATCATACTCATAGTGGTGTTGTGCCGGGAGGCGGCAGTACCGGTAAGCCACAGTAGGAGGTGATTATATGGTAGTAGGGTCATTAGGAGATGTATATTTTGTGGCTAGTTCAAGAACATTACGAACTATAAGCGATTATAGCCGAAAAGTATCTGCTCGATATGCTGAACATTCTATTTTACTAAATAAGCCAAAATTAGAATATGTAGGTCCGAACCTTGAAGAAATTTCTTTTAGCATTCAATTACACACAATGTATGGTGTTAAACCGGAAGCAGAATTTGAACAGTTAAAAGAATATGTGGAATTTGGAGCCGTTGTAGATTTTGTGCTTAATAATACGCCTATTGGAGTGGATCAATGGGTACTGAAAGAAGTTGATATGAGTGATGTGTTATTTGGACCAAAAGGCGGGATTATTTACGCCAAAGTAAATGTAATATTGGCAGAATACATTAATGACACGAGTATTACAACTAAGGAGGTGCAAGAAAATGCTAGTCAATCCAGTAATTAATTCTGTGACGAGAAAAATAAGTCTTGCGCCGGAGTCTATTGAAGCGGAAGTAGTGCAAAACGTACGCATGATTATCACTACGATTAAAGGTAGTGTACCGTTATTTAGAGATTTTGGGCTAGACAGTACTATTATTGACTCACCAACACTGATGGCACAGGCTAAAATTAGTACCGAAATTATTAGACAGGTCAGAAAGTATGAGCCAAGAGCTAAGATTACAAGCTTGAAGTATGAAGTAGCGGAAATTGGCCACCTTAGACCGATTTTAACAATAGCCGTAAAGGAGGTGAGGTAAATGGCAATTGAGGAATTATTAACGTTTGATACTGAAGATACATCGGAACTGTTGGTAAAAGCGGGGCTACCGGATATTTCCTTTGCTGAATCAAATCCAGATAAAATTATGGCTAATTTAGTGCAAATTTATAACTCTTGTGGTGGTCATGCATTAGCTCCTGCGGATCCAACATATTTAACATTTAAAGTAATTGCGTATGCTTTTACTGGGATTAGAAGGCGTGTTGATTTTAGTGGTAAGCAAAATTTATTGGCTTATTCTAGGGGCTGGGGATTGGACCATTTAGGATTATTAGTAGGTACAGCAAGAACTGAAGCTAAAAGTGCACAGACTACAATGTTAATTACATTATCAGAGAAGCGCACATCTGCAGTTATTATTCCAGCTGGAACACGAGTAACAGCTGGAGATAATGTTTATTTTAGTTTTGTTAAAGATATAGCTATTAATCCAGGAGAATTAACTGCGGTAGCTATAGCTTATTGTATGACTGCTGGTAAGCTGGGAAATGGATATTTGGTTGGACAAATTAATAAATTAGTAGATCCAGTGCCGTGGGTAGCTAGTGTAGTAAATACTGATATGAGTGCAGCAGGTGCAGACATTGAAACCGATGAACCTTATCGTGAGCGTATACATTTAGCTCCTGAGAGATTTTCAGCAGCAGGGCCAAAAGGAGCATATGAATATTTTGCGTTATCAGCTAATACTGGTATTATCGATACCTATGTGGAAGGTCCAGAGGATAGAAATTTCGAACGTGAAGGTGAAGTAGATTTGTATGTGCTGATGGAAGATGGTGAATTACCGGAACAAGAAGTGTTGGAGCAAGTAAAAGTGGCTTGTTCTAATAAAACGGTACGGCCATGCACAGATAAAGTAAATGTGCGCCAACCTAAAAAGAAGCTGTTTAATTTTGCTGCAACATATTATATTGCGAAATCAAAAGAAACTACACAGGGGGCTATTCAATTAGCAGTAAATCAAGCTGTAGAGGATTATATTGTATGGCAGCGCTCTAAGATGGGGCGAGATATTGAACCATCTGAATTAATCCATAGAATTATGGAGGCTGGAGCGAAACGAGTAGAACCAGCATTTGTTCATCAAGCTGTGGCTAACAATGAAATAGCATGGAATAATAGCAAGAATATTATTTATGGAGGGCTAGAAGATGATTGATGTTGAAAAAATGAAGTTAATTGATATCTTACCTTCTAGCCTTGACGATGAAAACATCAAGATGATTATTAAGGCTGTGGATGAATTAGTAGAGGAGGTATCAAATGATGTAAAAAAGTTAGAGTTATATTCTCGATTGGATGAACTGCCTACGGAAATACTTAATCTATTAGCATGGCAATTCCATGTTGATTTTTTTCGTTATGATATGACTGATGAGGTAAAGCGCAATTTAATTAGGCAATCTATTGCTTGGCATCGTAGAAAAGGAACACCGCAAGCTGTAGAAGATATGGTAACAGCCATTTATTCTACGGCAGAATATCAAGACTGGTATGATTATGGAGGAAGTCCATATCATTTTAAGGTAAATATATATGGTGAAGCGGTCACTGAACCACAAAAATTAAATGAATTACGAGATAGCGTATATGCCGTCAAGAATGCTAGAAGCATTTTTGACGGTTTTAATTTTATAGAAGTAAAAGAGACTACATGGAATGTTGCATTTGCACCAGGCATTGACCATACAAGTGTAGTTGTAGAACCTACATCAATCGCAAGTACAAGAATTGGTATAGGTATGATTATTAATAATGAGGAGGTTATTATCAATGGCTGATTGGCAAGGCGCAAAAGTAACAGTAAAGGGACAAGCTTTACTTGCTAAAATTACAGCAGGAAGAGCAAAATTAGAAATACCTCGAATTGCTTTTGGAAGAGGGAAGTTAACTAATATTGAAAATGCTACAAGATTAGTACAAGAGATTGATGATGCGGAAGTTATTACAAAAGTACAAAAAAATAATACATGTACAGTTACAGTACGTATGACTAATGCAAAATTTTCACAAGGTCAAAATATTGCTGAGTTAGGAATATTTGCAACAGATCCTGATGAGGGTGAAATACTATTTGCAGCTATGATTGATGCAAGGCCAGATTTTGTTCAAGCAGCATCAAGTAGTACATTGGTTGCGAAGACCGTAACAATGGGTATTGGTTATTCTAATGCTGATAATGTAACGATTACATTGTCAAATTCTATGTGGATTACAGCTGAAGAAGTATTATCTATGATTAATGATGAATTACGTAAATATAGTAATAATAGGCATAAAATTAATGATAGTACATTAGCAGCAAATACGGAGCAGACTGTAAATGTATTAACCGATATGATTGGGAATAGAATTAAAGCAATAACTGGAGAAGATAGTTGGGCAGGTAATCCAGTTAATACTATTACAGGAATGAATAAGATTTTAACAGACTTATTAAAATTAATTAATGCAATCCCAATAGCTAATATTCAAGATTTTAATAAAAATGTTATTAGTGCATTAGACAAAGAAAAACTAGCTGTATTAGGTGTTAAATTTAATTTTGATAATCCAAATGCTTGGTCTATCTGCTTTGGGCGACTTTTTGGTAATCTAATTATCCAAGGTGGATTAAGCGATTTTAGCGGCGCAACATATAAAGATGTTACATTGCCTATTAATGCTAAAGTAGTGTTAGCGGTGCCAGTAGATACATATGTAACCAAAGATACATCTGATAGTGGCAACCAGATTATTAAATTTAATACTGGTGGTACAACTAATAGCTCCATTAGATTTTTGACCAATTTAAATACGACTTATCAATTTGGTTGGTTCGCATTTTGTGCGTAACCAAGGTGGATGGAGCATGATTGCTGAAAATAAAGTAACTACTATACCACTGCCTATTAATTTTAATAATACGGCTTTTAGGCCACTTATTACGTGGGACGACCCACAACAAGCATGCAATGCTAGCTGGCAATTTACAGGCGGAGCAAGTGCCGATAAATCATCTCTAAAAATCGGCTTACACACTCAAAATAATACTGGTTCGCGTGGGGTACATTGGTTTATTCCAGGTTACTAAGTAGCCAAGGTGGAAGTATAAACTTTACTAGTGACTATATAAGCACTGTAATATTACCTATTAAAGCATCTAAAATCTTATTACCATTAGCTTTAGATACAATTGGAGTAACACAATCTAGCGCTAGTAATTTTACTATTGCTTTTTACGCCCCTTTGTCCACACTTGATAAAGTGAGTTTTATTAGTAGTAAGGTCAATGAAGGTGGAGCATTTTATGCAGTCGTTTGTATTTAACTATCTCGTCCAATAGCTATATAACAAGCGTGCGACGTACCAGTTAATTGGCTCGCTATATGTATAGTTGTTTTAGAGATGTTATTTACACTAATTGCAACTGGATTATTACTATTACTATAATGGACGGCCACAGCCGTAAATTGGTTATGTAAAAAGCTAATTGGCAATGTGATATTTACATTTTCTTGCGCCATAAATCCACCTTGGATAACTAAAATGACTAAAAAGTGGCATTATAAGTGTGATAATAGACTGATAATAAACAAATATCAAGCATTGATTAATGCAGATATAACAAGGTTCAATAGCTAATTAACTGTAGGATAATACTCAACGTAAACCAAACATTATTTAAGTAATTTGATGGCTTTTCGGAGCTGTGGCAAGGCTTTATGAGTATAAACACCATCTGTTACATTATTGGCAGCATGTCCAAGTAATCGTCTTTTGGCGTTGTAGTTGGCATCAGCATCATCGAGCCAGGTGGCAAAGGTGTGTCGGCAGTCGTGTGTAGTGTGTTTGGCTCCGATTGCCTGCATTACTGATTTAAAACGACGGGCAAATTGAGCATACGTCATTGGCTTATCGCCTAGTAGATACTTATTGCCACTAGCACAGGCTTGCTCGATGTAGGGCAAAATGCGAGGGTGTATCGGTATGATCCTGAGTCCTGATTTTGTTTTGGACTTAGTAACATTAAAATACTTTTGCTTGCGATTAACCTCTTTGCATAAGTGGTTGCAAAATTCAGTGGAGCGCATATCGCTGTAGAGCAAAGTAAGCACAAGCCATTTATCGGGGTGGTCACAGCGCCATAGCTTGTTTACTGTGCGACGGGCAAACGGCTTATGAGGTCGTACAGGCGTATTTTTACAATGTGTAAATAAGATGCGAGGTTTTTATCAGCCCACTCGTTAATGATGGCGTATTTATACAGTTGATGGATGAGTGACCGCACCTTTTTAAGGCTTGCATAGGATAACCCCTGCGCAGCCATTCTATCGAGTACGCTCTGTAGCTGAGAGTATTTGATTTGGTCGATAGGTACGGTCGCCAATCCACCTAAATGGCGCAAGCCGTTAATGTATCCTTCGGCAGTTGACTTGCTAACTTGTTTAGAGTGGCTGGGATACCACGTTCGATATACTTTGCCTAAGGTAATTCTTGGTGTTGGTACTTCTGTATTATTAAATTCAGCAAGGGCATTAAGGGCATCCGCTCGAGTAGCGTAATAGCCTATGATGTGATAAATTGCTCGTCCTTTATTATCGTAAGCAACTGTTTTACGCACCATGTAAGGGCGACGTCGTGGGCCGGCCATTTTACAGATTTGGCCGTAGCCGTTTGGTAATCGCATAATTTTACCTCCATTTTTAAACATAGAAAGGAATGATAGTATGGACAATCAATATCTTATCGTATTAGCTCAACCAGATAAAAATGGTGAAAGCGTTAGAGTTACCTCATATTGGCTAGGGGTCCATGGAGAAACCTGGGAAGAGTTAGAAGCTCTTGCTAAAAAGGATTATCCAGATAAAATTTATCTTCGTGATGAAGATGGTAGCCTTCAGGCAAAATTGGCTGATGGAAAGTATGTGTGGGGCGGTGAAGCTCCTGTAACACCAACTCCCTACGTGCCAACTGAAGCTGAAAAGCGGAAAGCCAAAATACAGGAAATTAAAGCTGAAACTGATGCGGCTAATGTAGCCTTGCAGGAACGTATGATGACAGCGCTTTTGCAAGGCAATGATAAGTTAGCTACGCAGTTACGAGACCAGTATCAGGCTAATAATGTTGCTATGATTGCTAAAATTAAGGAGGCTTGAAAATGACTGAAATTAAATACTGTGAATATTGCGCTAATGAACTAACAAAAGAGGGGCGTTGTCCTGATGAAGGTTGTGTTTACAATGTATACATTGATGCTATCGCGGACTGTGATGCGGAAATTGAAGCAGAAAAGGAAAATGATTGAAGGAGATGCCTATGGAAACAATTGCAATTGGACCACCTAGTGTATTTACACGACCTGACTACTATGCATCAATGTTTGGTTTACTTGTTACGGTGTTAGGCATTGTAGGAGTAGGAATCAGACATTTTATTGTAAATCCACTAAATTCCCAGGCTGAAAATACAGGCGAGAAGCTAGAAAAAATCGATAGTGAAGTAACAAAGGTAAGTGACGAAGTAAAATCAATACGAATTGCTATGGAATCTATTAATAGTAGCGCTAAATCAGCGCATCAC